>Ga0335078_10000584_pt1 | contig 55908 bp, 32 predicted proteins | sample Lox_Sample_32_FD_206711 | JGI IMG/M metagenome (GOLD analysis project Ga0335078, IMG submission 206711) | Soil microbial communities from Loxahatchee National Wildlife Refuge, Florida, United States - Lox_Sample_3.2 | ecosystem: Environmental > Terrestrial > Soil > Wetlands | place: USA... | reverse complement strand
ATGCTTCCGAACGCGGATGCACTGGGACCCGCGGCAGTCACGGCATCCGACAGCGCCGAAAGCCGGCCCGCCAGCGAGTTTCTCCTTCGTCTGTGCCACGATCTGCGATCCTGTCTGCGCGCCATCCAGCCGCAAGCGGAACTGCTGGCAAAAACCGGCCAGTCAGGTCCGGCGGAAGATTTCGAAAAGCAGCTGGGATTTCTCCTCGATGGCGCGCGGCGGCTGGATTCGATCCTCGGCGGGCTGGCGGGCTACGCCGTCGCCATGCAGATCGATGCCGGCAGTTTCCGCAATTGCCCGCTCGATGGCGTTCTGCGGAATGCGCTGATGGTGCTCGAAAAGGAGCACCCCGGAATCGGCGAGAAGATCTCCAGGGGCGCACTGCCGCGCCTGGCGGCAGACCCCGACCGGCTGCAGCAGGTTTTCGAGCTTCTGCTCTGCAACGCCATCGAGCGGTCCGCGGGCTCGCAACTGCATGTGGAGATCGGCGCCAATCCGCACCAGGAGGGGTGGTTGATCTCGTTAAAGGACAACGGGGCGGCCATCGACCCGGCGTCCCTCGATCGCGCTTTTCAACCTTTGCGACCGTTGAACGGCCGCAACAGCCGTGATTCCGGATTGGCCCTGGCAACGTGCCGCGTGATCGTGGAGCGGCACGGCGGCCGGATCTGGGGCGAATCGGACGGCCAGGCGGGCTGCGCGTTTTACTTTACACTGCCGAAAGCCGGCGATTGCTGAACCATCGGCGCCCGAAGGATGGAGTTAGCGGCGGAGGCCGGCGCTAGCTCGCGGCCCGCTGTTTCGCCTCCGCCGACTCGTAGCTGCGGATCTTATTGTGCAGCGTGCGCAGGCAGATGCCCAGAATGTCGGCCGCGCGGCGGCGATTGTTGTTGGTGTGCTTCAGCGTCAGGCGGATGTAGGCCTCTTCGACCTCGGTCAAGGGCGATCCGGCGCGGAGCTCGAGGGTGCCTTCCACGGAAACCGGGGCGGCCGCCGCCACCGGACGCACCACAAAACCGCCCGGCAGGTGTTGCAGCTGGATTTCGCCGGTCCCCGCCATGATCACCGCGCGTTCCAGGACATTGCGCAATTCGCGCACGTTGCCCGGCCACGAATAGGCCTCGAAGCGCTGCCGCACGTCGTCGCTCAGAGCCGTGACGCGCGTGCCGTGCTTCTTGTTCAGCCCGCGGATCAGCGTCACCGCGATAGGCTGAATGTCCTGTTTGCGCCCGCGCAGCGGCGGCAGCGAAATGTGAAACACGTTGAGGCGGTAATACAGGTCCTCGCGCAGGAACTTGTCCTGGATGGCTTTTTCCGGCGCGCGGTTGGTGGATGCCAGAACGCGGACGGCGACGGGAATATCGCTGGCGCCGCCGAGGCGCCGCACTTTCGATTCTTCGATCACCCGCAGCAGCTTGGCTTGCGTGCCCACCGGCATTTCACCGATCTCGTCCAGCAGCAGAGTACCGTTCTGGGCCTGTTCGAAGCATCCGGCGCGGCGCTCCACGGCTCCCGTGAACGCGCCCTTTTCGTGTCCGAAAAGTTCGCTTTCCATCAGGCTCTCGGGAAGGGCCGCGCAATTCACGGCCACAAACGGACCCGCGCTTCGCGGGCTCAAGGTGTGGATCGCGCGCGCCACCAGCTCCTTGCCGGTTCCGCTTTCTCCGGTGATCAGCACCGAAGCCGTGGTGGGCGCGACCTGGCGTATCAGAGAGAAGACATCCATCATCACCGCCGAATCGCCCACCAGATCGCCCAGTATTCCCTGGTAACTGAGCTGGCGTCCGAGGATCTCTTTTTCTTCCAGCAAGTGGCGCTGTTCCATGGCGCGCTCCAGCAGCGTCGCCATGATGCGGTGGTGAATCGGTTTTTCCAGAAACCAGAAGGCTTTCAGGTCGTGGACAATCGAGATCGCCTGATCGATGCTCCCATAGCTGGTCAGAACGATGGTGGGAATGCAGATTCCGCGCGCCGCCATCTCGCGCAGAAGCGCGGTTCCGTCCATCCTTGGCATAACCAGATCGCTCAGGATGGCCTGGGCTGGAAAGGACTCCAGTTTTTCGAGAGCGTCCAGGCCGTCGTTGGCGGTTTCCACCTGATAGCCGAGCGAAGCCACCATCTCGGACATATCCGAGCGCTGGCTGATCTCGTCTTCCACTAACAGCACCCGGCCCGGCACCTTCCCTCCTCCGTTGTTCGTCATTCTACCTCACAAAAGATTAATTGGAACTATTTCTGCGATATCATGTACCCGCGGCGTTGGAGAATCCGTTCTTCAGCAGCTCGCTGACTTTGCGCACCAAGTCGCCGCTCCCAAAAGGCCGGAACATGGTGACCGCTCCCGGCGTCCTGGCGTGAAATTCCGAAATTACGGCTCCGGTGGGTCCGGAGATGAAGAGGATTTTTATGGCCGGCTCGACGCTCCTTAGCCATTCGGCCAAGGCATAGCCGTTCCGGTCGGGCAGCGCCAGGGCGGTCACCAGCAAAGCGATTTCACCCTGGTGGAGAAGCCAGATACCTTCGGCCTCCCGGCCCCCTTGGGCTTCCAGAACGCGAAATCCGCTGTCGCGTAGATCACGCGCCATGCGACGACGATAAGCGGTATCGGAATCGACAATCAGAATGGTCGTCCTGGTCGGCTGCATGAGTTATGACGCGCCCTTGCGAGCCCCCCCGCTCCAATTCGATGTGGCCACTTCAAGAGGGCCGCGTTGCGGCAAGGTAAACCGGAAACAACTGCCGTTGCCGGGTTGCGACTCGCACCAGATGCTCCCGCTATGCCGCCGCACGATCTGCCGCGCGATGGCCAGGCCCACCCCGGCCCCGGGATAATCGTCGCCATGAACGCGCCCGAACAACCGGAAGATTCCCTCGCTTTCGGACGGATCAATGCCGATGCCGTCATCCTCGATGGAAAACAGCCAGTTCTCGCCGGCAGCCTCAGCCGACACGTGCAGCCGCAGGTGATCGCCGCGTCGGAACTTCAGGGAATTCTCGATCAGGCTGGCAAACAGATACGTGATCTGGCCGGTATCGCAGTAAAATTCGGGCAGCGGATCGCGGGTCAGACTCACGCCGGCTTGGCTCACAGCCGGCCCGGACATTGCCAGCGCCGCCGCCAGCAACTCGTCGCCTTTGGCCAGGCGGAAAACGCTGGCGGAACCGAGAATCCGCGTATAGGTCTCCAGGCCGCCGATCAACCCGCGCAGGTGGACAGCGCAATCCGAGAGCAGATCGAAGAGGCTCACGGCTTCGTCACCGAGGCTGGCGCGATACTTGCGGACGATCATCTCCGCCATGTTGCAGACTCGGCCCGCGGATCCGGCGAAGTCGTGCAGGAAATGGCCGTCTACCGGAAGCTCGCAAATCACTTCCATCGGGGAGGTGTTCTGCGGCAGCATGGCTGTCCCGGTTGCGCCGGCGTTTTGTCGATTGGAGTCACCCATGTTTTACAGTGGCGTTTCAGGGGAGCAGTTTGGTCACCACGAGCGAGCGAGGAGTGGCCGGCGATAGCGAAGAAGGGACGCAATTTGAACGATTTCGCCCCGCAACGTGGAGCAAACTCAAGCGAGTCAACCCCTTAGGTCAAACGACCTATGGAGGCGGGATACTTGTGTGGCGCAACACTTGCTGGACTTGGCCTATTGGTCGTCTCTAAGCACACAGAGGAATGCCGCGCCGGCAGTAAGTTCGCGCGGTCGAAGGACGGTATCGAGCCATCTATTCGAGACTTACTGGGCCCATGTTCAATTTCTGCACTTCGCCGCGGGCATATTCTGCACCACATGAATTCTTTGCCTACCCGCTGGGCAATACGGGAGAAAGCTTATATCAATGACTACCGAAACACCGACTATCCTCCTGGCGGAGGACAATCCGGCGGATGTCTACCTGATTCGTGAAGCGCTTCGGGAATATGGGGTCCGATGCACGATATGCGAGGCCTCCGACGGCAAGGAAGTTCTGCGCTTCCTTTCCCCGGCCAGCGAGAATCCGGACATCGACCTCATCATTCTTGACTTGAATCTGCCGCGCCACGACGGAATCGAGATTCTTCAGCACCTGCGCGATAACCGTGATTTCTCGCACGTCCCGGTGGTCGTGCTCACTTCCTCGGATTCGCCGCGGGACCGCTCGGTCGCCAATCAACTCGGGGCGAAATGCTATCTTCGAAAGCCGTCCAGCCTGAGCGAGTTTTTGAACCTGGGAGCTGTCTTCAGGGATCTGTTGGGCCAATCGAAAACAGAAGCCGCGGAGAAATAACGGTCCGCCGCGGGTAGATGCTATGGAGGAGTCTGTGACAAAAGCCGACCTGGCAACCCAATCACTCGATACGAGTACTTTGCTGACCACCCTGATTGCCTTCCGGGACGGTGATTTTTCCGTTCGCCTGCCCTCGGATCAAACCGGCGTAGCCGGCAAAATCGCTGACACGCTCAACGACATTTTCAAGATGAACGAGCGGATGGCGAGGGAGTTCGAGCGCATATCGACCGCTGTCGGCAAAGAAGGCAAGATCAACCAGCGCGCCACCTTGGGAGCGGCGTATGGGGGATGGGCCGAGTGTCTGGATTCCGTGAACGGGTTGATTGGCGACCTGGTGCAGCCCTCGACGGAAGTCGCCCGCGTGATCGGCGCCGTGGCGAAAGGGGATCTTTCGCAGACCATGGCGCTGGAAGTAGACGGCCGGTCGTTGAAAGGCGAGTTCCTGCACACTGCGCGCGTAGTCAACACCATGGTGAGCCAGCTCAGCTCCTTCGCCAGCGAAGTGACGCGCGTGGCGCGCGAGGTCGGCACCGAGGGCAAACTCGGAGGCCAGGCGGAAGTGAAAGGCGTCGCCGGAACCTGGAAAGACCTCACGGATTCTGTCAACTCCATGGCCGGCAACCTCACCGCACAGGTCCGCAACATCGCCGAAGTCACCACGGCTGTAGCCAACGGCGATCTGTCGCGCAAAATCACCGTGGATGTGCAGGGCGAAATTCTGGAGCTGAAGAACACCGTCAACACCATGGTGGATCAGCTCAGCTCCTTCGCCGCGGAAGTGACGCGCGTGGCCCGCGAAGTCGGAACCGAAGGCGCGCTCGGCGGCCAGGCCGAAGTTAAGGGTGTCGCCGGCGTCTGGAAGGACCTGACCGATTCGGTCAAATCCATGGCCGGCAACCTCACCGCACAGGTCCGCAACATCGCCGAAGTCACCACCGCCGTGGCCAACGGCGATCTCTCCCGCAAAATCACGGTCGATGTGCGCGGCGAAATCCTGGAATTGAAGAACACCATTAATACGATGGTCGATCAGCTCAACGCGTTCGCCAGCGAGGTGACGCGCGTGGCCCGCGAGGTCGGAACCGAGGGCATCCTGGGCGGGCAGGCGGACGTGCGCGGCGTGGCCGGAACTTGGAAGGACTTGACGGATTCGGTCAATTCCATGGCCGGCAACCTCACCGCACAGGTCCGCAACATCGCCGAAGTCACCACGGCCGTGGCCAACGGCGATCTCTCCCGCAAAATCACGGTGCCGGTGCGCGGCGAAATTCTGGAGCTGAAGAACACCATCAACACCATGGTCGATCAGCTCAGCTCGTTCGCCAGCGAAGTGACGCGCGTGGCGCGCGAGGTCGGCACCGAAGGCAAACTCGGAGGACAGGCGGATGTGAAAGGCGTCGCCGGAACGTGGAAGGACTTGACCGAAAGCGTCAACTCCATGGCCGGCAACCTGACGAACCAGGTCCGCAACATCGCCGGTGTGACTACGGCTGTAGCCAAGGGCGACCTTTCGACGAAGATCACGGTGGATGCGCGCGGCGAAATTCTGGAGCTGAAGAATACCGTCAACACCATGGTCGATCAGCTCAATTCCTTCGCCAGCGAAGTGACGCGCGTGGCCCGCGAGGTCGGCACCGAAGGCAAACTCGGAGGACAGGCGCAGGTGAAAGGCGTGGGCGGCGTGTGGAAGGATCTGACGGTCTCGGTAAACTCCATGGCCGGCAACCTCACGGCCCAGGTCCGCAACATTGCCGAAGTCACCACCGCCGTGGCCAACGGCGACTTGTCGCGCAAGATCACGGTGGATGTGCGCGGCGAAATTCTGGAGCTGAAGAACACCATTAATACGATGGTCGACCAGCTCAACGCGTTCGCCAGCGAGGTGACGCGCGTGGCGCGCGAGGTCGGCACCGAAGGCAAGCTCGGCGGCCAGGCGGAAGTGAAAGGCGTCGCCGGAACCTGGAAAGACCTGACGGATTCGGTCAACTCCATGGCCAGCAACCTCACCAACCAGGTGCGCAACATCGCCGGCGTGACGACGGCCGTGGCTAAAGGCGACCTGACCACCAAAATCACCGTGGACGCGCGCGGCGAGATCCTGGAGCTGAAGAACACCATCAACACCATGGTCGATCAGCTCAGCTCCTTCGCCAGCGAAGTGACGCGCGTGGCGCGCGAGGTCGGCACCGAAGGCAAGCTCGGCGTGCAGGCCGAAGTGAAAGGCGTAGCCGGAACGTGGAAGGACCTGACCGATTCGGTCAACTCCATGGCCGGCAACCTCACCGCTCAGGTCCGCAACATCGCGGAAGTGACCACCGCCGTGGCCAAGGGCGATCTGTCGCGCAAAATCACCGTCGACGTGCGCGGCGAAATCCTGGAGCTGAAGAACACCATCAACACCATGGTGGACCAGCTCAACGCCTTCGCCGGGGAAGTGACGCGCGTGGCGCGCGAAGTCGGCACGGAAGGAAAACTCGGCGGCCAGGCCGATGTGAAAGGCGTCGGCGGCACGTGGAAGGATTTGACGGAGAGCGTCAACTCCATGGCCGGCAACCTCACGGGCCAGGTTCGCAACATCGCCGAAGTGACCACTGCCGTGGCCAAGGGGGATCTCTCGCGCAAAATCACCGTCGACGTGCGCGGCGAAATTCTGGAGCTGAAGAACACCATCAACACCATGGTCGATCAGCTCAATGCCTTCGCATCGGAAGTGACGCGCGTGGCGCGCGAAGTCGGCACCGAAGGCAAGCTGGGCGGACAGGCCGATGTGCGCGGCGTGGCCGGAACCTGGAAGGATTTGACCGATTCGGTCAACTCCATGGCCAGCAATCTCACCAACCAGGTCCGCAACATCGCCGGTGTGACGACCGCCGTGGCCAAAGGCGATCTGACCACGAAGATCACCGTGGACGCGCGCGGCGAAATTCTGGAGCTGAAGAACACCATCAACACCATGGTCGATCAGCTCAGCTCCTTCGCTTCGGAAGTAACGCGCGTGGCGCGCGAGGTCGGCACCGAGGGCAAGCTCGGCGGACAGGCCGATGTGCGGGGCGTGGCCGGCACGTGGAAAGACCTGACCGACTCGGTCAACTCCATGGCCGCGAATCTTACCACGCAGGTGCGCAACATCGCCGAAGTAACCACGGCGGTGGCCAAGGGCGACTTGTCACGCAAGATCACGGTCGATGTCCGCGGGGAAATTCTGGAAGTCAAGAACACCGTGAATACCATGGTGGACCAGCTCAGTTCGTTCGCCGCGGAAGTGACTCGCGTGGCCCGCGAAGTCGGCACCGAAGGCAAGCTGGGCGGCCAGGCGGAAGTCCGCGGCGTGGCCGGCACCTGGAAAGATCTGACCGACTCGGTCAACTTCATGGCCGGCAACCTGACGTCGCAGGTCCGCAACATTGCGCAAGTGACGACGGCCGTGGCCAACGGCGACTTGTCGCGCAAGATCACGGTGGATGTGCAGGGAGAAATTCTGGAGCTGAAGAACACCATCAACACCATGGTCGATCAGCTCAACTCGTTCGCCAGCGAAGTGACCCGCGTGGCGCGCGAGGTCGGCACGGAAGGCAAACTCGGAGGACAGGCTGAGGTGGTGGGCGTTGGCGGCACATGGAAGGATCTTACGGACAACGTCAACTCCATGGCCGCCAACCTCACCACCCAGGTGCGCGGCATCGCCAAAGTGGTGACGGATGTGGCTAACGGCAACCTGAAACGCAAGCTGGTGCTGGAAACCAAGGGCGAGATCGCGGAACTGGCCGACACCATCAACGAAATGATCGATACGCTGGCCGTCTTCGCCGACCAGGTGAGCAACGTGGCGCGCGAAGTCGGCATCGAAGGCAAGCTGGGCGGACAGGCGCGCGTGCCCGGCGCCGCCGGTATCTGGCGCGACCTTACGGACAACGTCAACCAGCTTGCCGCCAACCTCACTTCCCAGGTCCGCGCCATCGCCGAGGTGGCCACCGCCGTGACCAAGGGCGATCTCACGCGATCCATCTCGGTGGAAGCCCTGGGCGAAGTGGCGGCGCTCAAAGACAACATCAACGAGATGATCGTCAACCTGGCGGAGACCACGCGCAAGAACACCGACCAGGACTGGCTGAAGACCAACATCGCCAAGTTCACCGGCATGATGCAGGGACAGCGCGATCTCTTGACCGTATCGAGGCTGCTGCTTTCCGAGCTGACGCCGCTCGTGGGCGCGCAGCACGGCACGTTCTACCTGGCCGATTCCACCGAGGATTCGGGCGTATTGAAGCTGATTGCGGCGTACGCGTCGAATGCCACCGTGCCCCCGGAGTTCAAGATCGGCCAGGGCATGGTCGGACAGTGCGCGGTCGAAAAGCGGCGCATGCTGATTACGGACGTGCCGCAGGAGTACATCAAGATCACCTCCAGCCTGGGCGGCGGCGCGCCGCTCTCGATTGTGGTGCTGCCGGTGCTGTTCGAAGGCGAAACCAAGGCGGTCATCGAGCTGGCGGCGTTCCGCCAGTTTACGGAAGTCAACCTGGCGTTCCTCGACCAGCTCACGCAGAGCATCGGCATCGTGCTCAACACCATCGCGGCCACCATGCGCACCGAGCAACTGCTCAAGCAAAGCCAGGCGCTGGCCGAGCAGCTTCAAAAGACCAACGCCGAGCTGGAGGAAAAGGCCCACCTGCTCGCCGAACAGAAGAACGAGGTGGAAACCAAGAACCGCGAAGTGGAGCAGGCCAAGGCGGCGCTGGAAGAGAAGGCGGAACAGCTCTCGCTCACTTCCAAGTACAAATCGGAGTTTCTGGCCAACATGAGCCACGAGCTGCGGACGCCACTGAACAACCTGCTGATTCTGGCGCAGATGCTGGCGGAGAACACGGAGAACACCCTCACCCCGAAACAGGTGAAATACGCCGAGACGATCCACTCCTCCGGCACCGACCTGCTTGCGCTGATCAACGACATTCTCGACCTCAGCAAGATCGAATCGGGAAAGATGGACGTGGAAATCGGCAGCGTTCGGTTCACCGAGCTGCGCGATATCTGCTCGCGCACGTTCCGCCACGTCGCCGACGGCAAGGGGCTGGACTATTCGGTGGAAGTGGCCGAAAACCTGACGGCGGAGAACATCATCACCGACGCCAAGCGCGTCCAGCAGGTTCTCAAGAACCTGCTTTCCAACGCTCTCAAGTTCACCGAGCACGGCATGGTGAAGCTGCGCATCGAACGCGCCAACTCCGGCTGGAGCCCCAGCCATCCGGTGCTGCATCGCATCAAGTCGGTGATTGCTTTCTCCGTGATCGATACCGGCATCGGCATTCCACAGGACAAACAAAAGATCATCTTCGAGGCGTTCCAGCAGGCGGATGGCACCACCAGCCGCAAATACGGCGGGACGGGACTGGGGCTGTCGATCAGCCGCGAATTGACGCGCCTGCTGGGCGGCGAAATTCGTCTCAAGAGCGCCCCCGGAGCCGGCAGCACCTTCACGCTTTATCTGCCGCAGACCTACGCGTCGCCGGCCCCGGCGCCCAAGGCCGAAATTCAGAGGGCCATCAACGGCTCGGAGACCATCCCCGCGCTGCTGCCGCCGGAACCGTCGGCCGCCGCCGACGGGGAAGCCGTCGATATCGTTCTCTCCGCCCCGTCCTCGCCGGTCGCGGTGGTGCACGATATCGAAATCGACGACGACCGCCATCTGATCCAGCCGACGGACGCGGTGCTGCTGATCGTCGAGGACGATGTGACGTTTGCCCGCATCCTGCTGGACATGGCGCACGAACGCGGCCTGCGCGCGCTGGTGGCTCTGCGCGGCCACACCGCCCTGACGCTGGCGCGCGAATTCAAACCCGGCGCCATCACCCTCGATATCACCCTGCCTGACATGGCGGGATGGACCATTCTGGATCGGCTGAAGCACGACCCGGCGACGCGCCACATCCCGGTGCACATCATCACCGGCGATGAGAATCGCCGGCGCGGCCTGGCCCTGGGGGCGATGACTTACCTGGAGAAGACCGTCACCAAGGACAACCTGAACGTAGCGTTCGACACCATCCATTACTCGCTGGCGCGGCGCGCGCGGAAGCTGTTGATCGTAGCCTGCGAGGATCTGCGGGACGCCGACTGGAGCCAGTCGATCGGCGGCAGCGACGTCGCGATCATTCAGGCAGGCTCGGGGGGCGAGGCGCTGGGAATCGCGAGACAGCAATATCTCGACGGCATCGCCATCGATCATCGCCTGAGCGACATTCCGCCGGCGCAGCTGGCCGAGGAGATCCAGAGCGAGATCGGCACTCCTCCGCCGATCGTCATTTTTGGTCCGCCATCGCCCGCCGCGCAGATCGAATCGGATGTGCGGCGGCTGGCCCGGCAGATGGTGATCCGCTATGCCAATTCGCCGGAACGGCTGCTGGAAGAGACGGTGCTGCTGCTGCATCGCGCGGAGGCCGACCTCTCCGATAAGCAGTGCGAGATCCTGGGAGTTCTCCGGCGCACGGACAATACGCTGGCCGGCAAGAAGGTGCTGGTGGTGGATGACGACGTGCGCAACATATTCGCCCTCTCGACGCTCCTCGAACAGCACGGGCTGCAGGTGATGCACGCCGAAAATGGACGCGCCGGCATCGAGATTCTGCTGCAGACGGCGAATATCGATGGCGTCCTCATGGATATCATGATGCCCGAAATGGATGGCTATGAAACCACGCGCGCCATCCGGCAGATCCCGGAATTCCGCCACTTGCCGATCATCGCCGTCACCGCCAAGGCGATGAAGGGCGATCGCGCCAAGTGCATCGAGGCCGGAGCGTCCGACTATATCACCAAACCGGTCGATCTCGACCACCTGTTCTCGGTGCTGCGGGTCTGGATGGCGCCGTCATACGAATCGGCCACCGGAACCGTGGCGGCGGCCGGCAGTTCATCCGCCAATCGAGGGTAGAATATGTCGGCCGCCGCGAATGCCGCTTCCGCCAATCAACCCGCTCCGTCGCCGCAGCGGATGAAGATCCTGCTGGTGGATGATACGCCGGAGAACCTGGTTTCGCTGGAAGCCACGCTCGCCAGCCTCGGCGAAGAACTGGTATTCGCCAATTCCGGACGGGAGGCTTTGCGGCACGTCTTGAATGACGATTTCGCCGCCATTCTGCTGGATGTCCGCATGCCCGATATGGACGGCTTCGAAACCGCCGAGCTGATTCGCAGCCGTCCACGGTCGCGGCAAATCCCGATTCTGTTCCTCACGGGCTACCGCAACGAAGAACATCTTTTCCGCGGCTACGACCTGGGCGCGGTCGATTTCCTGTTCAAGCCCATCGTGCCCGAAGTGCTGCGCTCGAAAGTTGCCGTCTTCGTGGAATTGAGCCGCAGCAACGCGCGGCTGAGGGAACAGGCGGACGAACTGCGGCGGCAGGCCGCCGCCCTGCAAAAGACCGAACAGCGTTTCCGCGCGCTGCTCGAGGCGGCTCCCGACGCCATCGTGGTCTGCCGCGACGACGGCCAGATCGTGATGGTGAACTCGCGCACCGAGGCCATGTTTCATTGCGAGCGGGATAAGCTGCTGTTCCGCAACATCCGGTCGCTGGTGCCCGGATGGGGCTTCCGGCCGCAGTGGGGCTGGTTCACCGAGGGAGCCAACGGAGCCGCCGCGCAGCCGGCCGAAACCGGGGTCGAGTTGCAGGCATTCCCCGACAATGCGGCGCCTTTCCCCGTGGAGATCACCTTCAGCCCGCTGCAAACCGAGGAAGGCATCGTGATCACCAGCGCCATCCGCGATATCAGCGAACGCAAGCGGACGGAGGAGCAGATCCGCCAGTTGAACGCCAACCTGGAGGAACGTGTCCTCGAGCGAACCAATGCGCTGCTGCAATCGAATGAGGAACTGCAGCAGTTCGCCTACGTCGCCAGCCACGATCTGCAGGAGCCGCTGCGCACCGTGTCCATTTATGCGCAGCTGTTGGCCAAGCGCTACAACGGAAAACTCCTGGGCGATGCCGACCGGTTCATCGATTTCATCGTGAAGGGCGCGGCGCGAATGGAGAAGCTCATCCATGACCTGCTGGACTTTTCACAGGTGGAAGCGCGCGGCGCCGATTTCTTTACCTGGACGTCCTGCGACGAAGCCCTCGACGACGCCATCCGCAACCTGCTCTCGTTGATCGAGGATTCGGGGGCGGTCATCACGCGCGAGCCCCTGCCGGCGGTGAACGGCGACCCCATTCAGTTGATCCGGCTCTTCCAGAATCTGCTGGTGAACTCCATCAAGTACCGCAGCGGGGAACAGCCGCACGTTCACGTATTCGCCGAGCGGAACGGAGCGGAATGGATTGTTTCGGTGAAGGATAACGGCATCGGAATCGAGCCGCAGTATGCCGAAAAGGTGTTCGGGATTTTCCGCGTGTTGCAGGCCCGGGACAACAGCGCGGGCAGCGGAATGGGCCTGGCCATCTGCCGCAAGATCGTCAGCCGGCACAACGGAAAGATCTGGGTGGAATCGGCGCTGGGGAAAGGCGCGACGTTCCGGTTCACCCTGCCGGCGAAGTAGGAGACAGGAGTCAGGAGTCAGACTCCCGGCTTCTGTCTCCTGGCTCCTTTTCTCTTAGAAGTAGAACACCTGCAACTGCGTGGTGAATTCGTTGCTGGCGCGAAGCGGCGAGCCGTTTTGCGGCAGCGCGCGCGTCCACTGTACCGTCCACTTCAGGTTCTGGCCGTGGAGGTAGTAGTTGGCGCCCATACCCACGCGGTTGATGTCCTTGGTCGAGTTCACGCCCTGCACGAAATTCTGGGTTTCGAACTTGCCGAAGGGCTGCACTTTGGCTTTGTGGAAGTAGTAAGCTGCTTCCACCAGTTGATCGTTCTGGTCGGGAATCGCCGTGAACTTGTTGCGGCCGTCCCAGTGGGCGAACTGGTAGTTGAAGCCGATTTCATCGCCGCCGCGCACCGGGGTATCGTTGGCGATGTTGGCGGTCATGGAGCGATAGGCCTGCTGCTTGTCGCCGCCCACGTCGATCGCCAGGATCTTGCGCTTGCCGAGCGCCGTGCCGGCATAGGCGTATTCTTTCTCGCGATCGAAGAAATCGTATTGCAGATAGAGGGCCGGGCGCGGAGCATTGCGGCCGTTGGCGTCGCGGGTTCCGTCGAAGATGCCGCCGCGATACTGCAGGCGGTCGTTGAAGAAATAGCCGCGGGCCTGGAATCCCACGTCGCGCAAAGCCGATTCGGTCAGGGCCGAATTGGCGATGGTGGCGATGGGGCTGATGTTGACCGTGTAGTAACTGATGGTCGATTGCAGTCCCTGGCGCGAGTTGGGCAGCAGCATCTCGCCGCCGGAAACTTCCAGGAACGATCCGAACTTATACGCCGCCCAGGCGTCCTGGATGATGAATCCGGGTTCGGTGGCGTTGCCGGTGGTCAGCGTCTTGGTCGCGCTGCTTCCCGCCGGGGACAATCCCAGCTTCGGATCGTCAGTCTGGAAGAAGAAGCTGATGTTGTCGCCGAAGGTTCCGCCGAACATCAGGCGGGCGCGCAGGATATAGAAGTTCTGCGCATAGCCCTGATTGCCGGCTGACGGAGCCGTGGAATCCTGCGTCCAGTCGCCCCAGAACTGCCCCTGGAATCCGAACTTCAGCGTGAGGTCTTCATTCTTGACTTGTAATTGCGCCATGGCAGGCACGGGAACCAGCGCCAGCATGAGTCCACAGCCGGCGGCGCCTAGCAGCGCTCGCTGGAAAAAGCTTTTCAACATGGTCGATACTCCTGTTTGAAATCGCGGGGCGCAAGTGCCCACCCGGCCGCACAGTCGGCATCCCAGGGGACCAACGCTCCGAGTACCACTACTGTCTGCCCGCCAACGTCATTTCCGGTTGATCCACAAACGGAACCGGTTCGATCGCCGACGCGGCCAGCAGATTTTCGTCGGAAACCGTAATCTCTCCATCCAGAACTTTCGTCATCCGGTCGACATCCAACTCCTTCTCCCACCTGGCCACCACGATGGTGGCGACGCTGTTGCCGACCAGGTTCGTCAACGCCCGCATTTCGGACATGAAGCGGTCCACGCCCAGCAGCAGCGTAAGACCGGCAACCGGCACGGTGCCGATGGCTTGCAGCGTGGCCGCAAGCGTGATGAAGCCGCCGCCGGTAACCGCCGCGGCGCCCTTGGAGCTCAACATCAGAATCAACAGCAGGAATGCCTCCTGACCGAACGTGAGAGGCGTGTTGGTGGCCTGGGCGATGAAGATGGCGGCGATCGTCAGATAAATCGAGGTGCCATCCAGGTTAAAGGAATAGCCCGAGGGAATCACCAGGCCGACCACGGATTTATCGCAGCCGAGCGCTTCCAGCTTCACCATGATGCGCGGCAGCACCGATTCCGACGACGAGGTTCCCAGCACGATCAGCAGCTCTTCCTTGATGTACTTGATCAGTTTCCAGACGCTGAAGCCGTGAGTGAAGGCGATCGTGCCCAGCACCAGGAATACGAACGCGATGCTGGTGATGTAGACGCACGCCATGAGAATGGCCAAATTCCGCAGGGAGTGCAGGCCGTACCTGCCGACGGTAAACGCCATGGCGCCGAAGGCTCCGATCGGCGCCGCCTGCATGATGAGGCCGATGACGCCGAACATCAGGTGCGCGAGCTTGTCGAAAAGCGCGACCAGCGGCCTGCCCTGTTTGTACGCGGCCAGCGCAAGACCGGTGAGGACGGCCAGGAGCAACACTTGCAGAATCTCGCCGGAAGCAAATGCGCTCACGAAGGTCTTGGGAATGAGTCCCTTTAAGAACTCGACCGTGTTGAGACTGTGCCCTTGGGCCGCATAGTCGGCGATGGCCTTGGCGTCCAGGGTGGCCGGGTTGGCATTGATGCCGGCGCCCGGCTTGATCAGCGTCACCACGAGAAGGCCGATCAGCAGAGCGATGGTGGTGACTACCTCGAAATAAATGAGGGCCTTCCCTCCGACCCGTCCCAGCTTGCGAATGTCCCCGATATTGGCGATCCCGACGACCACCGTGAGGAAGATGATGGGTCCGATCATCATCTTGATCAGGTTGACGAAGCTGATGCCCAGAGGCTCGAGCTTGGCGGCCGTGCCGGGATACAGCACCCCCACCACAACGCCCAGGAAGATCCCCACGAGCACACGAAAATATAGGGTTCGGTAAAACTTCTTCTTTGGGATCAGCCGAGGTTCGGCCATGGCATGGGACCTTTCTCGAACACGACAAATTTCACGATTTTAGGACTCTTTAATCCTATATTATTGTTTTATACCTCAGTAATTGTGATCTTTCCATCAGGTAAAACACTGAAAACTGCGAGACTTCTAGATTTTCTGCGGCAAAATGCAACGAATCTGCAGCAAACTAAGGACTTATCAGACCTTTTTGGGCTATTCGGACCCCAATCCGCCGCCGATCGTTCGCCCTACAACAGTCTTATCGGATTCGCGCGTGGCCTGTTCGAGAAGATATAAATACGAACGGTAGACACGCCCGGTCGACCGCGTCATGCCGATTTCGCAGGTGCGGCTGCTCGAGTAATAGCCTTCATAAGAGCTGCTCCGCACTTCGGCGGCTTCCTGCCGTGTAGCCGCCTCGGTCAGCTCAGGAAACAAAAAGCCCCGGTCGCCGGCGAATCCGCAGCAGCCGGCGTTGTTCGGCACAGTCACCCGATCCGCGCAGACTCGGGCGATGGCTTCCATCTTCCCGCCGAGGCCCATCTTGGTTACCGAGCAAACCGGGTGCAGAACCACCGCGCCCTCACTTCGTCTTATGTGAAGTTTCGGCAGCAACTCGTCATGCACGAAGGCGATGCTGTCCAGAATCCGCATGCGATCGAAACGCGCGCAGTTCTCCGGAGTCAGGTAGGCCCGGCATGTCATGAGGCCATGGCTGCACGGGCTGGTATCGAGGAAAACCGGCAGCCTGCCTTCGTCGGACCAGCGCCAGAATCTCTCCATGGTGCGGTTTAGCGCGACGCGGTGCGCCTCATCGAATCCTTTCGAGGAGAACGGCACGCCGCAGCAACTGCCGGCCGCGTCGGCTGGAATATAGAGCGGCACACCGGCGCGTTCCGCCAACTTCAGCACGACCTCGGTCAGGCTGAGCTCGTCCGGTTCGCCGGGAAGATGTCCCATCACGCGGGAGATGCAGCTTGGAAAATAGACGGCTGCCGCGCCGGCGCGGGCGGTCGCGCGGGCGCGCCCGGCGGCGTGCGGCATGTCGCTGCTCCAGCTTGCCCCGATCGCCCCGGCCAGGTAATCGACGGCGGCGGCGCCCAGCATCTTCTCAGCGAAGTGTCCCAGGCGAAGGGCAACGCGCGCGGCCCGCTCCGCCAATCCGAAGTTGTCCGCGATGCGGCATGCCAGACGATGTTCGCCGGCCGTGTGGCGCTGTTTGCGGAGCCGCTTGGTCAACTGGCCGGTATCGATGGAAACCGGGCAGGCGGTGGCGCACAGACCATCGGCGGCGCAGGTGTCGAGCACCATGTAGGGGAAGTCGCGCAACAAGTCCGCCAGAAGACCGTCGCGCTCCCCGGAATCCTCCAGCCGCGCCATTTCGCGGCGCAGCACGATGCGCTGCCGCGGGGTGGTGGTCAATTCGCGGCTGGGACATTTGGGCTCGCAGAATCCGCACTCGATGCACCGGTCGACCTCCTGCTCCACCGAAGGCAGCGGTTTCAGTGCGTCCAGGTGGGCCTTGGGATCGGAATTGATGATCACGCCCGGGTTCAACAAACCATGCGGATCGGCCAGGGCCTTAATCCGCTGCATGATAGCGTAGGCTTCCGGTCCCCACTCGGCTTCGACGAACGGCGCCATGTTGCGGCCGGTGCCGTGCTCCGCTTTCAACGCCCCGTCGTACCGCTTGACGACGAGCTCCACCAGGTCGTCAATGAAACGCGCATATTGGTCGATCGACGCCTGGTTGTTGAAGGATTGCGTGATCACAAAGTGGAGATTGCCGTCCTTGGCGTGGCCGAATACGATTCCGTTGTCGTAGCCGTGGCGGACAAACAGGCGGGTGAGATCGATGGCGGCATCGGCCAGGCGCCCGATGGGGATCGCCACGTCTTCGATAATCACGGTGGTCCCGCTCTTGCGCACCGATCCGACGCTGGGGAACAGGCCGGCGCGGATTTTCCAGAGCGCTGCCTGTTCCGCCGGATCATAGGTGAATGAGGCGGGCTCGAGCAGGCTGAGGCCGGCGGCGCCATCGCGTACGGCCTGCTCCAGGCCGGCGCGCTCGCGATCGGCCGCGCACTGGAACTCCGCCAGGATGCCGGCTGCGTCTTCGGGCAGATGGCGAATCGAGGGAGGAATGCCGGGCTGATCTTCGACCGAGCGGAGCGAGCGGCGATCCATCAACTCCAAGGCCGCCGCGCCGGCATCCCGCAGCGGCACGATCGAGGCGCAGGCGGCGTGAAGATCGCGGAAGAGCAGCAGACCGGTATATTTCACGGGCAGATCGGGGACGGTGTTGAGCACCGCATCGGCGATGAACGCCAGCGTGCCCTCCGAGCCGATCAGCAAGTGCCGCATAATGTCGACCGGCCGGTCGAAATCGATCAGCGCGTTGAGCGAATACCCGGTGGTGTTCTTGGTGCGGTACTTGGCGCGGATGCGGTCCCGCAGGCCCGGCTGCCGCTCGATCTCCGCCTTCAGACAGAGCAGTTCGGCTGCGAGTTCCGGCTCGCGCTCGCGGAACATCTGGTCCGCGCGTGGATCGGCGGTGTCGATCACAGTTCCAGAGGGGAGCACAAAGGTGAGCGAATCCAATGTGTGATACGCGTTCTGCGCCACGCCGCAGCACATGCCGCTGGAGTTGTTGGCGAGGATGCCGCCGATGGTACAGGCGCCGATCGAAGCCGGATCCGGACCCATTTTGGCTTGGAACAGCCGCAGAGCGGCGTTGACCTGCGCCCCGATCATGCCGGGTCCGACGCGCACCTTCCGCCCGCCGGCCTCGATTTTCAGCGAACGCCAGTAGCGCGCGGCTTCGACCAATATGCCGTCGGTCACCGATTGGCCGCACAGGCTGGTGCCGGCGGCGCGAAACGTCATGGGGATTCCGTGCTCCTGGCTGAAGCGAAACAGCGCCTGGATCTCCCCGATGCCTTTCGAGTGCACCACGGCTTGCGGAATGAGACGGTAAAAGCTCGCGTCGGAGGCATAGGCGATGCGATCGATCGGCCGCGTCAGAACGCGGGCCGGTTCAATAATGCCGGCGAGCAATTGCTTGAGATCGATCGACCCGGACGAAAAACGAATCGGGTTTGGGTTTGCTGCGGTGCGATGGGGAGTCTCCGCGAAAGTGGACATTTGGGCTCCTATTTCAGAAAATAGTATGCTAACATCCGTAATAGGCCTGAGCAACTAGGGCAAAACATGGAGACGCGGCTTGGCAAGTTGATGTACTGGACGGTGGCGGCGCTGCTCATGCCGGCCATTGGCAACGGCGCCGCTGCCGCTGCGAACTCCTTGTCAACAAAGCACGTTCTGATTCTGCATTCGTATTACAAGGGATACCGGTGGACTGATGACGAAAACCGCGGGATCCAGTCCGTGCTGGAGCCCGAACTGGGTGCTGCGAATATCTACGTTGAATACATGGATACGAAGCGGTTTTGGCAGCCCGAGTACATCCGGCAGTTCCCGGAAATATACCGCCGCAAGTACCTGGATCATCATTTCGACGTCATTCTGGCCACCGACAACAATGCCTTCGATTTCCTGCGCGACTACCGCGATCCGCTCTTCCCGGGAACTCCGGTGGTGTTCTGCGGTGTCAACTATTTCCGGCAGGAGGATCTCGCCGGGCACCACGGATTCACCGGCGTCAGCGAAGAGGCCGACGTCAAGGAGACCCTGGACCTGGCGTTACGCCTGCACCCCGGCACCCGGCATGTGTACGTTGTGAACGAAATCTCCGAAACCGGCCAGACGGTGCACGACGAAGTGACGCGGTTGATTCCGCAATACGCGGGACGGATCGAGATCAAATTCCTGGAACGGTACGGCATGGACGAACTGCGGAGCATGCTGCGGAGTTTGCCGCAGGACAGCATCGTTTTCTATTCGTTCCTGCTGCGCGACGGAACCGGAAAGGCGTGGGAGTACGACGAAGCAGCCAGGGCAGTGACATCGGCAAGCAACGCGCCGGTTTACGGCGCCTGGGATTTCAACCTCGGGCTGGGGATCATCGGCGGAAAGCTGATCAGCGGCTTCTACCAGGGAGAGACCGCGGGACGGCTGGCCCTGCGCGTCTTGCGCGGCGGCGATCCCGATCGCATTCCCGTAGTCCGCTTCTCCGACAAGCCCAACCGGTATATGTTCGACGATGTGCAACTGCGGAGGTTCCACATTCCGCCGGCAAAGCTTCCGCCGGGCAGCATCGTGGAGAATGCTCCGGAGACTTTTTTCTCCCGTCACCGCGGCGCGGCCACCGCAGGGGGCGCGATCCTCTTCGTCCTAATCGGGATGAACACACTGTTGTTCCTGAACATCCGGCGGCGCAAGCTGGCGGAGTCGGCGCTGCGGGAGCATCAGGAACACCTGGAAGAACAGGTCCGGGAGCGGTCGTCAGAGCTCGAGCAAGCCATGGAAGCGCTGCGCGAATCACAGCAGCTTTTGAACAAAACGTTCGCCAGCCTGCGCGACGCCGTGATGATTCTGGCGCCGGACACGCGCATCGTGGTGGATTGCAATCCGGCCACCAGCAAACTGTTCGGTTTCAGCCGGGACGAAATCGTCGGCCGCACCACGCGGCAACTGCACGTAGACGAGGAATCGCACCGGCAATTCGGCGAACTGGTGCTCGCCGGATCCCGCGAGAAGGGATATGTGCACCAGTCCTTTACCATGATGCGGAAGAACGGCGAGATCTTCCCTACGCGCCACAGCGTGATGCCGTTGCAGGCCGAGGATGGGAGCATCGGCGGATGGGTGAGCGTGATTCGCGATGTCACCGAGGAAAAGCGCGCCGAGGAAAAGCTGGACCAGTATCGCCGCAAGCTGAAGGCACTGGCAGCCGAGCTGACAGCGGTCGAGGCGCGCGAACGGCGGTCGGTGGCCGCCGAGCTTCACGAGAATCTGGGTCAGCTTTTGGCCACGGCGAACATGAAAGTGGCGGCCATGCGCAGCGCCGCTCCCGATGTTCTTCTGGCCGGGCGGGTCGCCGAAGTGCAGAGCCTGGTGGAGGAAGCACTCGAGCAGACGCGGTCGCTGACCTACCAGCTGAGTCCACCGATCCTTTACCAGCTCGGGCTGGAAGCCGCTCTCAAATGGTTGTGCGAGAGCATGCAGAAGCGCTACGGGTACCAGGTCGCGTTTACCCGGCAGGGGGAATCCGGGTCGCTGTCCGAGGAAAGCAGCGTCTTCCTTTTCTCGTCCGTGAGGGAACTTCTGGTGAACGTGGCCAAGCACGCGGCCGCCAGCGACGTGGTGGTGCGCCTGCACTGGATGGACGACCAGGTGGAGGTGCTGGTGTGGGACAACGGCAAGGGATTCCACGGGAACCACGCACAACTGGCGGAATCCATCAGCGGCTTCGGCCTGTTCAACATCCAGGAACGCGCGTCGGATCTGGGCGGCCGTTTGTGGATCCGTTCCGGAGCGCATCGCGGCATGGCGGCGCGGATTCACCTTCCATTGGAACAATCGGCTGGAATTCCGGGCCGGGCAAACAGCGGGTAAGAGAACATGAGCGTACGAATTTTGTTGGCTGACGATCATCGCATTCTGCGCGAGGGCCTGCGGAGCCTGCTTTCGCAGCAGCCGGACCTGGAACTGGCGGGCGAAGCGGCGAGCGGCGACGAGGCGATCGCGCTGGCGCGGCAACTGAAACCCGACGTGGTCATCATGGATGTGGTGCTGCCGGGCATCGACGGAGTGGAGGCTACGCGGCGAATCCAGGCCGAGCATCGCGAAATCCGCATTATCGCGCTTTCCATGCATTCGGACCGGCGCTACGTGAGTGAAATGCTGCGCGCCGGGGCGGTCGGGTACCTGGTGAAGGACGGCGCATTCGAGGAGTTGAACCAGGCCATCCGCGCGGTGATGGCGGGACGTCCGTACCTGAGCGCGGTGATCACGGGGTCGCTGGTGGAGGACTTTGTCCGCCAGACGAGCGCCCAGGAGCCGCCCAGCGCTTCGCCGCTTTCTCTATTGACGGCGCGCGAACGAGAGGTGTTGCGGCTGTTGGCCAACGGGAAACGCGTGAAAGATATCGCGGCCGAGCTCAATATCAGCGTGAAGACGGTGGAATCGCACCGCCAGAACGTGATGGACAAACTGGAGATTCACAGCACCATCGAGTTGACGCGGTATGCGCTGCGAGAGGGGCTGGCGACGGTATAGCAGGGCCGGGATATGCCGTCCATCCAGGTAAAATCGCGGTATTTGAGGCTTTCAGGTCTTAAGGCATTTAATAGTGTTTTGTCAACATCCGATGGCTGGATGAAGTACTGGAACAAATTGAGAAGAAGCGGGACCATTCGGCACCAACAGGCTGTATCGAGCAAACGGCCAGGCGGCGGAATGGATGCACAGAGTTTGAACTACCATTATGCAAACCATTAGAAACTGCAACCAATGCGGCGAGGAACTCCACGCCGATGAGACAAAACTGTTCTGCGTCACGTGCGTCGCGCCGGAAAAGAGTCGGACGGCGCAGCGGACGCTGACCACTCGCGAAAGGCAGCTGGTTGAACTGGTCCAACAGGCGAAGACCAACAAGCAAATTGCCTTCGAGCTGAGCCTCTCCGAGGGAACCATCAAGGAGTACCTCAATCGCCTGTTTCGAAAACTCGGCGTCGGCAGCCGGACGGAACTTGCCATCTGGGCGTTCCGACAGCGCCAGGCCGCGTGAATTGCACGCGCTGCATGGGACTAAAGTCGTAGGTAAAAAATTCGGCACATTTCTCCGAAATAGCGGAATTACACTGTAGAAAATTGATGCATTTCGAGTTCATAAACGAAAGGCTTGTGGACTCAGCATCATGCAGGGATGGCTCGCCGATTGCACAAACGCACACTCCCCGGATGGGAATTATCAATGAATAAATCTCCGTACTCTTCCTACGTACCGACTCTGAGAAGCTGTTTTCGTTGTGGGCAGGAATTTCAACCCAACGAAAATCAGCGGGTTTGCATGGACTGCCGGAAGCCTGCGGAAGCCAAAGGTCCGGCCAGCCGAGTCCTCAGCCTTCGTGAAAAGCAGATTATCCGACTGATTCAGCAAGCCAAGCTGAACAAGGAAATCGCCTACGAACTGTGCCTTGCTGAAGGCACGATTAAAGAATACCTGAATCGGATTTACCGGAAGCTGGAAGTCGCCAACCGGACGGAACTCGCGATCTGGGCTTTACAGCAGCAAGCCGACTGAAGCCGCACCTATCGGCTACAGCCCCGGGTCCACATAGCCGGGACGCCACGACACCTGCAGCCCCGGCACACCCTCGGGCGGCGTAACCTTCACCTGCACCTTGTGATATTTCCCGTCACTGCGCTCGTTTGAGGGCGCGTAGGAGAGCACGTAGCGGTTATGCAGCTCCTGGCCGATTCTCGCGGCCACTTCGGCAAGCCCGTTATGCTCATCCACCACGTATAGCCGTCCGCCGCTCTGGCGGGTGACCGCTTCGAGCAACTCTTGGCCATCTCCGGCCTGTTCCGGAAGGAACTTACGAGCCGGTTTGCTGACGCCCATGGAGTAGATCAGGACATCGCTTTCGCGGACGAGCGCGGCCAGTTCACGTTCCGTAAAGCGGCTGTGATTGTCGCCGCCATCGGAAAGCACCAGGAGCGCTTTGCGAGGCTTGGAGGACTTGCGCACATGGTCGATACCGAGGCGGACCGCGTCCAACAACGCGGTGTGGCCTTTGGCCCTGGTTTGCGCGAGCCGAGTACCGATATCGCGCGGGTCGTTGGTGAAGGATTGCGTGATCTGCGCCTGGTCCTGGAATTCGACCAGGAAGAACTCATCCTCGGGGTTGGCGGTGGCCAGGAACGAAGCCGCGGCCGCCCGCGCCGCCTGCAGTTGCGAAGCCATGCTCAGGCTGGTGTCGAAAACCAGTCCGACGGCCATAGGTGTTTCGTCGCGCGTGAGTTGCACGATCCGCTGTTCGACGCCGCCATCGAAAACGCGGAAATTCGCGCGCGTCAGACCGGTAATGGGGTGGTTCTGGGCATCCGTGACGCTCACCGGGACAATCACCAGGTTGGCGTCCACCCGATACTCGGCGTCGGAAGCGGGTGACTTGGTCCGGTGGTCCGCAGCCGGCAAGACCGGCAAGCACATACCCAGCAGCAATACCCCTATTTGCGCTCTTGAAAAGAGCATCTTATCCCTCACTTGCGGGTAATATACCGCAGCCGGTTGCCAAAGGGAAGTGCCAGTTTATTCCGTTTTGTACCACTTGGAAGATCTAACAAACGACCCCCTCCGACAGGTGCTGGACCAGCTTGACTCTCAGTGTTTTCACTGATTGACTAGGTTAGTGAACTGTGGGATTAATCAACTTGTATTGGTAATTTAGGATTTAGGAGTCTTATTATGCTCAACTGGACCCAGGCCTACACACCGGTGGCCGGCAGTTTGGGAATCTCGGCCGTAGTCGCCGCCTTGCCTGTGGTGGTCCTGTTGGGACTCCTCGCATTTGGCCATGTCAAAGCTCATTGGGCGGCGCTGGCCGGATTGGCCACGTCGCTCGCAGTCGCCATTCTGGTGTTCGGCATGCCCGCCAGGCTGGCTTCGGCCGCCGCGCTGTACGGCGCGGCTTACGGTCTGTTCCCGATAGGCTGGATCGTATTGAACGCCATCTTTGTTTACGACGTCACGGTAAAATCCGGCGACTTCGAAGTGGTGAAGAACAGCATCGCCAACCTGGCTGGCGACCGGCGAATCCAGGCGCTGCTGATCGCTTTCTGCTTCGGCGCGTTCATCGAAGGCGCGGCCGGCTTTGGCACACCGGTGGCGATATCCGCGGCCATGCTGATCGGTCTTGGCTTCCGCCCGCTGCAAGCCGCGGGCCTGGCCTTGATCGGCAACACGGCTCCGGTCGCCTATGGAGCTCTGGGCACGCCGCTGATCGCGCTCGCTTCGGTGACCGGCCTGCCGCTGGAAACTCTGAGCGCGACCGTGGCGCGCATTCTGGTGTTGTTCTGCGTGGTCGTGCCGTTCTGGGTGATTTGGGCGATGTGCGGCCGAAAGAAGATGTGGGAAGTCTGGCCGGCCTGCCTGACGGCAGGGGTCACATTCGGCCTGACGCAATACCTGGTGGCCAACTACCACGGCCCGTGGCTGGCAGCCATCGGGGCGTCGGTGGTGTCGATGATATCGGTAGTGATCCTGCTGAGGTTCTGGCAGCCCGCCAGCGTTTGGTCCTTCGAGCACGAGAATCACGCAGAGCGGTTGGCGGCAGCCGCGTCGCGACCGGTTCACTCCGGCGGCCGGGTGTTTAAAGCCTGGATGCCCTGGATCCTGCTCTCGATTTTTGTGTTCGCCTGGGGCACGCCGCAAGTCAAAACTTTCCTGAACGGCGGCGCCGCCGGACACCCGAATTTCCTGAGCGGCATTTCGCAGGTTTCTTATAATGTCCCGCTGCTGCACAAAGCGGTCATCCGCTCGGCGCCGGTGGTGGCCAAAGCGACGCCCGAGCCGGCGCAGTTCCTTTTCAACTGGCTCTCCGCCACCGGCACCAGCCTGCTGCTGGCCGGCATCCTCTCCGGTTTGCTGCTGGGCTTCTCGCCGGTGAACCTCTTCTGGATCTTTTTGGGCACGCTGAAGCGCGTACGCAAATCGCTGCTGACCATCGGTGCCATGCTGGCGCTGGGATATTCCACGCGATACGCCGGGCTGGACGCGACCATGGGGCTGGCGTTCGCCAGCACCGGCGCATTGTTCCCGTTCTTCTCGCCGATTTTGGGGTGGCTGGGTGTGGCGCTGACCGGCAGCGACACTTCGTCGAACGTACTTTTCGGCGGCCTGCAGCAGATTACGGCACGGCAGGTGGGCGTGCCGTCGGTACTGGCGGCCTCGGCCAACAGCGCCGGCGGGGTGATGGGCAAAATGATCGACGCGCAGAGCATCGTGGTCGCCAGCGTCGCCACCGGACAGCAGGGCAACGAGGGCAACATTCTCCGCTACGTCTTCTGGCACAGCATTGCGCTGGCCTCGCTGGTCGGATTGGTCGTCATTCTACAGGCGTATGTCTTCCCTTGGATGATCCCGGTCCTCGGCAAATAGGCGGAGCACTCATGGAGAGTCTGTTCGAGACCTTTCGGGCGCGCGCCCAGGCGGTGAGCGCGGAAGTGCATCGCTTCACCGCCAAGTCGGAAGCGCTGGATTTTATCGCTGAGTTTCTGGAATCACAGACTGCCGGCGCGACGGAGTCGCCGGTGGTTTGGGCGGACGGGCCGTATCTGGACTCGTCCGACCGCGAGAGGATGCGCGCCCGCGTTCCCGCCCTGACTTTCGAGGTGACACGGGAGCGGGCCGCATCCGCCGCGGCGGGAATCACCGAAATCGAATGGAGCATCGCCGATACGGGCACGCTGGCCGGCGACTTCAGGACGGCCGAGAGACGGCTGGCGTCCACCCTGCCGCCGCTTCACATCGCGCTCACATGCACCCGCGCCATCCAACCCGATCTTCCGGCCTTATTCACGCGGCTCCATCCGCGGCAAAGCAGTTACATCTCGCTGATCACCGGGCCTAGCCGCACCGCCGATATCGAGCGCGTGCTCACGATCGGCGTACACGGTCCGAAGCGGCTGATTATCGTCTTCGTGGACGAGCTGGAGGCGCAATGAGTCGAACGGACTTCCACGAGTCGATCCAGGCGGCCATTGCCAACCCCAATCTGACGGGGGCGCTCGGCCGCTTTTCGGAAGCCTACCGGGTCAGCCGCGCCAAGGCTTACGAAGGCATCGATTTTGAGGCGGTGCGGACGCGGATCGCCGGGCTGAAATCATATGCGGCCGCTCACCTGGAGGAGCTGGCCGCCGAGTTCACGCGCAATGCCGAAGCCCGCGGCGCAAAAGTCTTTCGTGCCTCCAGCGCGCAACAGGTTAACGATTACGTCCTCGATCTGGCGCGGCGCAACGGAGTGGCCGGCGTCGTGAAATCGAAATCGATGGCGTCGGAGGAGATCCACCTCAACGCGCACCTGGAGAAGGCGGGCATTTCGGTCAGCGAAACGGATTTGGGCGAGTGGATCGTGCAACTCGCCGGCGAGCGCCCGTCGCACATGGTGATGCCGGCCATCCACATGACGAAGGAGCAGGTGAGCGAGGTCTTCAGCAAGGAAGTCAACGAGCGCCTCTCCTCGGATATTCCGCAACTGGTAGCGGTGGCAAGGCGCGAATTGCGCGAGAAGTTCCTGGCCGCCGGGATGGGCATCACCGGCGCCAATATGGCCGTGGCCGAGACCGGAAGCCTGGTGATTGTCACCAACGAGGGAAATGCCCGCCTGGTCACGACGCTCCCCAATATCCACGTGGCCATTGTCGGCATCGAGAAGCTGGTGGCGAAATTCGAAGACGCGGTCCCGGTGCTCACTGCCCTGCCCCGCAGCGCTACCGCGCAGTTGCTCACCAGCTACGTCACCATCGTGACCGGCCCTTCGCCGAATACCGACGGCAGCCTGAAGGACCTGCACATCATCCTGATGGACAACCATCGCACGGAAATGTCGGAGGACCCGAAGTTCCGTCAGGCCATGCAATGCATCCGCTGCGCGTCGTGCCTGAACGTCTGTCCGGTATTTCGGCTGGTGGGCGGCCATGTATTCGGCAAGACCTACACCGGCGGCATCGGGACCATCCTGACCGCCTGGTTCGAGGAGCTGAAGAAATCGCAGGACATCCAGAGCCTGTGCATTCAGTGTGGCAGCTGCGTCGAAGTATGTCCGGGCAAGATCGATATTCCCGACCTTATCCTGGAGCTGCGCCGCCGGCTGGTGAAAGAGGAAGGCCAGCCGCTGATGGAGAAAGCGGCTTTCAACATCGTCAACAACCGCACGTTGTTCCACAGCATGCTGCGGGCGGCGTCGGTGATGCAGAAGCCGTTCGCGAAAGACGGCTTGATCCGCCATCTGCCGATGTTCCTGTCGAGCGCCTGTGAGTTTCGCAGCCTGCCGGCGATCGCCGAAAAGCCGTTCCGCGATGTTTTCCCGAAAATCGAGCAGCGGCCCGGACGGGAGAAGATCGCGTTCTACGCGGGCTGCCTGATCGATTTCGCTTATCCCGAAATCGGCGAGGCGGTGGTGAACGTGCTGAACGCGGCGGGAGTGGAAGTGGTGTTTCCGATGGGTCAGACGTGCTGCGGCGCTCCGGCGCGGTACAGTGGCGCCTACGAAGCCGCGGCCGGAAACGCGAAAGACAATATCGCGGCGCTGCTGGCTGAGGACGCGACCCAAATCGTGTCGGCTTGCCCGACTTGCACGGTTGCGTTGAAGCACGAATTCGCCAAGACGTTCGAGAGTTTGGGGATGACCGGGCGGCTGGAATCGGCCGCGGCGCTGGCGTCGAAAGTGGTGGACTTTTCAAGCCTGGTCGAGCGTCTGGTGAAGGAAGGCCGCCTGGCGATTCCGGCGGCCGAGCAACTCGAGACGTTGACCTATCACGATTCCTGCCACCTGAAGCGGACGCTGAAGGCGGATCATGAGCCGCGGGGGCTGTTGCGACAAGCCGGATACCAGATTACGGAGATGGCCGAGGCCGACATTTGCTGCGGCATGGGCGGCTCGTATTCGCTGAAGATGCCGGAGATCTCGGCGCCGATTCTGGAGCGCAAGCTGAAGAACGCCGCCGCGACCGGGGCGGAGACAATTGCGATGGATTGTCCCGGGTGTGCCATGCAGATCCGCGGCGGCCTGGATAAACAGGGGTCGGGGATGCGGGTAAAACATACGGCTGAGCTGCTGGCAGAGAGATTGAAGAAGTAGAGCTTCCTGCCATCGTCGTGGAATCCTCCTACGAAGCCGGACGTGCGGCGACGGACAGCACAAGCCGATTGGCGGCCAGGCGGGTTACCAACCCGCCGCAGGTTGCCAACCTGCACCACAACCTGCGTTATTGGGCTGCGCTACATTTCTGGAATTGAGCCTGTATGTGGTTTGCGACACCCGAGAACCGGGCGTCGTCGTCCGCGTAGGGCGCGCCGCCGGAAATTCTCCCGGCATGCAGCAGCTCGTGGAAAAACGCTTTGGTGAACTCATTGGAGCTTACCGTCTCGGTTTTGCCTCCGGAACCGAGTTGATAGCGATCGACAACCACGATGGCTCCGCGCGTTCGGCCTGGCGATTTCGCCCAGACGACAGATCCGTCGTAATGTTTCAACTTATCGTTGTCGGCGCTCAATTCCCTGGCCATGGTTTCCGTCGGCACGATTGCTCCCCAGACGCCGGTGTCCCAGCTGATCTCGTGATCCGGCACCACACGTCCCGTAGGGTCCTTATTTTGCGACCGCGTCGATACTCCGTCCGGTATCAGTACGTAGGCGCCCCCGCTGGTGCAGAATCCAAAGCCGGTGGTCAACTCCCACTCATCGCGCTCACAGGCAACCACGGCGGCATCATGCCAATGCTTGAACCAGCCCGGCGGACGAGCGCCTTTGTGGTTTTTCTCAATCCTCAATTCATTGCCATTTGCCGAAAAGAGGGATCTGATGTCGGTGGAAACACACGTCGCGCTCTTAATCTTCTTCACAAACGCGTCGGCCGTCTTCAGATTGGAATTTGAATTTACAAGCAACATATGGAGGTTCTTTCCTGTCGCGGCAACGAGTGATCAACGGCGCGCCCGCCGATTTGTCATTTGCGGAGCCCCGGTACCCGATCGAATTGCCTCGCTTCCGCCGGCTGCGATATACTGGCCGGCCGAGGCGCTCCCAACACGGTACGCTGGAGCGGCGCACGGAGTCTTTGACAAGTCTTCAAGGAATTCTCAAAGAAACATCAAAGCCGCCATGCCACAGGGGACAAATGAGATATACGAACTCGGCCCTTACCGCATCAGCGTCGGCGAGCGCGTCCTCCGGCATGGAGATCAGATCGTCCCGCTCACGCCAAAGTGCTTCGATACGCTGCTGGTTCTGGCCCAGCACGCCGGCGCGGTTGTGGATAAGGAAAAGCTGATCCGTTTGATCTGGCCGGATTCCTTCGTGGAGGAGGGCAACCTCGCCCAGAACATTTTCACGCTACGCAAAACGCTGGGGCAGGCTGGCGAGGGGTCGCAATACATCCAGACGATTCCGAAGCGGGGCTACCGCCTCGTCATCCCGTCGCCAGTTACACACCGACACGCCGCACCCGCGGAGGGTGACGCCGGCCCGGTACCGGTATCTCCCAGGCATGTTCGCAGAAGATATCTGCTGATGGCCGGGGCGATCGCGATCATCCTGGCGGTGCTGGTTACATTGCGAGTCAGCAGAGAGATTATAAACCCGGCTTCGGACGTGCGCTTCTCTCCAGTCACGGTGGCCAACAGTATTTCGTATGCGGTGATCTCACCGGATGGCACACAGGCCGCCTATGTGGCCAATGAGACGGAAGGCCAGAGTCTGTGGGTGCGTCGAATCGCCGGGATCGGAGCGGGCGCGCGGTTGGCAGGGCCGCTTCCCGGACATTTTTGGGGGGTGAGTTACTCGCCGGCCGGCGATTATCTTTACTACGCTTTTGAGGATCAGAGTAGGCCGGTGGGCGGCACGCTGTTTCGGATCGCGCCCGGAGAAGGCCAGCCACAGAAACTCCTGGTCGGCGTCTCCGGCACCCCGTCCTTCTCGCCGGACGGCAGCCGCCTCGTATTCAAACGTTACGAGCCGAACGACCGTGGTTATCTGCTGACCGCTACCGCACAGGGGACCGAACCAAGAATACTGGCTACCAGCAGCGCATCATATGCCTTCAATAATTACCAATGGGCTGCCGATGGCAGGAGTATCTACTATGTAGAGGGTATCCGGAACTCCGCCGGAAGCACCTGGTCCACATTCGAGATTTCCACCGCGGATGGCGCCGCGAGACTTGTGCTGCCGCCGCGGCCGACCCCACTTCGCAGTGTGAATTGGTTGGATCGCTCGGAAGTTATCGCTCTGATACCCGACGAAGATTCAGCCATTTCTCAGATCTGGCTGCTGGGCGCGGCAGGTTTCGCCCGGAGACTTACTAATGGAATCAGCGATTATTCCCTGATCAGCATCACGGCGGATGGACGAACAATCCTCGCGAACAGCGTCGAGACCCAGGACAGCATATGGATAACGTCCACCCAGGGGGTCAATCGAAAGGATCCCATTTATGTTCCGTTGCCGGCTGGAAGCTATAACCATCCGGTCTGGGTTAACGACGGACATATTGTCTACGTTGGGCAATCCAACATATGGCTTACCGGCGCCGACGGCCTCGGGCGGAGGCCGCTGCTGGCGGAAAGTGCGAAGGCCAGCGAACCGGTGGTCTCCGCCGACGGCCGCACGGTGGTTTTCGTCCTGCGGCGGCACGGTTCAGTGAACCTCTGGCAAGTCGGCATAGACGGCCGCGGCCTTCGCCAGGTAACCAGGGGCCGGCTCGATTGGCATCCCGCTCTGTCACCGGATGGCGGATGGGTGGCGTACGCGTCGATCGTCGACGGCCAATGGGCACTGTGGAAGGCGCGTCTGGACGGGGCGGGATCACCCATCAAACTCGTCGATTCCTGCGCCGAGCCGCCGGCAATTTCGCCCGACGGCAAGCTGCTGGCGTACGCCGACCCGCGCGGCAACATTCAAGTGCGATCGTTCGCTGATGGATCGCCCGTGCACCGGATTAGCGCTTCCCCCGATGCTACCGACCTCCATTGGAGTGCCGACGGCAAGACGCTGGCGTTCGTCTCTCATGCCGACCGCTCGAAACAGTTTTGGACCCAGCCAATCGCCGGTGGTCCAGCGAAGCGCATCGGAGAGGCTTTGCCCACGGACGCATTACAATTCGATTGGTCGCGGGATGGGAGCCACATCGTGTACCTGCGCCGGGAACTCAAAGTGGACCTGTCGTTGATCACGAATTATCGTTGAAGGTCAAGGTCCGAACCGCACAGGCACGGATCGGTTAAAAGCTGGCACGCAGCGCGAACTGCATGATCCGCGGATCGGCCGCCAGCGAAGTGATCACGCCGGGGGAACCGCCGCTCACATTGGCATTGGGCAGGCCGAACGCCACGGTATTGGTCAGATTGAAGGCTTCGGCGCGGAACTGGAGCCGGAACCGCTCGTTGATGGAGAACGTCCGCGAGAGCGAGACGTCGAGATCCTCGAGTCCGGGGCCGCGCAGCGAATTGCGGGCTGAATTTCCGAATACTCCCGGCGCCGGCAGGCTGAACGCATTCGTGCCGTTGATCCCTTTGCATCCCGGATTGTTGGATGCATAGAACCAGCAGGTAACCGTCTCAGGCATCACAGGCGTGCCGATTACGTTCGGTAAAGCCTGTTCTTCTCCGATATCGATAGAGCTGTTGTTGGCGCTGTCGAATGCGGTAAACGGCCGTCCGGCGGCATAGGAATACGATCCCGCGAACTGGAAGCCGCCCACAATCTTGGCGAGCGCTCCATTGGCCGCGAGCGGCTTGCCCTTGCCGAATGGCAGTTCGTATACCCAACTGAAGACCACGCGTTGCGGGACATCGAAATCGCTCGGACCGCGCCAGGCACGCTGATTATTCGTGATTTGCGAGAATGCATTTGATCCGTAGACCGAGAGCTCCTCGGCGGTGTCATCGATCGATTTGGACCAGGTATAAGCCAACTGGAAGCTGAGCCCGTTCTCGAAGCGGCGCTCGACCGTGAAATCCAGGCCGTTGTAGCTGGAATTGCCGTCGTTCTGCGAGTACTCGAGCAAGCCGAAGCCGGGGTACGGCAGCACCGGCTGATTCTGGGAATTGAGCAGCACCTGCTGGCCGTTGTTCACAAACTGGTTCAGATCGCTCAGCGTCAGGATGTGCGTGCCCTTGCTGCCGACGTAATCGGCTTCGACGAACAGATTGCGCATCACTTCCCGCTGGACTCCCAGGCTCCACTGCTGCACATAGGGCCGGGGATCGTGCGGATTGGTGGCGCGAATATGCAGGAACTGATAGTTGATGTCCGCGGGATTGAGGAAGGTCGCGGGGAAACCGCTATCGAGTGGAAACACCGGCTGCAGCGCCGTCGAAGCCAGCGAGATGTTGTTGTTGATGAACGCCGGCGGATTCAGCGCCAGTTGGTTTTCGCTGCCCGCGCGATCGAAGGGCACATAGAAGATCCCATAACCGCCGCGCACGACGGTCTTCTCGGCGGCCTGATAGGCGAATCCGAAGCGCGGAGAGAAATTCAGCTTCTGCGGCTGGACGAGCGATCGGTTTTCCAGCGAGCCGCCGCCGGCGGTGATGATGGACCCGCTGCCTGCCGGGTCGAAGTTGGAGAGGTGATTGTTGCCTTCCCACACCGGCGAGGAAAAATCGTAGCGGATACCGAGGTTCAGCGTGAGGCGCGGCGTCACCTTGAAATCGTCCTGCGCGAAGAAATCGAACCAGTACCACTTTTGGTGCGCTTCAAACTGGTTCGACACCATGGCGGTTTGCGGATCGCCATACAGAAAATCCGCATAGGGAATTCCCGTGCCGGAGACACACTGGTTGCTGGCATTTCGCTCGCAGGTGAAGATTTTGTCGAAGTTGAGGGCGCCGCGCAGGCCCGGAACGTCCTGGAAATTGTCGGTCTGCGGATCGTGAACGTCGCTGCCGAACTTGAAGGTGTGCTTGCCCCGCGTCCAGGAAAGCGTGTCGTTGAATTGCCACTGCTGGGTCTTCTGAAATTTCGGCAGAAAGTTGGGCGAGCCGATGAAGGTGTTGATGTTGGCGAAAGTGATCATGGTGACGCCGCCGGCGAAAGCCGGATTATCGGGAACACCGGGCACCAGGTTCCCGCCGGGTTCTCCGAACGGTTCCTGCTTGGCGTAAGAGTTGTCGTGCTCCCAACCGACGTGGAATTCGTTCACCAGGTTGGAGGCAATCGGACGCGTCCAGCCGGTGACTAAGTGATATGCGGTCAGATGATAGGCGCCCTGCGAGGAGGATTGTGTGCCGTCGGCCAACCCGGGGAACAATCCGGGACTGTTGCGGTTGCGGTCGCTCCACGTAAAGCGGGTGAAAATGCTGTCCTGGGCCGACGCCTGCCAGTCGATGCGCGCCGAATAGCGGTTGGCATTGTCGGTCAAGGGCGCGTTGCGGAAGTAATTGTTCAGTTCCGCCCCGGGGATGGTCGGCTCCGGAAAGAGGCTCATAATCGCCGCCGCCACCGGCGAAATGCCGGCCGCCGGGATGATGTTGCCCGGAACCGGGGCGCCGTTCTGGTAGATCGTGGGATAGGTCGTGTTGACGGCGGCCCCGGCAGCCGCGCTGAAGTTACCGACGCGCTCGTTATCGGTGGGAACGGTTCCGCTGCGCAATTGGCCAGTGATGATGCGCGTCGTTTCTTCGTCGAAGAAGAAGAATAGCTTGTTCTTCTTGACAGGACCACCAAGATTGCCGCCGAACTGGTTCCGGATGTTCTCCGGCTTGCTCAGGCCCTGCCGATTGGAGAAGAAATCGTTGGTATCGGTGTCGCGGTTGCGGAGATATTCGTAGAGCGTGCCGTGGAGCTCATTGGTGCCGCCCTTGGTGATGACGCTGATCACGGCGCCGCCGCGCCCATATTCGGCCGAATATGGATTGGTGATGATTTTGAACTCCTGGAGCGCGTCGACCGACGGCCGCGCCACCTGCGTGGTCAATTCCTGGACATTTTCGGAGATGGAGTTGTTGTCGATCCCATCCAGTAAGAAGTTGTTTTCGAGCTGGCGGACGCCGTGGACGTTGAATCCGCCGGTTCGTCCGGCGCTGGTGCTGCCGCCCTGGTCGGTGTAGCGCTGGCCCTGCACGCCGGCTACGAGATTGACCAGATCGTCCCAGCTTCGCAGCAGAAGCGGATATTCGCTGACATATTTATTGTCGACTACGGTGCCGAGCGAGGCGTCATCGGGCGAGAGGAGCGGGACAGCCGCTTCCACCTTGGCAACCGTGGTTACCGTGCCGACTGCCAGCGTGAAATCCTGGCGGCCTTTCTCGGTTGCGTCCAGGCTGACATTGCTCACCATTTTCTGAAAGCCCGGTTTCTCCACGGTAACTTCGTAAGTTCCGATCGGCAGGTTGCCCAGGAAGTAGTAGCCCGTAGAATTCGCGAGACCGCTACGTTCAATTCCCGTAGAGGTGTTCCGCGCCGTCACCTTGGCATCGTTCACCACGGCGTCCGACGCGTCGCGGACGAGCCCGGTGAGGCTGGCGGTATTCACTTGACAGATCGCGCCGGCGGCCGAAGCCAATAGCGCGCAAAACACACTCGTAACGCGTCGTATCATCATTTTCAGGTTCGGTTCCTCTGAGTTTCTTTCGAGCGTAAAGGAGAAACGTCAACAGACGATGAACAGTCGATAGACAAACGATGAAAGCGAGGTATCCCCGCTTTCGCCGCGACTGAGAATTTGCACTTGAAAAACATGCGCCGCGGCGGAAACAGATTCAGTAAACCGGGCCGATGGGAAATCGCCAGGAAGCCTCGGTCGCAAACGGCAACCGGGTGGCGCGCCACGGCCTGTTAAGATTTACATATATTACGATGCGAACCGATTCCGGCTGAAAGCAGCGCGGGCTCGGAATTCCTCGCTTGCAGGAGAGTGGGATCATGAATAGACCCGGCGGCCTCAGAATCCTCGGCGCGAGCGCGGTGTGCTGGATGAGCCTGTTTTGGGCGGGCTGTTCGACGACACCGCAGGCCCCCAGCGAGCACGCCTCGGCTGGCGATGCGAACTGGTGGAAGGGAGCGGTGATCTACGAGATCTACCCCCGCAGTTTCGGCGATACGAACGGCGACGGCATCGGCGACCTGAACGGCATCACCGAGCACCTCGACTATCTCCAGGACCTGGGAGTGGACGGCATCTGGATCACGCCATTCTACCCTTCGCCGCAAGTAGATTTCGGATATGACGTGACCGACTATAGCGCCGTCGATCCGCAATACGGCACAACGGCCGACTTCGACCGCCTGGTGGCGGAAGCCGGGAAGCGCCAGATCAAAGTCATTACGGACCTGGTCCTAAACCACACCTCGGATCAGCATCCGTGGTTCGTCGAATCGCGATCTTCCCGCACGAACCCCAAGGCCGATTGGTATATCTGGGTCGATGGCAAGCCCGGCAAGCCGCCGAACAACTGGCTCTCGATCTTCGGCCACTCCGCGTGGCAGTGGGATGCCACGCGGCAGCAGTATTACTATCATGCCTTTTACAAAGAGCAGCCCGACCTGAACTGGCACAACCGGCAGGTGCGCGACGCCATTTATGACATGATCCGCGGCTGGATGAAGCGCGGCGTTGCCGGATTTCGGCTGGACGCGATCCCTCAACTTTTCGAGGACCCCAAGCTCACCGACGAAAAATATCTACCCGGCGTGACGGCCTACGGAGACCGCCAAACCGAGCGGGTCCACACCGACAATCTGCCGGAAGTGCACGACGTTTACCGCGAGCTGCGGCAGGTGGTGGATTCCGTGCCAGGGACCGTGCTGATCGGCGAAACCTACCTTCCGAATGTCGAGCAACTGGCCCAGGCCTATGGCAGCCATAATGACGAGCTGCAACTGCCGATGGATACGCAGTATGGAATGCACAGCAGCTTGTCGGCGGATCTGTTTCGCACCAAGCTGCGCGAAGCCGAAACCGGCCTGAACGGAAACCTGCCCCTGTTCGTGTTCGACAATCACGATAATCGCCGCAGCTGGAATCGCTTCGGAGACGGCCAACACGACGGCGCCATCGCGCGGCTGATCGCCACGCTCTTGCTCACGCCGCGGGACACGGCCTTGATGTACTACGGCCAGGAACTGGGCATGTCCAACGACGATCCCAAATCACCGGACCAGGTGAAAGACCCGATCGGAAAAATCGGATGGCCAAAGGAGATCGGGCGCGACGGCGAGCGCACGCCCATGCAGTGGAACGCGGGCGCCGACGCCGGATTCAGCACTTCCGCCTCTACCTGGCTGCCGATCGCTCCGAATTATACGACCGTCAACGCGGCGGCGGAAACCGGCAATCCAGGATCGCTGTTGAGCTACTACCGAAAGCTGATCCATCTGCGCAAACAGAATCCCGCGCTGCGCGACGGAGATTTGAAGATCATCGACGATCACAACCCGGATGTTCTGTCATTCGTGCGCGCGGCGAACGGCACTACGGTGCTGGTGTCGATGAATTTCAGCGACGCGCCGCGGACGCTCCGCTTCGATTCGGCCGCGGTCGGGGTAAGCGGGCGGAGCTTGACCGCGCTGGCCCAGTCTTTCGATTCCGGGGCGGCATCCGCCAGCCTCGATAAACTGGAGTTGCCGCCGTTCGGCGCATATGTCGGAGAAATCCATTAGTTCCCCGGGAACCAGCCGTCCGAATGGGTTGAAGACAAGAGTGCTCGCCGGCGCGGTGTGCGCGGTTCTGCTGGCGCCGGTGTTGCTGTGGGCCCAACCGGCGGCGCCCGCGCGGGTTCCGATCGAGAAATACATCGCGGACACGTGGAGCACACTCACGCGTACGCATCGCGACCTGGCGAAGGCGGCGGTTGATCCGAAGTTCCCCGAGCCGCCGGGAGGCCGCTGGCCGGTATATGTTCCAGCCAGCGCGGATGCGGCGGCGATCACGAAGCAATTGCAGGCCGGGATGGAGCCCGGGACCTTCGACAAAATCGAAATTCGGCGCTTGCCGCCGGCGGGAGCACCCACCCCCGAACAAGGGCTGCTCTATCTACCGCATCCGTATGTCGTGCCGGGAGGACGGTTCAACGAGATGTACGGCTGGGACAGTTACTTCATCGTCCTGGGGTTGTTGCACGACGGAAAGGCCGACTTAGCCCGCGATATGGTGGACAATTTTCTGTACGAAGTCGCGAATTACGGCCGGATTCTCAACGCCAATCGGACTTACTACATGACCCGCTCGCAGCCGCCCTTCCTGACGGAAATGGTCCTGGCCGTGTATCAGTCCACCAGGGACAAAGCATGGCTACAAGGGGCACTGCCGGCAATCCTGGCGACTCACCGGTTCTGGACATCCGAGCCGCATCCCACTCCGGCGACGGGTCTTTCGCGGTATTTCGATTTCGGGGAAGGGCCGGCCCCGGAAGTGTTGTCGGCGGAAAAGGACGCTCAGGGACGCAACCACTACGAGTTGGTAAAGGCCTACTACCGGGACCACGACGTCAGTGACTACGACCTAACGCAGTACTTCGACCGGGCACACGACCAGTTGAAACCGCTGTTTTACAAGGGCGACCGGTCGATGCGCGAATCCGGCTTTGATCCCTCGAACCGTTTTGGCCCGTTCAATATCGATATCATTCACTACAATCCGGTGTGCCTGAATTCGCTGCTGTATCTGATGGAAGACCAAACCGGCGACATCCTCGATTTGCTGGGCCGCCAGCCGGAAGGAAAGGCATGGCACGGGAAGGCGGCGGAACGCGCGGCGCGCGTGAATCAACTGTTATGGGACGAACCAAGCGGTCTCTATGCCGACTACGATTTCGTGCTGGGCAAGCGGCGGTCCTATCCGTTTCTGACGACCTTTTATCCGTTGTGGGCAGGAATCGCCAGCGCGGCACAGGCGGCGCGCGTGCGAGCCAACCTGCCCCTCTTCGAGGAACCGGGAGGACTCCGGACCAGCACTTTCAGAAGCGGGAATCAATGGGACGCCCCATTCGGATGGGCGCCGCTGGAGATGATCGCGGTGGAGGGCCTGCGGCGGTACGGGTTCAACCACGATGCCGACCGGATTTCCCGGGCCTTCCTGTCCCTGGTGCGCGACTCCTATGAACGGGACGGAGTAATCGTGGAGAAATACGATGTTACGGCGCGCGGTACTTCCACCGAAGGAACCGTCCGGTTCGGCTACCGCACCAACGAACCTGGGTTCGGCTGGACGAACGCCGTGTACACACGGCTTTCCGACGCGCTCCGATAGCTGCCCGTGCTCGTGTGAGAGCGTGCTGCAAAAGCCGCCGTCGGGCTTGGCGAGAGCTCCAGCCAACCATGCCGGAATCCCGCTAGAACCAACAAAACACTAAACAGACGTATCATTACAGTCAAATAACTTTGGGCTTGACAGGCCTAAGGGGCACTGTTAGTATACCAACCAGATAATTATCGGTCTGTGTTGATTGCTCGGACCTGAATGAGGGGCTTTTAAGAACTGTAGCCTGACCGAGGCGTGTCTCGTTCTCTGGTCCAGCCTGGCTTGTCAACTTAACGGAGGAGGTAATCGCCGTGTCAAGCGGTTTCCTGCGCAAGCTGTTCCACTGCGCCACCAGTGTCATTGTCGCCCTTTCCGTCTTCTGCGGAGTTCTCAGCGCACAACAGGTTTTCGGCAGCATCGTCGGGACGGTTACCGATCCCTCAAGCGGTGCCGTGGTCGGCGCCAAAGTCACAGTGACTGATGTCGCCAAGGGGACCAAATTCGAGACCCTCACCAACGAGTCCGGCAACTACCTCAAGGGCCAACTAATCCCCGGCGATTATCAGGTGACGATTGAAGCTACGGGATTCCAGAAGGTCAGCTCCAACAAGATCACCGTTCAGGTCGACCAGGTTTCGCGATTCGACGTGGCCATGCAAGTCGGCAATGTCTCGCAGGAAGTGAATGTAACCGCTTCCGCCCCGCTGCTGCAGGCGGACCGGGCCGATGTAGCGCAGACGTTTGATTCCCACCAGATCGAGGAATTACCGAGCGTCGGCCGCAATCTGCAGGCTTTCGAACTCCTCAACCCCGGAACCGCTCCGCTTGGCTGGGCGCACGCGTCCGACGAGAACCCCCAAGGCAGCGTCCAGATGATAGTGAATGGCCAAGTCTTCGACACTATGGGCTATGAACTGGACGGCACCACTAACCAGGATCCGATCCTGGGTATCATTGTAATTAATCCCACATTTGACTCGGTGGCGGAGGTGAAGCAGTCCGTCCAGAATTTCGATGCGGAATTCGCATACACCGGCGGCGGCGTCGCCAGCTATTCCACTAAGTCCGGAACCAACCAGCTGCATGGCGATATCTTCGAGTTCCTGCAAGACAATACTCCGGGGTTTCGGGATTTTGGCAGAAATCCCTTTACCAACCTGAATCCCACATACCGCCAGAATCAGTTTGGCGGATCAATCGGCGGCCGCGTCATCAAAGACAAGCTCTTCTTCTTTGCGGATACCCAATTGAACCGGCAGTCGCAAGGTGGTTCGCTGGTGACCACGGTCCCCACGGCGCAAGACCGAACCGGCAATCTCGGCGATTGGCTGGCCGCCAGTCCAAACTATCAGATCTATGACCCGGCCTCGGGTAACGCGACCACCGGTGTCGGACGCACGCCTTTCCCGAATAACGTGATTCCCACCAGCCGGCTGAGCCCGCAGGCGCAGAACTTGCTGGCTTACTTCCCGCTGCCGAACACCGCGGCCTTCGGCACCACCTACGAAAATAACTACGACGCCAGCGGCGCCGTAGCGATTACGGGCAATCTCTGGAACACTCGCTGGGATTACTACATTAACCCGAGGAACACGGTTTTCGGGCGATATAGCTACGCCGGTTACACCGAGCAGGCGCCCGGCGCTTTCGGGTTGCTGGCAGGCGGTCCCGATATCGCGAATTATGCGGGTAACTCCAGCGCGCTGAACCAAAGCCTGGCGGCCGGCTGGACCTACACGATCAATTCCACCACGGTGAATGAATTCCGGCTTGGTTACATGAGGTATCGCGTCAACGATGTGCCGAACGGCTTCGGTACGAGTCCTGCGACCCAGGCCGGCGTTCCCGGATTGAATCTCGACCAGACTTACACCTCCGGGATGCCGGCATTCGAGATTCAAAACCCGGGCGGCTCGGTCGGCAACTCGGGCGCGGGCGCTTCGTCGACCTATTCCCAACTTGGATATGCCCTCGATGTGAACCAGTGCAACTGTCCGCTGACTGAGAACGAACGCCAGATTCAGTTTGTCGATAATCTGCAGAAGATTCATGGCAACCATACCTTCAAGTTCGGCGCGGACCTGCGCTATGCCATGAACCTCCGCGTCCCCAGCGACAGCCATCGGGCCGGCCAGGTGTACTTTACCGATGCCTACACCGGGTTCGTCCCTTCCGTGGGCGGGCAGCCGGTCGATGGCTTGGCGCTCGCATCGTTCCTGCTCGGCGGCGTGAATAACATGCAGCGCTACGTAAGCTCCAGCACCAACGCGCAGGAGCATCAGCCTCGGTATTTCTGGTACGGGCAGGATGAGTGGCGTGCAACTTCCAAATTCACGGTAACCATCGGATTGCGGTGGGAAATGGTTTTCCCGGAAAGCGTCAACGCCGCGGGAAACGGTTCTACGCTGAACTTATCCAATGGTCTCATGTACGTGTTCGGGGTAGGCGGCGTGTCCGGCCATGGAATCCAAACCATGAACTGGCATGAGTTCGCCCCCAGGCTTGGCTTTGCATATCAAATCGACCGGAAGACCGTCGTGCGCGCCGGTTACGGCTGGTCGTACAACTTGGGAACGTTCGGTTCGACATTCGGCCACAATGTGACACAGAACCCGCCGGTGCTGGACTTCCAACAGGTGGTCAATCCGGCCTCCGAGCCGTTTGCCTCCGTCTTCAGCCTGGCGCAGGGGCCGCCGTCGCCGCCGACGATCACCGTAGGCACGAACGGCACGTTCCCCCTTCCCAACGGCATTACACCCAAGTTCCGTCCGGCGCAGATGACGATGCCCGTGGTTTATCAATACAACGGCACCGTGCAGCGGGAAATCACCGACAAGGTTTCCGTGAGCGGCGGCTACGTGGGGAACTCCACGCGTCATGGATGGCTGGGCACGAGCAACAACATCAATCCCAACGAAGCCGAGTGGCTGCCCAATTCGCAGACCGCCGTGCAGCCATATGCGGCGCTATACGGATGGACACAAAGCTTGAATTATTACTGCAACTGCACCAACGCCCAGTACGACTCGTTCCAGGCGACCGTGACCGTCCACGGCTTTAGAGGCTGGACTGTCCAGGCCAATTACACTTACCAGAAAGACAAAACCTGGGACGGGCCATACGATACCAACTACTACTTCATCTACGGCCCGCAGAATGGTGCCGGCGGATATGGAGAAACCAGCCTGTTGCCGCATGACCAGCTAACCATCGCGCAGAATTTCGATGTGCCGTTCGGACATGGCAGGCAGTTCGGCGCCGGGGTCAGTAAGCCGGTGGATGCAGTGCTTGGCGGTTGGACTATCGGCAGTATCACAACGTTCTACAGCGGAATTCCGTTTTCGCCTACTATTCAAAACTATGGTTCCAATCTGGAACCAAGCGCGGGACCCAATAATCGTCCCATGATGGGTAATGGCGCCGTTTATCCGTCGACACAGAACCGCAACCAATGGATTGAGGGGTGCCCGAATCTGCAATGCACCTCGGGTCCATACTTGTATCCGGCCAGTGGAACCTTCGGTAATTTCCCGATCGATACCTTCATCGGTCCGCATTTCATTAACGAAGACTTCTCTGTCTCGAAACAGTTCCATCTCACGGAGCGCATCCTTTTCGGGCTCCGCTTGGATTCGCGGAACTTCTTCAACCATACAAATCTGGGTTCCCCGAACAACAACGTGCAGAGTCCCACGGTCGGAGAAATCGGCGGCATCGCATTCAACGGCGTGAACGGCACCGGCATGAGGACGCTGCAGTTCTCCGCCAACATCAAGTTCTGAGCCGGCAATTCTAGGGGCAGATCCCGGTGGTCTGTCCCTACTTGCCCGGATCTTTTTTCTGTAACAGCCTTCCCAGCTCGGCCTCTTTGGCCTCTTTTACCTGGGCGCCTTTGGCGAACGCGGTCTTGCTGCCTTCCACGTCGCCTTTCTGCCGCAACAGCTGGCCTAGCGTGTTATACGGACCGGGATCATCAGGTCGATAGCGAATCGCCGCCCGCAGCGCCGTTTCCGCACCCGCCAAATCGCCTTTCTGCTTCAGCGCGGTCCCCAGCATGAAGTAGGCTTCGCCATAGTCCGGGCGCAGGTCAATCGCAGCTTGCATCTCTTTTGTCGCGTCGTCGAAATCCCCGGTCTGCCAATAAGCGATGCCCAGAGTGTAGTGCGCTTCGGCCAGGGTGGGATCCAGCTCGAGGGACCTCTGCAGCTCCGCCTTGGCGCCATCCAGGTCATCCTTATTCTTGAGCGCCAGTCCGAGGTCATAATGCGCTCCCGCGAGATCGGGTTCGCGGCGCACCGCTTCCCGCAATTGCTCCACGGCCTTGTCGAAATCGCCTTTCCGCATGTATGCCGACCCCAGATTGACTCGCGCCATGGTGTAGGATGGGTCCGATTCCAGAATCTTGAGAAACTGCGCGATGCCTTCGTCAGGACGGCGCATGTTCACCAGCGTGGTCCCGAGGTTGTTGCGCGCATCGGCGTCGACCGGATTCAGATCGACGGCGTGCTGGTATGCATCCAGCGCCGCGGGCAGGTCGCCGGTCTTCTGCAATGCCATACCCAGCGAATTCCACACGTTCCATCGATTGGGGTTCAGAGAAACCGCGGCGCGTAAGTGGGGTAAGGCAGCGGCGTATTGTTCCAGCGATTTGAGCGCTTCGCCAATCCCGTCCTGATACTCGAAGTTACTCGGATCGAGGGCAGCGGCGCTCTGCAGATACGGGATGCCGAGTTCGTGCCGCTGTGCTAACCAGTACGCCGCGCCCAGATGGTATTGCGCGGGCGCATATTTGGGGTCGATCGCAAGCGCCCGCTGGAAGCACTCGACGGCTTCGTCGCGCCGGCCCAAGACCGCCAGCAGGAAACCGACCTCGTCTTGGAGAAGCGCGGACTTCGGGTCGAGAGACGCCGCCTCCTGATATGCCGCCAGTGCGCCGGCGGCATCCCCCTTGACCTTTAAAGCCGCGCCCCGAGCCTTCAGGTCCGCAACCGGATCTTGGGCGTAGCAGACCACCCAGAATAAGACGAACAAGGCCGGCAACCGCACTTGCGTCAATTATACTGGACAAGTAACAAACCGGAGGTTGGTCTTGGCGGGTTCTCGCGTCCGGCTGCAACTGGGCTGTCTGATGATTGCCTCCGCCTGTCTGCATGGCTTCGCGCAACCCGCTGGAGTTCAGCAACTGGATGCGACCGCGCGCCAGCGGCTGGCGGCCCACGACGCCAACGGGGCCCTGGACGCCTACCGGAAGCTCGCCAGTATGGTCCCGCAATCCGCCGCTTACCAGGACGAGGCCGGTTTTCTGCTGGCGGCCACCAATCGGCTGGCCGAGGCAATCCCGTATCTGCGGCGCGCCACCGAGCTCGACCCGAAAATGGCGCAGGCGTGGTATCACCTGGGTGCGGCGCTGTGGTTGAACCATCAGACCAGCGGCGCGCTCGCTGCCCTGCGGACGGCAGTCGATCTGGCGCCCGCGGCCGGCGACTTCCATCTGCGGTTGGGCCAGGCTTACAAAGATACCGGCAACTACGCGCCGGCTGCCGGCGAGCTCACGAAAGCCGCGCGGCTGTTGGCCTCCAATCCGGCGGCCTGGGAAGCTCTCGGCGCCGTGTGGATGCAGCTGAGCCGCTACCCGGAAGCGCGCGATGCGTACCGCCGCGCGGTCGAGCTCGACCCCAACAACGATGGCGTGCGCAACGGCTACGGCAGCGCGCTCGTCAGGTCGGGCGATCCGAACGCCGGCCTGAATGAGTTCCGCCGCATCCTTTCGCGCGATCCGGGCAACTTCCGCGTGCAGGTCAATATCGGATTCGCCTACATCGCCGCCGGCGATTTCCAGGCCGCCATCCGGCAGCTTTCAGGATTGACAAGGGACCATCCGGAAGACGCCGGCGTCCGCTATGATCTCGGCATCGCCTATAAATCGCTCGACGATCTGCCGCACGCGGAGTCGGAACTGGAACGCGCCGTGCAACTCGAGCCATCGCTGGCCGAAGCCCACTACAGCCTGGCGCTGGTATACATCGATGCGGGAGTTCCGGAAAAGGCCATCGAGCAGCTGCGTGCAGCAGTCGCCGTGCGCCCCGCTTACATGGAGGCATGGTACCAACTGGGGAACGTGCTTAAGGAGCGTGGCGACACCGCCGGTGCCATCGATGCCCTACGGCACTCGGTCGCGCTCGATGATCAGAATGCGGCCGCCTGGAACAATCTGGGACTGCTGCTGCGCCGCGCGGGCGACAGGTCCGCCGCGGAAAGCGCGTTCGCCAGGGCCGCCGCGCTTCGCAAGGCCGAAGAAGAAGACAAAGAAAAAAAGCTGCAGCAGGGGGTCAGGAAATAGCAGCTAAAACAGAATCCCGGCCACTTGCTCGGCGGCTCTTACAGTTCTCTCCCGCGCCATCCTCGCCAGGGAGGCGTCGTTGGTTTCAATCCGCACCAGGAACGCCTGGTCTCGCACCGTGCCCGCGACCTGTTGCGCCGTCCACCCCGCCTTGCCTTCATAAGTGCAGGCCTGTGCCTGATTGCCGATGCCTTTTAGCGGTTCGGCGCCCGGTCCGCAGTGAGTGGCGCGCGCCTTGGCCGAATTCACGTCGATCGACAGGATGGCTTCGTGGTCCCCTATCTTCCGTGTGAATTCGCAGTTTGTTGGAGCCACCTTCACCACGACCGCGCCCTCCAGGACCCCTCCGGCCGTCGCCGTGTTCAGCCATGGGCATCGGCCTTGCGCGGCGGTCAGCGCGGGCCATAGGATCGCGACTGCGACCAGCGTCCGCATATCGCTCACATCGCCCGCTTGCCGGCGGGTTGGAGCGTCTCTTTCCTCAGGATCTTCCCGCCCTCCTGCACCACGTACAGCCGGTTCACTTCCAGATCTCTCAGCTCATCTACTTGCCCGCTCAGCCATCGGATCTCGATCTTGTCCACTTTCGTCGCCTGATCCAGTCCAAAGTGCATTCGCAGGTCGTTCTGTGAGAAGTAACTTCCGCCGCTGCGCAGTTCGTCCATTTGCGCCAGGGGCTTTTCCGCTTCCGGCCGCGTTTTGGCGGTTACCGTCACGCGTGTGCCGATGCCCGTACGATTCGATTTGACTCCCTGCAGCTTGATCTTGATCCAGTTGCGTTTCAGCGTGGAGTCGCAACGCAACAGTTGCGGAATCGCATTGACGCAATTCACCGCCACGTCGATATCTCCGTCGTTGTCGTAGTCGCCGAACGCGCACCCCCGGGCCGGCACATCTTCCAGAATACCGGGACCGCCCTTATCAGTCACCTCTTCGAACCTGCCGTTTTGCAGATTTCGATACAGGTACTTATGTTCCGCGTATTTCAGATCCGCGTTCGACTTATCGACTTCGGGATAAACGTGGCCGTTCGACATCAGGATGTCGAGCCATCCGTCGTTGTCCATATCGAAAAAACCGACGCCCCAGCCCAGCAGCCGGGTATTGACTCCCAAGCCGCTGGGGTACGTGCGATCCTCGAAGGTAGCGTCGCCTAGATTTGTATAAAGCGAGTCCGTATCGCCCGCAAAGTTAGTTTTCACGACATCCAGGTTGCCGTCGCGGTTATAGTCCCCTATCGACACTCCCATGCCCGCCTGCGGCTTGCCTTCCGGCGACAGCGCCGCGCCCGACTCGATGGCGATGTCCCTGAACGTACCGTCCTTCTGGTTCTGGTAAAGCGTCGCGGTGGAAGAATCGTTCGCCACGTAAATGTCCGGCCAGCCGTCATTGTCCAGGTCGGACGCCGCCACGCTGAGACCATAAGTGCCCGATGTATTCCAGATGCCCGCTTTCTGGCTGACATCGGTGAAGGTGTCGTTGCCGTTGTTGTGGTACAGGATGTTCTTACCGCCGCGTAATCCTGGAGGGCCGCAAGCCACCAGCAGCCCCTTGTAAGTGCAGGGCCCGGCTTCCGGCGGCGGCGCAGTCTTCAGGTCCATATCCACATAATTCGCCACGAACAGATCCAGGTGACCGTCTTTGTCGTAATCGACAAAGGTGCAGCCGGTGTTCCACCGTGTTTTAGGTCCCGGCTGAATCAATCCTGCATCCTTGGTGACATCGGTGAACGTGCCGTCGCCGTGGTTCCGGTACAGCCCATTCTGCCCGTAGTAAGTCACGAACAGATCGTCCCAGCCGTCATTGTTATAGTCGCCGACACAGCAGGCTTGCCCCCAACCGGTGCGCTGATCCAGCCCGGAGCCCTTGGTTACATCGGTGAACGTGCCGTCGCGGTTGTTCTTGAATAAGTGGCATCGGGGCTCCTTCCCGGCGGGAAACCCTTCCAGACGCCACCCGTTTACCAGAAATACGTCCAGCCAGCCATCCTGGTCGTAATCGTAGAACGCCAGGCCGCATCCCGTGGTCTCGAGAAGATACTTGTTCTTACCTTCGCCGCCATAAGTCGTCTTGACGGCGAGGCCCGATTCCCGCACCACGTCCACGAAGCTCACCCCCAGCGGCGTGCCTTCCACAGGTGATTTCGGACCTTTGGGAGCGGGCATCGCTTTGGCGTTGTAGCTGCGTTCGATGGGGCCCGGAAGCTGTTGCGCCAGGCTTAGCAGGTCGGAAAACGGCAGCACCAGCGCCGTACGGCTCAACGAGCGGATCATCTGACGTCGTGTGGCTTTCACTTCAACCGGCCTCCCGCCGGCATCGATGTCTCTGGCGGCAGATCCGTATGCATATGCCACGGCACGCTCTCGATCGAGATCTCCGGATGACGTCGCAGGAATTCCAGCGAATAGGTCGGCGCTCCCGGATCCACTTGTTTGGTGGCAAACATGGCGGCTTGCTCCGCCGCCTTGTCCTTCAGTCCCATGCGGCGGTACAGCACTGCCAGGTTGTAGTGCGCCGCTAAGTCATCCGGGTCGATTGCCTGTAGAGCTTCGAACTGCCGCCGGGCTTCTTCGTAGCTGTGGCGCTGATAATAGGCGATCCCCAATTCCCGCCTGGGATCGCGCGCCTGTGGATACTGCTCCACGACCCGCTCTAGGTCGGCCAACTCCTCGTCGCGATGGCCTTCGCGCCGCTCCACCAGCGCCAGGTAATACAGCGTGCGACCGTTATTCGGGCTCAACTCCATCGCCTTCTCCAGGCTGGGGCGCGCTTCCGAGTACTTCTCCCATTCGATGTACGTCAGGCCGATGTTGGTGTAACCGTCCGCATAATCGGGACGCAGCTTGATCACTTCTTCGAAGGCATGCATCGCGTCCGCGTACTGTAACTGCCCGAGATAGGCGATCCCCAGGTTGTTCCAGCGCATCCAATCGGGGTTATCCTGCGGGTCCCTGCCGCCGGGAGGATTGTCCCCCAGGTTGATGACCCGAGCCCGCGAGGCCAACTCCGCCACCGGATAAGCTGGATGGTCAGGACCGAAGATATTATCGAGATAACTTTGCCGGAAATGGCGATAATTCACCCGGGCCGATACCGTAAGCGGCCCCCGTGCGTCCTCCGGTATGCGGAACTCATAGCGAACCAGTTCGGAACGGCCGGATTGAATGGTATTGTCATAGGCGACTGAATGTATCGTCCAGACTTTGTGATTGTCGACGAATTCGCCCTCGCTGTCGACCGGCCGGTTGGTGAAGCTGTGCGCGCGCTCGTCCAGGGATCCGTCCGGCTTGAGAAATCCGCTGTGATAAATCTCCCTCCCGCCGGCGTCGCTTACCTGGAACTCCACCCAGGGCTCGTACAGGTCTCGAACTTCGGGAACCAGCGAGTGGGCGATGTTCTTGTTCTGGATCACCACCATCATCTGCACGATGTCGCCCGCCGCCAGTTGATAATCCACCGATCCCAGCGGCGCGGCCATCGCATCGCTGCCCGATTTCCGTATCCCGAACAGGTCCACGTTCAGATAGCTTCCCGATTTGAGAAACTCCACGGTCTTTTGTAACTGGTCGTCGAAGCCATAGTAGAACGGTACGGCCGTGTTGCCGGCGGGCCAGCGGTGCGATGCCAGCATGCCGTGTTTGGCTCCGTCATCGGGGAGTTTGAGCGCGCCGCGCTGCATGTGACAGTCCTGGCAAGTCGTATAGCCCGCGGTGTAGAACGTCAGCGGGTTGCGATCGGAAAATTTCGAATTCTGCCACTCGTCATAAACCGTGAATGCCCGGATGAATTTGTAATCGTTCAGGGGATTCGGCAAGTTCGCCTTATGACAGGCGGCGCAAAACTCTGGCGTGCGATAAAAGGCCTGCATCACTGCCCGCGAGTGACGGTCCGGATGCTGACGGATCTCCTCGTCCGGAACCTCGCCTGGAATCCGGTTGCCGTCTTCGTCCACCATCACCGACGGCACCCCCATGACGTAGCCGCCGTTGCCGTTGGTCGACAATAACTTCTGTATGGAATGACAGGTAGTGCACGTCACACCATCCTGATCGAAGCCGCGGTCCACCTGTGAATCCTGCGTCAACGCGCCGGAGAGCACCACGATCGGGTTGTGGCAGCTATCGCAATGCCGCGTGTATTCGATGCCCTTCGTGCGCGCCAGAATGTTCACGCTGGTGCGGTAGAACGGCGTCCGGAACGAGTTGGAGTGCAGAGCCTGCCGCCATTGGCTGTAAGCTTCCTGGTGGCAGCGGCCGCAATATGCAGCGCTCAGAAATGCACTCGGCTGAATGAAGTCGTTCCCGGCGATGGCTGCGTTTCCGGGTAGGGAGATTTGGTCCTTTCCAAATCGGAAATTGTAGGATTCCCGAACCTTGGAGGCGTAGGTCCGGCGATCACGGCTTTCGTCCGATTGTCCCCCTATCAAGCCGCCGGCTGCCGCAAGCAACAGCACGGTGTTCAGCCGCATTTCCCCTCCCTCGCAGTATGCGCACCAGTATATAACAGGACCGCCGAATCGTTCGCTGGTTAGTTGAGCAAGCGAACTTCAAGGTTCTGCGGCATGAAACGTAGATACTCCTCTAGGACGCTCCGGCTGTCGGCCTTCCGTCCCGTTCTCTTGTAAAGTTCAGCCATTTCGAGATAAGGATCCATCTGCGACGGGTCGAGCTGGATAGCTCGTTTCAGTTCCCGAATCGCGTCGTCGATCTTGCCGGTTCGCCCCAAAGCCGCGCCCAAGACATAGGCGTAACGCGCATTACCGGGCTGTTGCCGGGCGGCGGCCGAGAACAGCGGGATTGCCAACTGCGGCTCGTTCATCTGCAGCAGCATGGCCGCCAGGTCGGCTTCCACCGGCGCGTCCGTTCTTTGTTCCGCCGCCAGCTTCGAGAGTATCTCATAAGCCCGCCGCAAGTCCGAAACCGAATGCGAGCTGGTGGCGCGCTCGAAATAGGCCAAGCCCAGGTCCCGTTGAGTCCATGCCTCATCCGGTTCGCGCCACGCCTTGAGGTCTGGTTGCGATCCGCCCAGTCCCGCAATCCGTGCGCGAGGCCTGCGGGGAATGCTGTGATCCGTCACGGCCGCGTGCGGCACGTTATCGGGCCGCAGCCGCGGCATGTGACAACTCACACATTCGGCGGCCTCCGCATGGCCGCCGGATTCGAACAGATCCTCGTGACAGGAGAGGCAGATCTTCCGCACCGCGGCGGCGCGATCGGTGCCGCTGGCATGCGGATTGTGACAGGTGCCGCACCACAAACGTCCGCCGCTTTGGCGCGCGCACTTACTCTCCGCCAATAACTCGCTCTGGCTTACCGCCCGTAACCCTCCCCGGTCCGCAGCCCCCAGATACACCACCCATGTACTTTCGGTCGCCTGACCAACCCGAAAATCCCACCAGTCGCGCCCCGGTCCCAGGATGCGGATGTTCCCTTCCAAGTGACACTGCTCGCACACCGAATCCCGCTCGCGCGCCGCCAGCCTCGCCGGGTTCACGATATTCCCTCTGGCTGGCTGCCGCAGGTGCGCTTCAACCGGTCCATGGCATCGCTCGCAGGAAATCGGTGTGAACGCCGGATCGCCGAACTGGTTGGCGGCCCCGGCGATGGTGTTCACCGACCCCGCATGGCAAAACAGGCACCCGCCCGAAATCTGGTGCGTAAAATCCAGGTGCGCATCGCTCTCGTATCCCGGCGTCAGGTCCCATCGCTTCGTTTGTGTGTAATATGACAGCGGCGATTGGAAAAGATACCTCCCGATGCGCACGATGTAGCTATATCCCACGATTCCCGCCCCCACCGAATACGCCACCGGATACTCGGCCGATACCCCATGCCGCTCGACCCGATGTTGCAATACGTCGCCGTGTCGCGCCACCGTGAGTACGCTGTCCGAGAGTTTGTGCGCCACCTGGCCCTCCGTGAATATCGAGGCCGCTCCCAATGATCGCCCCTTGGGAGAACTCTGGAATGCCGTAACTTCAGACGGGTGGCACCCGGCGCACGGCAACTCCGCGCCCGCCGCGCTGGCGGCCAACAAAAAACCCGCCGCAAACATCCGCATATCCCGAACCTATCACGTGGGGCGGGCTGGTAGCCCGCCTGATCCGGCATTATGATGGATTAACGATTCGCACTCCCGGACCTATGCCGCTCCATCGCAGCCGTCCAAGATTCTCCCGCCGGACCTTTGTCCGCTCCCTCTGCGCCGCCATCCCCGTCTTTTCGTTTGATCAATTGACCGCCCAACTTCCGCTCGGCGTCCAGTTCGTCAATATCGCCCGCGAAGCCGGCTTGCGCGCCAAAACCGTCTTCGGCGGCGAACATCGAAATAAGTTCCTCATGGAGACCACCGGCTGCGGCTGCGCCTTCTTCGATTACGACGATGACGGCTGGCTCGATATCTTCCTCGTGAACGGCACGCGTTTCGAACCGCACTGGTCCGCGGCCGACAGCCCGGTGAGCCGGCTCTACAAAAACAATCGCGATGGAACGTTTACCGACGTGACCACCCAAGCCGGTGTGGCCCGCAGCGGCTGGGGGCAAGGCGTCTGTGCCGGCGATTACAACAACGACGGCTTCGACGACCTCTTCGTCACGTACTGGGGCGACTGCGCCCTCTGGCGCAACAACGGCAACGGGACTTTCACCGAGGTCGCAGCCAAAGCCGGAGTGACCACCAACCCCGGCAATGGCCAGAGCCGCTGGAATACCGGCTGCGCCTTCGTCGACTACGACAAAGACGGCCACCTGGACCTGTTCGTCGCCAACTACATCGATTTCGACCCCAAGACCACTCCCCTGCCCGAGTCCGGTCCGTGCCTGTACGAAGGCTTGACCGTCGCTTGCGGCCCTCCCGGTCTGAAGGGCGGAAAGAACATCCTGTTCCACAACAACGGCGACGGCACATTCCTCGACGTCAGCGAAAAAGCCGGCATCTGGAAAACGCCCGGAACCTACGGCCTCGGCGTCCTCATCGCCGATTTCGACAATGACACCTGGCCCGATATCTACGTCGCCAACGATTCCACTTCCTCGGCTCTATACAAGAACAATCGCGACGGCACTTTCACCGATATCGCCATCGAGGCCGGTGTCGCCTACAGCCCCGATGGCAAACCGCAAGCCGGCATGGGTGTATCCGCCGGCGACTACGATTGCGACGGCAAATTGGACGTGGTCAAAACCAATTTCGCCGGCGACACCTCGTCGCTCTATCACAATCAGGGCGGCCTGGTCTTCGAGGACACCACCCTGCAAGCCGGCCTCGGCCGCAACACCCGCTTCCTCGGATGGGGGGTGAGCTTCATCGATTTCGATAACGACGGCTGGCTGGACATCCTCGTGACCAATGGCCACGTATACCCCGAAGTGTCCGAAACCGGCGTCGAATCGGGCTATCGCGAGCGCAAGGTGTTGTACAAGAATCTGCGCAATGGAAAATTCGCCGACGTCTCCCAGCAGGGCGGCCCCGGCATTCTCGAACAGGTTCCGGGCCGCGGCTGCGCCATCGGCGATTTCAACAATGACGGCGTGCTCGACGTCCTGGTCAATTGCGTCAACGATGTCCCGCAGTTGCTGCGCTGCGATAGCTCGCTCAAGAACCACTGGATCCGGATCAAGACCATCGGCGTGAAGTCGAATCGCTCCGGTATCGGCGCGCGCATCTACTGCACCACCGGCAGCCACCGCCAGATGGACGAAGTCCGCAGCGGCTCGTCATATATTTCGCAGAGCGACCTGCGGGTCCACTTCGGCCTTGGATCGGAAGAGAAGGCCGACCTGGAAATTCACTGGCCCAGTGGAATCGTCGACCGGCTGGTGGGAGTCAAGGCGGACCAGGTCGTCACCGTCAAAGAAGGAAGCACGTCCGGCCGGTAAGGAAAAGCGCGATCGTCAGTTCCTGCCGTTTAATTGTTTCCACTTTTCCATTTCCTGCTTTGCCTCTTCCGCTCTGCCTTCCTGCATCAGCGTCTGTCCCAGCAGGTAGTGAGCCGAGCTGTTCTGCGGATCGAGCTGTAGCGCGTGTCGCAGCACGCCTTCCGCGTTCGCCAGCTCTTTTCGCTTCAGGTATCCCTTGCCGAGCAGGATGAACGGCCCGCTGAAGTTCGGATTGAGCCACACCGACCGTTCCAGCGGCGCCATCGCCTGGTCCCAATCCTCGCGGCGGCTGTAGGCGTCGCCCAGGCGATAATGCGCCATCGCAAAACCGGGATTGATCACGATCTCCTGGTTCAGCTCCGCGATCGCGTTTTCGATTTCCCCATGCGTGATGGCCACTTCTCCCAGCAGAAAATGCGCTTCCGGAATTCGCGGATCCAGCTTCAGAGCCGCTTGTGCCTGCTTCACGGCTTCCACATCGACATCCAGGTGAAGCATCATACGAGCCGTGGTCAGGTGCGCGGCGGCCGTGTCGGGCTCCACGTGAAAGAGCCTGGCGAACGCCGCCACGGCTTTCTCCGGCTGCTGCGTCCGGATGCACGCGTTGCCCAGCATGTAAGCCGCTTCCGGCGTCGTCTCTTTTCCCGCAGCCGCCTTTTCCAGCCAGGGGATCGCCTCCGCGAACTTCGACTGCAAATACAGGGTCTGGCCCAGCAGCAGCACCGATTCATCGTATTCCGCGGTCCCCGGCTTCTCCGATTTCAGGGCTTCGGTGAAGTGTGCGACAGCCTCCGCAAACTGGTGGTGCTTGTAAGCCGTCACCGCCGCCTGGTGCTCCCCCAACTGCAAGAAAAGCAGCACGACTGGCAACATGACCCTCAGTATAATCAGGTTGTGCCAGCGATGCAGCGAATCCGCCGGCGGGCCCTTACCTACCTTGTGGCGTTCGCGTTCAGCTTGCCCGGTTTTGCGGAAACCATCACCTACACCAAACAAATCGGTCCCCTGGTGTTGCAGCGCTGCGCCCCCTGCCACCGGCCCGGTGAGTCCGGTCCGTTCCCCTTGCTGACATACGAAGACGTCCGCAAACACGCCGCCCAAATCGTGCAGGTTACCGGACAGCGCTTCATGCCGCCCTGGAAGCCCGTCCCCGGCCATGGCGATTTCGCTGGATCCGGCCGATTGTCCGCCGAACAGATCGCCTGGTTCGCCGCCTGGCTGAAGGCCGGCGCCCCGCTCGGCGACGCCGCTCAGATGCCGAAGCCGCCCGCCTTTACCGAAGGGTGGCAGCTTGGTCCTCCCGACCTCGTGCTGCACATGCGCCAGCCCTATCGCCTGTCCGCGGAACCGGGCGACATATTTCGTAATTTCGTGCTGCCCGTGAACCTCACCGAAACCAAATATGTCCGCGCCTGGGAGCTGCGGCCCAGCAACAAACGCGTGGTGCATCACGCCAACGTCATCGTCGACCCTTCCCACGAGCTGCGCCGCCGCGATGGCGAGGATGGTCAGCCCGGTTTCCCCGGAATGGAGGTCGAAACCGAAGCTGCCGGCGAGTTCGATCCCGAATCGCATTTCCTGTTCTGGAAGCCCGGCTCCCCCGCGCAGGAAACGCCCGACGACATGGCTTGGAAACTCGCAGCCGGGTCCGACCTCATCGTCAATCTGCACTTGCAGCCTTCCGGCAAACCCGAAACCATCGACGCCGAGTTGGGCTTGTACTTCGCCAAACAGCCGCCCAGGCGGTTTCCCATGCTGCTGCAACTGGAACACGATGGAGCCATCGATATCCCGCCCGGCGCCGCCCGCTTCATCGTCGCCGATCATCTGACACTGCCCATCGCGGTCGATGTGCTCGCCGTTTATCCCCACGCGCACTACATCGGCAAAGAAATCGAATCCTGGGCGGATCTGCCCGGCGGCGGGCGCGTGCCTCTGCTCCTCATCGACGATTGGGACATTAACTGGCAGGCAACTTACACCTACCGCAATCCCGTCGCGCTGCCCGCCGGCACGACGCTCCAAATGCGCATCGTCTACGATAACTCGGCCGCCAATCCGCGCAATCCCCGCCAGCCGCCCGTACGCGTCCGCGGCGGCAATCGCGCCATCGACGAGATGGGCCACGTCTGGTTCCAGGTCCTGCCGAAAACTGCAGCCGCCGGCGACGATCCGCGGCTCCTTTTGCAACAAGCCGCCATGCAGCGCAGGATCGAAAAATACCCCGCCGATTTCGTCGGTCAGTTCAATCTCGGCGCGGCGCTGCAGGCTCTGGGCAAGCCGGAAGAGGCGATCCCCTACCTTTCCAACGCCGTTCGCGCCCGCCCCTCCAACGCCACCGCCCACAACAACCTCGGCGTCTCCCTGGCCGCGATGGATCGTTTCCCCGAAGCCGCCGCCGAATTCCGGCGGGCGCTCGATATCGATCCCGCATACCAGAGCGCGCGCTACAACCTGGCGCGCGTGCTCGGCGCCCAGGGCGATACCGCCGGCTCACTCAAGGAACTCCTCGCATATCTTGATGCGGTTTCCGATGATGCCATGGCGCACGATCTCGCCGGCCGCACCCTCGCCTCCCTCGGCCGGCTCCGCGAGTCGGTGCCGCAGTTCCGCAAAGCGGCCGAATTGCAGCCGGCCATGGCCGGATTTCAGATCAACCTCGGCGCCGCGCTGGCTCAAACCGGCAATTTGCCCGAGGCGATCGCCGCATTCGAGAAAGCGCTTCAGCTCGACCCCGCCAATCAGACCGCGCGCGACAACCTGGCCCGCACCCGCGCCATGCTCGCCGGCCGGAAATAGCATTCCCTCGACGAGCCCTTAATCAACCAACTCGAGCGCCGTCACTGGAGACAATTCGCCGGCTGAAAACGCCCCTTCAGACGTCGTAGACAACCTCGTCGATACGCACCTTGGTGCACCAGAAGCAATGATGAATCGACTTCCCCGGGTACAAATCAGCGAGGCTCAACGCGCGCCAATAGTGAATGCCCAACATACAAAGAAACGACGCCAGAGCAGCCGACTCGTGCTTCCGATGCGGCCACAATCTCGCAACCTGCCGGGCCAGATCGTCGTCAGGCCCTCCGTGGTCTCGTCGCCTTTGGTGGGACCGCATGTGCTACAGCTTACACGAAACTGCGGCCGGATCGTGCGCAAACGCGAAGTTGCCGGCGGGGGAGGGTTGGTCGCTCAACCCCCAGCTTGCCGACGATTCGCTCGGCGGCGAAAATCAAGGGACGTTTCTCGTTTCTTACTCGTGTAGCGTACGCACTCCTGCGTGCCGCGTCGAGACTCCGAACTCCTGATCCGGGCTAGTGATTTCCGGCCTGTGGTGAAATTCGAGTGACCTGGAATGGGCTTGCGAGAAGGTGTGCCGGGCGGGAAACTGAGGCCATGCC
>Ga0335078_10000583_pt1 | contig 55926 bp, 50 predicted proteins | sample Lox_Sample_32_FD_206711 | JGI IMG/M metagenome (GOLD analysis project Ga0335078, IMG submission 206711) | Soil microbial communities from Loxahatchee National Wildlife Refuge, Florida, United States - Lox_Sample_3.2 | ecosystem: Environmental > Terrestrial > Soil > Wetlands | place: USA... | reverse complement strand
ACAGACGCTCCGCGAGCACGCGCGCGAGATCGACGCTTCGATCGAGCTCGACCTCCGCGGAGCGCTCTTCGCGCGCGCGGAGCGCGAGGTAGAGCCCGGCGAGCTTCGCGCGCTCGGACTCCGCGGCTTCACGCGCGGCATCGAGCGCCGCGGCTGTCGCTTTTTCGCGCGCGTCGTCGAGGATCGCGGCCGCCGCTTTTCGGGCGTCCGACTCGATGCGCGTCGCCGCTTCGCGCGCTTCGAGCTCCACGCGCGCCATGCGTTCGATCGCGTCGCGCGGAGCGGGCGGCGTCGCGAGCTTCTCGCCCGACGCGCCCGCCACGATGCGCGCGCGCGTCACGCGCGCCATGTCGCCTCCATCGCGCCGAGCTCGGTCGCGATCGGCGCGAGGTGTTGCGCCAGCGCGCGCGCGCGCTTCTCGCGATCGCTCGATCGCAACACGCTCTCGAGCGCGCGCACCGCGGACGCTTCTTCGCCGAGCGCGCCGAGCGCGGCGTCGAGCGGCTCGCCGATCGCGGCGCTCATCGCGACGAACGCGTTCTGCCAGCTCACAGCCCGAACCCCAAATCGACGCCCGCTCCGAGACCGAGCGCGCTCGTTCCGTCGCCTCCGAGCTCGACGTAACCCTCCGCGTGCTCGAGCACGAACGCGAGCGGCACGAGGAGCCAGCGCCACGCCTCCGACGGTGTCGTCGTCGCGCCGCGCACGAGCGAAAACAGCGAGCCGAGCGCTGTGTATCCCGCGCCCGCGCGAAGTCGCCACACGAGCGCGTTCGACGTCGAGAGCACCGAGCTCCAGCGATCTTGTCCCGCGAGAAATCCGAGGCGCCCGTAGCCGAGGATCGACGGGATCGAAGCGCGCTCGTTCGCGTCGTGCGATCGCGCGTAGCCGACGCGAATGTACGCTCCGGCCATCCAGCGCGATCCGCAGAACCCGCCGCTGCCCGCGATCGTCGGATCGTCGCACTCGGCTCGCGCGACCGACCCGACGAGCCCCTGCACGCCGTACGAGACGTAATACGCGCGATACGCGTCGTTGCGATAACGCATGCGCTCTCGCGCGGGAAAACCGATCTCGAACGACGCGCCGAGAAATGACGACGTCGTTTTTCCGCCGGGCGACGCGAGCGTGCTCGCGGAGAACGCCGCGTCGCCTTGCAGCGGAAAGAGTCGCACGCGCTCGGGCCACACGAGCTTGCCCGACGTCTGCGGCGAATCGAACGGCGCCTCGCCGATCTCGGTCGACGGTTCCATCGAGTCGGTGACGCCGGGTCGGAAGCCGCGCGCGACGAGCTTGCCCTGCGCGTCGTAGCGCTCGAATGGTCCGGCGCGCACGCCGTGATCGTAATGCTCGACGTCGACGCCGCGATCGGACGCGCTCCACGAAGGTCCGTCGTTCTTGCCGTCGCGCGAGACGCAGCGGCCCTCGGTCGAGTGGACGACCATCGTCGCGTTCGCGGGGCATCGCACGTCGACGACGACGGGTCGATGCGTCGCGCATCCGACGAGCACGCAAGCGAACGCCGTGACGATCTTCACGCAAGGAGACGATACACGTTCTCGTCGTCGCGCGCCGCGCGGCCTTCGCCGGTGAGCTTGTCGAGGTGCGCTTGCAGACTGAGCGCCGCCGCGGGCCACAAGAACGGCGGCGTGTCTGCGTAGACGTCGGGGAGCAAATCCTCCGCGCGGCGCGGCGCGCGGAGGATCGCCTCGACGATTTTTTCTTCGCGCATCGCGCGGTGCGCGACGTACTTGCGAAAGAGCGCGCTCGGCTCGTCGATCGGATCGCCGTGCGCGGGGAGCGCGACGCGCGCGCCGAGCGCGTCGAGCCGCGCGAGTTGTTCGAGGTAGACGCGCATGTCGCCGTCGCCGGGCGCGATCAAAATCGTTCCGACGCTCGCCACCATGTCGCCGCAGACGAGCGCGCCGGTCGCTTCGTCGTGCAAACACAAGTGGCCCGGCGCGTGCCCGGGCGTGTGGAGCGCGCGCCACGATTCCAGCAAAATCTCGCCGTCCTCGACGTTACGTGCAATCTGCACGGATTCGTCCGTCTTGTGCAATCGCGCGCGCGTCGCCTCGTGCGCCCAGAGCGGCAAGTCGAGCTCGCGCGCGAACGTCGCCGCGCCGCCCACGTGATCGGCGTGATGGTGCGTGAGGAAAATCGCGACGGGCGTTCGATCGTGCGACGGCAGCGCGCGCGCCCAATCGAGCCACGCGCGCTGCTCGTCGTCGTACGGCGTCGCGGGCTCGACCAAAATCACTTCGCGCGATCCGATCGCGTAGCTGTTCGTGTGCGTCGCGGGCGGAAGGGTCGGCGTGCGCGCGGGAAACATCTGCACGTTCGTCGTGACGTCCCGCGGTCGCATTCTTCCATTATGATGTCGACATGAAGAAACGAGTAGCGGTGCTCGCGCTCCTCGTGGCGGGGTGCGGAAAAGAGATCGGGCGCATCCCGCTCACGGGTGAGGGCGAAGGCGACACGAAGGTGACGGTCGCGGCGGGCGACAAGCTCGCGCTGTGGACGTCGCTCGACGTCGAGTGGACCGGAAACTGGAACGCGCGCTACGCGGTCGAGCTGCGCGACGCGAGCAGCGCGGCGGTCGCGACCGCGACGTGTGATCCGCTCGTCGCGCCGACGAAGACGATGGCCGTCGAGACGCACCTCGGCGCGCACCACAAGGCGAGCTACCAAGGAAAAATGTCGTGCGAGCTCGTCGCGCCGAGCGCGGGGACGTTCACGGTGCACGCGAAGCTCACGTACACCGCGAAGCCGGTCGACTTGAAGCTGAAGGACGTCAGCCTCGTCGTGAAAAAATGAGCGCGGCCGCCGGCGGCGTTGCTCAACGCTCGACGACGACCGCGACCGCTTCGCCGCCGCCGATGCAGAGCGTCGCGAGCCCGCGCTTCTTGTTCTGATCCTTCATCGTGTAGAGGAGCGTCGTCAGGATGCGCGCGCCGCTCGCGCCGATCGGGTGTCCGAGGGCGACCGCGCCGCCGCGCACGTTCACGCGATCCAAACCAATGCCCGCGAGCTGCGCGCAGACCATCGCCACGACACCGAACGCCTCGTTGATCTCGTAGAGATCGACGTCGTTCGCCTTGAGCGAGAGCTTGTTCAAGACTTTGTCGATCGCCTTCGCGGGCGCCGTCGTGAACTTCACCGGCTCCTGCGCCGCGCTGGACCATCCGACGATCTTCGCGAGCGGCGTGAGGTTGTGCTCCTTCACCGCTTTTTCGCTCGCGAGGACGAGCGCGCTCGCGCCGTCGTTGATCGACGACGCGTTCGCCGCGGTGATCGTTCCGTCCTTCGCGAACGCGGGCTTGAGCGACGCGAACTTCGACGGATCACCTTTGCCGGGTCCTTCGTCGAGCTTCACGAGCATCGGATCGCCTTTTCGCTGCGGAACCTCGACCGTCTCGATCTCCGCGTCGAACATTCCTTCTTTTTGTGCTGCGAGCGCGCGACGGAAGCTCTCCTTCGCGAACTCGTCCTGCGCCTCGCGCGAGATTTTGTATTCGCGCGCGCACGCGTCGCCGCACGTTCCCATGTGCACGTTCGAGTACGGATCCCACAGGCCGTCGTGAATCATTCCGTCGACGAGCGTGCCGTTGCCCATGCGGTAACCCGTGCGTCCGCCGAACATGTAGTACGGGGCGTTCGACATCGACTCCATGCCGCCCGCGACGACGAGATCGTTTTCTCCGAGCGCGATGGTGCGCGCGCCGAGCACGACCGCTTGCAAACCCGAGCCGCACACCTTTCCGACGGTCGTCGCCGGCACCGAGTTCGGCAATCCCGCGTAGATCAGCGCTTGGCGCGCGGGCGCTTGACCCACGCCGCCCGTCAGCACGTTGCCCATGAAGACCTCGTCGATCTTCGATGCGTCGAGCTTGGCGCGCGAGAGCGCCCCGCGAATCGCGGTCGCGCCGAGCTTGGGCGCGGGCAGCGGGGAGAGCGTTCCGAGGAAGGCGCCGATCGGCGTTCGAGCGGCAGAGGCGATGAAAATGGGTGCAGTCATGATGGGTGATATACTCACGGACTCCCTTTTCGTCGACGATGAGCCGATCCATTCGCTGCCCTGAGTGCGGTCAGATGCACGAGGTCTCCGTGACCGCGTGCCCTGTCACGCACAAACCGATTCACGGCGGACGTGCGCAGGGCGGCACCGCGTCGTCGGTGAAGCCGGGAAGACCGCAGCACCAGCTCGTGGTTCCGCGGCCCATCGCCGAGGACATGTCGACGCCCGTGGGTCCTCCGCCGCGATCGGCGCGACGCACGCTCATCGGACAAACCGTCGACGGCAAGTACCGCGTGCGCGCGATGTTGGGCGAAGGCGGGATGGGCTCGGTGTTCGAAGCCGAGCACACCGCGATCGGGCGCATCGTCGCGATGAAGGTGCTCCACCCCGCGCAAGCGACGAAGACGGTCGCCGTGAAGCGCTTTCATCAAGAGGCGCGCGCCGCGGGCGGCATCGGTCACCCGAACATCTGCGAGGTCTTCGATTTCGGAACGCTGAGCGACGGAAGCCCGTACCTCGTGATGGAGCGCTTGAAAGGCGAGACGCTCGCGTCGCGCATCTCGCAGGAAGGGGGGCTCCCGTTTCTCGACGTGATCGAAGCGGTGATGCAAGTGCTCTCCGGGCTCGCCGCGGCGCACGAGCGCGGCATCCTCCATCGCGACATCAAACCGGAGAACGTGTTCCTCGCGGAGCGCCCGGGTTATCCGCCGATCGCGAAGCTCCTCGATTTCGGCGTGTCGAAGGTCGTCGCAGGCACGCCGTCGGACGAGTGGGAAGACGAGCACACCGATCTCACGAAGACCGGCATGGTGATGGGCACGCCGTATTACATGTCGCCGGAGCAAGCGCGCGGCGACCGCAATTTGGACGGACGCGTCGACATCTACGCGTGCGGCGTCCTCTTGTACGAAGCGCTCACCGCGCAGCGTCCGTTCGTCGCGAAGAACTACAACTCGCTTCTCGTGCAGATCCTCCAAGGCAACAGCGCGCCGCCTCGATCGCTGCGCCCGTCGATTCCGGCGGCGCTCGAGCAAGTCGTGATCAAGGCGATGGCGAAGAACCGCGACGATCGCTTTCAAAACGCCGCGGAGTTTTCGCGCGCGCTCGCGCCGATTCGCAAGGAGCTCGTCAAAGGGAGCTCCGGGCGCGTCGAAGCCGCAGCGCGCTTCGTCGTGAACACGCCGGCGCTCTCGCAGAGCTCGGCGGACATTCCGATTCACTTCGCGGACGCGGAGGCGTCGACTCCGGGCCTCGCGGGATCGAGCGACGAGTGGGATCAGACGACGACGCCGATGATGGAAGTGCCGAACGAAGCGCCGTCGCCGTACGACGACGAAGGCACCGAGCAGAGCGAGACCGTCCGCGTCGACCCGCCGAGCGCGAAACCGCGCAAACCGAAGACCGACGACGAAGCGACGGACCGCATGAACCAAGCGGACATCCAACACATCGTCGACGCCGTGCGCGAAGCGCGCGATCGCGAAAAACGTCGGCGCGGCTAGACCAAAGCGGCGCGGACGTTCTTCGCCTGCTCGCGCTCTTTCAGCGACTCCAAGATGATCACCGCGGTCTCTTCGATCGCGCGGCCCGTGACGTCGATCACCGGCCAGTGGGGGTGCTTGTCGAAGATGCGACGCGCGTAGTCGAGCTCCGCCTTCACTTGGTCGGCGAGCCCGTAGCTCGCGTCGATGGGCATCCCGAGCTGCTTGAGTCGCGCCTTGCGGATCTCGACGAGCTGATTGATTTCGATCGTGAGACCCACGACGCGCTCTTGCGGCGCCTCTTCGAGCTCCGGCGGCGGCTCGATGCCGAGCACGATCGGCAGGTTCGCGACCTTGAGACCGCGCTGCGCGAGGATCGTCGAGAGCGGCGTCTTCGACGTGCGGCTCACGCCGACGAGCACGAGATCCGCTTTTCGAAAATTGCGCGGTTCTTTTCCGTCGTCGCTCTTCACGGTGAACTCCACCGCTTCGATGCGTCGGAAATATTCGTCGCTGAGCGGAAGCAATCCGCTCGGCATGTTGATGGGCTCGCGATCCAAAAACGTCGTGAGCCTTCCGATGAGCGAGCCGATGAGATCGAGCGCTTCGATCTTGAGCTCGTAGCTCTGCACGTGGATGAACTCGCGAAGCTCCGGGCTCACCACCGTGAAGACGACGAGCGCGCCGTCTTTCGCCGCGCGCTCGAGCACCGGACGCGCTGCGTCCTTCGTGCGCACGCGCGTGTGCATTCGGATCTGCGCGCCGGAGTGCGGAAACTGGAGCATCGCGGCGCGCACGACCTTCTCCGCGGTTTCGCCGGTCGAGTCGCTGACGATGTCGATGAGCTTGCCTGGCACGCATCCACTATACTCACGAAATGCCTTCCGAGGTTTCGCGAGAAGCTCATTCGCGATGGGCCGACATCGGCGCGGCAGTGCGCTGGCTGATCGTGGGCATCGCGATCGGTGTTTTGCCGACGTACGTGCTTTTGTCGGAGCGCGCGAAGAAGGAATCGGCGAGCGCCGCGCAGGCCGCAGCGAGCGCCGCGGCCGCGTCGGTCTACGCCGCGTGGAGCGCGACGCCTCCGCCCGTGTGCCCCGCGCAGCCCATCACCGTGCCGACGGTCGTCGCGGTCACCGGAACCGCGGGCGGCGCGACGCGTCCCGCGCGCATCGCCGCCGCACCAGCGCAAAACGCACAAGCCGGCAACGACATCGACGAAGCGCAGATGATGATGCCGATGATGCAGATGATGCAGGGCATGATGAACGACGGCACCGGCGCACCTGGCGCGACGCCGAGCGGAATGCCGGACATGAGCCAACTCATGAAGAGCATGCCGAAGCAGTAGGGATCTTTTCCGCGCGCGCCGCGTAAGAAGGGATGAGGCGAGATGCGCGCGGAAATCACGGTTTTTTGGCGCGGAGACGCTTGCATGATGCAAGCGTTTTCGAAGCCCGTCGTGATCGTCGGCGACGCGCCGGACGCGGACGTCGTCCTTCCTTGCGCGCGAACCGTGCTCGACGCGTTTGGCGATCACGCCGTCGCCGATGATTTCGTCGTGCGTTTCGAAGAAGCGGAGACGCCGTGGGCGACGCGTTCGCGCGTTCGGACGCACGCGCGATCGATGTTCGCGTCGTTCGCGGCGCACGTCGCGATTTTGGCGCTCGCGTTTTTCTTCGCGTCGCGCGTCGATCCCAAGGAGCGTGAAGCCGAGCGCATCGACGCGCTTCGCGGGTACGTCGCGCGGCTCACGGAGCAACCCACGGAGCCCACGCCGCACGTCGACGTGATCGACACCACGCTCGAAGAGAAGCGCGACGCGCCGGGCACGATCGCGCATCCCGTCGCGCCGCTGCGTGCGTCGCCGAGCAAAGCGTCGGCGTCCGCGAGCCGAGGCGGCGGAAGCGGACGCGCGAGCGGCGGGTCGAGCTGCGCCGCGTTCGCTTCGTCGGCGCACGATCCGAGCTCGACGTGGATCGAGTTCGTGCTCGAAGACGAACGAGGGCGCCCCGTCGTCGGCGAGCCTTACCGCGTGACGCTGCCCGACGGCACCGTGCGCGAAGGCAAAACCGACAAGCGCGGCCTCGTGTGCTTCACCGGCATCAAGCCGGGCGACGCGCAAATCGAGTGGCCACGCAGCGGCGACGCCGTGGTGTACACGGGCGAGATGCCGAAACCGATTTGATTCAGTCGGGGATGAAATCGCGGCGCGTGAAGATCGACGCGAGCGCGATCCCAGCGGACTCGATCGCTTCGCGTCCGCCCTCGAGTCGATCGACGAGCGCGACGACGCCCGCGATCGCGTAACCCGCGGCGCGCAATTTTTCGACGGCCCTCAGCGTCGAGCCTCCCGTCGTGATCACGTCTTCGACGAGCGCGACGCGCGCGCCCGCGGGGATCTGCGTGTTGCCTTCGAGATCGCGGCGCGAGCCGTGGTCCTTCGCGTCTTTCCGCACGTAGATCGCGTCGAGCGGCGCGCCGCGGAGAAAGCTCACCGTCGCGATCGCGCTCGCGAGCGGGCACCCTCCGAGCTCGACGCCGGCGACCGCGGCCGGCGCGAGCGGCACGAGGGCGTCGAGCATGATCGCGCCGACGAGCGCGTGGCCCTCCGCAGTGAGCACGGTCTGTTTGCAGTCGATGAAGAAGTCACTCTCGCGTCCCGACGCGAGCACGACGCGTTTGCGCGCGAACGAGCGCGCGCGAAGCAGCTCGAGGAGTCGATCGCGCGACTGCGCGATGTTCATCGACGCTTGGTGAGCGCGCCCTTCGTGCCCTTCTTGAGCACGGGCACGACCGGTTTCGGCGCAGTCTTGCCGCCGGCGAGCGTGATCTTCGCGTCTTTTTTCGCGGCTTCTTTCTTCGCGGGCGCGGGTGCGGCGTGCGTCTTCGCGGGGGTGTGCGCGACGTGCGCTTTCGCGGGCGCGTGGTGCGCCGCGCTCTTGTGCGGCGCGCTCGAGCGCGCGCCGCCGAGTCCCGTCTCGACGTAACCGCGCACCAAACCGCCGACCGCGATCGTCACGCGCGGCGCGCGCAGATCGCCCACGACCCGCGCGCCGTCCTCGAGCACGATGGACTCGTCGCCCGTCAGATTCCCCTTCACCGCGCCGCGCACGACGATGCGACGCGCGTGAATGTCCGCGGCGACGGTGCCCGTCGAGTCGACTCGCACGTCGCCTTCGATCGCGAGCTCACCCTCGAGGTGACCCTGCACTTCGAGGTCGGTGCGACCCGCGAGGCGTCCGCGGACGCGCGTGTCACGTCCGATGATCGTGTTCGTGTTCGTCGCCATCACACGTCCATGTCGACGTTGCCCTTGAAGTGGGCGCCGTCCGCGATCGTGATGCGCGCGGCTTTGACGTTGCCGACCACGCGCGCGCCGGACTGCAGCTCGACGCGATCACTCGACGTCACGTTGCCCGTCACGCTGCCCGCGACCGTCATGGGTCCGCCGTGAATGTCCGCTTCGACGACCGCGCCGGCTTCGACGGTCACGCCGTCCTTCGCGGTGAGCTTTCCGCGGATCGTGCCTTGAACGACGACGTCCTCGTCGGCGATCACTTCGCCTTCGATCGTGATGTTCGCGCCGATGATCGTGCTCGCCATGATTTAGCGTCCTTTTCCGAGGGATGCGGGGAGCTCGAAGTCCGCTTCGATGCGACCCGCGAACTGCGCGCCGTCGTCGATGCTGATCTCGCTCCCCTTGAGATCTCCGCGCACGCGCGCGGTCGAGCCGAGGCGCACCGGGCCCGTCGCGTTCACGTCGGCGTTCACTTCGCCGGCGATCGTCACGGCTTGCGCCTCGAGCGTCTCGCTGTCGACCTTCGCGTGCTCGCCGACCGTGAGATCGCCGCGAACGACGACGTCGCCTTCGACGGTGCCGAGGATCGACACGTCACCTTCGCCGGTGATGCGTCCGCGAATGCGAACGCTCGCGCCCAGAACCGCCGGGCCACCGTGCGAAATGGATCGCTTCGCCTGAGCCATGAGCGCGCCCATGTTTACGTGTCATCGCTTCGCTTGGCAAGCGCGGTGCTCGATCAGGATGCATCGATCTTGAACGACATCGATTCCCGCCTCGCGGAGTTTGTCGGCGAATTCGTCGTTTCGAATTCCGAGCTGAAGCCAGACCGCTTTCGGTTTTTTCGCGAGGATGTCGTCCATGTGCGGCATGAGGTCGCTCGGCCGGCGAAACACGTCGACGAGATCGATGTGGCCCGGCACGTCCGTGAGCCTTCGGTAGACACGCTGCCCGAGAATCTCGGTGACCTCGGGGAAGTACACGGGCACCGGCACGATTTCGAAACCTGCATTCTGCAAGTATTTCGGCACCGAAAACGCGGGCTGATCGCGCTGCGCCTCCGTCTTGATCCCGAGCACCGCGATGCGCTTCGTCTTCGCGAGCAAGCTGCAGAGGTCGACGTCGGTCATGAACTCAATATAGTCACGCTGATGTTGGTGCTCGGGATCGAATCGTCGTGCGACGAGACGGGCGCGGCGGTCGTCCGCGACGACGGCACCGTGCTGAGCGACGTCGTGCAGTCGCAAGTCGTGCACGCGGAGTGGGGCGGCGTCGTCCCCGAGCTCGCGTCGCGCGATCACGAGCGCAACGTCTTGCCCGTCGTGCGCGACGCGCTCGCGCGGGCGCGCGTGTCGCTCGACGACGTCGAGGGGATCGCCGTCACGTGCAGGCCAGGTTTGGTCGGCGCGCTCCTCGTGGGCGTGCAAGCGGCGAAAGGGATCGCGTTCGGCGCGAACAAACCGATCGTGGGCGTGGATCATTTGATCGGGCACCTCCTCGCGATTTTTTTGAGGCGCAGCGACGAGACGCGTGCGATGCCGGAGTTTCCGTTCGTCGCGCTGCTCGTGTCAGGCGGGCACACCGCGATTTATCGCGTCGACGGGCCGCACGAGTCACGCGTGAAGGAGCTCGGCGCGACGCGCGACGACGCCGCGGGCGAAGCGTTCGACAAAGTCGCGAAGGCGCTCTCGCTCGGTTATCCGGGAGGACCCGTCGTCGACAAGCTCGCGGCGAAGGGCGACGCGAAGGCGATCGCGCTCTCGAGGCCGATGGCGCACGCGCGTTCGCTCGAGATGAGCTTCTCGGGGATCAAGACGCAGGTCGCGGCGCTCGTGCGTGACACGCCGACGAAGACGGACGCGTGGCGCGCGGACGTGTGCGCGTCGTTTCAAAGCGCGGTGACGAGCGTGCTCGCGGAAAAACTTTTGTTCGCGGCGGAGCGTGAAGGCGTGCGCGACGTCGTGCTCGGTGGCGGCGTCGCGGCGAACTCGGAGCTTCGCGCGCGCGTCGCGGCGGGCGCAGAAGCGCGCGGGATGCGCGCGCACGTCCCGCCGCTCGCGAGCTGCACGGACAACGGCGCGATGATCGCGTACGCGGGCGCGCTGCGTCTCTCGCGCGGCGAGCGCGACGATTGGGATCTCAGCGCGACGAGCGCGACGGTCCTCCCGCGCGCGACCCGCAAAGGCCGCGGCGCGAGGTAGCGCTCATTTCTTTTCGTGCGCGTGCTTGTTCTTGTGCGCGACCTTCTCGGGCTTGTCCGACTTGTCGTCCATCTTGCCCGGCGAAGCCAGCACGATCTCGAGGATGTCGCCCTTCGCGCGCACCTGGTAGCTCGGCACGCCGTCCTTGAACGCGACGTCGAGCTCCGAGCCGTTCGGATCGTTCGTCACTTTGATCGACGCGATGCGGTTGTCGCGCGACGCGAGGGGACCTGCCGGTTCGAGCGATCGACGGCCCGGGATCGACACGGTGAACCCGGTGGGCTCCGCCGCGCCGTTGATCTTCTCGATCGTGCCGTCCATCTTCAGCTTGAGCACGTTGCCGTGCGCGACGCCGCCATTTCCGAACGGCGCGACGTGCACGTGCTTCGATTTGTGATCCGGTTGATCCGAATTGTCCATCGGCCCCGGTTGAATCGGCGGAGGCGCCGTGTCCGCGGGCACGACGGGGATCGTGGGGATCGGCGCGGGCGGCGCGGCGGCGAGCGCGGTCGCGGTGTCGGTCGCGACGGGCTTCGTCGCTTCGGTCTTCGGCGATTTGTGGAGCGCCGCGTACGCGAGCACGACCGCGAGCCCCGCCGACGCGCCAATCGCGATCTTTCGCTTCATGTCGATCCTCGGTTTCGGCGGCGTCACGAGATCCGACGCGCGCACCACTTTGCGTCCCGCGGCGTGCAGCCCTCCGCCCGGCGGCGGCGCGGTCGTTCGTTTCTGCGCGCCTTCGCGCTCTTGCGCGCGCTGCTTGCGTTTGTCCCAGAGCATCGCCGCGGTGACCTTCGCGCGCTTGGCGAAATCCAAGATCGCTGGCGTCACCTTCGCTGCGTTCTTCGCGAACGAACCCTTCATCTTCTGCGACTCGATCTCGACGTCGTCCTCGTCGGACGCGTGCTTCTGCCCCGCGCTTCGCTTCGCTCCGCCGTCCTCGGCTGCGTACGCGTCTTCCTGCGGGAGATCTTCTTCGGGATCGTGATCCATCACGCTCGGCTCGGGCGTCGAATCCTTTTGCGGCGCGGCCGCGTGCGACTCGATCGGGATCGATTCGGCTTCGTCGCCGTAACGAAGCCCGACGACGAGGCGCGGGATCTTCGATTCCGGATCGACTTCGACTTCGACGCGATCGATCCGCGCAGGACGCTTCTCGCCCGTCGACGCGTCTTCGAGCTCGAGCTCTTTCCCGACTTGCAAAAATCCGAGCTCGTTGCCGACCGTGAGCTCCTTGCGCGACGCGTCCTTCACGCGCGCCTTCATCGGAAAGCCGAGGCCTTCGATGTGCAAGCGAACCTTCGCGCCCGCGGGCTGCACGATCCGATCGTGCGACGTGTGGACGATGCGCGCGATCGCCTCCGCGCCCTGCGGATCGAGATCGACGAAGCGCATCCCGAACTCGCCGCCGCTCTCGCTCTCTTGCCGCCAGAGAACTTCGCACTGCGTGTGCACCTCGTTCGGACCCGCTTCGAATCGGCACAAGAGCGGCTGGCCCACCTCCGGCAAATACGCCGTTCGCAAGTGCATGCCTTCGTCGGACACGTTGACGGCTTGCGCTTCGAACGACGGCCCGAGCGACGGGCTCACCTCGACGAGCGCTTCGAACGGAATTCGCGTCGCACCCGGCGCGCGGCGATCTTCGCTGCTCATGAAATCCTCCGGAACATCACTCCGCGATAAAGGCGAAGCGTTCGGAGGGCCAAGTTTTGTTATACGGTTGTCGCATGAGTCGGCGGGGCCTCGCAGTCGCGTTCTTCTTGGCGTGTACGCCACCACCCGAAGACGCGAACGCGATCGATCCCGCGTCGCTCGTCTTGCCGCAGTCGACGAGCGCGATCACGGCGGACGCGGATCTTCCCACGATCATCCTCACGAAGAAGAGGCTCGTCGTGTCCGGCGTCGCGCACGCGGCGCTCGATCGTCCGATCGGGATCGAGTCGATGGACGGACCGATCATCGTGCCGCTCCGCGGATGGTTGAAGGATCCGAGCATTCAAGGTCACGACGTCGCCGTCGCGTTCGACTCCGACGTCACCGCGCAGATCGCGTTCGAGGTGATGGCGACGTGCCTCGAAGCGGGGCTCAACGTGTTTCATCTCGCGGTGCAGCGCGAAGGAACGACGGCGCAGATCCCGCTCGAGTTCGGCAAGAGCGATCCGCCGGGGGCGCGCCCGCTCACCGCGTCCGTGTTTCGCGGCGGCGTGATCCTGAAGGTGCCCGAAGGCAACGTCGCGCCCGGATGCGAAGCGATGGGCGAAGGCGTGACCATCTCGCGCCTCGACGGTCTCGTCGATCGCGACAAGCTCGACCAGTGCGTCGCGCGCGTGCACAAAGAGCACAAGACGAACGTCGGCAGCGTGCTCGTGACGAAGGAAACCGAGTTCCACGAGATCGTCACGCTGCTCGACGCGCTCCGCAAAGAGGGCGCGACGGAATCGATCTCGCTCGGAATCTCGAACTGAGCGCGCTCTAAAGCGGCAGGTTCGTGTGCTTCTTGGGCGGGTTCGTGTCGCGCTTGTCTTTGAGCACGTCGAGCGCCGCGGACAATCGCGCGCGAAGCGTCCGCGGGTAAATCACCTCGTCCACGAATCCGAGCTCGGCGGCCTTGTACGGGTTTGCGAACTTGTCCTTGTATTCTGCAATGAATTTCGCGCGTGTTTCGGCCGGATTTTGCGATTTCGCGATTTCGTTTTTGTAGATGATGTTGACCGCGCCGTCGGGACCCATCACGGCGATCTCCGCGCTCGGAAACGCGAGGTTCACGTCGGCGCGGATGTGCTTGCTCGCCATGACGTCGTACGCGCCGCCGTACGCCTTGCGGAGGATGACGGTGATCTTCGGCACGGTCGCCTCCGCGAACGCGAAGAGGAGCTTCGCGCCGTGCTTGATGATGCCGCCGTACTCTTGATCGGTGCCGGGCAGAAATCCTGGGACGTCGACGAACGTGACGAGCGGGATGTTGAAGCAGTCGCAGAAGCGGACGAAGCGCGCGGCCTTCACCGACGCGTCGATGTCGAGCACGCCCGAGAGCCAATCGGGTTGGTTCGCGACGACGCCCACCGCGCGCCCCGCGATGCGCGCGAAACCGATGACGATGTTCGCCGCGAACGGCGCCATGATCTCGAAGAGGTTCCCGTCGTCGACCACCGCGCGCACGACCGCGCGCACGTCGTACGATTTGCTCGAGTCGAGCGGGATCATCGCGTCGAGCTCGGGGACCTCGCGTGACGCAGGATCGTTCGACGCGCGAAACGGCGGGTCCTCCACGTTGTTCGACGGGATGAACGAGAGGAGCTCGCGGATCTGCGCGATGCACGTTCGATCGTCTTGCGCCGTGAAGTGGGCGACGCCGCTCTTCGTGCCGTGCGTGTGCGCGCCGCCGAGATCTTCTTTCGTCACCTCTTCGCCCGTCACCGCTTTGATGACGTCGGGTCCGGTGATGAACATGTAGCTCGTGTTCTCCACCATCAAGATGAAGTCGGTGATCGCGGGCGAATAGACCGCGCCGCCCGCGCACGGTCCCATGATCGCGCTGATCTGCGGGATGGTCCCGGACGCGAGCGTGTTGCGCAGGAAAATGTCCGCGTACCCCGCGAGCGACTCGACGCCTTCTTGAATGCGCGCGCCGCCGGAGTCGTTGAGGCCGATGACGGGCGCGCCGACCTTCATCGCCGCGTCCATCACTTTGCAGATTTTCTGCGCGTACGCGCCGCTGAGCGATCCGCCGAACACGGTGAAGTCCTGCGCGAAGACAAAGACTTTTCGCCCGTCGACGAGCCCGTATCCCGTGACGACGCCGTCGCCGAGGACCTTTTGCTCCGACATTCCGAACTCGGTCGCGCGGTGCGTGACGAAGCGGCCCATCTCGACGAACGATCCTGGATCGAGCAAGAGATCGATGCGCTCGCGCGCGGTGAGCTTGCCGCCTTCGTGTTGCTTCTTCACGCGCTCTTTCCCGCCCCCTTCGAGCGCGCGCGCGTTCATTTCGTCGAGGCGCGCGATGGGCGCGCTCGGCGGTTTCGACGGAGTGGTCATCGGACGCGCATCCTAATATGGAACGCGCCGATCAGGGATCGACGTAGTCGACGAGCTCTTCGCGAAACGTGCGGAGCGTCGTCGTCTTCTCGTGCGCGTCGCGCGCGACGACGGGATCGTGCGCGAGGACGACCTTCCCCTTCCCGCCCGGCGTGTCGCACACGAATTTCGGCAGCGCGATCCCGCTCACGCGTCCTTGAAGCGCGCGCATGATCTCGACGCCGCGCCGGAGCGGCGTTCGCAAGTGCGAGCTCCCGCGCACCGGATCCATTTGCAAGAGGTAATACGGACGCACGCGCATTCGAACGAGGCCGCGGAAGAGCGCTTCGAGAATTTTTTCGTCGTCGTTGATTCCGCGCAGGAGCACGGTCTGATTCATCACGGGAAATCCCGCGTCGGCGAGCAACGCGCACGCACGGCGCGACTCGCGCGTGATCTCGCTCGGGTGGTTGAAGTGCGTCATCACCCAGATCGGATGGTGCGGCTTGAGCGCGCGAACGAGCTCGCGCGTCACGCGCATCGGAAGCGTCACGGGCACGCGCGTCGCGAGGCGGATGGTGTCGACGTGATCGATCGATCGAACCTCGGAGACGACGCGCGCGAGCTTCTCCGTGCTCATCGCGAGCGGGTCGCCGCCGCTGACGATTACGTCGCGAATCTCGGCGTGCGCGCGGATCCAATCGAGCGCTGGCTTCATCGCGTCCGCCGAGATCGCGCCGCCGCCCTGCCCGACCATCCGCGAGCGCGTGCAGAATCGGCAATACACCGCGCAACGATCGCTCACGAGGAGGAGCACGCGATCCGGATATCGCCGCACGAGGTGCGGCGCGACCGTGTGCGCCTCTTCGCCGAGCGGATCGACGAGATCGCCGCGCGCGACGTCCGCCTCGCGCGCGTCGGGAACGCACTGCGCGCGAATCGGATCGGCTGGGTCCTCCCGCGAAATCAGCGACGCGTAGTACGGCGTGAGCGCGATGGGCAATCCTGCGCGCTCCGCGCGCAGCGCGCCCTCAAGCTCGCGCGCCGTGAGCTTCAGCGCGCGCGCGAGATCGTCCGCCGTCGTGATCGCGTTGCGGAGCTGCCAGCGCCAATCGCGCGGATTTTTCTTCGCGCGCGGCTGCACCACGCGAAGCGAAACTGCGGCGCTCATCTCACGCTCCGCCGTCGGAACCGAGCGCGCGCTGATCGACCTTCACCGTCGCGAGCGCCGCTTCGTCGATCTTCACCGGGAACTGCTTGCGCAGCGATTGGTACGTCTCGTCTTCTTTCGCTTTGCTTCGATCCTGCGCGATGCGCACGCGGATGGCGCGCTCGGCCTCAGCGAACGTGCGCTCGTGCGCGTCGAGCTTCTGCGTCATCCGCACGACGTACCATTTGTCTCCGCTGTGAACGACGCGAGGGAGCACGTCGCCCGGTTTGTCGACCTCGAAGAGCGCGGCGCGAACTTCGGCGGGAACGCGCGCGTTGTCGCCGCGCGTGTCGCCGGGTGGCGAGACGATCCCGAAGTCGCCCGCGAGGTCGACGGGCACGTTCGCCTTCGCTTGCGAGTCCGTCGACAGCTTGCGCACGAGCTCGCCCCACTGCGCCGCCTGCGATCCCTTCGCTTGATCGAGCGCGCTCTTCGCGCTCGACTCGCTCGTCGCGACGATGAGCGACACGCGCCTTCGCTCCGGGTCTTTGTAGTCCGCTTTGTGCGCTTCGTAGTAAGCGCGCGCGTCGGCGTCGGAGATGTCGCTCGCTTGCGGCGCACCCGCGCGCGCTTCCTTCAACATCGCGTCGCGAAGCACCGCGCGGAGCTCTTGTTGCGCGACGGGATCTTTGTCGTACCCCTTCGCCGTGGCTTCCTGCGCGAGGAGCTCGACTTCGACGAGCTCGTCGAGAAGCTCCTTGCGCCGCTCCGGCGACTGATAGCGGAGTCGATCGAACTGATCCATGTGCTCGAGCGCGGCGACGTAGTCGCCGAGCGTGATGACGTTGTCGCCGATCTTCGCGAGCACCTTCGCGGCTTGCTCCGGCGTGAGCGACGAGGTCTGCGCGTGGTCGCCCGCGTCGACGAGCGACGAATCGTCGCTGCACCCCTTGCAGCCCGCGGCGCCGAAAAGCATGCAGAATGCAATTATCGTCGGCCGCGTCGAACGCCTGGGTCCTGGCATCGGTTCCGTCATTTAGCACGGCCTGTGCTATGCGAGGCACATGCCCCAACCCGAGCACGACGACGCGAGCGTTTACCCGCCGCCGCTTCATCCCGGGCTCAAGTACCGCCGCATCGTCCTCAAGCTGAGCGGCGAAGCGCTCTGCGGGAGCGAGGGCGGCTTCGGCATCAGCACCGACGTGCTGCGAACCACCGCGTCGGAGATCACCGAAGTGCACGCGCTCGGCGTGCAGATCGCGATCGTCGTCGGCGGCGGAAACATTTTTCGCGGCCTCAAGGGCGCGAGCTCCGGGATGGATCGCGCGCAGAGCGACTACATGGGCATGCTCGCGACCGTGATCAACGCGCTCGCGCTGCAAGACGCGCTCGAGAAGGTCGGCGTGCCGACGCGCGTGCAGACCGCGATCGAAATCCGCCAAGTCGCCGAGCCGTACATTCGGCGCCGCGCGATTCGTCACCTCGAGCACGGTCACGTCGTCATCTTCGCCGCGGGGACGGGCAACCCGTATTTCTCGACGGACACGGCCGCCGCGCTACGCGCGATGGAGATCCACGCCGACGCGCTCTGCAAAGCGACGAAGGTCGACGGCGTTTACGAGCGCGACCCGGCGCGCTTTCCGGACGCGTCCATGATTCCGAAGATGACGTTCGATCGATTCCTCGCCGATCGCATCGGCGTGATGGACTCGACGGCGGTCACGCTCTGCCGCGACAACCACATGACCATCCGCGTCTTCAAGATGACGACGCACGGCAACATCAAGCGCGTCGTCTTCGGCGAGAACATCGGCACGGTCGTCGCGGATTAGGTCCGCGCGACGTCAACCTTTCGCGCGTTCGGCGGCTCGTTCGGTCGCAGCGCGGAGGAGCGTCGCGACTTGCTCCTCGTCTTCTTCGGTGAAGCCTTGCGCGAGCTCGGTCGCGTCGACCGCGGCGGTCCCGATCACCGCGCACGCTTCGTCGAGCGCGGCGCTTGCGTCGAGCTTCACGACGAAATGCGCGCGGCAGAGCGCGAGCGACCACGTCGGCGCGAACGACTCCTCGAGCGGAACGCCGATCACTTCGAGATCCAGGCCGTCGTCGAGCGGCATCGCGGCGAGCGCGTGCGGAATCGGCGCGCGCGGCGCGGCTTCCGGCGGTGGGCGAAACGAGCCCATGCGGAGCATCGCGCGCGAGAGCGTCGCGAGGCGCGCCGGCGACGCGCACACCGCGACGCAAACTCGATCGGCGGCGGGTGCGATCGATCGAACGACCGCGCGCACGCTGCGCAGACGATCCGACGAGCTCATGCGACCTCCGCGAGCCGCGCGCGAAGGAGCTCGAGCACCGACGCGTCGCTCGTGTGCACCGCGCGCGTGCGTCCGTCGCGTTCGCGCGAGACGATCGCCCAACCCGCGCGCGGCGTGATCACCGTGACGACCAGCGTGCCCGCGTGCGCCGCACCTTCGAGCTTCACGTTGCGCACCTTCGCGCGCGTGCCCGCTGCGTCGCGCACGATCGCGCTCGCCGTCTCCGCTTCGCCCGCGCGCGCGAGCACGATTTCGGCGGGACCTGCCGCGCGCGCGTGACGGCACGCGTGGAGAATCATCGAGTCAATCGTTTCGCGCGCGACGTCGATCGCGACGACGTCGGGGTGCTTCGCGTCGAGCAGCGCGCCGATCACGTCGGCGAGCGGACGATCGCGCAGCCCGCGGGCCGCGCTCGGCGCCTTCGTCGCGCGCACCGCGCGCGCGCGCGCGACTTGAAGGAGCATCTGCGCGGTGCGTCCGTCGGCAGGCGCGGACGAAATCCCGACGGGCACCGCGACGTCGAGCACGAGCGATCGCGCCGTCGCGTACGACGTCTTCGGCATGAGCACGAACGCGTCACCGACCTCGCTCGTCCCGATCGCCGCGCCGGGGACGGCGAGCGCAGGTCCCAGTGGACCGGTGTCGATCTCGCCGCCACGCGCGAGCGCGCAGAGGAGCACGATGTCGCGCGACTCGCGGAGCGCCGCGTCGACGTCGCGTTGCACGAGCCGTTCGAACACGTGCGCGGGGAGCGCGCGCGATCGCGGCGCGGTCGTGTCCTCCGCGATCGCCGTTCGCGCGAGCGCGCACAACGGGAGCAGCGCGGTCGCGAACTCGATGACGCGATGCACGCGCGCCGTGCGCATCGGATCGGGACGCTCGATGAGGACGCACCCGAACATCTGCGCGTCGATGGCGAGCCCGATCACTTCGCCTTGCCGCGCGGTCGCGACCTGCGCGAGCTCGAGGTCGTTGTATCGATCGAGGAGCTCGAGGGCCGTTCCGTATCCGGCGATGCGCCGCCGCGTTCCATCCTCCGGCGCCTCCTCTCCGTAGACCGCGACGCCGCGCGCGCCGCTCGCGATCAAGAAGAGCGTGAGGAGCGTCTCGCCGAGCACGCGCACGTCGCCCGCCTTCGCGACGAGGAGCGCTTGCGTCATCGCGTCGACGAGCTCGGCCGCGTCGCGCACCTCGGACGCGAGCTTCGTCGTGCGCTCTTCGCTCGCGACGCGCGCGTGCACGTCGGCGACGGCGCGCATCACCGCGTCGCCGGTCACCGGGCTCACCATCAAGCCCGCCGCGCCCAGCGAGAGCGCTTCGGCCGCGGTCTCGAACGCGGACGCCGCGGCGACGACGTAGATCGCCGTGCGCGGGCTCGCGGCGACGACGTGATGCACCATCGCGAGCGCAGCACCCGAAGGCAACGCGACGTCGACGAGCGCGAGCGCCGGCGAGTGCTCCACGGCGAGCGCCAACCCTCCGGCGAGATCCCCCGCGACGACGATCGTCGCGTCGGTGCTCGCGAGCGCCTCTTGGATCACGCGACGCGTCTCCTCGTGTTGCGTGACGACGAGGATCTTCACCGCTCGACCTCGTCGTCGATCTCGCCGCGAAACACCAGCCGCGCAGGCCCCGTCATGAACGTCGACGCGCCTCCGAAGCCGGGTTCGATCTCGAGGTCGCCGCCTGGCAGCGACACGCGAACGCGCGGTCCGAGCACGAGCTTCTTTTCGAGCGCGACGACCGCGGTCGCGCACGCGCCGGTGCCGCACGCGAGCGTTCGTCCGACGCCGCGCTCCCACACGACGAGATCGATCGCGCCTTCGTCGCGATCGCGTACGCGCGCGAGCTCCACGTTCGTCCCCCGCGGAAATTCTCGGTGCGTCGCGATCGCGGGTCCGAGCGCCTCGACGCGCGCGTCGTCGAAATCGCCGAACAGGATGGCGTGCGGATTTCCCGCGTCGCCGAGCGCGACCGTGACGCGCTCGCCGCCGACGTCGATCATGCGATCGCCGAGAAAGCGCACGACGCCCATGTCGACGCGCACCGTCGCGCGATCACCGCGCCTTTCGATCGTGCACGCGCGCGGACCCGCGTCGGTCGCGATCAGGAACGTCGCCCGGTCCACGCCGCGCGCGATCGCGAGGTGAAGCGCGACGCAGCGAATTCCGTTGCCGCACATCTCGGGCACCGATCCGTCGGCGTTGATCACGCGCATCGCGGCGTCGAGCTCGCGATGCGGCGACACGACGAGCACGCCGTCTCCACCGACGCCGTGCCGACGATCGCACGCGCGCACGGCGTCGCCCTTCGAGACGTCCTCGGCGCGCGCATCGATCACGACGAAGTCGTTCCCGAGCCCTTCGTATTTTGCGAAGCGCCGCGTCATCGCGATCAACGTACCAGATGGTACCCTCCCCTCAATGACGCAGCTCCGCTTCATGACGACCGGCGAATCGCACGGACCGCGCGTCACGGCGGTGGTCGACGGAATCGTCGCGGGGCTCCCGCTCGTCGCGTCCGACGTCGACGCGGATCTCGCGCGACGCCAGCGCGGCTACGGCCGCGGCGGCCGCATGAAGATCGAGTCGGATCGTGTGACGTTCACGGGAGGCGTGCGCGACGGCCGCACGCTCGGCTCGCCGATTTGCATGACGATCGAGAACCGCGATCACCAGAGCTGGCTCGATCGCATGTCGCCCGAGCCGCTCGCGAAGCGGCCCGAGATGCTCACGCGTCCGCGACCAGGTCACGCCGATCTCGCCGGTGGGCTCAAGTTCGATCGCGAGGATCTGCGCGACGTGCTCGAGCGCGCGAGCGCCCGAGAGACCGCGGCGCGCACCGCGGTGGGCGCGGTGTGTCGCAAGCTGCTCGCGCAAATCGGGATCGACGTCTTCGCGCACGTGATCGCGATCGGCCCGGTGCGCGCCGAGACCGACGCGCTTTCGCTCGAGGATCTGCGGACGAAATCGCGCGCGTCGGATCTCGCGTGCGCCGACGCGGCCGCCGAATCGAAGATGCGCGAAGCGATCCTCGAGACGGCGCACGCCGGGGACACGCTCGGCGGCGTGTTCGAGGTCGTCGCGACGGGCGTCCCACCCGGCCTCGGCAGCCACACGCATTGGGATCGCAAGCTCGACGGTCGCCTCGCGCAGTCGCTCGTGAGCATTCAAGCGATCAAAGCCGTCGAGATCGGCGACGGTTGGAGCGCCGCGACGCGCCGCGGCTCCACGGTGCACGATCCGATTCACTACGATCGCGAGCGCAAACGCTTCACGCGGCCATCGAATCACGCCGGGGGGCTCGAGGGCGGCGTCACGAACGGTGAGCCCGTCGTTTGCCGCGCGGCGATGAAGCCGATCGCGACGCTCAAGCGCGCGCTGCCGAGCGTCGACGTGCGAACGAAGGAGCCGTTCGACGCCGCGTTCGAGCGCAGCGACGTCTGCGCGGTCGCCGCGGCGTCCGTCGTCGGCGAAGCCATGGTCGCGATCACGCTCGCCGCCGCGGTCCTCGAAAAATTCGGCGCCGACTCGCTCGGTGAGCTCCTCCGCAACGTCGACGGCTACAAGAAACAACTCGAGGCGTTCTGATGAAATCGCTTTTTTTGTGGGGCTTCATGGGCACCGGCAAGACGTCGATCGGTCCGCTCGCGGCCGAGCGCCTCGGCGTTCCGTTCGTCGACACCGACGAGATCCTCGCGCGCGAGCACGGCGCGTCCATCCCCGAGCTGTGGAAGCGCGACGGCGAGGCGCGCTTTCGCGAGCGCGAGCGCGAGGTCATCGAGAAGCTCCTCGCCGACGGCACGTCGCGCGTCGTCGCGCTCGGCGGCGGCGCGCTCCTCGCGCGCGATCTCCGGCACGCCGTCCTCGATCGCGCGATCGTGGTGACGCTCAGCGCGCAGCCAAAAGAGATTTTGTCCCGCATCCGAGACATCTCCGGGCGACCCAATCTCGCCGCGGCAGATCCCGAGCGGCGCGTTCGCGAGCTGCTCGACGCGCGCGCCGACGCGTACGCCGAGTGTCATGAGGCGCTCGCGACCGATGGTGTCGACGTGGACGATCTCGCGGACGCCGCGTGCGCGGTCGTGCAGCGCGATCCGCTCGTGCTCCCGCTCGGGGCGCGCACGTACGCGATCGACGTCGTGCACGACGCGCCCGAGACGCTCACCGACGCCATCGCGCGCATCGCACCGTCGTCGCTCGTCGTCGTCACCGATGCCGCCGTGTGGCGCGCGCGCCACGCCGCGCTCGATCGCGCGCTCTCGCACCTCGCGCTCCCGCGCATCGACGTCACGCTCCCGCACGGCGAAGAGCACAAGTCGCTCGTCACCGTTTCGACGATTTGGGACGCGGCGCTCGGCTCGGGTATCGATCGCGACGCGCTCGTCGTCGCGTTCGGCGGCGGAGTCACCGGTGATCTTGCCGCGTTCGCCGCGTCGACCCTCCTCCGCGGCATCCGCGTCGTCTCTGCGCCGACGACGCTCCTCGCGATGGTCGACGCGTCCGTCGGCGGAAAAACCGGCTTCGATCATCCCGCTGGCAAGAATCTGATCGGGACGATTCATCAACCGAGCGCGGTGATCGTCGACACGGCGCACCTCACGACGCTCCCCACGCGCGAGCTCCGCGCGGGTCTCGCGGAGGTCGTCAAAATCGCGCTCGCGACGAGCGCGCCGCTCTTCGAACGCCTCAATGCGTCGCCAGAGGCACTCCTCGATCCGCGGTCACCGGCGCTCGCCGCGGTGATTCGCGAGGCCGTCGCGCTCAAAGCGCGAATCGTCCGCGACGACGAGCGCGACGACGGGCGCCGCATGCTCCTCAACCTCGGACACACCCTCGGTCACGCGCTCGAAGCGCACGGCGGCTACCGAAAATACCTGCACGGCGAGGCTGTCGCGCTCGGCTTGGTCGCGGAGCTCGCCGCTGCCACGAAGCACGGCTTCACGCCTCCGGACGTTCTGCCCAAAACGAAGGCGCTTTTGCGCGCGATCGGTTTGCCGAGCGAGCCCAACGCCGACGAGCTCCGCGCCGCGACGCGCTTCGTCCGCGCCGACAAGAAGCGACGCGGCGCGAACGTCGCGCTGCCCATCGTCGCGACGATCGGCCGCGCCGAGGTGCGACTCTCTCCTCCCGACTTGCTCCACGAAGGGTAGCTTTCTTGGCGGTCGCATTCGCCACCAGGTACGCTGTTGCAGAATACAGGGAGCTTGGCATGGCGAGCACAACACGGAAGATCGTTGCGGGGTTGGCCGGTGCGGCATTCGCGGCCTTGAGCGCGTCGTCGTGTGTCGACAACGACGGCTCACTCGTCATCATCGGCATCATGTCGCCACCGGTCGCGACCGGCGGAACGTGCGCGTACACGGCGAACATCATCGGCCCGTTCCTTTCGTACGGAACGCTCGACGTCGCGTTCGCCGACCAATACATCCCGACGTTGCTCATCGGGAATCAGATGAACCCGCAGGGAAATCAATCGATCGACCGCGTCGAGACGGACAACGTCATCTTGCAGGGCGCGATCGTCCGTGTGACCGACGCGGCCGGCGCGACGCTCGACAATTACACCGTACCAGGTGATGGATTCGTTCCGCCTTCGTCGGGCGGAACTGCGGGAATCGCGTCGTTCGCGACGACGTTGGTCTCACCGACGGCCGCTGACGCGGCGCGTCAAGAGGTCGCGGCGAACTTCGGCACGAAGCGCCTCATCGCGTACGTGAAGGTCTACGGCACCACGACGGGTGGCACGCACCTCGAGTCTGGTGAGGTCGCGTTCCCCGTCAACGCGTGCTTCGGTTGCCTCGTCACGTTCCCAGACGGCTCCGACGACGAAGCACAGACGGTTCAACCCAACTGCCTCGCGACGTCGAGCACCGGTGGCTCGGCGATCACGCAACCGTGCTTGACGGGTCAGGACCAATACATCGACTGCCGGCTGTGCCAAGGCAACGTTGCCTGCGATCCGGCGGCTCGCTGAGCTCGTCGCCGTCGGCGTTTGGCTGACGTGCGGCGTCGCGAGCGCGGACCCGCAAATCTCCGTAGGCCTGCTCGGCGCGGGCGGCGCGTCCGAGCTGCGAACGCGGGGTCCCATCGGCGTGTTCGCGATGGGACTGCGCGGCGACGCGCTCTTCTTCCGTAGAGGCGACCGTGACTTCGCCTTTGGACCGTATGCCGAAGTCATGACGGTCGCATTCGAGACGTTCGAGGCCGGCGGTGGCGCGAGCCTGCTCATCCCGATCACCGATCAAGTTCCGCTCGTCGTGTCGTTTGGCGTCCACGCGCGTGGCTACGACGGCGGCTGGGAGCCCGGGCTCGAGACGATGCTTTGGATGGGTTCACGCAGCTACAACTTCCACTCGCTTTACGGTCTCGCGGTCGGCGGGTTCATCGAAGGTCGCTACGGCCTCGGCGACGGAAAGCAAGCGGACATCCTCGGCGGCGTGCAGGTCGATCTCGAGGTGTTCGCGCTCCCGTTCATCCTCCTCTACAACGCGTTTCGTTGATCGCCGCGCGCTACCTGGTCACCGAACGAGCGTGTATGCTCGCGCGATCATGGAGCGACGGGCGATTCAACTTCGCGTAGCCGGACAGACGTACAAAGTGACGAGCAGCGCGGACGAAGAAGAGCTCCGCCATCTCGCGTCGCTCGTCGACGAACGCGTCGCCGAGATCGTTCCGAAGGGTCGCGCGGTTCCGGGCAACGCGATTCTCCTCGCCGCCATCGCCCTCGCGCACGACTTGGAGAAGGAGCGCAGCCTCCGCGCCGCGCTCGAGCGCAAGACCCGCGACGTCCTCCGGCGCGTTCTGATGCGAATCGACCACGCGCTGGACATGGACGCCGACGAGCCGACGGAAGCCGCGTCCGAAGGCGCGCAATGACGTTTTGTTTCACGTGAAACACCCGCCGTACGCCCTCTCGCACCTGCCCGCCGCGCTCGAGGACTTGCGAAGTCAGGACCGATTGCGCGCGCGGAGCGAGCCGATTTCGCGCGTTTCCTTCTGCTCGAACGACTACCTCGGTTTGGCGCACCATCCAGCGCCCGCGGTCGCGGCTGGCAGCGGCGCGTCGCGCATGATCGCGGGCGAGCACGCCGAGCATCAGCGGCTCGAGCGCTTGCTCGCGGAGTGGCTCGGCGCCGAGCAGGCACTTGTCTTTACGAGCGGGTATGCGGCGAACGTCGGCGTGCTCTCGGCGCTCGTTCAACCCGACGACCTCGTCGTGAGCGACGAGCTGAACCACGCGTCCATCATCGATGGGTTGCGTGTGGCGCGGGCGCGCAATGTCGTCGTTGTGCCGCACTTGGACTTCGGGAGCGTCGAGCGGGCGCTTCGTGAGGGTGGCGGGGGAGCGCGTCGGCGCCGTTGGGTCGTCACCGAGACCTACTTCAGCATGGACGCCGACTCACCCGACGTCGCCGCGCTCCGTCGCATCTGCGACGAGCACGGCGCGGGGCTCATCGTCGACGAAGCGCACGCGCTCGGCGTGCTTGGACCCGACGGACGCGGTCTTTGTGCAGCAGCGGGCGTGGAGCCCGACGTACGCGTGGGGACGCTCGGCAAAGCGTTCGGCGCGAGCGGCGCGTTCGTGGTCGGGTGTCGCGCGCTCGTGGATTGGCTTTGGAATCGTGCGCGCGCGCACGTTTTCTCGACGGGAATGAGCCCAGCGAGCGCGGCGGCGGCCCGCGCGAACTTCGAGCGCGCGCAGCGAGACCCCTCGCTCCGCGAGCGCGCTCAACGTCACGCGGAACGTTTTCGTGACGCGCTCCGAGCGTCCGGCGCCGATGTCCGTGGTTACGGTCCCATCGTTCCGTGGGTCATCGGCGCAGAAGCCGCCGCGCTCCGCGTGGCGGGCGAGCTTCGCCGGCGCGACGTACACGCGGTCGCCATCCGTCCACCGACCGTCCCTCCCGGCACGAGTCGCATTCGCTTCGCGTTCACCGCCGGGCACACCGACGGCGACGTCGACCTCGCGATCGACGCGGCGCGCGAGGCGGCATGTCTGGCGCGCTGATCATCGTCACGGGAACGGGAACGGGGATTGGCAAGACGCACATCGCGCGCGCGATCCTTCACGCGGCGCGCGATCGATCCGTCCTCGGATACAAACCCATCGAGTCGGGTGTCGTGGACTCCGTCGGGACGACGGATGGCGAGTGGCTCGCGCGCGCGTCGACGTTTCACGTGAAACATCGGCCTGAGCTTCGGTTGCGCGCAGCGATCTCACCGCACCTCGCGGCGGAGCGCGAAGGTGTGGCGCTCGATTGGTCCAGCGTCGCGCGCTTCGTCGGCGAGGTGCGCGCGCAAGGCGTCGACGTGCTCGTCGAGCTGCCTGGTGGACTCTTCACGCCGCTCACCGCCACCGCGCGCAACGTCGACGTGCTCGCGTCGCTCGCGCCGACCGCCACGCTGCTCGTCGCACCCGATCGGCTCGGCGTGCTCCACGATGTCGGCGCCGCGCTCGCCGGCGCGCGTCACGTCGGTGCACGCCTCGACGCGATTGCGCTCATCGCCCCAGACGTGTCCGACGCGTCGACCTCGACGAACGAACGCGAGCTCGCGCGGTTCGTCGACGTGCCGATCGTGGGAACGTGGCCGCGCGCGACGCCCGAAGCACTCGCGGCCCACGACACCACGATGCGTGTACTCTACACGTATTGGCTCTCACGCGCGCGATAGGCGACCGCGATCCATTTGGAAGCGCGACGTCTCCCCGTGTGCGAACGCCGCGTCGTGCGTGACGACGACGACGATCGCGCCGCGCGCGGACTCCTCGGCGATCACGCGCTCGACGCGCGCGACGCTCGCGCGATCGAGCCCCGTCGACGGCTCGTCGAGCAAAAGCAACTTCGGCTCGTGGACGAGCGCGCGCGCGAGCGCCACGCGCTGACGCTGCCCGCGCGACGCCGTACGCATCGGACGCGAGGCGAACTCGCCGATCGAAAAACGCTCCGCGCTTTTCTTCCACGCCGCGCCGACGTCGACACCCGCGAGGCGCGCGGCGAGCTCGACGTTCTCGCGTCCGGTGAGGTCCGGGTAGCAGAGCGTGTCGTGACCGAGCCAACCGAGGTGCGCGCGCACGTCGGAGAGCGACGCGCCGAGCTCACCCCACGCGATCGCGCCCGACGTCGGTCGAATGAGCGTCCCGACGAGCGCGAGCAGCGTGCTCTTTCCGGAGCCGTTCGCTCCTTCGATGACGTGAACGCGCCCTGGCTGGAGCTCGAGCGTGACGTCGATCACCGCGCGCACGGCGCCGAAACTCTTGCTCACGTGCGTGAGGGTGACGGCGTCTTTCGTGGCCAAGCGCCAACGTTTATCGCCGATTTCGACGACTGCTGGCGGTGGATTGTTCCATGCTACGCTTGGCATCATGACCGCAGCCGCCGCGGTGCGACCCGAAGAGCTCCCCGCGCTGCAAAGACTGAGGCAAGCCGTCGAGGGTGCGCTCGAGGGCAAACAGGAAGCCGTCGAGCTCGCGCTCGTCGCGCTCCTCGCGCGCGGTCACTTGCTCATCGAAGACGTGCCGGGCGTCGGGAAAACGACGCTCGCGCGCGCTCTCGCGCGCGCCGTGGGCGGCGAGCTTCGCCGCGTCCAATTCACGAGCGATTTGATGCCGAGCGACGTGCTCGGCGTGTCGGTTTACGATCAGCGATCGAGCCAATTCGTGCTGCGGCAAGGGCCGATCTTCGCGAACATCGTGCTCGCGGACGAGATCAACCGCGCGTCGCCGCGCACGCAATCGGCGCTGCTCGAAGCGATGAACGAAGGGCAGGTCTCGCTCGACGGACAAACGATTCCGCTGCCCGATCCATTTCTCGTCATCGCGACGCAGAACCCGCAAGATTTCGCGGGAACGTTCCCGCTCCCCGAGTCGCAGCTCGATCGCTTCCTCGTGCGCATTCGGCTCGGCTACGCGCCGCCCGAGGTCGAGATGCGTCTCATCTTGGACGGCAAGCTCGACACGGTGCAGGAAGTTCCGACGGTGCTCGATCCCGCGAAGCTCGTCGCGCTTCAACGCGAAGTGGATCGCGTGACGCTCGACAACGCGCTCGCGAGCTACCTTCAGGCGCTCGTCCTCGCGACGCGCTCGGCGCCTTCGCTGTCGCTCGGTGCGTCGACGCGCGGGATGGTGCTCCTCGGACGCGCCGCGCGCGCGCAAGCGCTCCTTCGCGGACGAACGTACTGCATCGCGGACGACATCCACGATCTCGCGGTGCCGGTGCTCGCGCACCGCGTGAGGCTTGCTTCGCATGCAGACGGCTTCGCACCCACGCGCGACGAAGCGGAAGCCGCCGTGCGCGAGATCGTCGCGCGCATTCCCGTTCCGCTCTAGCGTCGGCCGCGCCTGCGCGGTTGAGGAATTCCTCGGAGAACATGGCAGCAGCAGTCGTCAAAGGGCACCTCCCTCCGCGAAGCTCGCGCGTTCGCCGATGGCTTCGGCTCGATCGCATGCGTCCGCCGCGCAAGCTGAAGTTCACGCGCGAAGGGAAGTTCTTCGTCGGCATCACGTTCGGCGTGGGGTTCGCGGCGCTGAACACGGCGAACAATCTCTTGTACCTGTTGCTCGGGATGCTGCTCGCGCTCATCGTCGTGAGCGGCGTGATGAGCGAGCTCTCGCTGCGCGAGCTCACCGTCGTGCGGCGACTTCCACTTCGCGCCCAAGTCGGGCGCGCGCACCTCGTCGAAATCGAAGTGTTCAATCACAAAGGTCGCGTGCCGTCGTACGCGATCGAAGTCGAAGATTTGCGCGCCGCGCAGCCCGCCGACAAACGCTGCTTCTTCTTGAAGATCAGCCCGAAGTCCGCGCAGGTCGCAGCGTACCGAAGGACGCCGCTTCGACGCGGGCGCGACGTGCACGTCGGTTTCCGCATCGCGACGCGCTTTCCCTTCGGGCTCTTCGAAAAATCGCGGGAGGTCCCGGCGGAAGGTGAGCTCATCATTTATCCCGCGGTCGACCCGGTGCAGCTTCCGCCGAGCGGCTCGGGTCGTCACGCCGGACATGATTCGTCGCTGGGACGCGGGAACGGCGAGGACGTCCTCGGTCTGCGCGCGCTGCGCGAAGGCGAAGATCCGCACAACGTTCATTGGCGAAAGACCGCGGCCGTCGGTCAGCTCGTCGCGCTCGAGCGCGCGCGCGAAGCGCGCCCCGACGTCACGCTCGTGCTCGACGTGATCAAACCGAAGACCGCAGGCGACGAGTGGGACGTCGCGTTCGAACGCCGCATTCGCGAGATCGCGTCGCGCGCCGTCGCGCACTTGAAGCGCGGCGACAGCGTCGCCGTGCGCACGTCGACGGGGCTCGTCGCGCGCGGCGACCGTTCGTCGGGCGCGGATCCCATCTTGCGATTCCTCGCGCTGCTCGACGCGGAGCCCGCCGCGGCGCAGGAGAAGGTCGCGTAATGCGCTTCGGGCTCGTGCACCGCGTGATGACCGACGCGCTCGCCGTGCTCGGAATTCTCGCGGTCGTGAGCACCGCCGCGCTGAGCCCGTGGGCGACCGTCGCGCTCCTCGCGGGCCTCGCCTTCGCACTCGCCGTGCCCGAGTCGTGGCAAACGAAGCCGTGGTTCAAGCACACCGCGACCACGGGGATGCTGCTGCTCTTCATCGTGCAGTTTACACGCATCATCTTGGGCAACCCGGTCATCGACGTGATGGTCGAGTTCGCGGCGCTGCTCCAGATCATCCGGCTCGCGACGCGTCGAGGCGCCGCGCACGATCAACAAATCATCGTCCTCGCGCTGCTTCACTTCGTGGCGGGCACGGTGCTCGGCGGCGGGCTCGCGTACGGACTTTGTTTTCTCGGTTTCCTCATCGTCGCGCCCGGCGCGCTCGTCCTCTCGCACTTGCGGCGCGAAGTGGAAGGCAACTACCGCCAAGGCGCGCGCGATCGCACCGGGCTCCCCGTCGACGTCCCGCGCATCTTGCGGAGCCGGCGCGTCGTCGGGCGTGGGTTCCTCGCGTCGACGTGCCTCATCTCGGTTCCGATCTTCGTCTTCACCGCGTTGCTCTTCGTTCTGTTTCCGCGCGTCGGGCTCTCGCTCTTGCTGCTCAATCATCCGCACCCCGGGCGCATCGTCGGGTTCACCGATCACGTGAAGATCGACGAGGTCGGGATGATCCGATCGAACCCGCAAATGGCCCTGCGCTTCGAGCTCAACGACATGCCGAGCCCGCCGCCGCCGCGGATGATCCTCCGACTCCGCGGGACCGCGTTCGACAAGTCCGACGGCGTCAACTGGACGCGCACGACCACCGCGCGCGGCGAGCTCGCGCACAACGGCGACTCGTACGCGCTCTACAAAGGACGAACGCGCCAAGCGGGCGAGACGAAAATCACCTTCGACGTCGAGCCGATCGATCCGCCCGTGATCTTTCTTCCGCCGCGCGCGGTGTCCGTTCAGCTCAAGCCGCAGAGCCAAGCGCTCATGAACGACGTGCTCATGCTTCAAGGCGGGCCGGAAGGCGAATACCGCTACACCGGCGGCGACACGCGCGGCATCCGCTACGAGGTCACGGTCGCCGACCCGAACGAGATCCTCACCGAGCCGCTCGCGCCCACGGAGCGACCGCGTTACCTCGAAGTGCCGGCGCTCCCCGCGCGCATCGCGCAGCTCGCGCACAAATGGGCGGACGCGCAACCGACGCAAACGCTCAAGGCGCGCGCGATCGAGGAGCACCTCCGCAAGGACTTCAAATACGATCTCAACTCGCCGTCCGGCGGCGCGTCGATCCCGCTCGACGATTTTCTCTTCGAGTCGAAGCGCGGGCACTGCGAGTTCTTCTCGACGGCGATGGCGCTCATGCTCCGTGACGTCGGCATCCCGTCGCGCAACGTCACGGGCTTCGTCGGCGGAACGTACAACCGATTCGGTCACTACTACGCGGTGCGCGAAGGCGAGGCGCACTCGTGGGTCGAGGCGTACATCGATGACGTGCCGAGCAAGCAAGCTTGGATCACCTTCGACCCGACGCCGAGCGCGGGAGCGCAGCCGCTCGGCGACACGACGGGCGCGTGGGTCTACATGCGCGATCTCGTCGAAGCGGTTTCGCAGCGTTGGAACCACTACGTCGTCGGCTACGATCTCCGCTCGCAGGTTCATCTCTACGATTGGTTCCGCGGCGAGAAATCCGGCGGAAAACACGCGCCCAAACGTTTGTATTATGCAATCGGCGCGCTCGTGCTCGCGGCGCTCGCCTACGTCGCGTGGCGGCGTCGCAAGCTCGGACCGCGATCGCCCGCGCAAGAGAAGTCGAAGAACGATCGTGGTCAGCAGGTCGCCGCGTCGATGTACCGCGTGCTCGAGCAAGCGCTCGTCGCGCAGGGGCTCTCGCGTCCACCATCACTGCCGCCGTTGCGCTTCGCCGAAGAGCTCAAGTCGCGCGAGCATCCGCTCGCGACGGAGGTCATCGACCTCACCGAGATTTATCTCAGCGTGCGCTTCGGCGGCACCAAGCTCGACGACGACGCGCTGCGCGGATTCGATCGCCGCGTGCGCGCGGTGCGCTCGTGGAAGCGCGCGGCGGCCGCGAGCTGAGTCACGGCACGCACCCGTTCTGCGCGTTCGACCAGAGCATCGTGACGAGCTCGCCTTCTTGCATCACCTCCTGCGCGCAGAGATCGGCGACCTCGCCGCCGTTCTTCGGGATGTCGACGTCGCTCGCCCAACCGTCGAACGGCTGCGGATCGGTGACGAGCTCGGCGAGCTCGTGCGACGCGGCGTAGATCGAACGACCCTCGTCGCACGGCGGTAGCACCGCGTAGGGCTCGAAGCCGTCGTACGCGTGGTACCCATCGGCGTCGATGCATGTTTGATACGTGTACGTCCCACGCTGACCGAGCGCGACGTTGAGCCCGTCGGGCAGATAAAACGCGTAGCCGTTCGCGCCGGGGATGGTGATCGTCGGCGCGACGCCCGCGTCCGGATTTCCGTGGACCGCGTTCGCGATGCGCGCTTGGAGCACCGCGATGTCGATCAACCCGTTCTCTCCGACGTCGCTCGATTGGATCAACGCGTCCGTCGACACGCGCACCGCGCCCGCGATCGTGCCGTTCTGAATTCCGTACTCTTCGAGGTAGAGCCAATACGGCGAGCCCACGAGCCACTGCAAATCAGGAATGTCCGCAGGCGCGCCGCCCGCGTCGAGCTCGCCGACGTACACGATGCCGAGCGCGAGCTCTGGAACGATGACTCCCTCGTGCGGCAAGAGGCGCGGACCCGCGTCGAGCGGCGGCGTGTTCACGTCGGGCGTGGCGATGCCGGTGCGTTCGTCGGTGCTCGCGTCAGTCGGCGCGCCTTGCGCGTCGCTGCAACCCAGCGACAGCGCGCCGAACATCGCGAGCCACGCCCACCGCATGCGATCGACGATGAACCATCGCCGTCAAATGTCCAGGTTCTTCACGTTGAGCGCGTTGCCCTCGATGAACTGACGCCGCGGCTCCACCTGATCACCCATCAAGATCGTGAAGATCTGATCGGTCTGCACCGCGTCATCGAGCCTCACTTGGAGCATCACGCGCGCGTTGGGATCGAGCGTGGTCTCCCAGAGTTGCTCGGGATTCATCTCGCCGAGGCCCTTGTAGCGTTGCAGCGAGACGCCTTTGCGTCCGCGCGCTTCGAGGTAATCCCAGAGTGCGTCGGCATCCTCGAGCTCGCGCTCTTCCTTGTCGCCCTTCTCGGTGGTCTCGCGGACGAAGTACGGCGCCGGACCGATCGAGCGAACGTCTTGTTCGATCGCGTAGAGCTCCTCGTACTCGGCAGAGTCGACGAGGCGCCAGTCGATGACCGTCGTGCGCGCGGCGGCGCCGGGACGCGGGTTGATCGTGATCGTCGCCGCGCCGTGCTCGGTCTCCCAACCGACTTCGATGCCGAGCGGAAAAATGTCCGGCAGCTTCTTCTCGAGTCGTGCGCGAATGAGCGGCACCGCGGCTTCGACCTTCTTGCGCTCGCGGAGCTCGTTCTTTCCGAGCCCGCCCGCGCGCACCGCGGACGCGACGATGCGCGCGTCGGTGCGTCGATCGATCTTCGCGAGCACGCGCCGAAACATGCGCAGACGTTCGGCGACGTGGAGCAGCGGCGCACCGGACAGCGTGGGTCCGCGCGACGCGCGCACGGCGACGTCGCGCACGCCGTTCTCGAGAAAATATCGATCGAGCGACGCTTGATCCTTCACGTACTCCGACTTCTTCCCCTTCTTCACTTGAAAGAGCGGCGGCTGCGCGATGTAGACGTAGCCCTTCTCGATGAGCTCGGGCATCTGCCGATAGAAGAACGTGAGGAGCAGCGTGCGGATGTGGCTCCCGTCGACGTCGGCGTCGGTCATGAGCACGATGTGGTGGTAGCGGAGCTTCGAGATGTCGAAGTTGCCGCCTTGCTCGGGCGATCCGATGCCGCAACCGAGCGTCGCGATGAGCGTGCCGATCTCCTTCGACTCGAGCATCTTGTCGAGACGAGCGCGCTCGACGTTGAGAATTTTTCCTTTGAGCGGGAGGATCGCTTGGAACTTCCGATCGCGCCCTTGCTTCGCGGAGCCGCCTGCGGAGTCTCCCTCGACGATGTAGAGCTCGGCTTCTTCCGGGCTTCGCGACTGGCAATCCGCGAGCTTTCCGCTGAGCGAGTTGTAGTCGAGCGCTCCTTTGCGAACGACCTCGCGCGCCTTGCGCGCCGCTTCGCGCGCCTTCGCGGCCATGACGGCCTTCTCCATGATCTTGCGCGCGGTCTGAGGATTCTCCTCGAAGAAGCGACCGAGCTTGTCGACCATCACGTTCTCGACGATGCCCTTCACCTCGCTCGACACGAGCTTCGACTTCGTCTGCGAATCGAACGACGGATCCGGATGCTTCACGCTCACGACCGCCGTGAGCCCCTCGCGAATGTCCTCACCGGAGAGCCCGCTCTTCACGTCTTTGAAGAGCTGCTGCGCGTTGCCGTAGTTGTTGAACACGCGCGTGAGCGCCGCGCGAAAACCCGTGAGGTGCGTGCCGCCGTCTTTGTTGTGGACGTTGTTCGTGTAACAAAAGATTTGTTCCGCGTACGTCGAGTTCCACTGCAGCGCGACTTCGACCGCGACGGGCGCCGCGCCTTCTTTCGGCGTGCCGTTCTCGCTCTCGGGAACTTGCTCCGCGTTGAACGTGACGACTTTGTCGTGAACCGGCTCCTTCGTCTTGTTGAGCAGCTCGACGAACTCTTTGATGCCGCCCTTGTATTCGAAGCGCTCGGTGCGCGCGCCGGGACCTCCGCTCGTGGCGGCGAGGCCTTCGCGCTCGCGCTCGTCGGTCAGCGTGATGACGAACCCGGCGTTCAAGAACGCGAGCTCGCGAAGGCGCGACGCGAGAATGTCGTATTGAAACTCGGTGATGGTGAAGATGTCGTGATCGGGCTTGAAGGTGACCTTCGTTCCGGTGCGATCGCTGTCGCCGATCACCGCGAGCGGCGCGACCGCTACGCCTTTGCGAAACTCTTGGTAGTAGACGTGCCCGTCGCGCAACACCTCGACCTTGAGCCATTCGCTCACCGCGTTGACGGCGCTGACACCGACGCCGTGAAGACCCGCGGAGACCTTGTAGCTCGAGTGCCCGAACTTTCCGCCCGCGTGAAGGATCGTGAGCACGACCTCGACGGTGCTGATCTCGCGACCGATCTTCGCCGACGTCTCCGCGTGAATGCCCGTCGGGATTCCGCGCCCGTTGTCTTGCACCGTGACGGAGCCGTCGAAGTGAATCGTGACGTCCATCTGCGTGCAGAAGCCGGCGAGGTGCTCGTCGACCGCGTTGTCGACGACCTCCCACACGAGGTGATGAAGACCCGAGCCATCGTGCACGTCGCCGATGTACATGCCGGGACGCTTGCGCACCGCTTCGAGCCCTTCGAGCACTTGAATGCTCTCGCTGTCGTACGAAGAGGGCGGAGGTGTGGAGGGTGTGGAGGTGGCGTTGACGTTCGTCATTGTACTTTCGCGATTGATGGTGCCGAGTTGGCGGTTTGAACCGGATCCAACAACTCGCATTGAGCGAGCCGGCACGGAAGCGTGAGCAAAAGTATAGTCCGGATGGTCGCTGAGCGCAAGCCCAGTTCCGATCGTTTCATGCGTGATTTTGAATACTTACGCCGTGCTAACGGCCCTCAAATGACCGCCGTTTCGGAACCGTGATTTCCTGCGGTGCGTCAGCGCGTTACGCGGCCGGCGACAATGCGAAAATCGACTCGCGCGTTCCTCGGATCTTCGTCGACGCCGAGGTCGCGCGGGATGAGCTCGGGTCGCGTCGTCGTGAGGAACACCTGCCCACGTTGATCCGCCAAGAACGCGAACAGCGCCGCCGTACGTTCGGCGTCGAGCTCACTCGACACGTCGTCCAACAAAAGCGTTGGGCGCACTCCGCGCGCGCGCCCGATCACGGCCAGCTCGGCCGCTTTGAGCGCCAGCACGAGCGCGCGGTGCTGACCCTGCGAAGCCGTCGAGCGCGCGGGCATGCTCGCGACCTCCAGCGCGAGATCGTCGCGGTGCGGACCGATGCTCGCCGAACGTCGGCGGATGTCGCGCGGCCGTGATCGCTCCAGCGCTTCGCGGTACGCGATCGCATCGCGTGGCGCGGACGGAACGTAACGCGCCTCGAACCCGATCGCGCTCGGCGCGATGCGCTCGAACGCGCGGCGTGTCTCGTCGATCACGGCGCGCGCCGCAATCTCTCGCGCGTTCATCACGGCGAGCCCGTGACGCGTGACGAGCTCTTCCCACTCTTGCAAATCGGGCGCGCGCCCGCCGCGTTCCTCGAGCGCGCGTTGGCGTTCGCGCAGCGCGCGCTGATACGACGAGAGCTCGTCGAGCGACGCGGCGTCGACGTAGAGCGCGACGCGATCGAGCAAGGTCCGCCGCTCGCGGCTGCTGCCCATCGTGAGCGTCAGCGACGACGGCGAGAAGACGACGACCGGTGTCTTCGCCGCGTAAACGGCGGAGCTCTTGGGCCTCGCTCCGTCGACGCGAAGCGCGCGCACGCCAGCCGAAATTCCGACGCTCTGCTCGCGCTGCGTCCCGTCCTCGACGATGGTCGCGCGCACGCTCGCTTGATCCACGCCGCGTCGAATCATCTCCGCCGCGCGTGACGTTCGGAAACTTCGGGACGTCGCGACGAAGTAAATCGCCTCGATCAGGTTGGTCTTGCCCTGCCCGTTGTCGCCGTGGACGACGTTGAATCGCGGGCCTGGCTCGAGATCGACCGACTCGAGGTTGCGCACGTCGCGAACGGCGAGCCGCGCGATCGCGAGTGGTCGCATCGAGATCGCCTAGATGCGCATCGGCATGACGACGGCGAGGAACTTCTTCTCGCTCGCCGGCCGCACCACTGCGGGATCGAGCTCGCCGCTCAGACCGAGCTCGACTTCGTCTTCACCGAGCGCGCCGAGCACGTCGAGGAAGTATTTCGCGTTGAACCCGACGGTGATCGGCGGGCCCGCGTACTCGATCGGGATCTCGTCGGAGCCGTCGCCGCTCTCGGGCGACTCGCTCGAGATGCGCATCGCGCTTCCGTTCAGCGCGAGCTTCACGCCACCGGTGCGCTCGCTCGCTGCGATGGACACCGCGCGCAGCGCGTCCATGAACGGCGCGCGCGCGATGCGAACTTTCTTCTCCGTCGCTTGCGGAATGACCTGCGCGTACGGCGGGAACTGCGCGTCGACGAGCTTCACGCTGAACGTCGTCGTGCCCGCTTGGAAGAACGCGCTCGATCCGCTCTGCGTGATCGCGATCTCGGGCTTCGCGTCGCCCGTCTTGTCCGCGTTGATCTCGTCGCACAACCGACGAAGCTCCAAGATCGCCTTGAGCGGAATGAGCATCGTCGCAGTCGCCTGTTTGCCGACGACCTTCTGCTCCATCATCGAGAGCCGGTGACCGTCGGTGGTCACCATCCGAACGACGTCGCCGTCCCACTCGAAGAGCGCGGAGTTGAGGTGCGCGCGCGTCTCGTCCGTCGAGATCGAGAAGTAGGTCTTTTGCATCAGCTCGCCGAGCACGTCGACCGAGAGCGACAGCGACGGTGATCCTTCGCTCGGCGTGGGCAGCGGCGGGAAATCGTCGCCCGGCATTCCGCGAAGCGTGTAGCGGCGTGGGCTACCGCTCGCCTTGATGTGCGTCGAAGCTCCATCCTGCGTGACGATCTGCACCGCACCCTCGGGCATCATGCGAACACGCTCGAGCAGATCCTTCGCGGGTACGGCGACGCTTCCGCCCTTCTTCACTTCAGCGGGTACGCGGCCGGCGATCGAGAGGTACAAATCCGTTGCGGCGAGTCGCAAGGCGTTCGGACCATCGACCGCGAGCAGCACGTTGGAGAGCACCGGCATCGTGCTCTTTCGCTCGGCGACGCCTTGCATGCGACTCACGAGCTTCAGCAAGTCCTTCTTGGCGACCGAGATCTCCATGAACCTTCGGTCGTTTACCAGAATCCCGCGAAGCGTGGACCTTCTTCTCTTTTAAGATTTAAATTAAATAAGTAGTCGTATTGGTAGAGCCTGTGCAGAATGTGAGAAGCGGAAAATAGCCTCTAATTCAGCACACTTGAGATCCATTTCGCGTGTGGATAGAACTGTGTAAGAACGGGTAGGTGAGGGTGTGGAAGACGTTTACCAACACTCGTCCACAAACGAGCCGGTGCTCCGTCAACAGACTCGTGCGCACGTTGCCCACATCACTTCGCCGAGCGAAGGATGCTCGCGAGCTCGTCGATGAGCTCGCGCTTGGCGCGCTCGTAGGTCTTCGGGCCGACCTCGTTGCGTGCGTGTGCTTCTTCGAGCTCGTCGAGCTCGTCGAAGATGCGCTCGCGGTCGCGTCGGATGATCGCCTTGGGCGCCACGAGGATGCCCTTGGTGCGTAGCGCGAGGTAGATGCCGGCGATGATGGCGATCGCCGCGAGCACGGTGCCGATGAAGCGCGCAGGCCCCGGCGTGGGGAGATCGCGCAACGCGATGTGAACCTTGCGAAGGGACGCGTCACCGTCCTGCATTTGCTTGCCCGTGACGAGCTCGCGCTGTCCTTCTTCGTTCACTTGCGAGACCGCGTCGCGAAAGCCTTGTACTTCGAGTTTCATGCCTGGAGCGGCCGAGGCGCGGACGACGAGCTGAGCGAGGTTCGGTGGCAAACCGATTTCGAGATCGAGCGACGGCTCTCCGCCGTAGGGAACTTGCCAACTGAAGACCACGGGCGTCTCGCCCGGCGCGAACGTGCCGTGGAGGCGCGCGCCGCGCTTCGCCGCGGCGTCCACGCCGACGTCGCTCATTTGCTGCATCGAGTTGAGCGCGGTGAAGTCGGGGGGGAGCTCGAGGACGACGTCTTCGGGAATCCACGCGACGGGCGTTCCGTTGAAGACGTCGATGCGCTGCTCGACTTGGACGCGATCGTCTTTCATTTCGACGTGGATGATGCTGCGCATGATGATGAGCGCGCCGCGCTGGTAGTCGTGCGTCGGCGGGTAGACGTGCAGCACGACGGCCATGCCGTGGTTTTGCGGAAGGTTGAACGGACGCGCGCCGAACGCGGCGTCGCCCTCGTGCGCGGACACGCGGTACGCGAAGCCGGAGCCGGTCGCGAGGCCGGACCACGTCGTCATGCCGCCGGCGTCGGTTGGTTGCGAGAGGTGTTTGCGGCTGTCGCCCTTCGCCACCGACTGCTGGATGATGCCGAGGTCGACGGCGTGATTGGCGAGGACTTTGTTGAAGGGATCGCGGAGCTCGACGCGGATCGTTCCGGCGGGGAGCGAGTTGTCTTCGTCGACGGTGTCGGGCGGCGCTTGGAAGAAGGGGGGCGCTTTGGTTTGCGTGGACGATCCGATGTGCGGATGGCCAGACGGGAGCGCGGTCGGAAGCGCGCTCGGCGCGCTTGACGCGGCGGTCGACGCCGACGTGGCGCGTGCGGAGGGTGCGACCGATGCAGACGCGGAGGCTACGGCGACGATGGCGAGGGCAACGAGCTTGATCACGCTTCTTCGCTGGTGAGCTTGGCGCCGCACTTCTTGCAAAATGTCGCGTCGGCGTCGTTTTTCGTTTCGCACGTCGGGCATGCGAGCTTGTCGACTTGCGGCAGCGAGCTCGTCGGCTTCGCCGCGGCGCGCTTCTCGAGGTGCGCGCGGACGAGCGCTTCGGCCTTCGCGCGGAACGGCGCGAGCTCGTCGTCCATCTCGCGGATCACTTCTTTCGCGCGCGCGCGGTACTCGGCGTCGAGCTCGGCGTAGTCGGCTTCGTCGATTTTTCCGATCGCGCGCTCCTGCTCGAGATCCTTCAGCGCGCGGAGCGCACGGCGCTTCTCTTCGGCGAGCTCGCTGGCCTTCGAGCTCTTCGCGACGTCGAGCGCGACGTCCACGTCCGCGTCGCCCGCGAGCGTTCGCAAGCTGTGCCACACGAGGAAGATCGCGCCGAGCAGCGCGCCGGTGACGAGCACGAGCATCGCGGACGCGACGGTCGAGGCGAGACCCACGACGAGCGCGCACACGATAGTTCCTGCTGCGAGCGCGACGCCGAGGAGCGACGCGTCGAGCGAGCGCAACAGCGACGGCTCGCGCGTCTCAGCCATCGAGATCGCGCAGCTCCTCGTCGAGGCGATCGTCGTAGTCGTCGCGCTTCGCCGTCTCGGCCTTCTTCGCCGAGGAGCGCGCCTTCGCCGGCGTGCCGTTGTTCTTCCAGCGACGAATGAGCACGATGACGCCCGCGCCGCCCGCGGCGAACGCGACGAGCGGCACGGCGTAGATCGCGCGCATGCCCCCTTTGTTCGGCGGCACCGCGAGCGCCTCGGAGCCGTATTTTTGCGCGTATTCGAGGATGATCTGATCGTTGGTCTCGCCCTCGGCGATTTTCTTGCGGAGCGCTTCGCGCGCTTCTTCGGCGTCGGAGCACGAGCACGTCGAGAGCAAATCGCGCGCGCACGTCCCGCACATGCAACGAAGCGAGTTGAAGAGCGCGTGCTCGCGTTCGTTCTCGATGTGCACGGTGCCGTCGTGCAGGCTCGATGTCGCTTGTTGTTGTGCCCACGCGGGCGCGGGGAGCGCCGCGATGATCACGCCGAGCGTGAACGAAGCCGCCGCGCCTGCCGCGCCGCGCGCGAACGACCACACGCGCGACTCGCTCGCTTCGAGCTGCGGCCACATGCACACGATGCTCCCGAAGATGAGGATGATCGCGCCGAACCAAATCCAGCTCACGAGCGGGTTGATGTGGATTTGAAACGACGCGATTTTCGTCTGCGGGTTGATGTTGCCGACGACGAGATAGAGATCGTCGCGGAGCGAGTGCATCATCGCCACTTCCGTCGTCGGCGAATCCGGCATCTTTTTGTACATGAACTTCGCCGGGCTCGCGACGCCGAGCTTCGATCCGCCGTGGCTGACCATGATGTCGCCGAACACCATGCGCTTGTTCACGTCGAGCTCCATGCGCGGCCCGAGGTATTCGAGATCGTAGCCCGCGACTTGGTAGTGCTCGTGAGGCGAGAGCGACGCCTCGCGATCGATCGTCCAAGATTTCCCGGTGAAGCCGAGAAACATGAACACGAGCCCGAAGTGCACGATGTATCCGCCGTAACGACGGCGTGAGGCGTGTGGCAGCGAGATGAGCGTGAAGAGGAAATACGGCGACACGAACGCGACGAGCGAGCCGACGATCGCCGTGAGCACGAACGCCGGCGTGCTCGGGAAGGACTTGCGCATGAGCACGAGACCGAGCACCGCGATCACCGAGAAGACGAAGCCGACGGGCCAGAGCCACGCGCCCTCTTTGCCCGCGCCGGTCTTCTTTCGCGCGCGGAACAAGAGCGTGAACTCCTGCACGATGACCGTCGCGTTGAACACGCAGAGCGACACGCCGAGCACGGGCGTGATCGCGTTGAACGCGCGGAGCGACGCGCCGAGCGCGCCACCGTAAATCGGATCGCTCCACACGACCGCCGGAAAGCCCAAGGAACTGCCGAGCGCCAAGTGGAGCGTCGCAGCGACGACCGTCGCGGCGGCCGGCGCGATGAACGCGCGCTTCAGCGCAGAGGGCGACGTCTTTTTCCACCCGAGGAGCGTGCCGAGACCCATCAGCGTGAAGATCGTCAAACCGAGCGGCTGAACCCACGCGTTGTAATAAGGAGGGCCGACGGTGACCTTCTCGCCGGAGATCGCTTCGGTGAGCATCGGAAACGTCGTCGCGACGAGCACGAAGAGCAGAAACCCGAGCAGCGCCCAGTTGTTGAGGAGGAACGTGAACTCACGCGACAAGATCGACTCGACCTCCGGTCGCTTCGATTCGTATTCGACGGCGCGCGTGATGCGCCGGTACACGAGCTCGATGCCGGTGTAGACCGCGGCGCCCGCGAGGAGACAGTCGAAGAGCACCTGCACCGTGGTGGGCACGGGGAGCTTCGAGAGAGCCCACATTCCGGGACCGCACGCGACGAGGATCACCCAGCCCGTCCCGACCGCCGCGAGACGGAGCTCGCGAACGCGCGCGCGATCCTTCGTGACGAGGTTGCGAAGCTCCGGCCAGCGGTAGAGGACGAGCGTGAAGACGAAGACGAACGCGACGACCAAAAAGTAAACGAAGTACGTGCCGATGCTCGACTGGGCAAACGAGTGCACGCTCGCGATCGCGCCCGAGCGCGTGAGGAACGTGCCGAAGATCGTCATGAAGAACGTGAGGCACACGAGCGCGACGTTCCACACCTTGAGCAAACCGCGCCGCTCTTGGATCATCACCGAGTGGACGAACGCGCTCGCCGTGATGAACGGCATGAACGCGGCGTTCTCGACCGGGTCCCACGCCCAATAACCGCCCCAACCGAGCTCCTCGTAAGCCCAGAGCATGCCGAGCGTGTTGCCGATCGCGAGGAACATCCACGCAAAGAGCGTCCACTTGCGGCTCGCGACGATCCACTCGGAGTCGAGGCGCCCCGTGACGAGCGCGGCGACCGCGAACGAAAACGGAATCGAGCACCCGACGAAGCCCGTGTAGAGGCTCGGCGGGTGGATGATCATGTAGAAGTTTTGGAGGAGCGGGTTGAGGCCTTCGCCGTCCGCGCGCGCGCCGCCGATGCTCGTCGCGAACGGGTTCGCGCTGTACGTCATCAGGATGCAGAAGAAGACGACGATCGCCATGAGCGTTGCGATGACGTACGGCTGGAGCTCGACGTAGCGCCGACCGAGCCACTTCACGCACGCTCCGATGTAGAGGCTCAGGAGAAAGAGCCACCACAAGAGCGAGCCGTCTTGTCCGCCCCAAAGCGCCGTGAAGAGGTATCCGATCGGCATCGACCGATCGGAGTAGTGCGACACGTAGCGCAGTCGGAAATCGTGGCTGACGAACGCGTACGCGAGCGCGAAGACCGCGACCGCGACGAACACGACCGTGCCGTACGCCCCGAAGCGCGCGGCCTGAAGCGCGCGCGCCTTGCCCGTCGCGCCCGCCCAGAGCGACACGGCGAACGTGTAGCTCGCTGCGAGCATGACGCACAGAAGCAGCGCGCTGCCGAAAAGAGGAAACGTGTTCCACATGGGCGCGAGGGCAGCGTAGCACGCGCGAAGCGGCTACACTGCGCCCGTGACGCGAACGGTCGCCGCGTGCGGAGTATTCCTCAGCTTGGCGTGCGGCGCGTCGATGAAGCCGATCCCGGACGACGTCGAGCCCGTGCCGCAGTCGTCGATCGTCGAAGCGAAGCGCCTCGCGGACGGCGGAGCGATCGCGCTGCTCGCGGACGCGGCGGCGCCGCACACTTTGCCGCACGGTGAAGCGCCGCTCGCGTGCTACGACGTGCGCCACCGCATCGTGCGGGTGAAGCAGATCGCGCCCGACCGTTGGGTGATCGCGCGCGGCGTGCTCGACGCGCTCCGCAACGAGCGCAAGGTCCAGTTCTCGCCGCAGATCGATCAGCTCGGAAACATCATCGGCCTCACGCTCGACAACGTCGACGGTTCGTGCGCGCAGGTCCTCGGATTCCAAGCGGGGGATTTCTTGCGCTCGGTGAACGCGTTCGTGGCGGACCTGAATTTTTGGGGGAACATCTACCAATCCGTGATGAAGGACGGCGCGGCGGTCATCCGCTTCGAGCGCGGCGGCCATCCGATGACGTGGCTCTACGAGGTTCGGAACGAGTGAAGAAGGATACGTGGAAAGTACACGTATCGCTCTGGGTCGTTCAGCTCGCGTTCGCGTCGCAGACCGTCGAGGGCAAGCTCGCGATGCGCGACGTCGCAGCGGGCGGCGGCGGGATCGATCCGGTCGCGCTCGCGATGACGCGCATGGCGGGCGCCGCGATTTTTTTCGTCGCGCTCACGCGCGGCCGCGGGCTTCTCGCGAAGACGACGTGGCGCGACAAGCTCGCGATCGCGGGGCTTTCGATCATCGGCATCTCGGTCAATCAGACGCTCTTCTTGATCGGGCTTCGACAAACGTCGCCGACCGCGGCCGCGCTCCTCAGCGTGACGATTCCCGTGTTCACCGCGGCGATCGCCGTCGCGTTGCGCATCGAGCGCGCGTCGAAGGCGCTCGGCGCGGGGCTCGCGCTCGCGAGCGTCGGTGTGCTGTGGCTGACGGGCGTCCGCGCGATCGATCGTGGCGCGGCGATCGTGACCGTGAACTCGCTCTGCTACTCGTTTTACCTCGTGCTCTCGCGCGGCGTGATTCGGCGGCTCGGCGCGCTCACCGTCGTCACGTGGCTCTTCGTCTTCGGCGCGCTGACGTTCGCGCCGATCGGAATGCCGGTCGTGATCGCGAACGTGCCGCACTGGAACGCGACGTCGTTCGTGCTCGACGCATACGTCGTGATCGTCCCGACGATCGTCGCCTACTCGTTCAACGCGTACGCGCTCGGTCGATCGACGCCGTCGCTCGTGTCGATTTACGTATGCAGCCAACCGGTGATCGCCGCGCTGCTCGCGTGGGCTCAGCTCGGGCAAGCGCTGACGGCGCGTCTTCTCGTCGCCGCCGCGTTCATCGTGCTCGGCGTCGGAATCGTCGTGACGCGACCTATTTCTTCGCCTCGAACGTAGCGTCGCGGAGCACGTTCGCGCGCCACGACGACACGTGGAGCTCGCCCGAGAGCTTGTCGCCGTCGATCGTCGCGGTGCCCGTTCCGCTGAACGCGAGATCGCCGTCTTGCTTCGGCGCGACGTGGAAGCTCACCGAGCGCTCTTGCGCGAACCCGGTGAGCGTCGCGGGGCCGAGCGGGCCATCGAGCTCGCCGCTCACCGCGCCGGTCGGATCGATGGTAAGCGACAACTTACCATTGCCGAGCGCGCCGGCGTCGCCTTGGTCGCCGCGGAACTTCACGCCGTCCCACGCGGACGCGTCGGGCACGTAGAGCGTCCCGATGGTCGCGGTGTACGTGCCGGTGAACGCACGTGAAGTCGCGCCGGTTGCGCCGCTCGCCGCGCTTGCGCTGGACGCGGCGCTCGCGGACGTCGAGGTGCCCGCGCGCGCCGCGCTGGTGCTCGCGCTCGGGCTCGGCGCCGCTTGGCTCGCGTCGTTCTTGCACGCGGCGCTCGTCAGCGCGACGAACGCGCACGTGATCGCGAGATGCTTCATGCCACCGTGCCGCCCGATCGCGCGACGATGCGCACGCCGACCTCGCCCTCGACGTCGACGAGCTCTCCGCGCGCGACCTCGACTCCGCCGACGCGCAAGACGACGTGATCGCCCACGCGCGTCCCGAGCGCGACGACGTCGCCCGCGCCGAGCGCCGCCCACTCGCGCGCGCTCATCTGCGCGCAGCCGACCTCGACGCGAACGACGATCGGAGTTTCGCCGATGGATTGAGCGAGCGCGTCTTTGTCGATCATGTCGTCCTCTGCGATGGGTCCCTCCCGTAGCACGAGTCGGCCGTCTTCGCCGAGGTCCGCGCGGAACGCGGCGTCGGACGAAGGCGGCGCGATCAAGAGCTCGCCGTGAAATCCGCCGCTCGGAGCGCGCGCGATCGTGAGCGGAAGGAGCGCGTCGCCGTGCGCGAGCGCGGCGAGCTCGGCGGGTGTCGTCGCGAGGAGACCGGCGACGAGCGGAGCTTCGATGGGCATCGCGCCGAGCGCGCCGAGCGAACGCGCGTCGAGATCGAAGTCGGCGATGGGCTCGACCGCGGATCGCGGCGCGAGCACTTGCGCGAGGTACGCGTCTTGATCGAAGAGCACCGTGAACGTCACCGCGAGCGGCATCGGATCGATCGAGACGACCTCCCCCACGATCGCGTGCGCAGGTCCCGCCGAGATCGCGCGGAGCGGTGCGAGCGCGTTGCGACGCGCGACGGCGACGAGGATCGCGGCCACCGCGCCCGCGAGCGAAGGCGACGGTCGCGCGGGATCGATCACGCGCGCGGTGGGACGCTTCAACGCGCGCGCCGCGAGCGCGTTTCCGAGCGCTTGCTCGACGATGACCGCGAACGCGCGCCGCCGATCGGCGCGCTCGCCGGGCGCGAGGAGCGCGCCGATCGCAGAGTCGTCGACGCGCGGCGGCGTGCTCGCCACGCGGCGGACGCGAATCGAGAGCGCGCAGTCGCCGATGATCTCGCGCAGCGCGCGCTCCGCGGAGTCGGCGTCGATCACGCGTGCGGCCGCGCGGCGCACCTTCGCGAGCAGCGCGAGATCCCCGCGGCGCACGGAGTCGAGCGATCTCCACGGAAACGGCGACGCGATCATGCGCGTTCCCATTTCCTCACCGCGAGCGTGAAGTGACGATCGCTCGTCTGCGCGACGCACGCGGGATCGATCCCGAGCGGCGCGATCATCGCGCGCACCTCATCGAGCGTGAGCGCTGCGCGCAGCGACGCGTCGAGGAGCGCGGATTGCCGCGCGTGGCGCGCGATCGCGTCGCGCGAATCGTCGTCGGGGTTCCCGCCGTGCAGCGCGACGAGTCGCTTCACCTCCGCGTCGCTCTCGGGCCTGAGCAAATCGCGCACGAAGAGGACGCGCCGCGCGACGCGGCACATCTCCGCGATCGCGCGCTCCGGCTCCGGGACGTGGTGCACGATGCTGTTCGACACGACCGCTTCGAACGCGTCGTCGTCGAACGGGAGCCGCTTCGCGTCGATTTTCCGGAGCGTGATGCGCGCGCCGAGCTTCGCGCGCGCGACGTTGCGCTGCGCGCGCTCGAGCATGTGCTCCGCGAGATCGACGGCGACCACCTCGAGGCGCGGCGTGCGCGCGCACATGGCGATCGGAATGAGCGCGGTGCCCGTTCCCACGTCGAGCGCCCGATCGAAGGTTGCAAAATGCAAGCAATCGTCGCAGAAGCGCGCGTTCGGCTCGCGATTGTCCATCGCGTCGTAGTCGTCGGCTTCCTCGGCCGTGTCCATGACCTCCGGCTCGAGAACGCGGATCACTTGGGGCTGTAGCAGGAGCCGTCGTCTTGGCAGCAGATCGTCTGCGAGAAATCGCAGCAAACGTGCGTGCCGTCCGTCGCCGTGCCGCAGCCGAGGCAGTCGATGAGCTTCTCGCCTTCGTAACACGAGCCGTCTTGCGCGCCGCCGAACTTCGCCTCTTCCTTGCAGTTCGTGACCCAGAGCTGCTGGTCGTCGCAGAAATAGAATTTGTCGCCGTCGCACTCGCCGACGTTGTCGGGGAGCTTCGAGCAGTCGACTTTGTCGATCTTCGCGAGCTTGCGGCTCTGGCGATCGGTGTCTTCTTCGTCCGCGGTGCGTGAGGTGGCGGTCGGGAGCGTGTCGCCGCTTCCACCTTTGATCGCGTGCTGCACGATCGGGTGCGCGCCGCGCGCGGGGAGCTTGTCGCCGGCGTACTTGATGTTGACCAAGGTGGACGTGGTGGTCGTCGTCGACGTGCTCTTCGAAGAGTCTTCGTTCGTGCGACACGCAATGAAGACGAACCCGACGGCCGAAGCGAAAACGAGGTTTCGAAACATGGCGAGAGCGTATACCGTTATGGTCGTGATGCGCCATCGAGGCTCGTTTTCGGCCGCTCTCGCGCTCGTCGCGCTCTCGCTCGCCGCGACCGGCGCGTTCGCCGACCCGAAGAAGCCCGCGTCCGACGACGACAAATACGATCCCGCGAACAAGACGCACATCTCGAAGTTCATGGAGACGGTCGTCGAAGGAAACGCGAAGATGGTCTCGCGCGATTTTCCGGGCGCGATCGAAGTCTATCGGCGCGCGATCCAACTGCAGCCGATGAACCCGCTCGGTCACTACATGCTCGGCGAAGCGCAGAGCGCGTCGGGCAATCTCACCGAAGCCGAGGCGTCGTGGACGCAAGCCGACAGCGTCGGCGACAAGGCGCCCGAGGTGAAGGTGCGCGTGCTCTTCGTGCTCGCGGACTTGAAGGAGCGCCAGAAGAAGTGGGACGACGCGAAGACCGCGTGGCAGCGCTACAAGCAGTACGTCGGCGAGCACCCGAACGCGGGCGGCTTCGTCGCGAGCGCCGACGCGCGCATCCTCGCGATCGACGAGATGCAGAAGCAAGACAAGGCGTACGACATCGTGCGCCAGCGCATCGCGGCCGAAGGGAAAGAGAAGAAGTAGTCAGCGTCCGAGCGCGACTTCGCGCTCGAGCGCGGCGTCCGCGTCTTGCGTGAAGCGCTGGAACGACGCGTAGTCGTCGCCGGGTTGAACGCGCCCCGCGGGCAAATCGATCGTGCGCGTGAAGCGCACCTCGTGACCGCGCACGGAGTCCTTCACGGCGACGAGGAGCTCGCCGTGCTTGAACTCGCCCGTAGGAAGCGTCGCGGGCACGCGGAGATCGTTCGCGGCGACCACCGCGAAGTCGACGTCGACGTACGTCCACGCGCCCAAGAGCAGCGGGACCTGCCGCGTGGGGAGCGTCGCGAGCTGAGCGAGGTGAAGCGGGAAGATCGGCTTGAGCAGCACTTGATTGCCTTGCATGCGCCCGAGTTGGTTCACGTCGGCCTTCACGCGGAGCACGAACGGCGCGTCGAGGTTCTTCTGATTCTCGACGGTGACCTCGCGCACGCGCGCGCCGGGGAGCGTCGCCGTGAGCACCTTCGACTCGACGAACGCGTAGAGCTGACTCTCCGAGACTTTGTCGAAGACGCCGCGCATGCGGATGCCGAGCTTGCCGTGGAATTTCTCTTCGAGCGTCACCGTCGCGCTGCCGTCGTCTTTCATGTCCGCGCGTCCCGCGAGCGAGATGCCGTCGCGGCTCCCGTCTTTCGGCGTCGTGAGCGTCGCGTTGCCCGGCGCGAGCACGAATCCGGGCTGACCGCGGTAATCGGCGGGCACGTAACCGAACGGCGCGAAGCGATCGTCGATGCTCGAGTAGATCGGCCCGTGCGATCCTTCGACGCGCGTGAGGAGCCCGGCGTAGTCGTCGACGTCGCTCATCGCGCCGACCGCGGGCGGCGCGAGGCGATTCTTCACGAGCACGTAATCGACGGGGATGCCGAGCTCGCGCATCAAATAATGGAACGCGGCTTCGCGCGAGCCGGACTTGCCGAGGATCGCGCGGCGACCGTCCTTCTCTTGTCCGTCTTGCACGCGCTCGAGCACGTCGCGGTAGACGCGCCGCGCGCGCTCGTCGCGATCGGACGCGGGCACGCCCTTCACGATCGACGTCGCGAGCTCGCGCAGGCGCGGATCGAGCGGCGTCTCGTCACTGACGAGATCGGTGTAGCGCGCGATGGTGTCCTTCAGCGTGACGCCCCACCCGATGCGCACGCTCGGCAAGTACTCGCCCGACGGAACGCTCTCCGGCTCTTGCGGGAGCGGCGGCGACTCGTCGACGCGCCACCTGCGTTCGATGTACGTCGCGCTCTCGCGCACGACGGGCTTCGGTACGTTGCCGCGCGTCTCGACCTCGAGCTGTTTGTCCTTCGGGCTCAAGACGACGAACTCGCTGCGCCAATAGCCTTTGTCCTCTTCGCGAAAGAGCCACACGGGTCCGCGGTAACGGCGGCCGTGATCGCCGTCTCCTTCGGTCGTCGTGACGTGCTCGGTCTCGACGTAGTCGCCGACCTCGAGGTTCGGCATGGTAAGCGTCTGCTTACCACTCACCGGCTCCGGCTCGAGGACGCGACCGTCGGGCTTGATGACGCGCAAGTGGAGCACGAGCCCCTCGGGCTGCTTCTGCTCCGCCTCTTGGTTGATCCCTTCTTGCGATTGGATCTTGAGGATCTCGTGCTCGAGCATTTGCGCCGAGCCGTCGGGATGAATCCACAGCGCGGAGTAATCGAGCACGCGCGCGGACACGCCGGCCATGCGCTTGCCGGTTTTTTCCCAAGCCTCGAACTCGCGGATCGCTTTTTTTCCGTCGAGTCGGAACGGCTCGAGATCGGTCGTGCCGTCGAGCAGATCGATCGCGGCGCGCAGCTCTTCGGTCTTCGCGCCCGCGAGCAGCGCGTCGGCCATCGCCTTGCGAAGCGCGTCTTGATCGCCCAGCGCGTACGCGCGATCGGCGAGGCGGAAGCGCGACGTGGAGTCTTGCGGGTTCTTCTTCAGCGCCTTCTTGAGCTCCTCGAGCGCCTTGCTCGGGTCGCCCGCGCGCTGAAACACGTCGGCGATGCGTCCGGCGATTTCCTTTCGCTCGGGCCGCCGTTTTTGGAGGCGCTCGAGCTCGGCGATCGCGCTCTTCCAATCGTGCCGCGCGAGCGCGCGATCGAGCTCGATCTCGAAATCGGGATCGAGCGCATGGATGCGCGCGGCGATTTTGTCCGCCTCGACGACGGGACCCGTCTCGTCGAGCATCTCGAGATCCATCCGCAGCGCGCGGACGTCATCGGGAAATCGCAACGCGAGATCGGAGAGCGCGCGTCGTCGCTCCGCGCTCCAACCGAGGCGTGCGTAAATGCGCGCGAGCTGCTCGAGGAGCTCGGGCTCTTCGTGCAATTCGTCGGCGAGCTTGCGCAGGGGGTCCACCGCGTCGACGAAGCCGCGTTGATCCGCGTCGTCGAGCACGAGCCAAGCGCGCGCATACCACAACTTCGGATCGCGCTTCTCCGCGCGCGTCATGAAATCGCGTTCGAGCTTGTGCTTCACGTCGGCCGGATAAATTGGATCTTCGTGCGCGTAGGACGCGGCGGCTTCGAGCATCGCGGCGCTCGCGTCTTCGTGCTCGACCCACGGCGCGACGAGCACGCTCGCGACGTCCGAGACGCCTTCGATGCTCGCGAGGTATCCGCCGAGGTAGGCGCCGATCGCGTCGGGCGCGCGCTGCGCTCGCACGAACGCGTCGAGCGGATTCGGATCGGGGAGCACGGTCGGCGGAACGATCGCGTACGGCGCGCGCGGGTTCGTCTCCGCGACGACCGGCGTGGGGCGTCCGTCGAGATCGAGAATGCGGATGGCGCTCTTGTCGTCGATGACGCGCGCGACGATTCGATGAAGCCCGCCCGACACGTGGACCGCGACGCCGAAGCGCTGCCACACGCCCCACTCGCGGAGATCGCGCACGAGCACCGGCGAGTCGTCGACGAGCACCGTGAGCGCGCCTTGGATCGCGATGACGACGTCGCGCTCGTGATCGAGCGAGAAGTGTCCTTCGACGTAGAACACGCCGCTGGCGGTTTGTTCTTCCGACGCGACGACGCACGCGGGCTGCTCCGATTTGAGAATCTTGGGGACCTCGGTGCGGAGCGGATCGGGCGCGAACGTGTCCGGCCACGGGCCGGGGTTCTCCGCGTCGAACTTGCGGCGTCGATCGGGCGCGCCGCCGTGACCGAAGGGTCCCGCGATGCGAAGCCCGGTCAAGCAGCCGCTCGTCTTCGTGACGTAGCGGTCGAAATCCTTTCCAGTGATCTCGGCGCGTCGATACACCTCGCTCTCCATCCAATCGGCGAGCTCGGCTTCGGCGCGCCAACCGATGCCGCCCGGGTTCTTCACGACGTCGTCGAAGAGCGCGCGGCGATCGTCGTACAGCGACGGCACGTCGAAGCGCAGCGACTTCAATCGGTGCGCGGCGTACCACGCGACGAGCGGCACTTCGCTCTCGCGGCTCTGGCGGCACGCGTCGAGCGCCGCGGCGTACGCGTCGGCCGCCGCGCGCGGTCGTCCGTGCGACTCTTCGAAGATTCCGCGCGCCGTCGATCCGAGCGCGCTCTTGTCGTGCGACTTCGCGAGACGATCGAGCGCGCGCTCGAGCTCCTTCGCGTCACCGCCGGGCGCGAGCTCTTCGTCGAGCGCCCATCGCCCGACGAGCTCCATGTCGTCGGTTCGCGCGCCGCGATCGCGCAATCGCGCGAGCGAAGGCGCCTGCGCGGACGGATGCAAACTGCACGCATTTAACAGCGCAAAACCCGCTGCGGCGAGCATCGCACGAAGCGCGCGCATCAGTGCCCTCCTGTCGCGAGCGTCACGACGAGCCTCTGCGCGAGCTGCGAATCGATCGCCTCGCACCATTTTCGAAACGCCGCGTACTCCGCGACCGGGATGCGCATCTTCGTCATCACGATCGACGTCTTCACGCGGACGCCGCCAGGCACTTGCTCGATCGCGACGGAGAAATTTCCGAACGGCGAGGGGAGCGACGACGAGCTCGGCATCGCGGAGATCTTCGAGCCGGGCGGGATCTTGATCGTGTACTCGGTCTCGCTCGTGGTCTGCGCGGTGAGGCGCACGTCGAGCTTGCGCTGCGAGAGCGACGCGTAGCCGCGCACCATCTGCTCGCGCGGACCGATCGGGATGCTCATCGTCGTTTGATCGCGCCGCCCGAACGCGGGGACTTTTCCGCGCGCGTGGACCGTCGCGGGGACTTCGACGTTCTCGAGATCGCCCGCGTCGACGCTCGTGACCGACGCGCCCGGCAAATCGGACGCGAGATCCTCCTGCAGTCGATCCTTGCGCAGCGACTCGGCGTGGTACCGAACGCGCCAGCTCGGCGCGTTCACGCCCGTCACCGTCGCGCGCCAATCGATTTGCGCCGAGCCGTCGCTGCCGATCACCGCTTCCATCTTGCGCGTCGTCACGCTCGCGCTCGCCGGTGGATCCGGAAGGTGCACGAGCTTCGGTTTGCCTTGGTTGATTTGCAGCGCGAGCGCGCCGCGATCCATCGCGGGGAAATCGTTCGAGCCCGAATACTCGGCGGTTCCGTCGAGGTACAAATCGAGCGACGGCACGTACGCGATCGCGTGATCGAACGGCGCGAGGCTCGCCGGATAATCTTCGAAATCGCCCTTGAGCCCGGTGCGCACGATCACGATCGTCGCCGGAATGCCGAGCTCGCCGAGCATCGTGACGATGAGCGTCGCCTTGTCTTTGCAGTCGCCGAATCCGCGCGCGAAAATCTGCGAGCACCGATACGGCTTGAACCCGTGGATGCCGAACTCGAGCGCGACGTAGCGCGTCTTCTGGACGACGTAGTCGTAGACCGCGTTCACTTTGTCGCGGTCGGTCGTCTTGCCTTTCGTGATCTCGGCGACGCGTTTTCGAACCTCTTCGTCCGCGACGAACTGATCTTTGACGAGCCCCCAGTACCACGCGCCCATCTCGTCCCAGCTCTTGTAGGTCGAGACGTGCACGTGACCGACGAACTCGGTGAACGGCGGCTGCGACGGCTCGGGCAAGACGGGAGGAATGTTCGTCGCGACGAATCGATAGATGCGCTGGTCGCCTTTTTCTTCCGTCGTCTCGCGGATCGGGATCGATGGCTTGTTGAAATAGAACGTGCGCTTCTTCGGCGTGATCAAGACGTACTCGCCGAGCGCGACGGGCTCGGTCGATTGGAGGTAGTCGATGTCGCCGAAGTAATCGGCGAACGCGTTGCGCTCCGCGACGTCCTCGATGCGGTATTGCAGCTCGACGACGTCGCCGGCGGAGAGCCGCGGGAAGCGCACGCGAAACTGCGCCTCGCTCGTGTACGTCGCCATCGACGCATCGTTGGCGCCGTACGTTCCGGTGTCGAACGAGTCGTCGACGGTGCCGTCGGCGCGGTACACGTGCACGCCGCGGATCTGCACCGTCTGCGAATCGGATTCGAACCCGAACGCGTACGTGCGCGCGGCCTGCGCGGCGGGATCGGTGAGCGGTTGAAAGACGACTTGGTGAAACTTGCTCGAGAGCCCGTTCTCGAACACCGTCGCGACGGTGAGATCGACGAACGTCCGCTGATCGAATCCCGCGGCCGGCGCGTTTCGATTCGCGAGGAACTCCTTCGAGGGCACCGCGTAGATCTCGTCGGGCTTCGGCTTCGACGGCTCGAGGTGCGCGAGGTAATCGCGGACGTTCTTGCTCTGCGGCTTGAGATCGAGGATGTGCCGAAGCAGCGCGACCTGCTCGTTGCGATCGCCGAACGCGCCGTACGTGTCGGCGAGCTTCTGCATCGTGTCGGTGTCTTCGGGCGCGAGGGCGAGCGCGCGTTTGTAGAGCGCGATCGCGTGCGGGACGTCGCCGAGCTTCACGTGCGCTGCCGCAGCGAGCACGAGCTTGTCGCTCGCGTCGGGATCCGTCGCGACGAGCCGATCGATCCAGTGCGACGCGCTCGCCGGATCACGTCGCGCGATCGCGAGATCGATCTTCGCGCGAAGCGACTCGGGATCGTCGAAGCGAAGCGCGCTGTACCGCGCCTCCATTTCGTCCGCTTCGGTCGTGCGGTCTTCCTGCCGCAACAGATCCACCATCGCGCGCACGAGGCCCACGCTGTGCGGACGCCGCGCGAGCGCGCGATCCAAGAACGCGAGCGCCGTCGCGCGCAAATTCGCTTCGCCGTAGAGCTCCACGCGCGCCGCGATCGCGGGCACGTTGTCCGGATCCCGCGCGAGCGCGCGATCGTAATACGGGACCGCGTCGCGCCAGTTCGTTCCGGTGCGCTCGTGACCCGCGCGCGCGAGGAGCGCATCCATGCGATCGTCGTCGCTCGCGTTTCCGCGGCGGACGATGTCTTCCGCCGTGGCGATCCAATCCGCGCGTTGATTGCGGTTCTCGACGAGGCTCGCCGCGAGGAGCGCGCGCTGCACCGTGGGCGCGCGCTGCGCCGCGCGGAGCGCCATGTCGCGCGCGAGATGATCGGCTTCGTCGTCCGACTGCGTGAGAAGCAAGTAACGCGCGTACGCCTCGAGCGCCGCGGGATCGACGCTCTTCTCGACGCCGAGAAACGCTTGAATCGGACCCTTCACTTCGTTCGGCGGGAGCTTCTGTTTTTGAAACAGCGAGCGCGCGCTCTCCGCGTGCGCAAAGTCGTTGCTCGTCTCGATGCGCGCGTCGGGCGCGCCGTCCGCGCCGCCGACGCGCAGCGTGAAGATCGGCGCACCCTCCGAGCCACACGCCTTCACGAGCACGCGGTTCCATCCCGCGGCGAGCGTCACCGTGCGACCCATGCGCTCGGGATCGAAGTCGCGGTACTTGTCGTCCTCGAGCGCGAGCGCGCCGTTCCAGAACACCTTCATCGCGCCGCTCGTGCCCGCCCAAACCGACGCCGCGCGCGTCTGACCGGGCTTGAGCGATTTGTCGGCGACGAACGTCGTCGCGTACACGCACACGTTCTCGGTCGGACGCACGAGCCCGTTCGCGTCGACCCAACCGAACGACGCTTGGAGCGGCGGCGCGCGCCAGCTCACCTTGCGCTCCTTGCCGTCGAACGCGGTCTGCGCGTTCGGCGCGTCTTCGACCTCGGGCTCGAACGGACGCGCGAGACCGGTCTTGCCTTCGTTGTCGAACGATCCGGCGACGAGCCACTTCGATACGAAACCGAGCGAAGCGACCTTCGCCTTGGCGCCATCGAGATCGCCGCGCCGCCGCCGCGCGTACGCGCCGAGCAGCTCCGCGTAGACGCGCGTCGATCCGCGCCGCGCGCGCGCGACCGCGCCGAGCTCCTCTTCGACCGCCGCGGGGTCGCCGCGATCCCACTCCGACCACAGCTTGCGGAGCGCGGCGTAGGCCTGCGCGTCCGGCGCCGCGATCGCTTCGTTGCCGAGCGCGGTGAGCTTCGCGAGCGTCGAGCTTTCCGCGTTCGCGCGCGCGGGTCCGAGGACGGTCGCGGCGAGTGAAATGACACACAAAACTTTGCGGATCACGGCGCGGACGGTAGCACCTGAATAACCGTCAGTCCCCGTGCGTTTCACACTTTTGGAGCCGTCGCTCGCGCGCTATCCGTGATATGAGAACCGCCGTCGTGCCGCAGTCTGCAGTCGCGTCCGAGACGTTATCGATGAGCAAGAGCGTGACGCGCGGGTTGATCAAAACGATCCGCCCGCACCAATGGGTGAAGAACCTCTTCGTGCTCGCGCCGATGTTCTTTCACAAGGACGTCTTCCTCTCGACCTCGGCTGGACCTGCGCTGAACCTTCGCGTGACCGGCCGCGCGTTCATCGCGACGATCGTGTTCTGCCTCATCGCCGGCGCGATCTACACGATCAACGACATCGCCGACGTCGAGGCGGACCGCATTCACCCCGTGAAGCGCTCGCGTCCGATCGCGAGCGGCGAAGTTCCGGAGGGTCTCGCGAAGGCGATGGCCGCGGCGCTCGTCATCGCGTCGCTCGGCGCTGCGTTTCTCCTCGATTGGCGCGTCGGACTCGTCGCGTCGATCTATTTCGCGAAGGACATCGCGTACACG
>Ga0335078_10000582_pt1 | contig 55933 bp, 54 predicted proteins | sample Lox_Sample_32_FD_206711 | JGI IMG/M metagenome (GOLD analysis project Ga0335078, IMG submission 206711) | Soil microbial communities from Loxahatchee National Wildlife Refuge, Florida, United States - Lox_Sample_3.2 | ecosystem: Environmental > Terrestrial > Soil > Wetlands | place: USA... | reverse complement strand
GGATGCCCAGACCCGACAGCTCCCTCTCATCTGACGCCTCGCCATCGACGCTGGAACTGGCCCGTCCAACTCCTCTCTCGACCAACACCGTCAAAATCCGTCGGAATTCAACCGCCGTCTACAGCCGTCTGCCGACCTCTCCGCCCCCCCAGCCGGCGAGGTGGGTGGCGCTGCCGAAGAGCGGGGCCCTTGGTCGGATTTAGGCCAGACCCGATGATGGGGCGAGCAAGTTCCGCAGAGCGTCGGCCTCCGGAGCCGAAGGCCACAGGTTCGAGCCCTGTACCGCGCGCCATCTAAGGGCCGGACATCCGAGGGATTTTCGCTCGGGTCTTCCGGCCCTTCTTCTGTGTTTTCCCCCGGTGGCACCAAACTGGCATCAAGCGAGAGGGGACTTGCTGCGCCCGGTTCGCCTTCCTGCGGCTCGGACGCATGCGCCGACAGCTCCTCGGGCGTGAGCAATCGCGCCTTCGCGATCGCGTCGCGCTGGTAGCTCATGAGCAGGTGTCCGTAGACACCGGACGTGATCTTCGGATCGGTGTGCCGGAGCCTCTTCTGCACGACCTCCAGGGTACCCCCAACATGAGGAATAAACTCGCAGTTGTGTGTCTCAGGGAGTGAAACGTGAGCCTGCGAACGGTGGGCTTCGGCGAGAGGAGCGTCCCGTGCACGGGGCAGGTCCGCTTCGAGTTATGGGGCGCGGTCTCCTTATGCACGCAGCCCGGCCGGCGGCAGACGTGCACGTAGTTCTCGACGATCCCGGCCCGGGCCATGGCGCGGCGAAGGATGTCGGCGAAGTTGAAGTCGCCCCGCACCATGCTGCCGTCCGGTGCCGGAAAGACGAGCTCCGATGGCGAGCCGTCCACCGCCTCGCGAAGCACCGGCTCCAGGTCCGGATGGATGGGGATGGGCTTCTCGTGCCCTCCCTTGGTCGTGTCGCGAATGCCGGAGCGCCGGACCCAGATGGCCTTGAGCGACCAGTCGATGTCCGTCTTCAAAAGGGCGCGCAGCTCACCCTTGCGCAGTCCCGTGTAGAGGGTCGTCACGGCCTGAAGCTCGGCCTGTGCCTCCCGTACCCGAGACCTTGCTTCGGACAACCGCGCCCGCGTGGCACGAGCGGCACGCACTATAGAGCGAGGGCTCGACGTCGCCGCGAGAGCTTTCGGAGCCCAAGCTCTCAGCGAAGCCGAGCTGCTCACGGCCCTGCTCGGGCCCACGAGCGGCGCGAACCAGGTGTCGAAGGTCGTCACGGCTCTGCTCGACACCGCTCCGCTTGCCGAACTCGCCTGGGCAAGCCCGGAACAACTGCAGACCGTACCCGGGATCGGACCCGCTCGAGCCGTCGCCATCGCTGCCGCTTTCGAACTCGGACGACGCGCCGGTTGGACACCCCCGCGGCGGGGTGACCGGGTCACCGCCCACCGTGCCTACGAGCTGATGCGTCACCTCGCGTTCGCGCCCCAGGAGGAGTTCTGGGTGAAATTGCTCGACTCGTTCGCGCGCCTCATCAAGTCCGTTCGCATCGCACAGGGCGGCTACGCGGACCTCCCTCTCAGTCCGCGGGATGTCTTTCGAAAGGCGATCCGCGCCAACGCGCCCCTTTGCATGTTCGTCCACGGGCACCCGAGCGGGTCGGTTACCCCGAGCCAAACGGACCTCGAGTTCACGCAGTACCTCCGCGCCGCAGCGGACATCGTCGGGGTCCGCCCACGCGACCACATCATCGTGGCCGCGTCCGGTTACTACAGCTTCGTAGAAAACGGGACCTGGCGCCTGTGATCGCGGTGATCCTCGAGATCGGCTCAGCGGCGAAAATCACGAGCGCCATCACGGGGAACAAGGGCTTCCCCGCCTCTACTCGTCCGTTCGCAAAGGTGCCTCCCCGCGGTTCTCGTTCGCTGTACCAGTTGGTGGAGAACGATGCCCTCGCGAATAGCGGCAACTGGTCTCTTCGGGGGGCGCCGCCCCTCGAGTTCCCGAGCCGCGCGGCTGCTGCGACATCGCTCCCGCCTCTCCGAGGATAGGTTAGCGGCCCCTCCTCGCCTCCACCCCAGGGCCGGGCGCGGCGTGGCCCGCGGCTCCGCCGCACCGAGGTTGCCAACCCGGTGGCATCCTGAGACGTGCTGAACCCGGAGGCCTCTTTTCCTCACCGGGGGCCGCTCCAGAGCCGGAACGCGGGCTGACCTGTTCGTGTTCTTGGCGCCAGCGCTCCTGCCCTGACCACCCTCGCGTAGCCAAGCTATCCTTTTCCGTGAGCGCCCCGAGAACAAAGGGTCGTCCTCACCAGACTCTCCCATGCTCCGCGCGCCAGCCCACCCGCAAGCCTGCGCGCCCTCCGCGCCCGCCCGCGCCAGCTCCCAACCGCCTCGCTGTCACGGCCTTTCGCTGCGCTACGGGGGCTCTGCCGCGGCGCCTCACAGCATCGGGCACGCGAGCGGGCGGGTCTCCGCGCTCGGTGGGCATGACACCGGCCGCTCCCCTTGGGGTGAGAGCGGCAACGGTGCCGCCCACAAACGGGAGAGAGATCCATGGCGAAGACGAACGACATGTTCTCGGTGAAGGCGGTGACGGTGAGGGGCGAGACGAGGCACTACCGCGAGGTCGGGCTGGCCTTCGCGAACAACGGCGAGAAGGGCCCCTCGATCAAGATCATCCTCCACATGTTCCCGGGCCTGGAGCTCGTGGCCTTCCCGGTCGAGGCGAAGGACGAGGCGCCCACAGGCGAGTAGCACCGCCCGTCTCGGGAGGGCGGCCTCCGGGCCGCCCTCCTCGGTTGCTCAGCCACGGTGTCGCGCCACCAGCATCGCAGGCGGCGCGACGCCGCTCGGGGAGACCACATGTCGATCGAGATAACCTTGCACCACATCCCTCCGAACTCGATCTCTCACTCCCGCGCTCTCACCCGTCCCCGTTGCGCAGCGACGAAGAGACGGACGAACTCGTTCGGCGGCTGGCCGTCCACTACACGGACGCGCGCCAGCCTGGCCTTACGCCACACGTCCCGTCCGGGGGGCGCCAAACGGATACTTCGGCCCAAGGGGTAGTTCGATTTGCGGGCGCTCCCCTACAGGCTCGCTCATATGGGTAGCGTGTTGAAGGTGGCAGCTCGTTTCTGCTTGTCATCGCGGGATCAATGAACGCCCTCCGGCGACGACCTGTCCACATCGATCCTGCGCGCAAAGCCGGCAAGGGAAACTGACACTCGTTGAGGAGCACGATGACGTATCAGCCCTACACCCTTGAAGTGCTTTCTCAGATCACAGTGCCCTGCGAGGGCTGCCAGTCCCCAACACAACTCTCGTCGTTGACGATCACTCCGGCTTGGACAGTCCGGGTAGGCCGTGACGCATGGCGCTACGAATGCGCGACTTGTTCCCGCGGTAAGACTGACTGTTACCCGGTACGCTTGGTCGACTTCCTCAACGGCGGAGAGACTCCCATCGACTGGTCCACGCACTTACCGGGCCCGCTCCAGGCCGGCGAGTTCCTGGACTGCTTCTATCGGTTGCAGACAACGGTGCTCTCCATCATCGAAATCATGGATAGTCCAATGCAGTCGCCGTGGTGGGACACCTTGATAGCGCAGCGCCTGTTTGAAAACGGCATGCGGCTCCACCAGGAAGACGAGGTTCTCGGGCACGAGAAGCTCGAGACGACCCAGAAATACGTCTCGAATCCTTCTCCGCGGCGACTCTCCTTCCGACCAGGCGCCAACCCGGCCCTCGTTCTTGGACTTACGTCACGTTCTCTGAAGCTCCACTCAACCTCGACCCTCCCGACGAGGAGCTCCGCAACGGTCGACAGCCCCGAAGGACCCCCGTCCGTGGAGGTCTTCCCCCCGCTCGCCGAAGAGGCGGGACTCTCACACGGCCCGGGCAAGAACAGCCAAACGCGACTGGCGGGCGGCAAGAGGGCTCACTCCCGTGCCGCGATCGCGCTCAGCGCCGTGGTCGCGTTTGTGGGTGCGACGGCTGCTGTCCGGCCTTTGCTCGACAACGTTCACCCCGTAGTCCCCGGCACCGTGTACAGGTCTGCGCAACTCGATCCGGAGCACCTGGAAGCGATCATCACTCGCTATCACATTCGTTCTATCCTGAACCTACGCGGCGCTCGACCGGGGTCGAGGTGGTACGACGACGAGGTCGCTACGGCCGTGCGCTGCGGAGTCGACCATGCGGACGTGGAGCTCTCCCCCGAGCGGGACGTACCTGTATCCGAGGCGGAGAAACTCGTGAGGCTCATGGACGACCTGCCGAAGCCCTTGTTGATCCACTCCCAGGTAGGCGCCGATCGGAGCGGCCTCGCAGCGGCGCTCTACCGCTACGCAGAACTCCAGGATGGTGCCTCTACCGCTGCTTCCCAGCTTTCGGCTTGGTTCGGTCACGTCCCGTTGTTGAGAAATGGCACCGCCGCCATGGATCGGAGCTTCTGGGCATACGTTCAGTCGCACCGACAGAGAGAAGGAACTTGACGGCGGACCCCGTCGACTGTTCTTTGCACCGGGCGAAGTTCCGGACAGTGCCCCACCTTTCCGGAAAGGCTTTGACGCCACCTCGGCGATGGCCGCCTGGATCTCCGCGCGCGCCCGCCCCTGGCGACGCCCTGCCAGCGCCTTGCCGCGCTCAGACCGGCCAGCAGGAACAGTTCCGGGTCGGGCTCGGGCAGGCATCCTGCCGCCTGCCCCTCGGCTTCTCATCCCAGCGCTACGAGAGATACACCCGACCCGCTTTCGACCTTGAGGCCGAGCAGGCCGTCCTCGGCGCGTTCCTCATTCGACAACGGCGCGTGGCCTCCTATCCGCGAGACCTTCAGACCTTCGGCCACGTCGAAGCCGGTGGCTTCGCCTACTACCTCGACCTCGAGAACGGGCGCCGACGTTGCATGCGTCGGATGCTCTGCCGTCGCGCCAAGCTCAGCAGCTTGTAAGTAGCCCTTAGCTCTACGGGCCTAACACTAACGGCAGGGCGTGTTTGAGTCGCGCGACCAAGTCGAGCACTGGAACAGTGCCAGGACTTTTGTCTGGGAGTCTCTCGCGCCCCGGTTCCTCGCCGAGTTCGCGCCACCCAAGGACTTCGCGGCGCGCGCGTCGCGGTGCGCCTGAGGGCAGGTGACCTACCGCTCTTGCTCGTCCTTGACTCGCTCCAGAAACCCCCCATGAATCTCGAGAAGGTTCAGTGCGAGGGCCTCGTTTGGACTTCGGAATCCCCGTCCGGGTCCGTCTGTGGAGTCGCTGCAGTTCAGGGGCTTTCTGCCCACATGAGTTTCGGCTAACAACAACCTGATTTCAAAATACTTATCGAGCATAACCGAAGTTTAGAAAGGGTCCTGTGGCCATGGAGGTGCGTGGATGGTGGATTTCGATGCGGTCGCCCGGTTCCCGCCGAATTCCGTGGCATTCAGGCTCGCGGTCGCCCTTGCCGTAGGTATGCTCGTCGGCTTCGAGCGCGAATCGGCCAGCAAGGATGCCGGCATCAGGACCTTTGGCTTGACGGCCATGTTGGCGGCGGTGTCCATCATGATCTCCCCCGCCTTTTGCTTGGTCGCTCTGGCTGGTGTGATCGTCCTGGTTGCACTCTTCAACGTGCACAAAATGACCGCCAGCCATTCCCTGGAGATCACCACAGCGGCCGCGCTGCTAGTCACTTTTGCCCTTGGTGCTCTGGTCGGGCTCGGACACCGTTTCACCCCCGTGGCGGGAGCGATCCTGATGACCCTGGTGCTTGCGTGGAAGGTCGAGTTGAGAAGGTTTGCCGGCGGGGTAACAGTGGATGAGCTGCGCAGCGCGGTCCTGCTCGGCCTGATCGGCCTCGTGATTTACCCGATCCTTCCCGATCGCTTCATCGACAGTTGGCAGTTGGTGAACCCGCGTCAGGCCTGGGTAACCGTCGTGGTGATCGCCGGGATCAGCTTCGTCAACTACGTCCTGCTCCGCCTCTACGGTAACCGGGGATTATTCTGGACGGCCTTCCTTGGCGGACTGGTCAACAACCGGGCCGCGATCGCCGAACTCATGAACATCGTCGATGGAACGAGGATCATTGGGGTGGTCCTGTTTGCAACCCTGGCCATGTTCATCCGCAACATCTTTCTCCTGGCTCTGTTCGCGCCCAGGGCTCTCTACATCGCCATTGGACCGTTGCTGGCGATGGCGGTCGTCTCCCTCCTGATACCGACCGGCAAGCGAAGTGATCAACCAGGCCAGGAACTCAAGTTGTCCTCCCCGATCTCCCTGCGTCGGGTGCTTTTCTACGGCATCCTTTTTCTTGCGATCCAAGTAGTCGGCACGCTAGCGGAGCGTCTGTTCGGGACTGGAGGGTTCATGGCGGCCAGTTGCGTCAGCGGGATGGCCAGCAGTGCCAGTGCCACCGCAGCCGCCGCCAATCTCAGCGCAAGCTCGACGATCACCCCCGCCCTGGCTGGTACGGCCACCGTCATTGCCTCCATGGCCAGCCTGGTGACCAATCTACCCCTGATCTTCAACCGGGTGGCGCGTCGAGTCTTGTTCAAGGTTACCCTATCCACCACTCTGCAGGTCGCCCTAGGTATCGCTGTGCTCGCCGGCCAACGCTTCTTGTTTCACTTCTGAGGCACATTGGGCAAGGGCCTGCGTGGCACGAGAGTGAACCGATCTGTTACGAACGCGGCAGCACCGTAGGCCCCGCCAGAGCCACCACTGCCAGCCGTCGTGCCGTCTTCTGTTGAGCAGCTCGATGACCTTCTGGCTACCCTTCATGGCCCTTCGCCCGTCTGTTAATTGGGCGTCTTCGACGTGAGGTTGTCTCGGCAAGCAAGGGTTCCGCGCGCCGGCTGGAGCCATAACCGCTCTTCGCATCGAGCGGCTATGGCCCAATCTTCCCGGTCGGTGCTCGCAAAGGCTCCAGTTCGGCCTCCTCTACGGGCAGCATCGCTTCTACCAAATCTGCAAGTTCGTTATCGGTGAGCAACGCATAGTGCTCGGCGAGGGCACCGGCGATGGGAAGCCGCAGGTCGTTCCAGGGTGCGCCTGCGGTCTGAAGGGAGATAGCCGAACGCGCCATTGCGGCCTGCCATCGCGGGGTGGTGCGAAGTCGACCATCCTCTCGGCGAAGATAGCCGCCCTCGACGAGTCGATTCAGAGCTTCAGTGTCAGGCATGGGCCTGCGATGAGGCCGCCCTCTGTGTCTGCGACTGGGCGCCGTGGCTCCGTACGTAAGCGATGGCGTCAAGGGTCTCGCGACGGAAAGTGTCGTAGTCAATCTGCATCGAATTTAGGAACGTACTTGCGGCCATGGTGTGCCCTGCCATCATTGCCGCCTCGCGAATTTCTTGGTCGGTGGCACCAAACAACTTCGCCGCCTCGGTATGAAACAGCGCGCAGTACCGACAACGTGTCGCGCCTGACACGCCGAGGCCGATGAGTTCCTTGTACTTGTTCGGAATCGCGGTCTCCGCAAGTTGGAAGTCACGCATCATCGACCAGAAGCCTTGGAGAGCGGACTCAGGCATCGCGTCTACCCAGCTAGGCACGCTCCCAAACGCCTGCTTGATTTCCTCGCGGATCTTTGAGGTCTCGCCAGTCCAACCGGTTTTCTCTGCGGTCGCCATGGGGTGCTCCTTTTCTCCCTCCCTACCTCTGCGGTCGCCATTCCAAGTTGCAGAGGTGTGCTAATAGTTGGGTTGGGGCCTCAAGTCGCAACGCGGCGTCGCCGGCAAATTCCGTTGTGACGCAAGCTGGGCCTCGCTGGATCGGGTCCTCGACTGAACTTGCTCTTGTCTGGGCTGCACGGGCAGCAGCGAACTCGAAGCACGCGTCTTTCCCCACTCCCTAAGTTGATCCAGGGCCCGCAGGAAGCGCGGGAAGACGAAGTCACATAGCCGGCCACTTACGTGCTAAGCGAGCGGCGGTGCGCTTCGCTGTTCTCATCGTGAATTAGCGACTCAACCTTCTTGGCAAGTTCCGGTGTGACCATCATGTTGTGCGCCTGCTTGGCGTGTTCACCGGCAAGCTTCAAGATTTCTGGGTTCGAGTTGCCTCGTGCGACGAAGTCACACTTCATCCCGGCATCCTTGCAGTGGAAGTCCTTCATGGCCTCTACCTCCAAGGGCAAATGCCTGAAGCAGGCCGAGCCTGGTCTCCAGGTTCTTTTGGGTAAGCAAGGCAAGGAGCTATTGCTAGGCCGCCTGCTCTCCAAGCAGGCGGGTGATACGGTGTGCGCGGCCGCTGGCCGACGCACATTGAGAGCCACGCTCAATGCGGCATCGCGGCGCTCTGCCGGGCCTCGCCGGGCCGGTCCCGGGCGGCTCCTTCATCGGGAACCGGCTGACGTGAAGGGCTGCCTCGACGCCCTTCGCGATGATTTCGGCGCTTGGGTTGCTGTCGGGGTCTTCGAGGTCGGCGTTGGAGGGCGACCGAGGATTCGCCGTGTCCTGGGAGGGTGGAGCCCCACCGTGGTGTGTTACGAGACCCACCGCCGCCTGTGGTAGTCGAAAACCACATCCCGGTTGGTCGGCAACGTAAGCGGGGAGGCGGGCGGGTTCGGGAGGTCGAAGTCGATGCGCTCCAGGCGTACGCAAGCCGCCCAGCATGCGGCTGCGTCGAGCTCGACCCGTCACACATCTGGATCGGTCTCGGCAACTCGGCTGCTCGCTTCGCTAGCACGTCGGCGAGGTTCTCCCCGGCGTGCTGGACGCCCGTAAAGAACAGTGCGATGTGGTGGTCGTCCCTGGTGGCGATAATGCCCGAGGTGAAGACTCCCGTCCGCTCATCGGCCTCCTCGTCTGCAGCGGCCGCCGCCCGCTGCTCCCCGGTCCGCTCCAGGACGTTCATCGTCGTGTCGTCGTTGAAGAGCACTTCACCTTGGGCTGCTTGGCGAATCAGTTCGTCATGAACGGGCTGGAGTGACTTCGCGCCTTCGCTCACCAGCTCCCACTGGGTGGTGGCCGGCAACGGGATCCCCATGCCCTGCTGGAGCTTCTCGATGCGATTGAACGGCAACCCGGTGCCGTACTTGAGCAGGCCCACCATGCTCGTGGCCGCCTCGTCGTACTCCTCCTCGCCCACCCCCTCCGGCGCTACGGCGGTGAACACCTCACCGCAGAGGTTGCAACGCAGCCGGTCGCGCTCGTACACCGTCGCCCCCAGCGGCGCCATCCCGGTGATCCGCACCAGCATGGCCGGCTCGGCCAACGGATAGACCTTGCCCTTCTCGCACTCGGGGCAGCAGTCACCACCGTGCAGGGTCGGGTGCGGGACCTCGACCTTGTCCGCCCCCGTGTAGGCGGCAGCGCTGTTACGCCCATGGCCGGGACGCTTCGGCTTCTGCGCGTCGCTTGCACTCGCGGTGCTGTCCTGGTCAGGAAGCTCACCCACGACCTGACTCGTCTTCTCCGTGCTCGCGCCGAACAACATCCGACGGAGGCGGTCGATCGTCGTCCCCTTCGCCAAGAGCTCCTGGGTGAGGAAGGCCAGCGTCTCCATCGCCGCCTTGAGCTTGGCGTACTCCGCCTCAGTGAGCGGCGCTGTCTTCGCCCTCTCGACGATTCCGGTGAGCTCGGCGATGGGCAACTCGCGCCACTTGGCCGATGGGGTTGATCGGTTCCGCTTGCGCTTGCTCACTCAACCGCACGATGATCCCCTGATCAGGCATAGCAAGATCTTTCGTACGTCCCTGTTGGATCGCTCACGGCGCGGTGGCATCCACTCTTCGCCACATCGGCGCCGCCCCGGTCGCTGTCGGATCTCCCGCACTGAGGAGTACCTGCAGCTCGTGCGCCTGGAGGGCGGTGGCTCCCCGCTCGCTCTGTCCCGAGGGCCACCACCAAAATCTTCCTCTCGACAATCGCTTGTGGCACAGCCAGAAGCCCTGCCCGTCATACACCAACAGTTTTATCGCGGTCCCACGTCGATTGCGAAAGACGAACACCGATCCGGTGAAAGGATCGACTTGGAGCGACGCGCGGCACAGCTGCGCCAGGCCGTCGATTCCACGCCGGAAGTCGGCGGCCTCGACGGCCACCAAGATCCGCATCTGAGGGGTCACCTGGATCACGCCCGGGGCCCGCGAAGGGCTTCTACCAACTCAGCGACCTCGAGCGTGCTCCCCGCAACGAGCCGCACCGTCACCCTGGTGCCGCTTGCGTCGCAGATCTCGACCACCGGACCAGCCGACGGCGACCCGAGCACCTGGGCTCCGCTCAGCTCGACGAACTTGGCCATCGACGACTCGCTCGCCCCTCGCGAAGCAACGCCCCCGTCCCCCGGTTGCCTCTTCAGCGACTCGTAGTTGAGCCCAAGTGCGCTCCGCACCGGATTCACCCCAAGCTCGCGCGCCAGTGTCGCAGCCTCTCTCCACAACTGCGAAGGCATCGGGTGCAGCTTCTCCCGACTCGAACGCCAGTCGTCGATCCGCCCGCGCAGCCGCTTCAGGGCCGCCAAATGCCTCCGTGCCATGGGGCCTCCTGGGAAACCCCATCGTCTACCCCGTCCTCTGGTCAGCTTTCACGCACCCTTCCCGGAAGGACACGATGGAGTCGATGAGTGAACGCCGGCTCGCGGAGGGTGAGCTCATCGGCGGAGGGCCGCTTGATCAGGCCGCGGAAGAGCCACCCGAGCCGCCCACAGCGAGGACACACTCTCGCGAGACCCGTTGCGTCAAGGGGGGCTACCACTGCGACTCGACCGAGTTGCTTCGCTCATCGTTCTCGGGGCCGAAATAGCATGTCGCCCGCCTTACGTGGTGGGAGTGTAGCTGGCAGCAGGAGGCGGTACAAGGCGTGGCCTTTCGGTTGGCAGCGTCAGGTCAGTCGGTGCCCCTCGCTGAGCCGCGAGGTCCCCGAACCCCCGAGCGTCTGCCGGTAGTAGGGATTGATGTACCCGGCGTGCTCGTAGACGATGGCCGCCAACGCAACGGGCAGTCCGTCTGTCCGGCTGTCATATCGGTCCATCATCATCTCGACCGTGTACACCACCCCAGACCATCACTATTAGTAAATTGCCGCCGCCGCCGGGCGCGTCATGCGCTTGTACAGGACCTCCGTCTCGTAGCGCGCACTACTGTTGCGCAGCTCGTTGGCGAAACCCTGTAGAGGTTCAGGTCCTCTAGGCCAGTGCCCTGCACTGGCGGTACCGGTTTGTACCCTCCCCACATGATCGCTCCACGCTCCTTTCGCCGCGAGTGGTCAGGGGGTTCAGGACTGATTCATCTGCGCGGCGGGAGCCGCTACACCTCTACGGACTATGCCCGATCGCGAAGCAGCAGATCTCGGCATTTCCTCCGAAGGACTGCGCCGGCGGAGCCGTGTCTCCAGCCGCCCAGGTGCACTGCCATCCCGGAACGGCAGTGAGGTCGTCCCAGCCCACAGGTTCGTCGTAGGCCAGGAAATAGCCCGTGGGGAGCGTTGGAGCGTAGCAAGTACCCTGCCAAGGGATATCTGTCGCGGCCTCGCATGTGATCGTGGCAGTTAGTGCCGAGGGCGGCGTGAGCACCGCACGGTTAACCAGGCAGTAAAGCTGCGACCGGTTCGCCGGCGGTCCTGCGGGCCCTTGTGGCCCCTGCGCCCCCCCACAGGCCACCAGGACGAGTCCGACAACGACCGCCACCGTCCCGCAAAGCTTGGTCCGACTCAGCATGTTCCCTCTCCCCTTGTCAGTGCGTCGCAAACGCGTCCCCGGAGAACGCCACCGTCCCCCGCCCCGCCGCCTCGCCGACGAGGGCGCTGCCCGTGTACCCGTCCGTCGTCAGCCCGAGCGTGCCCCACAGCTGGTCCGCTGCCGCCGACAGGTACGCGCCCGCGCGGAACGGCATGTAGGTCACGTAGGGAGGATCCTGCACTCCAAACCAGAAGAAGTACTCATAGTCCCAGGTCTGGTAGTGATTAACGGCTGGTACCACCATCGGCGCCGCCGCGGCGAGGTTCCATGTCAGCGGCATCGACCGGGTCGCGGCGAGAGGGCGCGTGAGGTAGAGTACCAACACTCCGGGCGTGCTGCCGCTTGCGGCCGGGACCAGGAACCAACTCCCAGAAGGGTCGGTATCCGGAGCGAGCTCCTCGCCGCCCAGCTCTGTGGCGACGCGATAGACGGCTGTCCCGACGTCGCTGACCGAAGATGTGACCGCTTCCGACCCGGGGAGAATGGGATCGAACGGCTGGTTCGCGCTGCACGTGTACTTCGTCACGTTATCGCCCATCTTGTGAACGGGGTCGCCAGCGGTCAGGGAGCTGCAAGGATACGGCGCCGTCTCGACGTTCGTGCCCGGCGTACCCGAGAGCGACCAGAAAGTGGGCTGCTCATAGATGAATCCATCCAGCGTAAAGGCAGTGGCGAGGTTAGGCGTGTTGAGCACCTCCGAGCCCGGTTCCCGAACGTCGAACCGCACCCAAGTCTCGACCGCCCGCCAAGATCCACCTCCGTCCTGGCCGTACGCAACTGCCACCGGGACCACTACAGGGGCTGGGTTCGAAATCACAAAACGCTTGAGCCGCACGAGGTTCGACGGAAAGAGCTGGGGGTCACCCAGGCTCGACCACATGGTGGCGTACGTGTCATCCGCAAGGTGGTAGGCGTATGTGCTGTCCGTATGCTCCGCCGCTGGGTACGCGATGTCTTCCGTGATGGCGAGTGGCGCTCCGAGCAGGTGGAACGTGAACGTGAAACCGTTCGCGGTGCCCGTGTTTCCGGCCGCGTCAACGAGGGTGATCGTCACAGCGAGGGTCGCCGGCCCCAGAACGTTCGCGAGCGCCGGCACCGTCTCGACCGCGAGCGGAAGATCGAAGAAAGCGGTCTGCCCATCCGTCTGAGGGCTCACAAGCAGCGCACCCGTAGCATCCGGAAAGGTTGGGCACGGGGCCGGGCACGAGACCAACACGTTGAAGGTCGCGGTGACTATGGGGGCCTCGGTGTTCGCGTCGACCGGCGCGTAGAAACGCAGCACGGGAATGTTCGCGGCGTTGGCGGTCTCGAGTTCCTGGGCGACTGGCGAGGTACCCATGCTGAGCCGCGTCGCCGCCTTGTAGATCTCCCCGCCAGGAGCGAGTGCGTAGCGCGGGCCGAACGAGTACACAGGGGGCACCACCGCCATCCCGTTCTCATCGACGTTGACCGACAAGACCCGCTCGTCGAAGTACGAAGCGAAGGTGCCGTCATAGCTGATCGCGGGAGCGGTGGCGTCGTACACGACGTCAACCATGAGCTGCGACGGCGGGGGACCACCAAATCCGCTGTTCGGGGTCGGCTGAACATCGTCGACGCCCCAGATCTGGATGAGGTTGTGCCCCACCGTGGGCAGCGAGACGACGAGTTGCCAGGTGCCGTTGGCTTGCTGCGTCGCGCTCGTCTGTTGGCCACCGACGAGCGCGTAGACGCCGGCGACGCCGCTCGGGTCCGTGGCGCTCACCGACAGCGTGACCGACGTGGCGTTCGTGTACTTCGGTGGCGTCGTCGCGAGCGCCAGCACCGGTGGCGTGTGGTTGGTGGGGTCGAAGGGACCGGCCGGCAGGGAGCCGAAGAGGTCGGAGGCGTCGAGCGTGATGGAGGTGTAGACCTGAGACCCGATGAGGTCCGCCTGGCGGATGCCGCTGTGGTTCACCGAGGTGTCGCGGATCCAGTTGTCGAGCGACTCCGCGAGCGGTATGCGCAGGAACTGGCTGTCGAGCGTGACCGGGGTCGCCCCGAGGGTCGTGAGCGTCCTGCCACCGAGACCCTTTCCGTCGAATTGCCCGTCCGCGTCGAGATCCTCCTCGAGGAGCTGCATGAGTGCCGGCGCGGTGAAGGCGCCCGAGTCGCCGCCGTAGCCGGCACGGGCGGCGGTGTCGCGGGCGAGCTGGTTCACGGCCACGTCGAAGATCGCCGCGAATGCGGTGTCGATGAGCGTGGTCGGGGTGCTCGCGATCGGAGCTGGGATGGTGGTGCGGAGCGCGGTCGGGGCCCAGTTGTCGGCCGAGTTCGTTATGTGAGCGACGAAGAGCCCGTCGCGCGGGGCGAGCGCTTGGGTGAGCGTCTTGATGGCCCGCCCGTGCAGGAGCCCTTTGACGCAGGCGATCGCTTCATGGTCCGCGAGAGTCGTCCAATAGGTGAGGGGTACCGCCACACCTGCGTCGCCAATCGTGAAGGACGGCAGGAACGACGAGAGGACGAAGGAGGCTGGTACCTGCACCGCCGCTGCAGGCTGGCCTTGAGCGACCGGGACCGTCGGGTCCGGGTACATCATGGCCGTCCCGCTCGCGGCCACCTGGACCGGTCCGGAGTAGGCCGCCGCGGAAGGTGTCACCGCGGCGTGACCTGTCGCGTCGGTCGGACCTCCGGAGCCGAGCACGCCCTGGTCGCCGAAGCTCGTGTCGACCTCCCCGGTCTCATCGCCGATGGCGTAGATCGTCACCGTCGCGCCGCTCACCGGCCCACCCGCGCTGACGAAGACGTCCACCGCGGTGGAGCTCGCCGGATCGAGCCGTTTCAAGGTCGGCCCGCCGCCGCAGCCGGTGGCGAGCCCGCTCGTGAGGATGAGGGCCGCGCCGAGCACCCTCCAGATGGCCATCGACTTCGTTTCCATGAACTCACCCCCGCTTCGACTGCGTGCCCCTACGTCGTCCTTCCCAGCGTCAAAAGAGGTACCAACTCCACCCGAGTGTCAGTGGCACCACGAGCCCAACCGTCGAGCCTCCGCCGGCCAGGAACTCGAGGTGCGGCATGACCGAGATCCGGAAGTGATCGCTTGCCAGCCACTCGATGCCGGCGAAGGGCGCGACGAGGAGCTGGTTCGAAACTCCGTCGCCGAGTGTGAGCCCGAGCGAGGTGGCGCCGGCCGGATTCGAAGTGTTGAGGAGGTCACGGTTCGTGGCCGTCGTGTGCATGAGGCCGAGATCGAGCCCGACCGGTAGTCGCCACACGAGCCCTGCCACGATGTAGCGCGCGCCGACCGCGCCACCCCAGCGCGAGACGTCCTGGGTGAGCGCCCCGGTGACGTTCCCGGCCGCGCTCGGGACCGTCACCTGCCCATGCACGAACGTCGCAGGCGCCTCCCAGAAGCCCAAGCCCTCGAGCTCGAAGTTGTTCGTGAGCCCGTACCGAACCGTCCCCCAGGCGCCCACGAGCGAGCCCGAGACGCTGTCACCCTGGCCCGTCGACGGCTGGACCTCCCCGTACCGCCACACCCCGCCGGCCTCGACCGTGATCGCACCGAGGTCTGCGGACGATAGCGCTGGCGCGCCGAGCCCCGCGAGTGAGAGAAGGAGGCGTGCGGCGACGCGGGTAAGCCACCCTCTCCACCATCTTCGCTTCTTCTGGGGCCTCCGTTCGCTGTCGCGCCGCATGCCTTTCCACCGTCGGACAGAATGTTGAATAGAATACGAACGGAGATCCGTCAATGTACCCGATGGGAGATCCCCCTCGTGATCCCTAAGGAGGCTCGCGCTCAAAAGGACTTCGTGACGAAGACATCGAAGAGCACTCCCGCCTCGAGAAGAATGGCTGATCCACCGCTCCCCCCTTGGCTCGTTGAACGGTGGTTCACGACGGTCGACCCGGCCCCGCGCAGCGTGTCTTCGACGAGGCCTCCCGAGACCGCATTCAAGACGATATTTCCTGTCCCTCGGGCCACCTCGCTGCCGAGGTCCTCTTCGCCGCCTCCGCCCTGTGAATTGATACGAGCGCCGGCAGCGAGGCCGGGCTTGTTGTCGCCCCGGTCCCAGGCGAGGCCGTCAAAGGCGCACTCCGTGTCGTCGGGGAGCTTGATGTGCGTGAAGTCCACGCCGAAGCGGTCCCCGAACGCGCTCGCCTTCCCGTAGAGGTGCGTCCCGGCGGGTAGCGCCATCCCGCCGTGAAGCACGAGCGCCACGGGGAGCACCGCCTCGACCGGCCCGGCGCCGATGGTCCGGCTGTCGAGATTCGAGACGAGCTTCGCCTTGATGTGCGTGCCCATGGAGATCCCGAGAGTTTTCGGCGCACCGTCCGGCGAGGCAGCCTTCGCCTTTGGGGCCACGAACTCCGCGTGGAGGATCGGCTCCTCGTCGGCAGGTTTGGCGGGTGCCATCGCCACTCGCCGCACCGGAGACGTGCCCTTCAGCGAACTCGGTCGGGTAGCCCCCGGCACCGGCTCGCCCGGCTTGAGGCCGCCCTCCGGAATGGTGGGCCGGCCGTAGCGAGTAGCGATGGCGGCGTCGATGTCCTGCGCATCCCGAACACTCGGGGGCGAGAGCGGCACCGGCGCGACCTTCGCTTCGCGCGTCGCCGCAGGCGCGCTGCCGCCGCTCGTACCGGAGGCGTCACGGCCGGACCTCTGGGAAGTGTGGGCCTCTTCCCGCTCCAAGCGCGCGAGGAGGTTATCTTTGGGTGGCGTTCCCGAGCGAGCGAACGCCATGAGCGCGACGAGGCCGGCCGCCACCAGACCGCCGGCGACGAGCAGAATGCGCAGCGGCGGCTGCCGCGAGCTCGCCGCAAGCCGCTCCTCAGCCCTTCTGATAGCCTCGTCGGTTCCGCTCGTCTCCTTCGCGGCTTTTCCCTTTCCTGCCTGCCTGTTGGTCCCTTCACCCTTTTCCTCCTCGAGCTCGGGACCGAGCTCAATCGGCTGGGGAACGAGGTCCCCGCCCTGCTCGTCACCATCCCGAGCCTCCCTCCCGCCGTTTGCCCTCGCCTCTCTCGCCATGTCCCTTTGCACCCAAGCTGGGAAGTACCTGGCCGCCGGCGCCTCCGGCTTCTTCGCCGGCGCCTTCTCCGGTGGCATCGGCACGACGAACGGCCCGTCGAGCTCCGGTCTTCCCTCCGCGAGGAACGCCTCGAGCTCCCTTTGGACTTCCTCTGCGTTCCCAGGCCGCTTCGCCGGGTCCTTCTCGACGAGGCGCATGACGAGAGCCGAGAGCGCCTCCGGAATAGCGCCGTTCACAGCGCGCGCGAGAGGTACCTCGCCTTTCCGGATGGCCTCGAAGAGGGCCGTCTCGGTGTCGTGGTCAGCGACCGGCGGCCGGCCGGTGAGGATCTCGTAGGCCATGAAGCCGAAGGCATACAGGTCGACCTGCACCGTCCAGGTGAAGGACTCTCCGAGGAGGTTCGCGGGCGAGTCGACGTAGGCGACGTACTCGGGAGGGAGGTGCGTCTTCGTCCCCATCACGAGCCCGCCGGCGGTGAGCTCGCTCCGGCCGGCATTCCGCACGAGCCCGAGGTCGATGAGGACTGGTTCATCCGCGCCCCGCCTTACGAGGACGTTCCCGGCCTTGACGTCCCGGTGGAAGAGGCCCGCCGCGTGGACGTGGGCGAGCGCACCCGCCACCTTGGCGAGCACAGAACAGATCCGCCGGAGCGAAGGCTCTTCCTTCTCGCACCAGGCCTCGAGGTCCTCGCCGTCCACGTACTCCGTAACGATGTAAGGCCACCCGCGCGTGAGTTCGGGCCAACGCTCGAAGGCGTAGGCCTTCATCACGTTCGGGTGGTCGAGCGACCTCAAGGCGAAGAACTCCCGGTCGGCCCGAAGCCGCGCCTCGTGCTGGTCGTCGGAGATGACGGCGTCGTCGAGGAAGGTGGTGGTGAGGAGCTTCAGGACGTAGACCCCTTCGCCCTGCTTCACCTTGTAGACGCTTCCGTATCCACCGAACCCAACAGGCTCCACGATCTCGTACTGGCCGATGTGGTCGCCGGCCTTGAGCTTGGCCGCGGCACTTCGCGAGAGGTGGGCGGGAGTTCCCATGGCTAGAGTTCGAGCCCCGTGAGCTCGACCCTCCGCATGCCGTCCTTCTCGACGAGAGCGATGCTGATGCGCTGGTCGGGATGGACGCTCTGGGGCGTCTTGAAGGCGACCACCACCTTCTCCTCGTTGTCGGGCGGGAGCTCCTGCTGGTCGGTGACGAAGGCGACCACCGAGAGCTCCATCTCCTGGTCGCCGCCCGTGAGGTGCACCACCGGGCGGGCGAGTACCCAGTTTCGCGACGGGTCGCGGTTGTCGACCGAGAGGACGACGTAGGTGAGGCCGAGGAGCCGGTAGAGCCGCTTCGCCTGGATGAGGAGCCGGCTCTGCCGGTCGCCGCCACTCATGGGGTGGGTCTCAAAGGCCTGCGGCGAGTCGAGCCCCTGGGTGAGGATGAGCGAGGCGATCTTGCGCGCAGCGGCCGCGTCCGAAGTGCCCTGGCACTGGTCGAGCTGGGCCCGCAATGTTGCGATCTGAGCGTTCAGCGCCACCGGTGAGTCCGGCGCCGCGTGGAGGTCGATCGTCACGTCGACCTGGGCGTCGACTTCCCTAGGCACGGTCATGAGCGCGAACGTGATGATGGTGCCGTCCGCCATCACCACGCTCAAGGAGACGGGCTTCGGCACCACCTGCTTCGGTACGAGGACGACGATCCGGTCGGTGCGAGTGACCTTCTGGAAGAGGGCGCCCACCGGGCGGACGAAGGTCGCATCGCGCACGTTCGCTTCGAAGGCGAGCACGGTCGCGAGCCCCGGCGCGACGTGCAGCTCCGGCACCGAGTCACGGTTCGCGTCGTTCACGGTGATGCTGCGGTGGCGGAGCTCGCGGGGCGCGCCTACGGCAGGCACGGTGATCGCGAGGAGGGCGATGATGGGCGCTACGGTCCTACTCCCCATGGGACACCTCCTCCGGGCGCTCATCGGCCGCGGCGGTCGCCTTCTCGCCGAGCTTCTCGAGGTGCCACTCCACCACCTCGAGGCCGTCGGGGCGGTCGAGGTACGGCCTTACGATCCGCTCGGCGAGGTCGACCGCGATGCGGTCCGTCAGAGGCGGTGCCGCTGCGTCGGCCGCGGCAAGCGACCGACGGGTTCGCCGGAGCGTGACATGGACGTGGACGAGCGTCGGCGTGCGGGTGACGAGCGTCACTTCTTCGAAGGCGAGGTCGGTGCGCTGCTCCGAGAGCCGGTACGACTCGACGAGCTTCGCCGCGGTGGCGTCGCGCTCCACCCGCTCGCGCAGCTCGGGGCTCATGAGCTTCAGCGCCGCCGGCCAGTTCGCCTCCACGGTCGACGACTGGATGGCGAGCGCGAGCTCGAGGAAATCTCGCGTGAAGCGGACGATGGCGAGTTCGGGCGGCTTCGTCCGGTCGGCCAGGAACTGGAGCAGGGGGTCCGTCGCGACCCCCCGCCGGACGTAAGTCGCCTTTCCGTCGGAATCGACGAGGACGTACTCGGGAGGGCGGGTGGCGAGGCGGTTCACGGCCATCGCTTCCAGCGTGACGAGGCCGATGAGCGCCGCGATGACCCAGCTCTTCCAAGCGCCCTGAGCCTCAAACGCCCGCCAGATCGCTGGTGGGCCAGGCATCGGTGTGCCCGGTAGCCGTGACGGTCCTCTAGCAAGCAGCCGCATGCATTATGCTCCGAGTGGAATCGGTCAAGTCCCCGGCTGGTTCTGGGCGACCCGGTTTTCACGCCCCGTGCCCCTCGTAGGGGAGCCCGGCTCGGTCCCCTTGCCCGGCGGCTTACGCGAGGAGTCGCCCCGAGGGGTGAGTCGCGCCTTCCAGCGTGAGACGTTCGCCGCAAGAGCCTCGAACTTCGCATGGCCGACCTCGGCGGCGTGCTGGGTGGCGCCGCCCACGATCCAGGCCGAGAGCACCGGCGCCGCGAGCGCGCAAAGGCCCATCACCAGGGCCGCCACGAGGTTCCCGAGGTAGGTCCCTGCGCTCTTCCCGGCCGTCTGCTTCGCCAGTGCGGTCATGACGCCGAGGAGGACGCCGCTGAAGATCGGCCAGCAGGCGATCGAGACGAAGTGGTGGAACCACTTCGCCGCCGTGCCGCTCGCCCGCGGGATGCCGGCCACGAGGGCGAGCGGTCCCAAGATGAAGAAGACGGCCGCCAGGATCTGCGCCAGCTTCGAGAGCGCGTAGACGATGGCTTCTCCGAGGAAAAGCAGGATCGCCATGAGGGCGTCGAAGAGGACACCCGATCCCCAGGACCCACCGCTCGGCGGCGCCGGAGTTGTACTAGCCGCCGAGGCAGCCGGCGCCCCACCCGCCCCTCCGCCAATCGTCGGCGGGTCGGCGCCCCCGGGCGTGACGTTGTAGACGTGGTCGAGGTAGTCGTCGCGCTCCTTGAGCGCATCGGCCGGGGTGAGCCGGTCGGCGATGTCCTGCGTCGTCGTGAGCACGAAGCCGAAAACGCGCCCGTAGTTTGCGAGGAGAAAGAGGATGAGGATGAAGCGCCAGACCACGGCAGCGAAGTCTCGTGGCCGCCCCGGCGAGTGGGCGAGCGCCTCCAGGGTCACCGCGACGAGAAGCGCGAGCGGCAGGTAGCTCTGCGCGACCGACATGGCGAGGTCGAAGTAGCTCTTGAGCGGCCCCGGCTTCGAGAAGTCGAGGACACCGGTGTCCGCCGCCGCGAGCCCCGGCCAAAGCGTCCCGAGTACTACCCATGGCAAGAGCTCGCGCCGCATCGGTCCGCCCCACTAGAGGTCGCTCGCGCCGGCGACGACCTTCACCTCGTCCGCCCGCAAGGCCTGCCCGTTCGTCGTGAGCGCGGTTCGCCGCGCCACCGTCTCGCTCATCTCGCGCTTCAGCTCCGAGTTCCTCTGCGAGAGCTCGAGCGCGAGGAGGCGGGTCTCTTCGGCGAGGAGCCGGTTCGTCTCCGTCTGCTCGGCGAGCGACTCCATCTGCGCGCGCTGGGCGGCGGCTTCGCAGGCCGTCGACGGGCCCGAGCTGTCGCTCGTCTGGGCACAGTCCGCCTCGAGCGCTTCCACCTCCTGCTTCACGCGCTGGGCCCGGTTCCACTCCGAGGTCTGCGCCGCGAGCTGCGCCGCCACCTCCGCGTCGACGACGGACGCCTGTACGCCGCCCGCGCTGTTCGCCGCCTGGGCCGGCACGGTCCCAAACGTCTGGCCCAGCATGACGAGGAGGTCGGACGTGCTGAGCTCCTGGCGGAGATCGGTACAGAGACGCTGGCTCGAGAAGACGATGTGCCCGGTCGGGTCCTTGGAGAGCGTCCCGTTTAAACAGTACCGAAGGAGCGGGACGAGCCGGCCGCCCTGCGCCCAGCGGCCATAGGTCATCCCGTCGCGGTAGTAGGCCGCGTCAGGGTAAGCGGTGTCCATGTCTGACTGCAGCCGCTCTCCGAAGCGCTGCACGCTGAACTGCTGGAAGCTCGCCGCGAGCGCGTAGGCGTCCTCGGCGTAGCCGGTGAGTTTCTTTGCCTCGTCGTAGCTCTTTCTCACCGTCGTGAGCGTGTCGGAGAGGGTCGTGAGCTGTTTCGCCCCGTTCGCGATGATGTCGGCGAGGAGCGCATCGCTCGTGTCGCCGACGCCGAGGAACGCATAGGCGGGCGAGGCGAGGAACACTGCGGTGGCCATGGCGAGGCTCGCCACGACGACCGGCCGCGAGAGCCTCTGAGCGGGCCGGGTCATCTCGCCTCCCCTCGCTCGCCCTTCACGCGAGGAAGGCTCGCCCGCCGGCCGACCACGCCATGCGGATACCGCCTCGCGAGCTCGCGCAGCACTTCGAGTGGCCGGACCTGGCCGTTCTTCTCGAGCGCCCGCTCGCGGACGCGCTTGTCCTCGGGGTCGGTCGTGAGGACCCAGTAGGCGAGCGGGTGCGGCGCATGGCGGATAGCTGTTGCCTTGGCGCCGTAAAGGAGGAGGAGGTCCGAGTAGTGGCCAGGCCGGCGGCGAAGGCCGTCGAAGGCTCTCTTCAGCCCCGGCGTGAACTTGAAGTAGTCGACCACGAGGTCGCGGTTACTCGCGTGGTGGAGGAAGACCTTCAAGGCCGAGTTTCCGATGATGGCATCGGCGACCCTCGAGTCCTTAAAGTCGGCGAATTGCTGGGTGAGCATCCACATCGCGGTGTCGAACTTCCGCATCTGGCGGTAGGAGGCCTCGAGGAAGCGCTCGGCCACGTCGCCCTTCCCGAGGTACTGGTGACCCTCGTCGACGAGGACGAGCGTGCGCCGCCGGCGATGGCGAGCCCGGTTCGCCACCATCTGCATGAGGACCGCCATCGCTATCTCCTTTGTGCTCTCTTTCCCGGAGACGTGCTGCAGATCGAGCGTCACGAGCGGCGCGTCAAAGCGGAGCGGCGAAGGGCGGTTGAGGAACTCCGCATAGAGCCCGTCACAGTAGATGCGGAGCCGCCGCGCGAGGTCGCTCGCGATGGCCTGGTCATCCGGATGCGTCCACTCGAACCTCGTGAGCGCCTCACGGAAGTCGCCCACGAGCGGCCGCCGCTCGGGACGAGCCCTGAGCCTCGTCTCGTACCACCAGGCGATGGCGCGCGAAAGGACGTCGGCGTGGAGCTTTCCGAGCGACGGCAGGTCCCGATCGACGAGGCAGACTTCCAGGAAGAGCACGATCCGCTCGAGTTCCCCGCTGTCGATGCTCCCAATCGCGCCGTCGTGGACAGCCGCGTACTCCTGGAAAGGCGAGATGGAGGTCTTGAGGTCCACCTCGATGTGCGTCCCCCCGAAGAGCTGGGTGAGGAGCCGCCAGGAACCGCCATTGTCGACGAGGACGGCCTCGTTCCCGGCCGCCCGCGCCTCGAGGATGAAGAGGCCCATCCCGAGGCTCTTCCCGCTCCCGGTGTCGCCCACGACAAGCCCGTGGTGCGCTGCTGAGAGCCCCTTATCGAAGAAGTCGAGCCGCACGAGGTCACCCTCCGGCGTGAGCGCGACGCTGTAGGCCCGCGCCGAGCCACGCCAGGCGGCGAAGAGCGGCAGGAAATCGGCTGCGTTCCGGCTCGTCGCTCCCTTCTTCCGGAGCTGGTACGGCCCCGCACCCGGCAACATCGACAGGAACGCCGGGAGCTGTGTCACGTCCTCGATGAGGAGCTCGCTATTGCCGCACTCGGAGAAGGCTCGCCGCGCCGCCTCGGTCATGGCCTCGAGCTCGTCTAGGGTCTTCCCTTCGAGGAGGAGGCTCACGGACAGCGCCACGACCCGCGAGCTCATGCTGTGGAGCTCGGCGAAGAGGCCCCGGAGCGACCCCTCCTGCGCCAGCTCCTCCTCCTCCTGGTCGACGCTCTGCGACCTTACGCGCTCCGCGATGGAGCGCGTGAACTGGATGAAGCGGTGCTGCTGGTTGAGCTTCCAGCGCGCCCACGCCTGCGGCCGCACCTCGACCGTGACCGAGAGCCAGTACGGGAACGGCCTCGGCTCACCGCCATCCTCGAGCGCGAGCTTCAGGAGCGGCTGCGCCGCGAAGTAACCCGTCCCTTCCTCAGGCAGCACTTTGAGCGTGCAGACGCGCCGGAAGAGCCCGCCGTGGAGGAAGTGCCCACGCGCGTCCTCGACGTCCTCGTGGCCGAGCTCTTCCGCCTCCGTATACTCGCGGAGGTAGTCACCTTCGGCCCGGATGGTCGACTCGCTCCAGAGATCGTCGCGGCGCCGTACCGGCGTCGGCCGCTCACCGGCCCGCGCACGAACGGGGTTCATGAGCTCGAAGTGGAGGCGCCGCACGTCCTCCACCGAGAGCTCCCGCGTCGCGACACCGAGCCCTGCGAGCTGGTTCGTGAGGCGGTCGCGGAGCTGCCCGAGCCTCTTCAGTTGCTCGGCGTGGTAGGCGGGCGTGAGCGCTCCTGGACGGCGGAACGGCAGCCTCCGCCCGAGCTCACCCCGGTTCACCCCGAGGAGCCCGCCCGTCTGCGCCGAGAAAAAGAGGTACACGCTCGCCCGACGACCGGGCCGCCCCTTCAGCCACTCCGCCCGGCCCGCCACGTAGGCCGCGAGATCGGCGTCCTCTGCGCCGCCGCACAGCTCCTCATACTCCCGGATGGCACTGCTCGTCTTCTCATCGACCCAGTAGAGGAAGTGAAGAGTCGTCCCCTCATCGAGCTGGCCGACGAAGCTCCGGAGCGCCTCGCCCAGGACCTCCTCTTCCTCCTCCGCCGCGAACCGGACGTCGAGCGTGCCGACCTGCAGTCCTCCGACGTAGTCCCCGGCCGGTGTCACGAGCGCCGTCACCCCGCCCTCACAGAGCGTGACCCAGAGCGGTACGAGGTCGGCGAGAGGCAGCTCGGTCATGGAGCGTCACCTCGGGCGGCCCGGTCACGGCAGCCGTAGTCGGCGAACGGAAAGCGCGGCGCGTGGCCGCGGGCCGCCGCGCTGAGCCGTCCACCGGTCTTCGCCTGCCGAGTCCGCCAGAGGAAGAAGTGCTGGAGGAAGCCCTCCGGCCGACCGTGGGAGGCGACGCGCAGCCCGGCGTAGGTCAAGGCAGCCACGAGCACGCCGCTATTCGGCCGGTCGAGCGCCATCCCGGCCCAGGCAACGAGGAGGAGCGGTGCCCACTCCAGCACCGACAGGCCAAAGAGGCCGCTCTTCGCTCCCAGGTATCGATAGACGGGCGCACGCATGGCCGCGCCGCTCTCGGTCGGGTCAGTTCGTGCTCTGGAGCTGACCGGTGATGGTTGCCCCGTTCGAGAGCACAAACATGAGGAAGAGGCTGATGATCGTCACCCACACCGCGACGACCGCCACCTGCGGCCGAACCAGCGCCACCGCGATCGAGACCACGATGGCGAGGAAGCACAGCGGCGCGACGATGCTCCCCCGCGCCCAGTTCACCATCTGCTCGCCAGGGTAGGCCTGGGCGAGGAGGGGCAAGAAGACTAGTGCTGCGACGAGTGCGAACCTACCGGCGAGGCGCGGGTCAGTGACCGTGCGGCGCCCTAGCGACGAGAGACGGCGGAGCTGTTCCATGGGCTCTTCTCCTCTTCCTGCTCGTGTGCTCGGCAGGGCCTCTCCCCACCGAAGACCGACCGCATCGCCCTCGCGGCCCGCCCGAGGTCCGCGCGCCGGAGAGCGCACAGGACAACGAGCGGGACGAGCCAGGCAGCCGCAGTCACCATCCAGGCGTGGCCCGAGGCGGCGAGCGCGGCGGCGAGACCATGCGCTGGCGAGCCGTAGAACCCCGCCAGGGCGGCGCGAACAGCGCCGTAGGTCACGAGCGCAGGGACGAGAAGCGCCGAGAAGAGGAAGAGGGCGAATTCCGCGCGGCGGGGTGCTGGAAGGGCACGGAAGCGACAGCGGAGGAGCCGCAGCTGCTGCAAGATCCTGGCTCCCCCGGTGAAGCGCATCCGTGCCCCCTTCAGAGCCGCATAGAGCGGCGCTACTTCCCCTTCTTCTTGTCGAAGGCGGGTCCGTTCTTGGCCGAGTCCTCGTAACGGCGGAAGAGGACGTACTGGAAGTAGTCGTACTTCCCGAAACCCAGCGCTGCGCGGTCCGCGTCGAGTCCCTCGCGCACCACGCTCGGTAGCCCGTACGAGTGCAGAAAGCCGTCGAAGAGACGATTCACGTAGCCGGTCAGATCCGAACCGACCTCGCGCGCCTCCTGCGTGAGCTCGCTGTGGATCGGCTTCGGGATGCGGAAGGCCACCATCACCCGCGTCCCACTCGGCGACGTAACCGCGTCTGCCTCCCGCGCCGGACGGCCCCTGCGCCTCGTCGTTCCCTGCTCACCTGCGACCATTGTCGGCTCCATCACCGTTGTTGATATATGAACGACTGTTATACGAAGCAACGCACCAGATGTGTCACTACAGTTGGCGGATACATCATGCTACTAGATCCATTACTAGTCTATTCGGATTCACGTTTAAACGGGTGGCGACATACACCCGGGAGGGTCGCCGACGAAGGCGGGCCGGCGAGACCTTCCGTCCTCGTTGGCTGGGACGAGTTCGACATCTGCGGGTACCTGAAGCGCCGCTGGAACGTACTGATCTACGTCGCGAACGACGTGAACCTGATGACCATCTACGAGCATCAGGTGAACTTCCCTGCCATTTCCGAGGTCACCTTGATCGCGCTCGACCGCGTTACCCGTCTCCGCTAAACCGACCGTGCATGCCGCGGACGACCTCGTCCCGTCGATCAAGGCGTGCGGGGTCCGGCAGCCGATCAGGGTCCGCCCTGCGGGCAGGCACCGCTACGAGATCGTCTACGGCAAGCGCCGCTACCAGGCCGCGAAGAAGGCCGGCCTCGCGGAGATCACGGTCACCATCGAGGAGCTCACCGACGAGGAGGCCCACGAGCTCCGGGTGCTGGAGTAATGTGGTGACTTGGAAGTCATGTGCAGCCGGCTCCATCACCGTGTTCGATCCCGAAGCGTGGGACCACTGCGTGCCGTGGTCGAAGTGTACCGCGGCCGCCGAGGGAGGTGCTAGAGTGGCCGACCTAATGCTATTGGGCGGCTTCCACTTCTGCAGCGCGTTCCGGAACGCAACTGGGCGGCAGCTCCTCGCCGATCCGGCGATACGCATCACCGACGCAAACGTCCGCGTCAGCTACCAAACGCCCTCGGCGTTCACAGCCAGGTTTCGCAGACACATCGGCGACCCCCCGACCGAATTCCGCCGCCAGTTCTCACCAACGTCGGAGGCTCGGTACGGACGCGCGCCATGAGGGCGGAGTGCGCGCCTATTCGCCCCCAGGACCGGCCGCCAGCTCGCGGTAGCGCCGTGGCGTGAGGCCCAGCAGGCGCACGAACGCCCGCCGCATCACGTCCACGCTGCCGAAACCCGACGCCGCCGCCACCTGCTTCAGGCTCGCGTCCGTGCGCTCGAGCTTCTGGCGCGCCGACTCCACACGCATCTGGAGCACGAACTGCGAGGGCGTCGCGCCGACCTCGCGCGTGAAGACGCGTTCGAAGTTCCGGACGCTCATCGCCAGCCGATGGGCGAGTTCCTCGACGGTGACTCGAGAGCCGATGTGCTCGGCGATCCAGATCTGCAGCTCGCGAATGGACATCATGGTGGAGGCCTGGGAGGCCAGCGAGACGCTGAGCTGCGGCTGTCCACCCGGCCGCCGCAGGAAGAGCACCAGTTCGCGCGCCGCCTCGTGGGCGAGTCCTGCGCCGCAGTCCTCCTCCACCCAGGCGAGCGCGAGGTCGATGCCCGCGGAGACGCCCGCCGACGTGTAGATGTTACCGTCCTTGACCCAGAGCGGATCGTGCTCCACCCGAACGCGCGGGTAGCGCTTCGCCAGCTCGCGTCCGAAGCGCCAGTGGGCGGTGGCCCGGCGGCCGTCGAGCAGGCCGGCTTCGGCGAGGAGGAACGAACTGACGCACACTGCGCCCAGACGGCGCACGCGCGGGGCCGTCTTGCGCAGCCAACCGGAGAACGCGGCATCGCACGCGGAGCGCGACGCGAGGCCGCACACGAGCAGCACCGAGTCGCAGGCGCAGTCCACCTGGCTGACGTGGTGACGGGCCATGAAGGTCAACACGCCGCCTTCGCCTTCCACGGTGAGACCATCCGCGGTGGTCGCGACCTCGAAGGCATAGATCGTCCGTCCGGCAAGGCGGTTGGCGGACTTGAAGACCTGCAGCGGGCCGACGAGGTCCAGCTCGTCTACGGGCGGAACGGCCACCACGAGGATCCGGCGGCTCGGCGTGGATCGGGGCATGCGATTCAGGCTGACTATGCCCCCCGCGGGGCAGGCGCCGCAAACGCGTGGCGGATGGCGGCGGATCTGTGTCGGAAATCGTCGGAGCGCCCACGCTAGATGGCCGATCGCGATTCGGAAACACCGCCCGCGACCGCGAGGGAGGGTTGAGCTTGGTGCGCCCGTTGTAGGCGCGAAGGAAGGCGAAGGCGTTAGCGTGCGGACGTCATGTCCGCTGCGTCGTTGGACCACTTCTCGAGCCCGGGAGGTCTCATGGACGTCGAAACCATTTCCAGTCCCCGTTTTCCTCAAACCATGGGACCATATTCTCAAGCCACGCGCGTCGGGCAGTTCATCTTCTGCGCTGGTCAAGGTGGCGTAGATCCCGTGACGGGCAAGCTCGTTGAGGGCGGGATTCGAGAGCAAACTCGTCAAACAGTTCTCAATCTCCAAACGATCCTGGAGGCAGCGGGAAGTGACCTGGCTCATGTAGCGATGGTCACCGTGTTGCTCCACGACTGGAAATACTTCGAAGAGATGAACGAGATCTTCGCGGACTCCTTTGGCCAGAAGCCACCAGCGCGATCAACGATCCGGGGGGAGCGTTGGCCAGAGGGCGCGCTCGTGGCGATGAGTGCTATCGCAGTAACTAAGACAGACTGACCGTTTAAACCACACCATGAAGCAGAGCGAGCAGCGCGCCCTCAGCGCGCGTACGGATCTTCTCGGGTCGGCGCAGGCTTCGCGCCTTAACAAGCGTGATTGCACAGACGGTTACAGACGAGCCTCCAGGTAATGTGAAGTTGAAGGCAGGATAGAGCGCGTTCATCTTGGCGCTTCTCTCGCCCGACTCCACATTACCAACAGCTCACCATTACTGGAGAACGCGGCGCGCTCCGATCCGCACCCGCTGGAGGAGGCCGAGGCGTGGGAGCGCCTCCTCTCGGCGCGCGACGCGAAGGGGAAGCCCGTCCATACCCCCGAGAGCGGCGCCCGGCTGATCGGCCGCGCCGTCCCGCTCGTCTTCGCGCGCCTCAAGCTGACGGCGCTCGTGCCCGAGCTGTGCGAGGGCCGGGCCGTATACAAGAACGAGCTTTCGGTGAGCGCGGCGTTTGTGGTCGCCCGCTCCGTGCCTCATAGCCTCCGGCCCGAGGCCCGGGAGAGCTCAAGGCGTACGCCGAGCAGCGCGCGGACGAGGAGCTCAACGGGGACGGGCAGCTCACGGTGGCGGCGGTGCAGAGCTTCATCGACGCCGAGTACACCTCCACCGTCGCGAGCGCGCCCTTCCCGACGAGCCGCAAGATCGGCACGCGTGCGGCCTGCGAGGAGTGCCCGAAGCGCTCCGTCGCGCAGCCGAACCTCTTGTCAGCCGGGGGCAAGGCGAAGGACGTCTGCCTCGACCTCGCCTGCTGGCGCGAGAAGACCACGCGCTACGGCGAGGACTGCGCCGAGGAGGTCACCGCCGCCGGCGGGTGCGTCCTCCCGCCCGAGGAGGCCCGCAGGATCCTCGGGACGGGCGGCTGGCTCTACTCGGCGAAGTGGGTGAGCCTCGACGCGCAGTGCCCAATGCCTTGGGTCATGGGCACCCCAGCACGGCGCTACACGGGTCAGCGACTGGTGTCCTGCGGCGCCGCGACGGCATGGCGAACGACGTGAAAGCTCGAACGAGTACCGGAGCGCATCGAGGGTTACTTCGCAGCGGACCACCGTCTTCGTACCTGCGGCGGCTCATCACGACGACCGGAGCGGCCGAGGGCGCAGTGCCGCGGACGCGCGAGCGGGGCTCGCCCGTCGACGTGATCGGCCGGTACCGGCGTCGGTCATGACCAGGCTGTGTCCAGGCCGAACCCAAGGAGATCTGCGCGTGCAACCCTGGCGGCAACAGCCAGGCCTCCACAGGATGATCAGCCCTTGCGAGGTGAGATCCACCACCCGTCCGCCGAGGACATCCAAAGGCTCGGCCTTTACTTGGAGCGAAGGAGCAAGACCGGCACGCTGATCCGATGCTGCACCCGCGACGCTGTGGTCCCCAAGAAGAGATCGGCGAGAAGCCGGTGCCCATGCGTGCTCATGGCCACGAGATCGCACCCCTCGGTTTCGACCCATTTCACGATCTCGGTCGCGGGATCGCCGAACGCGAGGGCCACCTGTGCGTTGAATCCGTTCGACTCGAACTCCTGCTGCACCCGCTTCAGGTAGGCCGTGTCCTCGTCGATCTCCGCGCTGACGGCCTCCGCACCGTACGTCCGCGCCGCCCAGCCATCTGCGACGTGCAGCAGGACGAGCCGCTCGGTTCGCACGATGCGGGCCAGCTGCTTCACGTGCTCAATGATCGCCCGGTCGCTCGGGCTTGTGTCCAGGGTTACGAGAATAGTCCGATACAGCGACATCACACTCCCCTCTCTTCACCGCGGTCACTGTCCCGTGATGACGTGCCATGCGGTACGCAGCGAGTCAGGGAGTCCGTAGAAATCGAGAGCGGTTATGAGGATGGCACTGACCCAGCCCGCCGCCCTGAGCGCCCCCCCAATCCGCCACTGGCCCATGCGTGTCCGGGAACCCGCGAGGTGGAGGAGGGGGAACATCGCCAGGGGGAGCTGCAGCGCAAGAACAACCTGGCTCAGGTTGAGGAGGTCGGTGACGCTCGAGTCGCCGCGAAGACCGATGATGAAGATGGCCGGGAGTACGGCGAGGGTACGGGTGATAAGCCGCCGTACCCACGGTTGCAGCCGCCAGTGCATGAACCCTTCCATGACGACTTGCCCCGCCAGAGTTCCGGTGATCGTACTGCTCTGTCCGGACGCGAGCAGCGCTACGGCGAATAGCAGGCTCGCCGCGGCGGTACCGAGGAGCGGTGCGAGGGTCAGGTATGCCACCCGAATCCAGTCCGCGTCAGCGCTGAGTTGGATGACCTGGCCACCGGCTGCGCGCACGCTGTCCTTACCGTGAAATACCATCGCGGCCAGCACCAGGATCGCTGCGTTTACGAAAAAAGCGATAGTGAGGGCGACTGTCGAGTCGATCGTGTTGAGGCGGATCGCGGTTCGTATTGAGGCGTCGTCCCTCTGGAACCGGCGGCTCTGCACGAGCGCCGAGTGGAGGTAGAGGTTGTGAGGCATGACCGTCGCACCGATGATGCCGATGGCCAAGTAGACTGTGCCCGCGGAGCGTAACCCAGGCGTTGCAAGGGCGTATCCGAGTTCCCCGAAGCGAGGCGTTGTTGGGGGAAGGACGAAGATCTCGATGAAGTAGCAGATCGCGATCGTGCTCACGAGAAGGAGCACGATGGCCTCGATCGTGCGCATTCCAAGACGCTGCAAGGCTAGCAGGAGCAGCACGTCGCTCGCGGTGATGAGCACCGCCCAGAAGAGCGGGATGTGGAAGAGGAGGTTCAGTGCCACCGCGCTGCCCAGAACCTCGGCGAGATCGCACGCCCCTATCGCCAGCTCGCATAGCAGCCAGTTCGGCCATCGTGTCCAGCGCGGATACCAGTCTCGGCAGCACTGAGCGAGGTCCTTGCCGGTGGCTACTCCAAGACGAGCTGCGATGACCTGCATGAAGACCGCCATCGCGCTTGCGACCGCGACGACCCAGAGGAGCTGGTATCGAAACTGCGCTCCGGCCGAAAGGTCTGTTCCCCAGTTGCCGGGGTCCATGTACCCGACAGCTACCAGGAGCGCAGGTCCAACGAATACCCGCCACTGCGCCCAGAACCCGGCTGTGGCCGGCGGAACGGGCACGGTGCCGTGGAGCCCCTCGAGGGACTTCAACCCGGTGCTGTGGGGGTCGCCTGCCTGGGTCTCGGACCTCGAGTTGAACGGCGTGTCATGACCGCTGCTCTTCATGCTCGTGAGACCGTGCGGGACTCGCGTCGAGTGTGTGATGCCACATACCTCTCGAGCGCTGCGAGCGTCTGAGGGCTCACGTGGTGCTCGATGCCTTCTGCGTCGATCTCCGCCACCTCCTCTGGCACGCCAAGCGTCCGCAGGAATGCCGCGACGATCTGGTGTCGCCGCCGCGACTCTTCCGCGAGCCGCCGACCCATGTCAGTCAGGAAGATGGAGCGATACGGCCGCGCGGACACGTACCCATCGCGCTGCAGCCGCGCCACGGTGCGAATCGCGGTGACGTGCGACACGCCCAAGCGTCGGGCCAGATCTACTACGCGCGCCTCCCCAATAACGGCGGACAGATCCGCGATCGCCTCGACGTAGTCCTGCGCCGTCTCCGTCGCGTGATCGAGGCGGGTTCGGCGAAGGGCGGCCGCCTGGGCTTCCGCCGAACGGGTCCCGTCGCGCTTCCGCTTCGCCTGCGGGGACGGGGAAGTTCTTGCCATACTGACGCTCGGTCAAAGGGCTTGACGGTCCAGTCTACACCATGTATTTGTAGCTGCAGCTACATGATATGTCAACAGCTACATTCGGCACTTCTAACACCGACGCCCCATGTCCACCGGTGCGAAGGATCAGTCGGCGGGCATCGCGCAGCTCACGTAGGCTGTGGCCCCACGTGAGGCGATGCAGCAGTACGCGGCGAACTCCGAGGAGTCGTCTGCCGCGTCCGAGCTGGCGCGCGAGGCGCAGGCGCTCTCCGCGATGGGGTCGAGCTTCCAGCTCGCGGAGGCCGCCCTCCACGCGCGCCCGGCGGGCCGGCATGGCCATGTACCGCACACGACGCCCGCTCTCTCAGCCGTAGCGATACGGGGTAGATGATGGCGCGCTCTGGTGTCGCCACCGCGATCGCGCTGCTCCTCCCCTCCGGCGCCCTCGGCGGCCCGGGCGAGGTCGGCCCGATGCCGTGCCGCCCCACCATCGCCTGCACCGCCGAGTTCGTCCCGGCGGGCTATGCTGAGGTGGAGGTCGGCTACGCCGCCAGCCGGCTCGGTGTCGGTTATCAACACACGACGCCCCTACTCTTGAAGGTGACCGCGTCGGAGGATCTCCAGCTCCAGCTCGGCACGAACGGCCCGGTGCTGCAGCCGGACCGGGACGCCTACCTCGACAACTGGCAGCTCCTCGCCAAGCTGCGCCTGACCCGCGAGAACGGCGGCCTTCCGGCGCTGGCGCTCTCGGCTGCGATCTCCATCCCCTCGGATATCGGCGGGCGCGACTACCACGCGGCCTGGAACGCGCAGGGCGTCGCCTACGCGTCGAAGAACCTCGGGCCGCTGCACGCCGATCTAAACGTCGCCGTGAACTTCCTTGACCTCGGGCGCGGCACCAGTGTGCAGCCGTGGGCGGCACTCTCCGTGTCGAGCGACGTCGGCCTCGGCCTCACCCCCATGATCGAGCTGTACCAGTTCTGGGCGGCGGAGCCGGATGCTGTGCGCGACGCGGGCCTCCTCCTCGCGCTCGGGTACGCCATCACCCCATGGCTCGTCATGGATGTCGGGGGGGACGTCGGCCTCGGCGCGCAGGACCGCTCCTTCACGCTCTTCGCCGGCTTCACGGCGCTGACACCGCGGCTCTGGAGGCCGCAAGCCCGACGCGACTGATCGCGCGCGGGGGGGCGCAGCCGCGGGGCTCCTGGGGCGGGCATCGCCGGATCCAAGGCCCCGCTTGCCCACCTCGTCCCGCGGCGATCACAGGCGGTGGGCAACCTTGCCGAGGCCCGCTTGGCACTCGCGCTGTGGGAGCAGGCTTTGGCGAAGAGCGGCATGCCGGTGACCGTACAGGTCGGAAATGAATGGGCCCTGGACCGTGTACGCGAGCGCTTGGCACGGCAGCCGCGCAACCTGGGGTCTCGACCGACTGAGCGCCTCGCTCGCGTGGTGTGAGTCCAGGCGGCAACGAGGCCAGCCGGCGAACTGCCCTACCCCTTGGCGCGAGCCCTTTACCGGCGACCGCAGGAGGCGGTGGTCCACCTCCGACACAGTCCCAAGCCATCACGCTCCTTCTGTTGCCGTCACGCCGCGCCTCGTGGTCCGATGGATCGCCCGGCTGGCTGACGATCCGCGGTGCACCCCCCGCGCCGCGCGTCGAAGGCCGGCCGGGCATTGCTCGACCCGCCTCCCTCATTCTTGCAGCCTGAACAGCCCGCCACACCGGTTGCATGTGGCCCGGAACGCCCGCCCCGCCACCCGAACGTTCACGCCACAGGGGCAGCGGTACTTCAGAAGACGACTCCCCGACGGCCTCGCCGGGGGTGCAGGCAAGAGCGGCGGAGGCGCCGCGTGAAGGTCCTCCGCCCGGATGGCAGCGGATTTCTCCTCAGGGAAGGCGACGCCGTGCCGGCGGCAGTACTCCTCGAACGGCGAACCGCGACGCACCCCGAGGTCGTGCCCGCGCTCGTCAGTGGGGATTCCCATCGCCTCGCACCGCGCCCGGAACGCCGCGCTGTGGTACGGGGGCCTCGCTGGCGTGCCCCAGGAATGTTCCCAGCTATGCAGTGCCTCATGGAGCAGCGTCGACACGACCTGGTACACCGGCCTCGCGAGGTGAATCAAGTTCAGGTTCACGGCCCACTTCACACCTAGTCCGTTTCGGCCGATGACAAAATGCCCGAGCGTGCGCCGGTCGGTGACGTCGAAAGAGAGGACGATCTCCGGCAGCTGACCGCCGAAGAACTCAGCCCGCATGTGGTCCACGTGCGCGTACAGGAACGCCACCACCTCCGGGGGGATGACATGCCCTGTACTCGGCTTCGAGGCCACCTCGCGAATGGCCTTGTTCGTTGCTGCATCCTGGCTCCCGGCCTTGTCGGTCCCGGCGATGGTGGCATCGCTCATGGCAGCCTCCGCCCATGCAGCTGCCTCCACCTGCCGGCCTCGACGAAGGAGTAGTAGCCACCACCTGGCCCGACGATGACGTGGTCCCGGGCCACCACGCCGATGATCTCGGCCCCGATGCGCAGCCGCATCGTCAGCTCCTCGTCCTCGGGACTCGGTACGGGCATGCCTCCTCCGCTCGGGTGGTTGTGGCAGAAGACGATCCCGTGGGCGTTCTCCCGCACCGCCGTCCGGAAGACGTCGCGGACCATCACCGGGCACTGCGCGAGGGACCCCTGGGCGATGCACTCCGTCTTGATGAGCCGCGCGCGAACGTCGAGCAGGACCACGTGGAACTGCTCGACCGGCGCATGCGCGAGGCCCCGCATCAGCTCGGCGACGCGCTCCGGCCCGTCGCATCGGTCGCCCCGCTGGGGTGGGGCCCAGGCGCCTCGCCGCCCAAGCTCGAACGCCGCCGCCAGCGCCGCCGCCCTCGCCTCCCCTACCCCGAGCTGCCTGAGCTCCCCCACCGACCGCCAGGCGAGTTCCCTTACCGCTTGCCCCGCCACCATGTCCCCGCCGAGCAGCGTGAGCAGCTCCGCGTCCGACAGCGTCCGCACACCTTCCATCACCAGCCGTTCCCGCACCATGCTCGTCTTCATGCGCCGCTCCGCCCGGGGACCAGCCAGCGCCACTCCCTTGCGGCCCTTGGCTCCCCTCGCTCGCTCCGAGCCGGCGCGTCACGTGACAGCCGCCGAGCATGTCGCGGCTGTGCGGCTCGGCGGAGTAGTACCTGGCAACTCCGGCCGCGGCGTACCCCGCCGAGCGGCTGGCGCGGGACGCGCAAATCCGAACATCCCGCGCCGGGACTCCCGGCGCGCACCGCCGACGGCCGCGAGCTCCCGCCGCAGGCGGAGCGAGGCCTTTGGGCCGGAGCCGGCGTTAGCCGGTCATCCGCTGCTGGAGGCGGCCGAGCCGCTGCGGGCGGACAGCCTCACCGTCAGCCCGCAGCGACGAGGCATCCCACCGCCGACAGCACCATCGAGCACCGCCTTCGGTCCTCGAGCATCGCCACACTGGCATCGCACCGACGCTGCCCGACGGAGCGCTTGCCGGTTCCGGGTTCGACGCCATGCCGCCTCGCTGGCCTTTGCTCTGACGTCTCCCTTCGACCGAACCACGCTGGCCATCGGAACCGATCAACGGACCTACTGTTACGAGTGCCTACTGTGTTTCTTCTTCTTCACTCACTCAAAGCAACCCCACCACCACCCTGCCTTCCATTTCCGCTCTGACCTGCCCTGCCCCGCCGCCCCTCCCCCTCTCTGACTTCACTGGTGCCCCCGTCCCGACCCCTCTCCCCAGTGGTTGGGGGAGAGGGGTCGGGACGGGGGCTCCGGCAGGTTCGTCCTCCTCGACGGTCCCGGGCGGCGGGGCAGGGCTCCGGAGTTTCGCGTTGTTACTACCGCGATCCCTGTTCGCGGCCCTGTCCGAAGCTGGGACTCATTCCCGTTCGCCACGTTCACAGGCTTCAAACCGGCTTGGAACAGGCCTGGAACAACTCGGACACCGGTGTCCTTTGCAAAGGGGAAAGGTGGTGCCGCCACGCGAAGGTACGCGAGGTATCGCCGGGTGATAGATGCGCCACCACATGCGCCGATCCGCGGCCAGGTTGCCGTTCCAGTAGGGACCGACGAAATCGGGATCCTCCCGGGCGGCCCTGCCGTCCACGCGGCGATCCCCGAAGACGAAGCCCACCATCTGCCCGAAAGTCAAGAGCCGCTCAACCCGCGCCTACTGGGCGAGCAGGTCTTCCCGGTAGATGTGGAGCATGATAGCGAACTCGATGTCTAGCTTTACTGTACGAACAGTTCACGCGAGGCCGTCCATGGCGGAGGCGTGAGGCCACGAGCGAGCCAGTGGCCGATGCGCGCCTCCTCGTTGCGGGTGAGCTGGTAGCGACACCGCGCGACAATCTCCTTCGGTGACAGGGGGCGGCGCAGTAGCTCGGAGATCATGAAGCGCACCATCGCCACCGAGAGCGGTGCCTTCTTCCCCCAACCTCCGGTGCTCCCGGACCAGGAACCACAGGGCGATGAGGCTCGCCGTCATGTGATGATGCCAGCCCAGCCAGGCGCGCACTTCGTAGTGGTCCAGGCCAACGTCTCCCTTGGCGTTCTCGAACGCCTCCTCGATCAGGTGCCGGCGCGACGCCGCCCTCACCATCTCTTCGAGCGGCGTGTGCAGCGGGGTGTTGGAGAGGAAGAACCAGCGTTCATCGCTCCCGAGCGCCTCGATCGCGAGCAGCGTCTCCACCTTGGGCGTTCTCCTGCGGCGGGTCTGCACGCGGAGGGCCATGGCGATGACCTCGATCGGCTCCTTCTGTCCGTCGCGAACTGTGAAGTGCTGCCATTCGCTGATCGCTCGCCCCTTCACGAAGTCGCTCAGCCGGTGCCATTCCGGCCTGCGGCCAGCCTTCCCCGCCGCCTTGCGCACCACGATGTTCGACGGAACCTCCAGCATGTACCTCTCGCCACGCTTGGCGAGCCGGTCGCGGAACAGCGAGGACCTGCCGTACTCCGTATCGGCCACGATCCACTTGTGCAGCACGCGTGGTCCGACGTGGCGCAGCATCTCGTCTCCGAGGACCCAGGGCTTCTGGAAGATCACGGAGGCCGGGACCTTCGCCTTCTTGCGGCGCACCGGGTCCTGCGCCCAGGAGCGTGGCAGGTACAGTCGCTCGTCGATGAGCGCACACGACCCCCGGCCGGCGTAGGCGAGGTAGACGCCAAGTTGGCAATTCTCCACCTTGCCGAGCCGGCCACACCACTGGCGCGCCACCCCGACCGATTCGTTGCCCTGCTTTGGCATGGCCGAGCCGTCCAGCACCAACACACCTTCGGGATCGCCAAGCTCCTGCGAAACCTGGACCTGAAGGTGGTCGACGAGCGGCCGGTGGTCCCAGACGCTCACGCCCACGAAGTGCTGCAGTTGACGACGATCGACGCCCTGCGCCAGTGCGATCGGCTCCACCGACTTCCGCTCCGTCCCGCCGACCAGGCCGCCCACAAACGCGCTCAAGTGCTTTTCGCGCGAGGCCCAGCCGATCAGCTCCTGGTACGGCCTGATGAACTCGACCAGCCGCTCTCCAAGCCCTTCCACATCACGCACCGACACTTTCCCCACGTCTACCGTCACGCCCATCCTCGCCTCCCGCGCTCGCTCCAGCCTCCGAGCACGGTGGTGCCACAGATGCTCCCGGAGTCAACTCTCCCACTCCGCAGTGATCGGTTGGCACTAAAACCATACGTGAAATCAGCAAGCTACTCCGCTTCGCTGATCGCGCGTCCCGGGCGGATCCCCTCGTTCGCCACCGCACGCTTAGCTTTTCGTACAGTAAAGCTAGGATGCGCGCTAGCGCCCGGTGTGTCAGGTCGAGCAGTTCTGGCTCGTGTCGGTAGGAGTTCACGGCGACGGCGATCAACTAGCGCCGGACGATGTTCATCGCGCCAAACATGTAGTGCTGAGGCAGGCTAATGCGGACGTGGTAGCGTCCGATTGGCGCCCGGTTTTGGTAGTACTCTTCGTTCCAGGGACCCTGAGGAGCGAGTCCAGCCACCGCTGCAACGTCACCTTGAGGTGCCCGACGATGGCTTCGCCGCCGACGAGCGTATGGGATTCCGTAGAACTTGCGAAGATCCTCGACGACCGCGGTTCTGCCTCGCCCAAGGGGAACCCATCAAACCTCGCCTCGGCACCTCGATGACTTCCAAGCCGGTTGCGCTCCTGCTCTCCGACCTTGGCGTCACCAAGAGTCATTCGCGGCCCCACGTTTCAAACGACAACCCTTTCTCCGAAGCGCAGTTCAAGACGATGAAGTACCGGCCTGACTTCCCCGACCGCTTCGGTGCCATCGAACACGACTGCGGCGACTTCTTCAACTGGTACAACAACGAGCACCGTCATGGAGGTCTCGGGCTCCTCACGCCCCACGATGTCCACTACGGCCTCGCCGGCGCCCGCCTCCAGGCCCGTGACCTCGTCCTCGCGGCCGCCTTCGCTGCCCGGCCCGAGCGGTTCCCGGCCGGCACGCCCTCGGCGGGCGAGGTACCAGCCGAGGTCCGGATCAACAAGCCGCAGCAGGTTTCACCAACAGAGGAGGCAAGTCAGTAATCTCATCAGCGAGTTGTCTCATTCGCGTTGACAGGTTCCGGGGTGCGGACATGAAGCGCACGCCGTCTGCGAGGCATGAGAGGGGCAGCCGTACCAACATGGGTAGATCTCCGTTGCGCACGAAGGCCGATCGACTGTGGCCACCTCGGCGAGCGTCCGCGTCGAGAGTCTCACACGGCCTCGAGATCCTGTGCCCACGGGTTGTGGAAAGCTAGCAGTAGCGTCCCGCCAAGGCAGAATATGGCCGCGATCACAAAGGCGGCTGGCGCTCCGAGCGCAGACCAAGCAACGCCGATCGCGGAACTCGAGAACAGGTCGCCCACCCCGTTCACTGTCGCGAGGACACCGTAGCCGGTGCCCCGGATCTCCTTCGAGGTCTCAAGACCCACGATCGTTCCCTCGAGCGTGTCCTCGAAGGCGAGTGTGAGGCCCCCGGCAAGGAAGACGGGAGCGAGGAGCGGCAGCGAAGGCGTAGCCACCGCAGCCAACACGGCCGTGAGCGTCCCGAGGGCGTAGCCGAGAAGCAGGAGCCTCTGGGGGCGCAGGCGGTCCGCGAGAAGGCCAATTGGGTACGAAACAACGGCGAAGACGACGTTGTGTAGGGCATAGAGCCCCATCGCGACGCCCGCCGCCCTGGCCGGACCGGAGCTCGGCGTGAGGAGCTGAGTCGCGCGAAGTATGAGGAGCGTGCGAGCGAAGTCGCCCAGCCCGAAGATGAAGACCGCCACGAGGAATCGGCGGTAGCTACGGGATAGCGCGCTGAAACTCGTCCAGAACGGCTGTGCGACGTGCGGTGCCGCCTGCGGGGCGCACCAGCAAGAGAAATGCCAGACCTGCGAGCACTCCGGGCACGAGCGCGTACAGGAAGACGTGGCGGAGCGGGACGATCGCGAGCAACACCGCCGCCCCGGCGGGGCCGACGACCGCGCCGCTCGTATCCGCGGCGCGGTGCAGTCCGAAGGCGCGCCCGAGCGCCTCTTGCGGCACGGCCTCGGAGAGCATAGCGTCGCGCGCCGGCCCGCGAGCCCCACGGGCGAACCATCCTAGGCCGCGTGCAGCGGCCACGTGCCACGCCGCCGTGCTGAGACCATAGAGTCCCGTGGTGATACCAGTGGTGAGGTATCCCGCCACTGCGATGGGCTTGCGCAGGGCGGGCCGGTCTGCCCACCAGCCACCCGCGAGCTTGGCGACGCTCGAGAGCCCATCGGAAAACCCCTCGATGAGCCCGAGTGCGGCCGGGGCCGAACCAATGAGCAGGAGTAGCCCGGGCAGGGCCGCCGTGCCGGCCTCATGCCCGGCGTCCGACAGGAAGCTCGCCAGCCCAAAGCCCAGGATCGCGGGCGTGAGCCACCGCTCCCTGGGTGAGCGTGCTGGGGGCTCTCGAGGGGCCACGATTCAGCGGCCGAAGGGGCGCGCGCCCGCGTACCGTGCTGCCGAGCCCAGCTCCTCCTCGATCCGCATCAACTGGTTGTACTTGGCAACGCGCTCGCCTCGGCAAGGAGCGCCGGTCTTGAGCTGCCCGGCACCGGTCGCTACGGTGAAGTCGGCGATGAAGTCATCCGCGGTTTCGCCGGAGCGATGGCTGACCATCGTACCGTATCCTGCTGCCCGAGCTTCGCGCATGCACTGGAGCGTCTCGGTCACTGTACCGATTTGGTTCAGCTTAATGAGCACGGAGTTGGCGACGCCCTTCGCGATCGCCTCGCGCACGATAGCCGGGTTCGTGACGAAGATGTCGTCCCCGACGAGCTTGATCTTGCGGCCGAGCTTCTCGGTCAGGAGTTTCCAACCGTCCCAGTCCTGCTCGGCAAGTCCATCTTCGAGGAGCCAGATCGGATATTGCCGCACCCAATCCGCCCAGAAGGCCACCATCTCCGCCGAAGACTTTCTTGTCTTGTCGGACTTGGCGAAAACGTAGGCACCGTCATCGTAGAACTCGCTCGCGGCCGGGTCGAGCGCCAGTACCAGGTCCTTTCCCGGCGCGAAGCCCGCCTTCTCGATTCCGGCGAGGATCACTTCGATGGCCTGCACATTCGCCTTGAGGTTCGGCGCGAAGCCACCTTCGTCGCCGACGCCGGTGCCGAGACCCTTCGCCTTGAGGGTGCTCTTCAGCGCCTGGTACACTTCCGCGGCCCAGCGCATGCCCTCGCGAAAGTTCGGTGCACCCACGGGTGCTATCATGAACTCTTGGAAGTCGACGCTGTTGTCGGCGTGCGCACCGCCGTTGAGCACGTTGAGCATCGGCACGGGGAGGAGGTTCGCCTCGACCCCGCCGAGATAGCGGTAGAGCGGAAGGCCAAGGGACGCGGCTGCCGCACGTGCTGCCGCCATGGATACGCCCAGGATCGCGTTCGCGCCGAGCTTGCCCTTGTTGGCGGTACCGTCGAGGGCGAGGAGCTTCGCATCGAGCGCGCTCTGGTCGGACGCGTCGAGCCCGCGTATCGCTGGCGCGATCACGTCGTTCACGTTGACGACGGCCTTCGAGACTCCCTTTCCACCGAATCGCTTCTTGTTGCCGTCGCGCAGCTCGAGCGCCTCGCGGCTACCGGTGGACGCGCCGGACGGCACACCAGCGCGGCCGAAGGCTCCGCCTTCGAGGGTGACGTCCACTTCCACCGTGGGGTTACCGCGCGAATCCAGGATCTCCCGGGCTTTTACTGTAGATATGGCGCTCATCTGTTTCCTCCTTCTTCAGTTTGTTGGACCAGCAATTCCACTTCGCGCCGGAATAGCGCGATCGATCTAAGCTCCTCCTGAGCTGCCGCGTCTCCCTCCGCGCGCCGTTTCCTGGCGCGCTCGAGCGCGTTCTCGGCCACCGAGGTAACCCGACGCAAGTTCTCTCGCAGTTCGGACTCGAGCCGCGTCCGGCTCTTCGCGACGCGTTCGACGAGGTCGAACGCCACGCGCGAGCTATTCGCCTCGACGAGGTCGTCGAGATACTGCCGCGTCTGTCGCACAACGGTCCGGAGGGTCCAGGAACGAGGAAGGATCACGTCGGTGATCCAGCCGGTGAGCGAGAGCGTGCGGTAAAGCAACTCGGTGTAATACAGCCGACTCGGCACGCGCAGCCCGGCCTCTGGTCCGAGGGCTGGTGGCAAGGCGTCGAGCCCTGGCTCACCGGACGCAGCGAGGCGGGCCAGACACTCGTTTCCGAGCGCGACGAAGCGTCCCATCGCGCGACGGTAACCCTCCTCGGCCGCCGGCTCGAGCTCCGCCCGGAACCGCTCGGTCACTCGCCGCATCACGTCCTGCGCCACGCGAAGCGTCTCGGCGCGGAGCTTCGTCCTACGACAGGTGAGGGACTGGGCACCTTCCTCGAGCAAGCGGCGCGCCTCTGACTGCGCGAGCGAGAAGAAGGCCTCCTGGCGTTCGCGGAAGGACTTCTCGAGCCGCGCCGCCTCCGCTCCGAGAAGAACGCCGAGGTCTGCCACCGCGCGCTCAGCCTGCTCGACGCTCACGCGTAACGAAGCGAGTCGAGCCTCCGACTCGGCCATAGGCCTGAGGAGCGCGTCGCGGCGTTCGTCGAGCTCGCGGAGCAGTGCCCGGACCAGCCGCTCCATCCCGCGGGCCTCCGCTGCACGGACAATGTCTGCACCGGCCTCGTGCGCGAGCGTATCCAGCACACGCTCAAGCTCGCCCCAGTCGCGCGTCGCATGACCGAGGTCAATGCGTTCGCGCGCGCTGACCTGCAACAGCGGGCCAACCGGTCGGCCGAGCCGCCGTCTGAGCGTCTCGGACGCGAACCGGGCGCTTTCCGCGCGCTCGTCCTCCGAGAACCGGTCCGACTTGTTGAGCACGAACACGAGGTGGCGGACCTCCGTAGCGACTTCGGCCACGAGGTCCAGCTCGTCGCCAGAGAGCGGCGGGTCCGCGCCGAGCACCACCAGGGCAGCGTCGACGTGGGGAACGAAGGCGCGAGTGACTGCCGTGTTGCCGCCGAGCGGCGAGCCGAGTCCGGGCGTGTCAACTAGACAGAGACCGCGGGCTAGTAGTGGAGACGGTAAAAACACTTCGACCGCGGCAACCCCCTTACGGTTCTCGGGGTTTTTCGATTCCGAGACGTACGCGCCCAGATCGTCGACCGCAACCTCCTCGCACCGGCCATCCTCGAATGAGACCCGCGCCGTGGGCCTTTCACCATAGCGGAGCACGGTGATGGCGGAGGTCACAGGGGCGACGCCAATCGGAAGGACTGGCGCACCGACGATGGCGTTGAGCAGCGTGGACTTGCCGCGCTTAAACTGGCCCACGCACGCGACGTGGAAGCGCCCTTCCTCGACGCGGCTAGCCAGGTCGCGCGCGTCCTTCGCCACTTCGTCGTCGTCCATCTCGAGGGCGATCCGCAGCAGGGCGCGCAGACGTGACGAGGGCTCGACCTGCGCCGGCGCAGCTCGAGGCGCATCCTTCATTGCTCCCGAAACCAAAGACTCGGTCGAGCCTTCGCGCATCACAGCAACCGCGCCTCTGGCTGCTTCCGCCTCGAGGGGCTCGACTGCGCGCAGATGCTCGTTCGTGACAGCTCCTCCGATCTTGCGAGTGGAAATCGTCATGCTGCCCTCATCCAGCGAGCTTGGCGCCCACCAGCGCGATTCCCTGCGCCGCAACGAGCCCGAGGAACCCGGCGACGAGCGCGCCGGCCACCGTGAGGCCCAAGTTCAGCGCGGCAAGACCGTAGGCTCCCCGGGACGCAAGCGAGAGCGTCTCATAGTTGAACGTTGAGTACGTTGTGTAACCACCCATCATCCCGGTCGTGAGGAAGAGGCGCGTATTCTCAGGGACGGCACCCGTTACTAGCGCGAGTTGCATGACGAGAGCGATGACAAACGACCCACTGACGTTGATGATCAGGGTTCCGCGAGGGAACCCGGCGCCATACGCTTGCGCCACCCTAGTCGAAAGCAGGTAGCGCGCGCCGGTCCCGAGCGCACCACCGAAGCTGATGAGAACAAACCGCGCCACGCATTCCTCCTCGGGACGTTGGCGGAAGCTCTTCTTTGAAAAGCCCCTGCCGGCGCCTCGCGTCTTGCAGGAGTCATCGGCCGCCCGGTCGGGCAGCGGTTGTGGCGGACTCCACCACCAACTGGTACGAAGACTCGTTACACGATAGCCTCGTCGCACTTCATCAAAATGGTGCGAGTCCTCACCCTGCGATGATCTCACTGTTGTCCGCGGTGGGCTGCGTCTCCGGAGCCAGTTCTGGCCGAACGTCGTCGCCGAGTCGTGGCATGTAGACCTGCTGCGCGATGAGCGGGACGAAAGCGCTCTGGATCTCGAGCGCCGCTTCGAAGGTGAGGCCCACGGTCATGAGCAGGGTCATATTCATCGCCTCGCGATGCCCAGACTGGAACAAGACCGACGAGGGCCAGCTTCATCGCCGGCTCGCTCATTCGCCCGGCTCTCGTCCGGATGACGAGGTGGATGAGCCGCCGCGTGACAGGCAAGACGATCGCGGTCTCCAGCGTGACTGCAAGCGGGTAGACGTCCAAGATGACGCGCCCGATTCTGCATTTCCGGTGCGAGTCGAGAGCAGAGCGGCAACTATCGCGAATCCGACCCACACGGCAGCGAGCGCGTAGGAACTCTGCATGACCCCTTCCTCTTGGCCGCCGTGGCTAAAAAAAAATGCTCCTGTGGGCGGCGTGGCCTCACAGAAGCTATCAACCCCGCTGGCGGGGTGGTTGGCAGCGTCCCAACAAGGGGACGGGCGAGCTTCATCGCCGATATGTACCACTAAAGATATAGCGCAGGGGCGCTGTCGTCAACGCGGAATCCCGATTCAGCGCGGCCTCATCACGATGGACGACACGGAGATTGTGCTCCACCAGCCGCATCAGCTACGCGACGTTCCGACGGTGCTCACCGTCGCGAACCTCATGTCGCGAGAGGTTCCAGCCGTCACCGCGGACGCACCGCTCTACAGGTTGTTCGCTCTGCTCGCGCCTGCCCTATGACCTGCCTAGCGGACGGTCAGCATCCAGCCGGACTCGGCGCGAAGCACACTATCTGAATCTCGCCAAGACGCGAGAGCCAGCCGCTTCGTTCGCTTGGAGACGCGGTTGGTTGTGCAAACGACACGCGTGTCTCGCGGCGCATCGCATGGCACCCCGAGACCGGTTACCTGGACAGCCGTACAGGTCCATTTCTGGGGACGCCGCTCGAGCCCATTCTGGACGCTCGCAGCTACCCACGTGGGCGAGAGCGTACCGTTGACCATCCGGACCCCGGGGTTATGCTCATGAGGCAGACCGTGGTGGTGGAGTCCGCCCGAATTGCCGCCGCGGCGGCCAATGACTCCTACTCCTCAAGGAGTAGAGGCATGGCCGAACGCTCCCTTCTCAACCCATCGCAAGAGCGCCACCTGTTCGCGCTCCTGACCGACGTCGACGACGGCCTCGCGCAAGTCGAGGCGCTTTGCGCGGGCCGTACTTCACCGTTCGCCCGGGAGCGGGCCGACGTGGCGCCGGAAGAGGCCCGCCTCCTCACCTCCTTCGTCGCCGCAGCCCGTGCGCGCATGCTCGAAGCATGCGACCGCCTCGGCGTGAAGCGTCCCGAGCCAACCATCTCCGGCCGTTGGAGCATCGAGACCGCGCTCCATTTCGCTGGCATCTCGTTCACCGAGCTCTCGCCGGAGAAGATGCGGAATTATGGTGAACTGGCTCCAGGCGCGGAGGAGGAACTCGCGGCTCTGACCGGCGCGCTCGACGCGCTCGCTGGGCGAGGTGTCGCCCTCGTCCGTGAGACTGACGCGCTGCCCGCGGCCGCCGCAGCGATTCCCGGTCGCGCAGGCGTGATCCTGCGAGAGATCGAGCGACTGACCGCTCATCACGGGCTCTACGAGGTTCGGCCCCCGCTCGCCGTAGCGCTGGAGCGCGCGGCGACGAGCACGTTCGACGTCGGGGTGTTCGGCCGGGTTAGCGTGGGGAAGTCGTCTTTGCTAAACGCCCTGCTCGAAGGTGAGGTACTGCCGGTCGGAGCGACACCGGTGACGGCCGTCCCGGTCATCATCGAGCGTGGCGCTCCCGCCGTGGAGGTTCGCTTCGCGTCACGGGAAGTCCGGGCGGTCCCCCTCGATGCTCTCGTTTCCTTCGTGACGGAAGAAGGGAATCCGGAAAACCGTAGGGATGTCCACAGTGTTCTCGTGCGGGTGCCCACAGCACCTGAAGGCATGAGATTCCTCGACACGCCAGGGGTAGGTTCTCTTTCGGTGAGCGGGCCCGCGCTAGCGTTTGCTTCGCTACCTCACTGCGATCTCGGGCTCGTGCTCGTCGCGGCCGGCGCGCCCGTGGGCCAGGATGACATCGCGCTCGTTCGCGGTCTGCACAGCGCTGGGATCGAGGCCATGCTACTTCTTTCAAAGGCCGACCTGCTCGCGGACCGGGACCGGGCGAGGGCCATCGGCTATTTCGCGGCGGAGCTCGATCGCGCGCTCGGCCCGGGGCATGGTGTCGAGGTGCGCCCCGTCTCGACGCGCTCGGGGAACAAGCCGCTCATCGCAGCCCTCCGAGCAGATGCCCTCGAGCCAGCAATCCAAGAACATGCGTTCAGGTCGGCGAGCGCACTGGGAAAGCGACTCGCTAGGCTCGTCGCGCTCACCGAGGAGGCGCTCGCAGGCCGCCAGACGACGCTCGCATACCAGATCGAAAACGAGCGGTTGCGCCGCACCTCGCTGGCCGCGATCGAGTCGGAAGTCGACACCCTTCCGCGAGGTAGCGCACTCCTCCTCGATCGCGCGGCGGATGCGGTTGCCGCGGCGTGGAAGCGTGGAGAGGACGCCTCGGAGGGGGCACTGGATGCGCTCGCCGCAGGACCAGCGAGCTCCATCGCCCGACTTCGCTCGGTACTGGACGAGGCTCGCGCCGCATTCAGCTCCGACGCCCCCCCCAGGCTCCCGCCCGTGTTCGACCCATCGTTCATGGGCGCGATGCCTGATTTGCGACCGCCGGCGCTGGGCCGGAAACGCCTCGGACGCTGGCTCGCCACTCGACGGCTCGCTCCTCTTTCGGGGCAGGTCGATACCGCTCTCTTCACATATACGGGACGGCTCCTCGCCTGGGCGAAGGGCGCTCTGGCCGAGATCGCGCGGGATGCGTCACGCGAGAGAAGAACGCCCGCGAGTGAGCGTCCTCTGGCGACACTCGCTGCGATGGCTCACGACATGGAAGAGGGGAAACCCGAGCCGCCGTACGTCCTCGACGTGCAGCGCTTCGCTTGAAGCGCTCGTGATTCTCCAACAGGAGGAAACCCGATGCGTGTCCTCGTCGTCTCCGACATCCACGGCAACTGGGAAGCGCTGCGAGCGGTCGCGGAGACCGAGCGGGCGGATCGCGTGCTGTGCCTTGGCGACATCGTCGACTATGGGCCCCATCCCGTCGCGTTGGTGCGGTGGGTACGCGACCACGCCGACGTCACCGTCCGCGGGAACCACGACACTGCGGTTGCGCTGGGCGTCTCGTGCCGGTCCGCGCCTGCATTCCGGCGTCTCTCCGAGGAGAGCCGAAAGCTGACTATTCCGATGCTCACGGAAGCGGACAGGCAATTCCTTGCGGAACTTCCCGTACGCAAATCGCTCGAGTTGGATGGCACCCGGATCGAGATGCTTCACGCGGCGCCGCAGGACCCTCTGTACCAGTATCTGCCCGCAACCGACCGGGACGGCTGGCAGCGCGCGGTAAAGGACATCGCAGCCGACATCGTGCTCGTCGGGCACACGCACCTACCGGTCGTGCTCGATCTGGGCGGGAAGCTCATGGTGAACCCAGGCTCGGTGGGCCTGACGCGGGACGGTGATCCCCGCGCCTGCTACGCCGTGCTGGAGGGCGGCCAGCCCACCCTGAAACGCGTGCCTTACGACGTCTCGCGGACGGTTAAGGCCCTCTGGGAATGGGGTCTCCCCCACGACGTCGCGCGAGCGCTCGAGACGATCTACCTAGGTGGTGAGCCCGCCCCGATCGCACAGGGAGTTCAGGCGTGACGCAATGCGGACCCGATCAGGCGGCCGATTTCGTCGCGCGCCTCCGAGATCTCGAGGCGGGGCAAAGGGCGCTCGCGGGAGTCGTCGCGCTCGGCGGCCTCGCCGTTTCCGCGCTCGAGTGTTTCTTGCGAGGGAGATCCGAGTCGGTCTCACAGCCGCGTCGCCTCGCCGCTATTGCCCTAGGAATGATCGTGCCCACCTGGTCACCGGTACACTGGGGACCAGCAAGCCCTCGCCGACGGATCGGCTCAGCGCCCGGTCCGTCGAAATATCTCGCGAGGAGTACGGAGCGCCTCCGGGGGCTCGTCTCCGAGGTCTCGCATGCCCTGCGCCAGCGTGCGGAGATCCCCCGCCAGGATGCGCTCGGCGAACGCCAACGTCGAGCCCACAAGTTACCGTGACCTCGCATGCTCGCCCTCCTCTCTCGGCCGGCTGCTGGGAGTTGTGCCTCTCCGCCTCCCCTCACTTCTCCAGATGCCGCGCCCGCGCATTTACTTCGCCGACATAGGCTTCCGCGATCGCCATAGACACATCGCTTCGGAGGATCTCGCTCAGCAGGCGACCATCGCGCCAGTAGCGATCACTCTCGAGCAATCCGACCACCATGCCGACCACCCCGGGCCGGCCCGCGGCGATCCGAAGGAGCGACGAGCGGTCTGCCTCGGTCAAAGGGTAGGGCAGCCGTCGGTGCAGCACTCGCGCTTCCAGAATTCGATCCATATGCAGCGCTTGCAGCGGTGGCACCTGCCGCTCGCGGTGTGCGAGTCTCATGGCACGGATTCGCGCGTTGTCGCGCTGGTGCTCGACGTCCGCCGCAATGAGCACCCCGAGTCCGGTGCCTTCAAGGGAGCGCAGGAACCCCTTCAGCGCCGTACCCGCGCATTGCAGGTGGTCGAGGATGAGGACACCGGGATCCTCTTCGACAGCGAGGCTCAGGTATCCGCGAAGCTGTCGCTGGTTACGCGCCCGAAGGCCTGCCTCTGGATATACCGCCTGAAGGGCACGAGTGACGTCACGGATGGTTTGGGTATGGACCGCACGTCCGAGACGCCGCCCCGCCGCTCCGACTACGCGTGCGATCTCGTCCAGAATCGCCGTCTTACCCACGCCAAGGGGACCGTAAACGAGCACCGTCTGTCCGGCGAGCACCTGCCCCGCTAGCGAATCGACGACATCCTCCCGGCCGAGGAACTCGCTCATTCGGGCCTCCTCATCGTCTCGAGGTGGCAGTGAAGTTTTGCCCGCTTGAACCGGATGCCGACCCGATCGAAAAGGAGGTCAAGATGAACGAACCAATCTCGGTCAAGCCCATCGCAACGACGTAGGACGGGCCACCAGATATGCAAGCCGGCGGTTGTCTTCGCAAAGCAGAACGAGACGAGAAAGGGGTTGGCGAAGCCGATAGCGACGAGGAGGGCTCCCTGCCCGCTGCAGACACGAGTCATCGCCTCATCCGGCCTTCGCTACCCCCGGTAGAGCCGCGAAGACTTCCCTGTACAGGTCCTCGCCATAGCTGGTCTCGAGCGGCTCGCCTTCGATCAGCCTGAACGTTCGGGTCCCGTCCGCCTTCCTCTCCGCGCGAAGGAAGAGGGCGTTCTCGATTTTCCGCTCGAGGCAGCCATGCGCGAACTCGAACAGGTGCGTCACGCAGAAGATCTTGACTCCCTTTTCCAGCAGTGCCGAGACAATTTGCCTCGCGATCTCCGATCCCTCCCGCTCGTTAGTCGAGGAAAAGGACTCGTTGAGGAGGAGCATCGAATGGGGCGTGATGTGTTCGACGATGTCGCTCATTCTGCCAACCTCCTCGTCGAACTTCCCGCTCTTCATGGTCGGGTCCTCTTCCCGCTTGTAATGTGTGAACAGTGCGGTACAGAGCTCGCCGTCGAAGGACTCGGCCCCGACGAACATGCCACACTGCATCATCAGCTGCGCCAGGCCGACCGCCCGCAGGAAGCTCGACTTCCCGCCCTGGTTCGCGCCCGTGATGATCACGAGGCTCTTGCCGTCTGCGCCGATGGTATTGGCGACGACGCCCCGATCCATGGTGAGCACCAGGCAAACATCGTACAGTCCGGCGAAGCGGAGTCTGCGCGCGCTCGCGGGCTCGGGCCGGGGGAAACATATCGTCTCTCCCCTGGAGGCGAGTCGGCCGTGCAGGTTGAGGCAACCGACGTAGAAGCCCAGCTCCGCTCGCAGCATCTCGAAGAAGCTCTGGATGTGATCGCTGGACTGCGCGAGTGCATTAGCGACGAGATTGATTCCACGGTCCCTCAATTCCGACAGATACTTGGCGCCGGTTTCATCACGATCGGCGATGACGACAGTATAAGCGGGCGGCCCCTTTCCGAGAATCCGCTTGAGCAAGCTCGGCCTCTTGCCAGCTTTGCGCAGTCCGTGGTTGATGCTCTCGTTGTCCTTGCCCAGCTCGACGCTGAGCAAGACGCCCTCGCGAAATCGCAGATCCAACAGATGACGCTTGATGCGGGCAAAGTACTCGTCGCTCAGTTCCCTCTCGAGCATCGCGAAGAGGGTCGTGAACCCTTCCGACTCGAAGCGGCCGGCATGCTCCTCGGCGATGGTCCTCAGCCTGTGGAGCATGTCCACGAATATCTGCATCGCTTCGATTGCCTCGTGCAGGGTGGTCCCCGGGAACCTCCCGAAGAAGCTGATGTAGTGCTTCCTCTTAGCCTCGATTGCCTCCACGGTGAGGGCGTACATTTGCCTGATCACACCCGGGTTCTTGAGGCAGTCCTTCGCGATTTCCTGCCGATACCGGATCGTGTCCGGATCGTTCTGCAAGCCCGACAGGATGGCCTTTCGTGCTACGTCGAACAGGAACTCGTCCTCAGCCGCCATGGCGCGGAACAACGTGTTCAGCTCCAGGTCCTGGGTGAGAACCTGCTCGTTCCATGGCAACGCCACGGGGAGGTCGAAGACCTCTCTCCAGCCCCTGGTGCGCCCCGCCTGAAGGTCGGCCGCCGTGAGCGCGTTGAGGAAATCCCGATCCCTGTGCATCAGGTGCGCTCTCATACCTTGATACGCTCCTTTAGCCAGCGATACGTCACGCGGTGCTTCTCGGCGATCGCGAGCGCGTATGCCAGGCCGTCGGCCGCCTTCCGTTCCAGCTTGTAGGTTCGCACCACCGGATTGTCTGGATCGACTGTGCTGACGAGGCTGACCGTCTTCTCGTCGAACGACGCCAGTTCGTCGAGGAAGGTGACGCAGACGCAGAGGACGTCCAAGTCAGAGATTCTCTGCATGACCTTCTGGCTCAGGAACACAGAGTCACTGAGCGTCGTCGACGAAAAGATTTCGTTCATGATGACGACGCTGTTCGGCGTCGCCTGGTCCAGGACCTGGTGGATCCGGACCAGGTCGTCATGCAGCTTGCCACGGAGATTGTTGATGTCCTCTTCCCTCTCGAAATGGGTGAAGAGCTGGTCGAAGAGAAAGAGCCGGGCCTCCGTGCCCGGAACCGGGCAACCCAGGCTGGCGAGATAGTGCAGCTGGCCGAACATGCGGGCGAACGTCGTCTTCCCGCCCTGATTCGGACCGGAGACGACGAGGACGCGCTCCCGGCCGCCTAGGAAGAAGTCATTGCAAACGACCGCTAGCTTCTCGCGTCGTAGCTTCTGGGCCAGCGCAAGATCGAATGCATCCCGGCAGCTGACCTCCTTGGATTCGTCGGAGAGCCTCGGGTAGCAGAAACCCAGGCCGAGGAGCCGGAAGGATTTCACATGCTCGACGTACCCGATGTAGAATTGAACTTGCCGGTCGAACTCCCCGATTTTCCGGTCCACGAACTCTGCATGCTCCGTGCAGAAGGTTTCCAGAGCGCCGAACGGACCCGGGTTCAGTCGCGCCACCCGCTCCACGATCTGTGCCTCGACGTGGTTCATGCTCCCAGAGGCTTGGAACGGTACCCGGTAGTCGTTCACTGCGCCCCGCCGGAATTTCTCGAACGTCGCTTCGACGGCGGCGCTGTAGTCGACCTCTGCGTCGTAGTTACTAACGGTGATATGATTGGACTTGACAAGGAGGCAGTACCGGATCGCGCCCAGATCGGATTGCAGCTTTCTGGCTTCAGTCACGAGCCTCCTGAAGGAGGCAGACGCGACGTACTCTATCAAGTATTCACGAAAGGCGAGCATGCCGCGCGACGTCATCTCGTGTCGATGGAGATCCTGCTCGAGGCGTTCGATAGCTTCACAATAGTTGTCGACGGCGCCCAGGAACCGCCGCTCTTTTTCATGCGTGTAGTAGAGCTTCTGCGCTCGAGCGAGGTTCTCGCGTACAGCCCGCATCTGCTGGGAAAACGTGCTGACGGCCTTCATCAGACCTTCGTCTTCGAGGTCCCGCATCACCTCCTGCCGATAAGCAATCGCGTCGAGATCGCTTAGCGGGGCATAGTAGATGGACGCGAGTTCGTACTCCTGCCGCCCAAGCGTGGCGGCTTTCACGATCTGATCGAGGTTGAGGTCGCGGAAGAAGGGTGGTTCCTGACGCGTCTCTTGCTCGCTGGGGTCGCCCGGTTCTCGAAACAGGATGCTATGGAATCGCATGACGCAGGCCTCGGCTATCGAAAGGCATTCGTTCCCAGTTGGCGGCTTCACGCGTTCGGCGGTGGTCGGGCGTGGGTCAACACGCCACCGTCACTGAGCAGCCGGCGTAGCTGACCACCCGGTGCATTACCGAGCCCGGGCGCAAGCGGTCGAGAATGCCCCACACCCCGTGGGGAATGCGATCGACGCGGCCAGTGTCCCGGGGAACGAGACGCCGAACCGCAGCGTACCTTGGGTGATGGTCGTCGCCTGCCCATGCCATGCTCCCGCGTTACGCAGGAGTCATTGGCCGACAACCGGCGATTTCGGGCGGACTCCACCGCCACCGACTCTCCACTAGTTTAACCGACGCTCGGCCTACGTCAACCAGTCGCTTCGATCATGCCACACGTTGCTCGATCCGGTGGAGGAGACAACGGTCACAGCGCACCGGGATCTCCTTGTCACAGCTCGGTGCACGCCCGTGACCTCGGCTGGTCTCTCGAAGATGACGCGTATTTCGGTCGTGGCGACGGCCTGCACGCTTGATCGCAGGGCTGCCTGCGCGTGAGATGCTCATTCCTGTGCGCCAGCATGGGCGAGCGGCCCTCTTTCACTATAGGTGCGCCTTAGGGCGGCAAGAAGCCCCCTGGCCACCCCGCTGACCCCAAGCTCCAAGCACTCGTCGCGGTCACCACTCTGGCATTCTGGAGCGGCCCTCCAGGGTCAGGCTCACGCGGCGGGGGTTCGTACTAAATTTAGTTCGTTCACTGCGGCGACCAACTCGCTCTCGAGCGCCTTCCCGAACCGTACCGTCATGGAGGCTCCACCACGCATGAGTACCCGCAGCTGGGCCACCTCCTCGCCGCTCGCCGTCACGGCTTCCGTCCAGTGCCGCTGGACGCGATCAAGCCTCAGGTGTGTCCAGATCCTCGCATAGGGCCCGGAATCATCCCTGGAAGCCTTCCTACCCTCCCCCTCGTCGACGATGATCAGCTCACGCTGCGTAGCGATCAACAGCGAGGGCGGCATGAGCGTACGCCGCAACAGCCAGAGGTACTTTCGAGAGAGCCGGGGCTGCAGCAGAAACCTCCGCACCTCAGCACCGGGCTGAAGCGCTGCCCTGCCAAGATTCATGAACTTGTAGTCGACTCTCAGGAGTTCGTCGAACTTTGCGCGCTCGTGCTCCAGGTTACACTCGCACCCGACATAGAGTTGGCGCAGGTACTCCTCGAGGACGGGCTGGTATAGGTCACGGCACACCGTATTGAAGTCCACGTGTACCCTGCCCGGTCCGTGCATTCCGTGGGCTTCGAATCGCAACCAGCTGTGGAGGAGCACGGTCCCCGACTGTACGGTGTGGACATCTCCGAAGCGCAGCTCGCTACGCTCGATACCGCGGCGCTTCGCATCGAGGCAGATGAGCCGATCGCCGATCTGCATGAGGAGCTTTGGCGTCTCCCTGTAACGCCCGAACCCGAAGCCCGGACCGTAGAGCGCGCCGGGGAATGGCTCACCAAGATCCAGGGCTAAGCAAGCGTCCCGGAAGGGCTCAGGGATTTGGGCTTCGGATGAGATTGGCCGTGCCCACCCCTGCGCGGTTTCCGTCGACGACATACATCCTCCTGCGCAGTCATACGAACACCATCACGGTTCCATCACGTCGAGCTACGTCACCTCCACCGCTCGTGTCGTGCGTCTAGGGAAAGCGTCGACCCGCATGACACTTTCCGCACAGTGGACTCAGAGTGCCATTGCTCAAACGATACCTACCAGTCAATTCTCTGCGTACCTTCAGTAAGAGGAGCACAGCGGCCTGAACCTCCCACGAGCCGGCTGTCTAGTCGCTCGGCTGGGGCTCCGTGAGCGTGCGATCACTCTCCATCACCCCTTCTGTGCCAAATCGCGGACAAAAAGACCCCCACGGACGCCATTGCGCCTCGTAGAAGCTATCAGCCCCTAGCAAGGGGCGGTTGGGGTCATCCCGGGAGGGGGATGGGCGAGCTTCATCGCCGCATGTCCAACGCTTTAATCGTAGGGCGGGAACCACGGGCCGTCAACACGAACGTGCTCACGCGGGGATGAACCGCCCGCGTCTCACATAGCATCATCGCGATGGGTGCCCATCTCACGCCGCTCCACGCGCTTAGCCAGAGCATGATGATAACGAAGGCTTCAACCTGGGCGTCTGCATGTTCAACAGGCCGACCGTAAAGGGGGGTGTTGGGATAGGATGTAGAGGCGTGAGGTTGGGCACCGTCAGCTAGCCTTCGGCCAGATATGAAGCCGACCCCTCCTTAACTTCATAAGCCGCTCGAGCAGGAGGTTCGTATGGACGTCGTGGGCAAGGCAAAGCGCGTCCGCTTCTACGTCAACGAGGGAGACAAGATCGGCCATCAGCCGGCAGCCATGGCCCTCGTCGAATGGCTCCGCCGCGAGGACACTCAAGGAGCTACTGTCTTCCGAAGCATCGGTGGTTTCGGGGCCGCCGGACACATCCACACAACGCACCTTGTGGACGTCGCGCAGAACATGCCGCTCGTCGTGGAGTGGATTGACGCTCTGGATGTGGTCGAGCGCCTCTTGCCCCGGCTGACGCGGATCGTGCCACGAGGTCTCGTCACCATGGAGGACGTCGAGGTCGTCCTTCACCAGACTCACCCCGTGCGTGATTTGCCCATGGCACTCACCGCAGCTGACGTGATGTCGCGCGAAGTAACAGCCGTCTCAAAGAATGCCCCCCTCGCCGACGTAGTCGCCTTGATGCTCGGCAAGCTTTACCGCGCAGTCCCCGTTGTCGATGGGGGCATACCGGTCGGAATGATTTGCAACAGCGACCTCGTCCAGAAGGGCGGCTTGACCGTCCGCCTGGATTTGCTCAGCAAGCTCGACAAACCGGCGGTCCACGAGACCCTCGCGCGGCTCGCGGCAGCCAACAAGTTCGCCGCTGACGTCATGACGCCCGGGCCGACCGTTGTCGACGAAGGGACGCCCCTCCCTCGGGTGGCCGAGGTCATGGCCCACCGTAGGCTGAAGCGGCTGCCCGTTGTCGATGACCACGGCGCGCTGGTAGGGATCGTGAGCCGGCTCGACCTGCTGCGCACCGTCGCGGGCGGGACGGACCGAGCGCCCGCGACGCCACGCGAGATGGGACTCGCTGACGACACACCCATCTCGCGCATCATGCGCACCGACATCCCGCTCGTTCACCCCGACACCCCCCTGCCGGAAGTCTTCCAGGCGGTCATCTCGACGCGTCTCAACCGCACCTTGGTCGTCGATGCCGACCAACGCGTTGTTGGACTGGTAACCGATGCCGAACTACTCGACAGGCTCACGCCATCGCTGCGCCCGGGCGCGCTCCGCTCGCTCATGCATCGCCTGCCGTTCCACGGGAAGGTGGATACCAGCGCCGAGCAGCACGCGCGTGCCCGCCGCGCCTCCGATCTGATGTCGCGGGACGTCGCCACCACCGCTGAGGATACTCTTGTCAGCGACGCCATAGCGCTCATGCTGAAGGGAAGCCACAAGGTGCTGGCAGTCGTCAACGCGAGCGGGCGGCTAACAGGCATGGTGGATCGAGCGGATCTTCTGCACGCGCTAGTGGAGCCGGCATAAGGCGACGGCCGTCTCGCGCGGTCGGCGGTGGCGATGGCCGACCACATGCATTAGCGCCTCTTATTGCGGTCTGTGTCGAGGCGTGCGAGACCGCCTGAGGCCGAGGATTCAGGCTTACTCATCGGTGCCGCCAGCGAACGACGCCAAAGGGTCCGCTCATCTCCAGATGGCTCGCGCCTTGTCACGCCAAGGTGGCGATGACCGCGACGGCGTGCCCTGAGCCGTAGGGACCGTCGCCCCTGCAAACCCCTGTGTTCTGCAACACAGCACGAGGTCATCGGCTACATCAGCTGAGATGGCGCCGAAGCTGAGTCGACCAGATCAAGAGAAGACCCCTTGCGGTCTCGGACCCGCATAACGCTCCGGTCACCGCAGGTGAGTGAAGGTTGGTGGAGACGCACTCCTATTTGGTGCATGAGGACGCGATGCCCGCCACCAGTCCAGGCTGCTACAGTTCCTGCGTGGTGCGCACCTCACGGCCGGAGAAAGAGTCCATGCACCCCTGGCACGACGTCGAGTTGCCTCGCTTCATCGTAACCCGACTATGAAGCGGCCCGCCCGTCAAGCGTGGGCTTCTCAGCCGTTTCCGTTCTGCTGTGTTCATCGAAGGCATGAGATTCCTCTTCCGTGGCCGCAGCGGCCGCCGGTGCGTTGGTCTC
>Ga0335078_10000581_pt1 | contig 55969 bp, 39 predicted proteins | sample Lox_Sample_32_FD_206711 | JGI IMG/M metagenome (GOLD analysis project Ga0335078, IMG submission 206711) | Soil microbial communities from Loxahatchee National Wildlife Refuge, Florida, United States - Lox_Sample_3.2 | ecosystem: Environmental > Terrestrial > Soil > Wetlands | place: USA... | reverse complement strand
AGAAGTTCGCCCACCTCGTCCAAAAAAATCGTTCCGCCGTCGGCGAGCTCAAAACGGCCAAGCCGTCTTTGTGTGGCTCCCGTGAAGGCTCCCTTCTCATGGCCAAATAACTCGGATGGAATCAAGTCGCGGGGGATTGCAGCGCAGTTGACGCTCACGAAGGCTCGACCGGCTCTCTGTGATTTCTTGTGAATGGCGCGAGCGATAAGTTCCTTGCCGGTACCCGTTTCCCCAGTTATTAAAACGGTGGAGTCGGTGGGAGCCACCTTGGCAATCCGAGAAAGAACAACCTTCAATGGATTCGAGGTGCCAACGATTTCATCGAACATCGAGGTCTGCTCGACCTCATCACGAAGTGCTAAATTCTCTTTGTACAGTTGATCCTTCAGCGCCCTGATCTCGTCTTCTGCTCGCTTACGTTCGCTAATGTCCCTCACTGCTCCAGAGACAAGGGTACCTTCCTCTGTCTCTAGTGGACTGAGGCTGATTTCCACCGGGAACTCCGTCCCGTCTTTCCGCCGCCCGTAGAGGGTCAGACCCTCACCCATCGGCCGCACCCGAGGCTGAGCGAAAAAGTTTCCGCGGTGCCCCGGGTGTCGAGCACGAAACCGTTCCGGAACAAGAATCTCAACCTCCTGCCCCAGAAGCTCTTCTCTCTGATATCCAAACACATTTTCCATCTGCGCATTGACCAACACGATCCTGCCTTGCTCATTCACTACGACCATTGCGTCCGGTGCAGATTCCAGAAGCCCTCGGAATCTCTGTTCTGCGCGCTTTCGTTCGGTTAAATCGAGCACGAAAGCGACACCCTGGTTCCCGCTCTCGTCGAAGTTTGCCACACCGATCAGCACCGGCACGCGGCTTCCGTCTTTGCGGAAATACTCCTTTTCGAACGGGGGCAAGTACCCGATTCTCTTGTTCTCTCGGACTAACACAGCGTCGCGGTCGCGCCACTCGGGCGGCGTAAGGTCCGTCCAGCGCAGGTGGCCTGCAACGAGATCCTCGCGATCATATCCGACGATGCGGAGAAAAGCGTCATTGGCCTCAATGATGCGGCCGTCGAAATCCCATAGGAAAATCCCGATGATATTGGCGTCGACAAGGCGCCTAATCTTGGCTTCGCGTTCACCGAGATCGCGGTACAGTCGCGTGTTCTCCAGGGAGATTGCAGCCTGCGAGACGAGCACCTTTAGAACCGTGACCCGATCAGAAGTGAAAACGCTCGGGGCAAGGTTGTTTTCAAGATAGAGAACGCCCGAGAGTTTCGCCTGGTTCAGCAACGGCAAACAGAGAATCGAACGGACGCGACGCTCAAGGAAGTAGGAATCGCCGGAAAACAGGTTCGCCGAAGATGCATCATCGAGAATAACGCTCTCGTGAGTGCGCATGACATAGCGGAGAATCGACTCCGGCATGTCCGTTCCCGTGACCGACGGGTCTCCCCGGCACACGATCACATCGTTTCCGCTGATCCTGGACTCTGCCCCTATCTGTAGCTCATCGCCACGAGGGACGATCAGCAGGCCTCTCTCGGCGCCGGCGTGCTCCATGGCCTTGCGCATCACAGTGTCGAACAGTTTTTCAAGCACGATCTCGCTCGAGACGGCCTGCGAGACTCGGATCACCGTTGCGAGGTCGAGTCCTTCGACTGGCGCCGTGATGGTCGAGGTAGGACCTGGCAACCGCTGCTCCTGCATAAGGCCAGGATAAACATGATCGAGTTGCTTCACTTTTCCATCCGCGCCCCATCTTGCATAGCAAGCGCGGGCGTTCCGCAAGTATGTGTCGGCGATTTGCTCGAATCCTCGCGCGCGGTAAAACTCAGAAGCGCGCTCATAAGCAAGCGCTTCGTTATTGACGAACCCGTTTGTGCGAGATGAGTGGATGGCCTTTTCGTAGAGACGCATGGCGTCAAGATCGCGATTTTCGATGCGGGCAATCTCGGCACCCACCAGCGCGGCTCGGTTTTCGAAGTTTTCTGAGCAATTCTCCGCCCAGATTTCGATTTGCCGATGGTGTGCGGCCAGGGCTTCCAAATGCTGCACCTGCTCGTCGGCGGTTGCGGAATCAAAGGCGGCAGCACGACAAAGCGCGCTGTAAAAGTGGTATTCCGCCTCTTCGAGCATGGCGCGTGAGGGCAAAAGCAACCGTTGCGCGTTCAACGAAGCTTGCATGGCGTCTGCATATTCCCTCGCGAAATAGCGCGCCACCATTTTACGGAGCCAATACCATCCCTCTTGGCCTCGCAAGTATGGATTGCTGGCCAAAAACTGTTCAAACGAGGCTTCTTCTATCTCTTTGCTATCGAAGCAACCGAATTTCGGCGTCAACCCGCGGAGCGTGCGGACCAGTGCGAGTTGAGGGGGTACAATCAAGCCGCTGAAAGTGGTTTGTGAGGAAGACGATTGCCCAAGTTCGGTTTCACGTTGCACTTCGCTCAATCGAGTGCCAGCGATCAATAGATCAGAATTCAGCCTGAAAAGCGCGTAGGCGACAAATGTGATATCGCCTACCTTGTTGGCGGCATCGAAAGCGCGGCGCAACATGTCAATGGAGGTCCGCACATGTTTCATCCATGGGACGATCAAATCGGCACAAAAGGCATACGTGCGCGCCTCGAAGCGCTTCAACCCGTGCACTTCAATAAGTGCAATGCCGACCTGCCCGAAACGAAATGCCGTTTTGTAATCGTGGAAATAGCCGATAGCGACCCTGCTCAACACAACATAGGCGTAGGCCGACCCGCCGCAGTTGCCCCGCTTGAGGCAGAAATTGACCGCCTTGCAGATGGACATGCAATTCAGGTTCTCGTCGAGAATGGCGGCGACAACGCCGATCCTGAGCAAAACGTCCAACGTCGCGACCGACTCGTGGTCGTTCATCATTGGCAAGTCGGCGACTTGCTCGATCGTACGGCTGCCAAGGTTCGACCAAATCTGTTCATATTCGCGGCGCACGTCGTCTTCCGCAGGATGCGGAGAAAGTTCAAGGTGAACCTCCCTGAGGTAGTCGAGACCTATGCCGATTCCGCGATCGAATTGCATGTGCTCTATACATAAGTCCATCAGTAGGCAGGCTACTGCCCCGCGTTCGACGGTATTTGCTGTGCGGCGCGACAGTGCGGTCAAGCGCCCATTAGCTGTCTCCATCTCTCCTGTTAGAAATTCGCACTGGGCCCGTTCCAGTTCCAAAGCAAAGCTCAGGTCGCGCTGGCGTTCCCAGCGATCGTCACCCATGAGTTCCGCCCCCGCGGTGAAATACTTGAGTGCCGAGGCATAGGCCGTGGATGCCTTGGCTCGCTTACCTGCGATCAGGTTGAGCTCAGCCAGATTCTCCCGCTCCTCTCGTGAAGTGATCAAGACGACGCCGCGGTCTAGTTGATTGACGATGTCGAAGACTGTCTCTTCTCGTTTTTCCGGAGGGGTGCGCGCCGCCAACAACCGCCCGATGCGTAAGTGCGCTTCGGCGCGCGATGCTTCCGGAATCAGTGAATAGGCCGCTTCCTGAACACGGTCGTGGATGAATTTGTACGAGCCGTCCAACTGCTCGACTAGTCCCTGACGTAAACCTTCCCACAGGACCGTCCGTATTTGCTCCGCCGAAATTTCAAGTATGAGCGATAGAGTCGTGATTTCGGCGGTGTTGCCTAGGCAGGCCATCTGCTGCAAGGCTATCTGCGCCTCGGCCGGCAGACGGCTAAGTTTTGCGATCATGAGGTCGACCACATTATCGGTGTATCCCTTGGCATGAATGCGATCGAGGTCCCAGGACCAGCACGCAGCATCATGATCGAAGACGAGCATTCTCTCTTCGGCGAGCGAAGAAATGAACTGAATGGTGAAGAACGGATTGCCACCAGTCTTCTCCTCCACTAGTTGAGCGAGCGGCATACTTCGTTCGGGATCACAGCGCAGCGCATCCGCAACCAACTGCTCGAGGTTCTCGTGGGCGAGCGGCCCTAGCCTGATCTCATTTATCTTTCCGCCGGCACTCCTGATTGCCTCGACGTTACGCATCAACGGATGAGCGGCATCGACTTCATTGTCGCGATAAGCCCCGATTAACAGAAGGTGCCGCAGATCAGATCGCGCCAACAGGTCCTCAAGTAGGTCAAGCGTGGCCGCATCTATCCACTGCAGATCGTCCAGAAACAGGGCTAACGGATGATCCTTCCGCGCGAATACCCCGATGAATCGGCGGAACACCAGTTGGAAACGGCGTTGAGCATCCTGTGCCGGAACTTCAGGAGCACGTGTTTGCTCTCCGATAACGAGTTTCAGTTCAGGAACCAGATCTACAATCAGCTGACCGTTTTCCTCTAATGCTTTGTGCAAGTCTTCGCGCCATTTGCCGAGCTCCGTCTCGCTCTTCGTCAACAGCTGTTTAATCAGACTTTGAAAGGCCTGTGCTAGCGTCGAGTAGGGAATGTCGCGCTTGTACTGGTCGAACTTCCCGGAAGCAAAAAGACCGCGCGGTGGCACCAGCACCGGCTGCAGCTCATTGACAACCGAGGACTTGCCAATCCCGGAATAGCCCGAGACAAGTACCAATTCAGGGACACCGCCATTTACGATGCGCTCGAACGAGGCGAGCAACATCTCGATTTCGCGTTCACGGCCGTACAGTTTTTCCGGAATCTGAAGGTAGTCCGGCCTGTCATGTTCTCCCAGCTTGAAGTCGTGAATACGATGCTCACGGTCTAAGTCTTTCAGGCACCGCCGGAGATCGCTCTCCACGCCAGCTGCGGTCTGATAACGCTTTTCGGGAATCTTGGCCAGCAGTTTCAAAATGATTGCCGAGACAGGACCGGGGATGTTCGGCAGGCGATCTCCCGGAGAAATGGGTTGTTTTGCAACGTGACAGTGGACCCATTCCATGGGGTCGGAAGCGTTAAACGGGAGGCTGCCAGTCAGCATTTCATACAGCGTTACGCCCAGCGCATAAAGGTCGCTCCGCGAATCGACCGAGCGATTCATCCGTCCCGTTTGCTCCGGTGCCATGTACGGCAACGTTCCAGCGATGAACTCGGGAGGGTCAGGCGTTTTGCGCTCGCGTGGAAGCCGCGATGCAATTCCGAACCCGACGAGCCGGACCTCACCTGTCGCAGAGTCGAACAGAATATTGGCCGGCTTAACGTCTTTGTGAATCAGCCCTTTTTTGTGCAGTCCGCTGAGGGCGGCCGCCAGACCAACAGCAATTCCCAAGAACGACCCGAGCTCCACCGGACGCGAGAGAACTCGGTCAATGGGCTCACCACCAGGGTCTTCAAGGACCATGGCAGTCTGTCCGAGATGCTCCGTTAGTGCCAGGGGGCGAGCGGCCCACGCTGAATCGAGTTCATCTCTTAAAGAGTATTCGTACTCTAGCTTTCTTAGAGTCTGGACGGAAGATTTATTGGATGAAGGTGCGAGGACTAGGACTGATGCAAAACCGGGTTGGCTCGAGTGTTCACCGCGATAGAGGGTGAATTCCGGATCCTCGCGGAGAACGTTAAGAGCAAGTTCGGAAGAGCCCACGACGATTGTGCCTCCCAGAAAGTCCGGCGCGTTAGAAAGTGAACCGCGCGACAAGCTGAATCTGACGACTGCTGCTTACGGTGGTAAATATTCGTCCGACGTTGTCGGCGAGGTCACCCGCTGCATCATTGAAAACTGCGTCTCCGTTCCCTCCCAGGCTGAGCGCACTCTGCGTGTTACTCGGCACTCCAAAATTCGGATGGTTGAGAAGATTGTAGGCATCGACTCCGAATGTAATCCTCATGGCTTCGTTCAATTGGAAGCCTTTTTCGAGCGACAGATCAAATTCTGCGAACGTCGGGCCACGCAGGATATTCCGTCCGGCGGTGCCGAATTGATCGGGGGGTGGCACGGCGAATGCTTTCGGATTAAACCAGCAAGATGGGGTGCCCACTCGACTGCCGTTTGGACAAACTCCCACGTAAGGATTGCCAGTCAGGTCTGGTCTATCCGATGTAAATAATGATTGCACGTCTGCGTTGTCGAAGGCCAGCATGGGGGTAAAAGGGACATTGCTATGAAGGCTGGCAATGGCCGAAATCTGCCAGCCACCAAATTGGCTTTTGCGTCCAAAAGGAAGCTCATAGACGACATTCGCAACGAGATTATGCCGGATGTCGAATCCTGACCGGCCCCTGCTGCCCTTGCGATTGAAAGGGTCCTGAGTCGTTGCAGGCTCGTTTACGGCATCGGTATCGAAATTGTTCGTAGCGTCATCGGTGGAATGAGAAAAGGTGTAGGAGGCCTGCCAGGAAATGTTGTGGCCGTGGTGCTGCGATACTGAGAGTTGGAGTGAATTATAGAAAGACTGCGCATCGGTGAGATCCTCCGCCAGCGGCGAGGGCAAGTTAGGGTTATAGCGATGTCCCAAGGTGGGTTCGAAAGGATTTGCTTCGACTCCGCGTGGGAGATGATTGCCGCGAGCGCCAAAATAGCCCGCGCTGAGGATGGTTTCCGGCGCAACTTCCCATTCCAGGTTGAGGTTGTATTGCAGAGCGTATGGAAACTTCGGATGGTAAGTCATCTGATAAACGTCTAGCGCCTGGGTCACTACAGCATTTTGGGGGCTCAGGAAGCTCGGAAACACATAGGAATTTATACCGAGAAAAGGGGGTAGCAACCGATCGAGTCCAAACAACGATATCGAGAACTGATCACGAAAGATACCGGCGCCGCCCCGCAACACAGTCTTGCCACCGCCGAAGATGTTCCATGCAAAGCCGGCTCGAGGTGAAAACAAATCCCGAGGTGAAGTAGCCCACAGGTTGCCCACCGTCGGGCCGGAATCCATGGCTGGGTTACGGACAACCGACATCCATCCGTGTGTCTCAGTTGGACTTGAGAAGAAATCGTACCGCAACCCGGCATTGAGGGTAAGCCGGCTGTTGACTCGCCAAAAGTCCTGCACGAAGCCTGACGCCACACTCTGTCGGTAGTCGCGGTTCGAGTCGGAGTTCGAGGGATCCACACCCAGGTACGAAACAGGCAGACCCTGGAGGAAGAATTCCAACGGCGGGTTGTCAGTTTGTGCTGGAATCCCAAACGGGCTCAGATCCTCGAAGGTATACAGCCCAGTCAGGAGAACATCTTCCGGTCCATTGGACAGGATCCTTTGAAATGCACCGCCGAATGTGATGGTGTGTCTTCCAGTTGTACGTGAGAGTTGATCCTCAACTTGGTAAACGGTAGAAAAATCGGCCCAGGGAAGTGCAGGAAAGTTGCCGAGGAGACTTATGCCGGTAATGTCAAGCGTCCCGAATGGTTGGTCTGGTTCCAAAGAAATCGAAAGACCAGGATGCGTATTGTCGATCGAAGTTGTCGCGGTCGTGCGGTTCACACCGAATCGCAATTCATTCAACATTTCGCGCCCAAAATTGCTGCGATCCTGCACTGTAAAGTACTGGTTGCGGGCAGTATGATCGGTTGGGAAACCTGGGACGTGAAGTCCCGGGGGTGTCCCAAAATAGGGGACCAGTGACGAGCTGTCGTCAATGGTGTAGCGTACGAACAACGAGTGAGTGTTGGAGAAGTTGTGGTCGACACGGACCATACCGTGGTTCTCATAAGCGTTACCCTTGTCATCGGTGATCAGGTCCGCGGTTCCGTCCCCATTGTCCGCTCCGTTCGGAAGAGGAAACAGAGAGAGGAACTGTGGTACGCGAGGGTCGATGGCAACTTGAACACATCCGTTTGGAGTAGCGCTACTGCAGCTTCCTGGATTGGTGGCAGAGGGTAACAGACCTTGGTGGGCAAGCGCATCGGGCACCGTCGCGATTGCCGTTGATGCTTGTATTTCACGGAACCCCTCGTAGTCTGCATAAAAGAACGTGCGGTCGTGTACTAACGGCCCGCCGATTCCTGCGCCGAACTGGTTCCGCAAAAATGGTGGTATCGGGGCGCTGGCCAAATCAAAATAGTTTCTTGAATCAAGTGCGGCATCTCGGTAGAGTTCGAACAGCGATCCATGGAAGCGATTAGTTCCGGACTTGGTTACTGCGTCTATGACGCCGCCACCGTTCCTGCCGTACTCCACATCGAAGGTTTGCGTTAGGACACGGACCTCCGTGAATTCACTCAATCCCAGAAAGAGACCGGAGGCACCTCCCGGCGGATAGCCCAAGACCGGATCATTCGCATCCATACCATCAATGCGAAGGTCCGTCCAACTTGGGCGCATGCCATTAATCGCGACCTGCCCGGTCTTGCCATTCGAAAGTATCGACGGAGCACTGCTTGGTGTTGGAGCAACTCCAGGCTCCAAGACAACCGCCTGGAACAGATCGCGGCCGTTTAGAGGAAGTTCGGCTAAGCTTTGCTCTGGAACGAGCCCGCTGACGGCTGAGGTAGTACTATCGATCTCGTTGACGTCGCCGCTGACCGTCAGTTCCTGCGGATGGGTGCCGACGGCCAGTGAAAAGTTCATCGTCAAGCTGGAAGCCGAAGTCAGTGTAATTCCTTCGCGAACCAGTGTTTGGAATCCTTCTTTCTGTACGCGAACAGAGTAGTTTCCCATTGGCAAACCGGCGATATGATATTGGCCGGTCGAGTCAGTAGAGGAGTCTCGTTTTAATCCAGTGCTTTGGCTGAGAATCGTGACTTCGGCTCCGGGGATAACAGCGCCACTCGGGTCGGCGACGGTGCCGAAAACCGTCGCAACCTCGGTTTGGGGCCACGCGTATCCTTGGAGTAAGGCAAATGACAGGACCAGGCGTAAGCACGCCCTCGAACCGAAAAACGCACAAACGTACCGATAGCCGAGAGTCAACTCGGCAAAGCGGATTGGTGCACTTGCCGAGTTCATATGATGAATCCGGCTAGCTGGTGAGTCTTAGACGAACCCCTTGAAACAATGCCGGAATTATACCCCGAGCGAATGACAAACGGCACGCCCGCGTCGCGGTGCCGTTTGGATTCCTCAAGCGCCAAAACGCACCAGCTGCGGGGATGTTCATAGAATGATCAGCAACTTCAAAACGAGACACTAGCCACGCCGGCGGCAGACAGTACGCCGCTCAGGTAAGGGTTCTATGGACTGCATCGGCTGCTGTGGCTACTCTCCCTCCGCCCGCTCCCGAAGAATCCATTCGCGAACATAGGGAGGGCATTGGACGAGTTCAATGCCCTCGTCTTCGCAGCGAATCAGGAACCGAACCACCCCGAGATCCACCAGGGTGACTTCGCTCAGATCCAGAATTTTCTGTGCGGCGCAATCACTCATTGCTGATCGAATGCTAGCAATAAGGTCCGATTCAAGGCGGCCGCTCAGACGCAGTCTCGTCACGACTCGATCGCAGTCTTTCTCTATCCTGAACATCTCTTGCATGCCCCCGGTGCGCAGACCGTGGTTTGTCGCGCCGCCCCATTTTGAAGCTACAATTGTTGTTGCAGTGAGCCCAATTCTGTGCGACACGCGACGCTGAACTGCCTCAACGCATCTCTGCCATCTACGGCGTCAGATTCAATCTGCTCGACTGTCAGCTTGGGCTGCGGACGAGTCGTCAGTATGGTTCTTGTGACCTTTTCAGCTTCCTCCAGAACAGGTTCCGAGGAGCTAAGCCGAATACGGCTTAGCAGGGCGTAAAGTGGCAACAGTTTCTGAAGGTCACCGATGTTGTGCTGCAACGCCTCGACTAACAGGTGCGCGCTCTCGCCAATGAAGTCGGAGTAGAGCGCCTCCCGTCGCGCAATCTGTTGTCCTAACAGATTGCGCCGGTCCTGATGCCTCGCGGTGATCCACGTCGCGGTAGCCGACCCCGTTGCGCCGACCAGAGAACCCGCAATCGCCGCTAGAGCGGGGACCATTCCCAAATTCACAGGTGCTCCGAACGTATGTGCTCCTTGGTTGCTTTGCCGTTTGTAGTCAGGGGCGTGCCGCACCCGCGGATTGGCGCGCTCCCGTTCCTCGAAGTTGCATTTGGAACGCCATTCGTAAACCACTGACGCGCAATGCTGGTCAGGTCGATTCCACGCCTAGTCTTCAGCAAAATGCTGAGCGTTCAGCAGAGGGCATGACAACACTAGTACGGTCCAGACACGCTAACCGCTTTGCCTTCAATCCGTTTGGAAATGGCCAATTGCGTGCCTTCTCGATTGCGCTGGCAGTTGCGGCCAGGTGATGAGAGGAAAGGAAACGATCGAAGGAGAAGGAATATGACGTTCATTCCTACACAAACCGGGTTCATGAGCCTGGAAGATTCCGCCAGACTATTGCGCGCCATCTTCCCGAACTATCCCAGCCTGGAGCCGCACCATCCTGCGCCAGCTCTGGAGCCGCTTTCCCAAAGCGGCGCAGATCGGAGCAATTAGCCATGTTTCGTATCACTGCCGAAACCTGCCGTGCGTTCACACTCGCCGAGGTTCTCATTCTGGCGGCAATGAACGTGGAAAGCGTCCGCGTAGCATCCGGGGCGGCGTCAGTCGATGCGATTGAAAGCAAAAAATGATCAACCGATTGAAGAGGAGACCTCAGAAAATGGAAGACAACACTTTAGTCAAGTCCAGCTTTTCAGCCATTATCCACGCACCCATTGAGAGAGTGGATATTCCGTCCTGGTGTTTCACGCTCCCTGAGTCCGAGTACCAAGCCTGCTCTCCAGCTCATTTCTCCGCCGGTGCAACCACGGCGCCAGACGGCCGGCGCATGTCGATCAATGTCGAAGTAATAGGGGGCACCCTCATGGTGCAGCACTACGTGGAGGAGATCGGCAAGCCCGATCACCTGAGACTGGTTTCGAACTCAGACGTATTTACGCCAACCGGGCGCACCAAAATTGGCGTGATCTGGGACCTCAGCGTCAAGAAGATCGATGACAAGACATGCGAGTTCACAAACTTAGTTCATAGCTCTGCCACGCCGGAACTTTTAGACCTCCTCGGCAAACAAGGTATTCCATTCGAGGTCTTCAGAACTGCCCGCATTCCGATTACAGAGGCTCACAACCGGCAAGAGACGCCTCTATTCGCAAAAAGTATCGAGCGTTGTGCGTTGGGGAGGAAGTAACTCTGAATGCTGAGGTCACACGTACAAATTTCAACGACGGCAAGCCTGCAGACGAGGTGACGATCAAAACCTGTTTTCCCTGTCACGAGCCGGCCAGATCGCGACTTTGTCTTTACTCGTTATGCACGCTGATTTTGTGAACTGCGACAGAAGCTATTAAAGAAGAGTCTAAAAGGAGATGAAAATGACAGCTTTCGCGAGACATTTTCAATCACTCACGATAACGTACAGAGTTCTCTGCATGGCCTCGTTGGTCTTTGGCTCCGGCGTGCTTACCGCGCAAACGGCGAACCATCCTGTGCGCAACGTTGTGTTAGTCCACGGCGCCTGGGCTGACGGATCGGGCTGGAGAAATGTTTACGAGATTCTGACTAAGGATGGCTACAACGTCAGCATCGTGCAAGAGCCCGAAACTTCTTTCAAGGACGATGTCGAGGCGACGAAGCGTGTGATCGCTCAGCAGGACGGCCCCTGCATCCTGGTCGCTCACAGCTATGGCGGCGCTGTCGCAACCGAAGCAGGAAATGATCAGTCGGTTGTCGGCCTGGTCTATGTAGCCGCTCATATGCCCGATGCCGGCGAAACTGAAGCAGAAGATGGGAAGCGGTTTCCGAGCGATCTCAGTAAATCGACCGGCATAAAGAAGACGCCGGACGGCTTTACTTTTCTGGATCCAGCCCAATTCCACGAATATTTCGCAGCTGATCTGCCCGGCGAGCAAACGGAGTTCATGGCTCGGTCACAAGTGCCAAATTTCGCCGACAACTTCAAAGCCGTCCTCACTGCTGCCGCCTGGAGGACCAAGCCGAGTTGGATGCTGGTAGCAGGGGCGGACCGAACCATCAATCCCGAACTGGAGCGGTGGTATGCCAAGCGTGCCAACAGTCACACGATCGAAGTGCCGGGTGCGAGCCATGCAGTGTACGTCTCCCATCCGAAGGAGGTCGCGGCAGCCATTGAAGACGCGGCGGCACATGCGCAGTAACTTGCTCAATTCCAAAGGTTCACGCCGGAAAAATAAACTGAGGCACTGATCTAGTTTGAATCTTGGAACCCGGGAGGAAAGAACATGCCGAGCTTGAACTTCGATAAAGAGACCACAGCGCTTCTCGTGATCGATCCATACAACGACTTCATTTCCGAGGGTGGAAAGATATGGGACCGCATCAAGAATGTTGCGGAAGCGACGAATACCGTAACTCATATGTCGCAACTCGTGGAAGCGGCACGGCAGACCGGCCTCCATGTCTTTTATGCAATGCATCATCGCTATCGCCTAGGCGACTATGAGAGCTGGAAGTACGTTGCTCCTATCCAGAAAGCAGCGATGAAAAGTAAGGCTTTCGAATACGGCACGTGGGGCGGCGAGATTCGCGCCGAATTTGCGCCTCAACCAGGCGACATCATAGCCCAGGAGCATTGGGGCTCGAGCGGTTTCGCAAATACTGATTTGGATTTGTTGCTCAAAAGGCACGGCATCCAGAGACTCATCGTCATCGGGCTCATCGCACACACCTGTGTGGAGTCAACGGTTCGTTTCGCAGCTGAGCTTGGCTATGAAGTAACTGTGGTAAAAGACGCGACCGCTGATTACTCCGATGAGCATATGCACGCCGCCCTCGTCACTAATCTTCCCAGCTACGCCAATGCGATTGTGACAACGGATGAAGTCATTGAGTCGATGTCTGCTCTCGATACTTCTGGAAGGAGTGTTAAATGAAGGGCGAGAAAGTAGTCTCACTGTTCCAAGTGAAGGTATTGCCGCAGTATCGCGACGAGATTCTGCAGGCTGTTCTGCAGAACAAGCTGCCGACCCGCGCCGAAGAAGGCGTAGAGGCTTACTATCAGACGACGCTAAAGGATGATCCGAACACGCTTCTTTTCTTCGCCGTCTTTTCATCGCAAGCCGCTTACGATTCGCATGTTCAAACGGAGCACGCCAAGAGGACCTTCGCAGCCTTTCAAGGAAAGCTGACGGAAGAGCCGGTTCGTACCAAGTTGATCGAGCTTCACTGAGGATGCAATCAGAGGGGAGCAGTCATGAATACAGTGATCTTGATAACGGGGACAAGCACGGGCTTCGGCCGAAACGCGGTGTCGACTCTCGCGGAACGTGGATATAAGGTGTTCGCCACAATGCGTGATATCGCGGGTCGCAATGCTGCAACTACCAGAGAGTTGCGATCGCTGGCGAAGGCCAAAAGCTGGAATGTCGAGGTGCTCGAGATGGACGTCACCAACGAGGCCTCGGTGAACCAAGCGGTCGAGAAGGCACTCCATCATGCCGGACGCATCGACGTCGTGATTAACAATGCTGGCATCGCGGCGCTGGGTATCACTGAAGCCTACACGGTCGAGCAATTTCAGCAGGTGTTTGACGTGAATCTCCTTGGAGTTGCCCGGGTCAATCGTGCGGTGCTGCCCTCTATGCGGCGTCAACATAGCGGATTGCTCATCCATGTGAGCTCTGGAATGGGACGCGTCGTGGTACCTGGCTTCGCCGCCTACGCTGCCAGCAAATTTGCGCTCGAGGCCCTAGCGGATACCTACCGATTTGAGCTGTCTGCGTTTGGCGTCGATTCGGTTCTGGTTGAACCGGGGATGCACCGCACGCCCATTCTGGAAAAATTTCTTGCGCCAGCGGACCAGGCCCGAGTTGCCGAATATGGCTCTACCGCTGATGCAATCGACCGAGTCAAGAGCGTGTTCGACCAAGCCAGAACTGCACAGGAAACGCCCCCGCCCGAACTCGTCGTGGAGGCATTTGTTCGATTAATTGAGACGCCCGCCGGTGAACGACCGTTTCGGACTGTGCCAACTCCAAGCAGCCAGCGGTTGTTGGAGCCGTACAACGCACTAGCCGCAAGCCTACGGGAGACAGTCGCGAGGAATTACAAAGTACATGAGCTTACAGTCCTCCAGTAGATCGCTTATCCGATCGCATAAAGAAAGGACGAACAGTCGACCTGAAGGCGATGCTCCTTGACAAGGCAACGTGAGTCTACCGACGACTTCACTCGCAATACATGAAGGATAAAGACCATGAGCTCGAATCTATCTGATCCTGCATTCTGGAACCGTTTGCAGTTCGGCTTCACGATTACGTACCACTACTTGTTTCCACAACTCACCATGGGACTCGCATGGTTCGTGGTGTATTGGAAGTGGCGGGCCTTGAGAACGGGAGATGAACGGTACAACAAGGCAGTGCGTTTCTGGGCGAAGATATTTGGCCTGAATTTTGCGGTGGGGGTCGTCACGGGTATTCCAATGGAATTTCAGTTCGGCACCAACTGGGCGGGATTCAGTCGGTACGCAGCCGGCGTCATCGGGCAGACGCTAGGAATGGAAGGAATGTTCGCCTTCTTCTTGGAAAGCGCATTCGTCGGAGCGTTGATCTGGGGCGAAAAGCGCCTGGGCCCACGCTATCACTTTCTAGCCGCGGTGGCAGTCGCGACAGGGAGCTGGCTTTCGGGATTTTTCATTCTAGTCACCAACGCATTCATGCAGAATCCAGTGGGTTATCGAGTCGAGGCTAGCGGCGCGCTTGGCATCGCTAGCCTCAGGGGGTATCTCCTGAATCCGTGGGCGTGGGTCGAGTTTGCTCACAACCAGATGGCGGCACTCGTCACAGGCTCATTTGTGGTCGCAGCGGTCGGCGCCTTTTATAGCCTAAGAGAGCTCCATCAAACCCAGGCCCAGATGTACCTTCGTGCCGGAACCTTTGTTGCACTGGTAGCGTCCATGTTAGTCGCGTTTCCTACGGGCGACCAGCAGGCCAAGATGGTCGGCAAACATCAACCAGTAACGCTCGCCGCAATGGAAGGAAGATTTCAGGGTGGATCGAAGGCGGGTGTTGCCCTAGTTGGTCAGCCCAATATTGCAGCACGCCGCCTCGATAACCCGATCGAAGTCCCAGGTGCACTCAGCTTTCTTGCCTACGGACATTTCGGGAGCTATGTACGAGGTCTGGAGGAGTTTCCGCAGAATACCTGGCCCGATAACATCGAGCTTTTGTACTACTCGTTTCACCTGATGATCACGCTGGGCACTCTCTTCATCGTTCTCATGGCCTATGCTAACTTCCAGAATTGGCGGGGCCGCCTCGAATCCTGTTCTTGGCTCCTTTGGGTACTCATGCTCGCGTTTCCTTTTCCGTACATCGCGAATACCCTGGGCTGGATGACGGCGGAACTAGGGCGGCAGCCATGGCTTATTTACGGCATCTTTCATACGCACGATGGATACAGCAATGTCGTGAGCGGCGGCAATGTCATTTTCACGCTGATCGGATTCGTCGGCCTCTACTTCGTGTTGGGTGTGCTCTTTCTCTACTTGGTGGGGCGCGAAATCAGCCAAGGGCCCGACGAAGCAGTCCCGATCCAAAATCGCGGCGGTCAAATTAGTGCAAAACAGACGTTAGAAGAGCAAGAGGCGTTGGTCGCGGAACTTTAAAAAGGGTGCTTTATATGATCGAGACATGGTATGTCATCGTCAGCTTCATGCTGGTCATCTACGTAGCGCTGGACGGTCGAAATTTTGGAGCTGGAATGCTCCACTGCATCGTTGCTCGAACTCCCGAGGAGCGGCGCCAAGTCATTGCGGCGATCGGCCCCCTATGGTCGTGGCATGAGGTGTGGCTCGTTGGCTTCGGGGGTACCCTGCTGGCGGCATTTCCCCGGCTGATGACATCTGCATTTGCGGGCTATTACCTCGCACTGTTTCTGATTTTGTGGAGCTTGATCCTGCGGGGCATCTCGATCGAAGTGGGCGGCCATATCAATGATCGCCTTTGGCAGTCCTTTTGGGACTTCGTTTTTGTATTCTCAAACATTCTCCTTGCAGGGTTGTTCGGTGTGGCCGCGGGGAATCTGATTCGTGGTGTTCCGCTCGACGTGAACGGTAATTTCTCACTGGCGTTTTTTACGGATTTCCGGGTGCGTGCTATGGTGGGCCTGCTCGATTGGTACACAGTATCCGTCGCGGTCTTTACGTCGTTAATCCTGGCGGCACATGGAGCAACTTATCTCACGCTGAAGACCGAGGGTCCGGTCCATGACCGTAGCGCAGCATTGGCGAAATCACTTTGGGCAGCCGTGGCTCCTTTCTTCCTGGCCGTTTCGGTCGCGTCGTGGGTCGTTCGTCCCGATCTTTTCGTGCACATAATGCACGACCCGATCTGCTGGCTGGGGCTGCTCTTGTTGGTTGGTTCAATTGTCATGTTGATCTCTGGTTTCTCGAGCAAGAGGGAAAGCCACGCTTTCATTGCCTCGAATCTCTTGCTAGCAAGCATCATCGCCACTGGAGCAGCAAGCATGTTTCCGGTGATGCTGCACTCGACGCTTCGGCCTGAGAATTCACTAACCGCATATTCTGTCGCCGCAAGCCGTAGCACTCTACTAATCGCCTCTGTCTGGTGGCCAATCGGCGTCGGGCTTGCGATTGCTTACGCCGTATTCATATCGCAACGATATACCGGAAAGGTCAATGTTGAGGGCGATAATCAAGGCCTCTCTTAGACAGCCAATGCTCGGAACGAGCCGATTACACTGAGATTCTTCGTACGCTGCAGTTGTGGAGACCGTGCGCACAGCAAATTCGAGCGCAAAGTTTGCCGTGCGCCGTTGACCTACGACTCCTGCGCGTTCTTCAGTCTTCCGCCTTGACTCTCCTTATCACCCTCGCCCCGCAGTACAGAATCCGTAAGACGATTCGCAAGTCAGAAACAGTGATTCACAATCGGCCCGCAGGAGCGCCGCCTCCATCTATTCACCTCGTTTCTCCGCTGTAGCGAAGGTCATTCCCCGATTCATATGTGCGCTCGGGTGCTTGCTGAGCATTCGTCATTTTGCTGATTTCGCAGCGAAATTCCATTCACTGAATTCATCCCCCACCGAATTCCATCAGTCGCATTACAGGCCTCGCATCCTTTGCAGCGCATTGAAAACACGCGTTTGAGCTTCACTCGCGGCTGAAATATATCCGGCTGTTTTCGTGTCTTAGGTGCTTGGCATCTTTCGTGCTTGAAACCAGACGAAGGAGATTCGTCACATGAGTTCCACAACTTCGACAACGATCAACGCAGGGACGGACAAGTCAAAGACGACCGGCCGGCTCTTTTTTCTGGATCTCGGAGCTGGTCGCGTCATGTCTGCAAACACCGATGGTTCCAATTTGAAGACCATCGTCAATGAAGGCAAAAGGTTTCCAGACGGACTAGTGGTCGACGCCGCCGCCGGACACCTCTTCTGGACCAACATGGGCAATCCCAAGAAAAATGATGGCACTATCCTCCGCTCAGACCTAGACGGCAAGAACATTGTCACCGTCGTTCCGCCAGGCGGCACGTTCACGCCCAAGCAGCTCCAGCTCGAGAAGAAGAGCGGCAAACTCTATTGGTCAGACCGCGAAGGTATGCGTGTCATGCGCGCCAATCTCGACGGTTCGAATATCGAAACGCTCTTGGACACAAGCCAAGGCGATCCACGCCCCGGAGCTGACCCGACGAAATGGTGTGTCGGCATTGCGGTGGATGCTGAGGGCGGCAAGGTTTATTGGACGCAGAAAGGCGATGATAACGCCGGCCAAGGGCGAATCTTCCGCGCGAATATCGAGCTTCCGATAGGCCAGTCACCGGCGAATCGCAACGATATTGAACTGCTCTATGACAACCTTCCGGAGCCGATCGATCTGGATTTCGACCCCGCGACTCGGATGCTCTATTGGACAGACCGCGGTGATCCGCCGCGCGGCAACACGGTGAACCGTGCCCCTATGGACCCGATTCCTGGAAATGGCAAAGAGTCTGAAATTCTTTTCACGCATTTGATGGAAGGAATCGGGCTGGCTTTAGACCTGAAGGGCGGTCGCATGTTTTTCACCGATCTTACTGGCTCGGTCTACTCCGCCAATCTCGACGGGTCCAATCAGAAGACATTGGTGCTTGCTGAAGGAAACATCTCCGGCATTGCATATGCAGAAGTGCCAGCGGGGGATTAGGCAACTCTACGTCTCCCCTCGATCGGGCTCTCAACGATAGATGCTCGGCGCGAGAAGACCGCAACCGTGGATAACCTGCCCCGGTTAGGGAAGCCTGATCGGAGTTGTTTCGGAAGCTACTTTGAAAAGGAGAAACGTGTTTATGTCACTCAACAAACCCATTCGCAGGATCGCTATCGTCGGCACTGGAGTCATTGGCGCGAGCTGGGCCACACATTATCTAGCTCGCGGATACGACGTGGTTGCCACAGACCCGGCGCCGAACGCCGAAGAAAACCTACGTAAGTACGTTGACCAAGCCTGGGAGCAAGCGACGGTTCTTGGCCTTACGCCCGGAGGATCGCGGAACCGCTTGAGCTTTACCTCGAAGATGGAGGAGGCCCTTGCGAACGCCGACTTCGTTCAGGAGAATGCTCCCGAGCGTCCGGAATTCAAGATCAAACTATTCGCCGATATGGATGCTGCCACTCCTGTTGATTCGATCATCGCGTCAAGTTCATCGGGAATAACGCCGAGCGTGATGCAATCGAATTGCAAGAACCCCGAGCGTGTTCTCGTTGGCCATCCTTTCAATCCACCACACATTGTCCCATTGGTTGAAGTCGTCGGCGGGACGAAGACATCGCCCGAGATAATTCAGCGCGCGATTGAGTTTTATGCCTCTATCGGCAAGAAACCCATCCTGCTGAACAAGGAGCTTCCCGGGCACGTCGCCAATCGGCTTCAGGCAGCGCTGTACCGGGAGATCATGTACCTGATCCAGCAAGGCGTGCTGAGCGTCGCCGACGCTGACGATGCGGTGAGTTACGGGCCTGGCCTTCGTTGGGGAGTGATGGGTCCCAGCCTGCAGTTTCACCTCGCGGGGGGCACTGGCGGGATTAAGCATTTCATCGATCACCTGATGGATCCGATGGCCGCCCTGATCAAGACCCTCGGTACTCCTGATGTCAACCCGGAACTCAAGAAGACGATCGCGGATGGCGTTTTGCAGGAGGCTGGAGATCATTCGGTGGACCACTTGGCGCAGAACGAAAACGAGGTTCTGCTGGGCCTTATTCGACTGCGTTCGCAACAGGCAACGGCGTAGTGGGTGGAGATACCCACCTGAGGAATGAACATCATGGCAGAGCATCAATTACCACATGTGGTCATCGTGGGCGGCGGTTTCGGAGGACTAGCCGTCGCCCGCGCCTTACGGAAGGCGCCGGTTCGTATTACCGTCGTTGACCGGTCGAATCACAATCTCTTTCAACCGTTACTCTATCAAGTCGCGACCGCGACCCTGGCACCTGGCGACATCGCCGCACCGATTCGCCACCTGCTTCGGAAGCAGCGCAATGTGACGGTTGCGATGGCGGAAGTCACGGGTGTTGATGTTGCTAACCGCCGCGTGCTCGTCAATTATCTGGGCCAACCCGACACGCCGTTCGAATATGACTACCTGATCCTGGCGACTGGCGCTTCGCATAGTTATTTCGGTCATAACGAATTTGAGCCATTTGCGCCCGGCTTGAAAACCCTGGCTGACGCGGAGTCGGTTCGCGCAAAGGTGCTGAAGGCCTTCGAGACGGCCGAGATCGAAGAAGACCCCTCCAAGCATCAGGACCTACTCACCTTCGTTCTGGTTGGCGCCGGACCGACCGGCGTGGAGATGGCTGGCGCATTGGCTGAATTGCGTCGCTTTACGCTGAAGTCCGACTTCCGCCGGATCGACCCACTACGAGCACGCATCATCCTGGCAGAAGCACTGCCCCGAATCCTCGCGAATTTTCCCGAAGAGCTTTCGCGCAAAGCTCAGGCGCGCCTGGAGAGCGTCGGCGTGGAGTTGCGGCTCGGCAAGCCCGTCACGGCGATTGACGAGGCTCATGTGGTAATAGGGGATGAAACCATTCCTTGCCGCACCGTGATCTGGACAGCGGGGGTCACGCCTTCACCTGCGGGTAAGTGGCTGAACGCACCGACCGACAAGGCCGGACGGGTTCGGGTTCAGCCGGACTGCAGCGTTCCGGGACATGCCGAGGTCTTCGTTATCGGCGACACGGCTTCGCTCGATCAGGACGGGAAACCGCTGCCGGGTGTTGCGCAAGTGGCCATGCAGGAAGGTCGTTATGTCGGCAAGGTCATTGAGAATCGGGAGACAAGGCGGCCGGCGCCTCAGCCTTTTCGTTACTTTGACAAAGGCAACATGGCGGTGATTGGACGAGGCTTTGCGATTCTAGATTCACGATTCGCGAAATTGAGCGGGCTGCCGGCTTGGCTGGCGTGGGCCTTTATTCACATTCTGTTTCTTCCGGCATTCGGTAACCGGTTGCGGGTTTGGACGCAAGCGATTTGGTCCTACTTCACTCGCCAGAAAAGTTCTCAACTCATCGTCGAACCCCGCAGTGGGCAAACGCCTGCGCCTCCGGGTGCGCAACTTTCGGAGAAACGGAGCGACGGTTATCAAGGTTTGAACATGGCGAGGAATGCCGGCTTACTACTCTTGCTGTTGGCTGGTTCATTGTCGTTATTTCCGATCTCCCTTCACGCCCAAAGCAGCAACCCAGGTCAGCCATTCGAAGTTTCAACTATGACCGAGTCAGCCGCAGTCACATCCGCAAACAGTGCGCCTGCTAGTGAGAGCCCCTCCGCTACGGAAAAGGGTTGGGTTGTCGGAATTGGCAGTATCAACGCTTTCTACCATTCTGGCGCAACCATCGCAACGAGCGGTCAAACGATTCCAGGCGCGACAGCGAACGTCAGTAACAATTACTCCCTTATGTTCGACGTCCGTCGATACATCGCAAGGGATCTTTCGTTGACTTTGATGGCAGGGGTTCCTCCAAAACCGACAATTACAGGCGAGGGATCGGTCGCATCATTGGGCGAACTTGGAAAAGTTCGATATGGTCCCGCGATTCTCACGGCCGAGTATCACCTTCCAAAGCTACGCGCCTTTCGACCTTATGTGGGCGCGGGAACAGCGTACGCAATCATTCTAAAGGAACATGATGCAGCGGTTTCCCAACTCGGGGTTCGCAACAACTGGGGAACCGTTTTGGAGGCGGGAGCGGAGCATCAGCTCAGCAGAAACATGGCCCTGTTCGTCGACGTCAAGGAGGTTTGGCTAGCGGTAGACGCGCACGGGTCACTCTACGGCGTTGCTCCGGTCACCGCTCACGTGAACTTGAATCCGACCATTGTTTCGGTTGGTATCAGATTTCACCCTTCACTGGGGATATTTGATCGCCATTGACATCCATCAGAATTCCTCAAATCCATATTTCAAGTCACTGAAGGAGATATTCGTTATGAAACAGTCAATTGGAAATTTCCTGCTTCGTCGCCTGCAAGAAGCTGGTATTCAGCACATTTTCGGCGTGCCGGGCGATTACAACCTCGGCCTCATGCAACAGCTCGAAGACCGCGGTGAACCGGCCTGGATTGGAAATTGCAACGAGCTCAACGCTTCATATGCTACCGATGGCTACGCACGAATCAACGGCCTCGGCGCAATGATCGTAACGCACGGAGTCGGAACTCTTAGCGCGGTCAACGGCATCGCCGGTGCGTACAGCGAACATGTTCCTGTAATCCTGATCTCTGGCTCGCTTCCACTGCGAGCCGTTCAACGTGGAGATCTTATGCACCACACTCTCATCGATCCGGAAAAAGGGAACCTCTGTCGTATGTTCGCCGAGATAACGGACGCCCAAACGCGACTCACGCCGGAGAATGCCGTCGCTGAGATCGATCGGTTGATTCTGACGGCTTGGCGCCGAAAACTTCCCGTCTACATGGAACTGCCCTCGGACATTCCTTATCTCGAGATCGAGGTACCAGACAGTTCCCTGAAACTCGAAATGGCACCGAGTGACTCGGGAAATCTGAAAGCTAGCACCCAGATGATTCTGGAGAGATTGCACTCCGCCAAGTCGCCGGCTTTTCTTCTGGACATTGATGCGATGCGCTTCGGTATTTCGAAGCAGATCGTGGAACTCGCCGAACAATTTCAAATGCAGGTCGCGATGTTGAACTGCGCTAAAGGTGCTTTTCCCGAGAACTCCAGTCACTACGTTGGAACGTACGTTGGTACTATTGCAAGCTCCCCTGCAACGCGCCAGGCGATTGAAGGAAGCGATTGTCTACTTACGGTTGGTTACAGGAGCGTCGAAACGACGACTGGTTTCTTCACCGACAAGCTGCCCCCTTCTGCCATCTATCTGAGTTCCGACAGTGTCGACACTGCAGGTAAGAATTATCAGGGGGTCTATATTGCGGAGCTCTTGCAGTCCATAGTTGACGCGTCTTCGGGCACCGTCACGACGAAACAGCCGGCTCGTCCGTCGATGCAAGTGCCCTTCGTTCCCTCGGACGATCCCCTCACCCAAGACGCCTATTGGAAGGCGATACAGAATTTTCTGCGTCCTGGAGACGTGATCGTTGTGGAAGACGGAGCATCGAGCGCCGGTATGGGTCGACTCCCGTTGCCCGAGGCCAGCACTTATATCACCGGGGCATTTGTCTGGTGTTCGATCGGGTATGCGACACCCGCGCTGCTCGGAGCCATTCTCGCCTCCCCAGGGCGGCGTCACATCTTGCTTACCGGAGAGGGATCACTCCAGATGACCGTGCAAGAGCTCTCGACCGTCATGCGGCACGACCTTAAGCCCTTCATCTTCGTGATCAACAACTCGGGATACACAGTCGAGAGGGCCGTTCTGGGTAAGGATGCCAAGTACAACGACGTCGCGAACTGGCGCTATTCGGAATTGCCAAATGTCTTCTCTCGTGACAACAAGGCAGAAACCTACGTCGTCCAGACCAGCAACGAATTCCAGAAGGTGTTGGACTCTCCGCATTCCGGCATGGTCTTCGTGGAATCTGTCATGGACAAGTACGATGCGCCAATCGATTTGATCGTCGGTGGTCACGCTCTCGCCGATTCGGATTACGGAGTACCCGGGCCGCAGGCGGCAGCGAATGCGCAAATCCCATTTCCGACACGACACAGTGAGCGGAATGCCGACGCGTCCGCAGAGGAAAAGCCAGTATTGGTATAGAACAGCGCGCAAGCTGCGGACCGTAAACAGGGTCGTGCAGCGAACATAACCGGAGGTGAAACGAGACAGGAACTCGGGCGAACGCCACTGCATTCCGGCAGTGGCGTTCATGGTTGCGGGGGGCGGATTTGAACCGCCGACCTTTGGGTTATGCGATCTGACTCACCTTTCGATGAGAGTCGGACTGTACCTTCATCCACGAGGGATGCTCGCCATCCAGTCTCTACGCCTTCCCCCACAATTCCGGGGGCTTGGTTCGGTATTGCCCTATCGCTCGCGCGACGTAGGTTCCACCGACTTTGACGAGTGATCTTCCGATGCATTGCTGCGCCGGACGCCCAATTTGCAAAAGCTCCACAGCATAATAAGGATGCCCAGGGAACTCCAGGGAATCCTTGGGAGCATTAGGTTATGAGCCCACAGAGAATAGGAATTACAACAACTTACAAGACGCGGGTGGCCCTCGAAAAGCCTTGTAAGAAGCGGTAGGGAATCGTTATTGGACAGCCAACGGACAGTTCGAGCTGGTGCTCCTCTGCCGGGACTGGCTTTCACACTACAACAACAAAGCCCTCCCTGGAGTTGGCGGACGCAACTGGTCAGGGGAGTCCGCGCCGGAGACGTAATAGATTCGGCTTCTATTCGCCTACATTAACAGAACGGACAATCCGAAAAATAGAAGTGCGCCTCTCTCCACCGCTGCAGCGTCATTCCATCAAATACGGCATTGCCTACACCATATACATCTGAAATCTTGACCTTTCTGACATCGAGAAAAATGTATATTCCACTCATGTCCGCGATAACGTGATCCAAGTCTCCTTGCTCCTTCTCCGGGACGTGCCGGCGCAGCTCAGCGATGAGAGCCAGAGTGCTCAGGTTCCCGAATTCCTCATACAACGGCGGATACTTGACCGCAGCTGCTCGCGACAAGCTGTCAATAATCTCCCTAACATCCTTCTCGCCCTTTCCCGGTTGAAACGGAAGGTGCTTGCTTTTCCCGCCCCAACTGCTGACAAGGTAAGTAAGGTGCACCTGAAATTGAGAGAAGCGATACGCGATCTCCAGATCCAGTCTCTGTACGAGTTCGCGCTCTTTCAGCTTCTCCGCCCGTTCGATCTCTTGCCTCTTTGAGGCTTCAGCCCTTCGGTTTTGGGATTGAGTGTAGAGTGTGCCTCCCCAAGTGATGAGGATTGCGGATAACAACCAAAGTCCAAAACTGCTATTGAGGAACAGCCACACTCTGGAGCGCGGGGGGCTCTTCCCCTCTAGTTGTTTGCGAACCTCGGAACGGTATTGCTCTTCGAGCCGGAGTTGCTCTTTATCTTTGTCCGTCAGGAGCGGTGTGCGAATCTCGGCGCGGTATTGTTCTTCGAGTCTGATACGCGCTCTGTCGCCGTCAGTCAGCATTTCCAAGGACCTTCACACTGAAGTCGAACCACATGTTACGAGGTCAAAAACCCGGAAAGGCGTCAATTATGCCATATCTAGTTTGATCACAGTTGTGCTTTTAGCCGTTCTCGGATGGTGAATCATAAAGGACGTTATGTTCAGCTATTCGGTCGGTCCCTCTTGCGAGCCTTGCCGTAGGAGAAGAGAGCCTTGTCGATCGCTCGTTGCGACGGAAGGTCCCGAGCTGCGCAGGCTTCCTGAAGGTCGCGAACGATATTGCAGAATGTCTCCAAGTACCAGACAGGGTCTTTAGACTTTGTCTTCACGATCGTGTGGCTGCCGTAACGTCCTTGAGTAAGAAAATAAATGCCCGCCTGCGTGTTGCTGTCGTAAATGGGGAACTTTGCGTGCGAAAACACATGAAGCACATAAGTCGCTCTGGACAGTCCGAACTCACTCAGTTGTGGACCATTTTGCCCTGCCTTTGTGAATTGTTTCTTGGCAATTTGATTCAGAAAAGAGCGATAGTCCCCTCGGTCTAGATATTGTGTTAAGGCTGAACGGCTCCGAGGGAGATCCCGCCAGACGGTGTATGCGGCGACTGCGTTTGGCCTCCACGAACCAGTGAAAGCAACCGAGCATTTGCCGAATTCTCTTTCCACGCCGTGGCGGAGGGCACCATCTTTCCAAGCTCCGAGAACATCAAAATCTGCGTCCGATAATTCCGCGCCCCTCGCAACCAGTTCCTGATAAACGTCCTCCGGAAATTTCTCTGAGTTGAACTCGGAAGACCATGTCATAAGCCACTGCGACGGCAATACGCTCGCGCCGCCTCGGGACTCAAATGCAAATACAGCCACTGAAGGTCCGCTCCTGAGAGGTGTTAGGCTGCTGTTCCAGTAAGTAGTCGGGCAGCGGCAAATTATCCTCTATGCCCGGCATCGAAGCAACAATTGTCCCTAGCGCTCTGCCTCAACGCATGACAAAGGACGTTACCAGTTGCAAGAAGTCGTGGATGGGTCCGACTGAGCGCACCGTTATCGTCTTCCGAAGCACCGCCGGTTATGATAGATAGGCTCCGTCAAGCGGTAGAGAATGCTGAATCTCAGCGCGCTATATCTTAGCCAGAAAAGGCTGGACGAAGTACTCGATCGTGGGATACTTCCTGTCGCTGCCCGCTTGTTTCCTTTGGGGGATCCGCAGAAGTCGGGTTTGGAGCGGACAGCAATCGTCGGTGCCTACGAGGATGCAGCACTTCAGTGGTTGACATCAGCCAAGCTGCCAACCTTGGGCGAACTGGTGGCAGAGGATCGCCTAACTCAAGGCACGTTCTTTACCCACATTGGGGTCTTCAATGGAAGGGGCATATCGGAGGCTGCCGGACGGTTTCGCAGAGGTCAGTCTGTAGACAAGGAGGCCGTACTTTGGACAAAACTGGACACGCTCCGTGAAGGACTGACGCTCACAGTTCAAGTGCACCCGCAAAACTACACGAGTAATTCCGCATCTGTCGAGATGTCCGGGAAAAAGAGACTCTTCCTTGTTGGCCGGCTGACGGAGTGCGACACGAAGAATCTGCGCGCGCAAGCGTACATTGTCGGCTATTTACACGAAGAACCGCGGAAGGGGATGCCAAGTATAGATCACTTCGGTCGTCTCCCTTGGCACATGGAAGTTTTCCCTCAGCAGATTGACAATTTCGCTGCCAGCACAGATGAGAAAATGCCCACAGCTGCCGAACTCGCAAAGATGCTGACGATACCCGAGTCAGAAGTAAAGGCGGCCTTCGCTTCCATAATTGGCGAACCATTCATTCCTAAGGATTGGGGAGGCGAGCACTCAGACCTCGTCTCCACACAAGTGCGTATCGAAAACCAATCGGTTTCAACAGCCTTTGCTTTCAAGGGTCCTGGCAAAGCCAAGAAGCTAACAGTCGCCGATCTGGGGAAGAACGGTGACCAGATTTCGCGGCTGTTCTCCGAACCGAGTGACTTCGTCGTTCTGCAGCATTGTCATGGTGTGACATCAGCTGTTCGTGATCATATGCGCGCGTTCGCGACACGCATTGGTCAGCTTCGTCCATTCTGCATTATTGACGGAGCCGATACCCTGCGCATCTTCAAGGCATATGAGAAACTCGGCTTCAGTCGCAGCAAGAGAAAAAGTAAAACGCATCCGCGGAGGGCCGAGTGAAATACAAACTCGATTTGTCTCCGAAGTTCGACTTTTCCGCGCCCTCGGCGTCCGGCGCCCCAATCTCGAATCCGATCAAAGTATGTAGCTTTTGTCACCTGAGTAAAGTTTTAGGAGCGATGCCGAGCCGTTAGCAAGAATCAAGGGCGCGAAGGCGGGAGTGGGGTTTTCCAGCCCAAGACTTGGGCGGACGGGGACAATTTCACCTGCTTCGGTGGCAGGCGCTGGGGTGAATATCTGCGGAGGAACATACGAACGTATTCCTCTATGAGCCGGGAGGTGTTATCGGCTCTCAGGATCACGCAGGTTTTGAAGGATAACGATGCGTCGGAAAGCGCCTTTACAACCACACCGTCAGCATCAAAGCCTGTCGCCGAAGGTTGCGTAAGGATAGCGACGCCTAAGTGCTCCGACACCAAGTCCACTGCCTGCTGTGGCGCAATGACATCGTGAGCGTGCCTGGGAGCGATGGACCCACATTGCGCTGCATCCATGATTGCCTCAAACACTACTGGATCGAAACGCTTCGGAAATAGAATCCACTCATCCTTGGCCAGGTCCTGGAGAACCAGACGTTCTTTGTGAGCAGCGGGGTGGTTCTCTGGAAGTACAGCGTAAACCGGAGCCGGAGCAAAGGGCACAGCCGTGATCTGGGCATCCTGCGGTGGCGCCGTCACTAGGGCGAGGTTGACTTCGCCTACAAGGACGCTATGGACTGACTCCATCGCAAACTGAGTCTTTAGTCGAATTTCGAGTCTTGGGTATAAAGGAAGCCGGATCGCGAGCAACGCGGAAACCCAGTCGTGATTGGCATACGGTGAGCGCCCAATCGTCAAGACAGTATCGGACCCGTTGTGGGCAGCCCGAGCGAGGTGCACGGCCCGCTCCGTGTGCGAGAGCGCAGAGCGGGCCTCTTGCACGAAGACACGCCCTGCATCCGTGAGTTCCACAATCCGTCGCTTGTCGCGAGTGAACAGGTGAAACTGATGCTCTGCTTCTAAGTCCGTAATCTGTTTGCTGAGCGCAGGCTGGGTTATATGCAATCTGTCCGCGGCCCGCCGGAAGTTCAGCTCTTCGGCCAAGGCAATGACTGCAAGCAGGTGACGGATTTCAACGCTGGGGAACACTGCTCCAAGCCCCGTTCACGAGTTGGATGACACCAGGTGTTTCGTCCTGCCATTTGCATGTGAAGCGACGAGTGGTTACGAGGTTGGAACCCGGCCAGTTCCGAAAAGTTTCCCGATGAGTCAACAATTTTTTGAGTCACTTGCAGTCTGAAACCAGCCCCAGGCAGCGGTTCTCGGGCATTGTGTTCTATGGATTGGTTGAGAATGTGACGCCATTCTGACTTGCGCACACTCGACCTAGCTTATGCAGATCGGAGCGTAGCATTAGGACCTGTTAGCCAGGCCAGGTTTGCCTGGAACTGAACAAGCTAAGGAGCATTTGAATAGACGGGTAGCAAGGTGCGATCATGCTAACGTTTCGAGTTCGGGGATTATTCAAATGTTCGGGAAGAACGCGATAATGGATGCTCTGTCGAGAGGGGACATCAGCATCTCTTACGAATATGACCTCAGCATGGACGTACCGGTGCGTCTTGCGGATGCGGCGGTCGTCGACCCCCATGATCCTGACGCGCTTGCGACCCGGATATTTCAGCGGCATTTCTTCGGGGATAGACTGGGACTGACAGTTGGCCCGATAGTGGTGTCAGACAGCATCCGCCGACTCCCAGGTCGGGTTCTTTTCAAAGGCCGCGCGGGTCATTTCGATCTCACAAAATCTAACGGCGAGATCGAGATAATGCCCGAAGAGAGCTTGGCCGTCCATTCCGTCGAATACGTCCGCGTAGGGGCGAAGACTGCGGCATATATTCTGCCGCGGCTGACCCTGGCCACGGCCGGTCTAGTCGTTGTGCCGACATACATCGACCCGTACTGGGAGGGAATACTTCAGCTGTACATTACAAATCTCTCATCGGAGCCCCATAGCCTGAAATTCGGCGAGCGCATTGCTATATGCCGGTTCTACGAGGTTGAGGGTGCGGATGAGAATCCCGAAATAAAAAGCCAGTTTACGCAGAAAAGTCACCACTATGGCCTCAACTGGCGCCGGATCCTAGACTCGGATGCAGACGTTCAACCCCGCAGAAAGCAACATGTGCCAGTAGCAGTTTATCGCGAAAGGCTTCGGACTAAAGCAGCTCAGTTCATTACCAACTGGCACAATTTCATGGGTCTAGCCGCCGGTGCGGCGTTGATCGGCGCGATCTTCGTCTACGCTAGGTTTGATTCAAAGGCTGGCCAGATCGACAATATTGCTACACAGGTTCAGGCGCTTAGAACAGATATCGACCGTAATGCTGCCGCCCTGAAGGATCTTGACCGGGACTTTCCACAAAGCGGCAGTTTTGACTTGCAGCTAGCCGCAAACCAGCAGCAATTGACGCAGGACATTGCACTGGAAAGGAGGCCAGCCTCCGGAGCCGAGGTATGGGTGTTCCCGACCCCCAGCGCCGCTCCGATAGTGGCTACAGGCAAAATTTACTGTGGTTCAGGAATGACGGATTGTAAACTGCGCATAACTGTACAGCGGACGTTGGTTTCTCCTCAAATGCCAAACGTTCAAATCAAATGGCTCATCCTAGGCCGATGACGATTGCCCCCGACCTCGCCTTGCTCTCTGCCCCGATTAGGTTCAGTGGGCGAGACGGCAGGGAGTATCAGATACGGCAAATGGACGCAGAATATGCAGTGAAGCATTCACGTGCACTCAAGGCAATTCACAAACTCATTCCACACGTCGGAAGTGACGCGGAGTTCTTGTCCGAAATAGAGGGGGAATCTGGTAAGCAGCTCTATCGTTGGAGTATAAGCCTTGCAGTAGAACACCAAGGCAAGACGATCGCGTTCTTAACGTCATACGTCCGTGACTATTCTGAACGTCACCCGTTCCGCTCGGCATACATCCACCGAATGAGCGTTGCAAGGGAGCACCAGCGCAATTATGTTGGCGCTCAGCTCGTTGCGACCGCTGTGTCACTGTACTTCGAGGCGATGCCATGGGTGCTCACCGTTACGGTGCAGACAAACGATGAGCCGAAGAATGCCGCGGTGCTGGAGTTTTATCGCAGATGTGGTTTTCGCGACCGTTACACAGTCGAATATGCAAACAAGGTCGACTCGTTAATGGAATTCGAGAGAACGAACAGCACAGGACCAGGCTCGCCGTTTGGCGACTTCGAGAATCTAACGACGGCACCGAGACCCCCAGTCTTGAACCGTCTTCCCAATATCTTCGAGAGTCCTCCAACACTGGAATGTCGTGCGGTATTCTTCGGTACTACGAGTAATGAGAAATTTCTTCAGTACCGCTGCCTGTTAAAATCTTATGGCCTTCGCCTACAACGGTTGCAGCACAAGATCTCGCTCACTGAGCCTCAGATTGATCATCCAGGTCCTGTGGCCGAATCCGCTCTTGTCGCAGGTCCTCTGAAACTGTTCTCGCGTTTTGCGGCAAAGAACACCTCCTTCCCTGTGATGGTAGAAGATACAATGCTGTTCATCGAGCATTTCAACGATAACTACAATGTTCATCCGATACTACCGGGCCCCGATACAAAGCGGTGGTGGATGGCGCTTCGTGCAGAGGGAATGTTACGCGTCTTGGGCGCGTCACCAAGGCGCGCGGCAAAATACGTTTGCCAAATTGGTATAAATTATGGCCCTGGCAAATACGATTATTTCAGGCATGAACAGCCGGGTGAAATTGCGAGTGCCATTCGCATAAGCCCTCCGTCGACATCCAACTTCCCCTACACTAATGCCACGTTCTTTCATTCAATTTTCATCCCCCAAGGTTCCTCAAGAACCCTCGCCGAGATGGATTCCAATGAGCTTCTTAAGTTTGACTACAGGCGAGCCTGCATCGCCAAGGCATTGCCTCTTCTCAGGCAGCACGGCGCTCTTGATTCACAACTCGGCCTTTTTGGGATATCGTGAGCGACTAAATGCTACTTATCGTATCGGGGCCTTCTGGTGTAGGTAAGAGTCGGCTGCTTGATCTCGCCGAACAGGCATTCGGCTTCCGGCGCGTGGTTCCCCTGACTACGAGGTCAAGTCGCAGAGGTGAGAGAGCCGGTTACGATTATCACTTCGTGTCGAGAGAACAGTTCCGCCAGTTAATTGTTGATGACCTACTTACGGCATGGGACTATGTACTGGGAAATTATTACGGATATGGCAAGGATTTAGCCGAGGGCATCAGGTCAGGCCAGAACATTGTGATACAGGCGCTGTCTCGGATGGCCATTCGGATTGCCGCAGCATCTTCAGATGTATTGCTTGTGTCCTTAAAACCGAGTTCTGATCTGCTTCTTGAAACCCGCTTGACCGAGCGGAACTACAGTACATCGGAACTTACGCTCAGGAGAGCACACTGGGAAGAGGAAATTGAACTGTCATCCCTGTTCAACGTCGTAATCGACAACGCAGATATTACCCCAACGGCAGAATTGACAACCACGCTCGCAGACGTGATAAATCGATTTGCGTAGGAGCCAAGCGTGCGATGAAGTTCAAAGGGCAGGTTGTGAAGCGGTTGACACCGCTGTGGCGGAGTCAAATTCAATAAAAAATGCGGAGTGCAAACTAGCACTCCGCCAGAAAATCCAAGGCGATTGATCTATGCCGCAGTCTTGCGACTCTTCGGCTTTGCTTTGGCCTTCGTCTTCTTATCTCGTTTCGCAGCAAGTTCCTCTGCCACGGCCTTTTGAAGTTTCTCAGTATCTACGCGGTAGCGTTTGGCGGCGTCCGTGAGAACGTCGTCGCGGCTTGCGGTGGGTCGCTGATAAGCCGAATCCAACAGGCTGATTTCCAGAAGCAGCTTGCACATTTCGGACTCGTCATATTTGCTGACTTGCTTGGCGAGAAGTTCCTGCGCGGACGCAGAGTCCTTCTTTGCCTCTACCTTGTGCCGCTTCGCCAGAGCCGGGACTTGGCTGTAGGAGAGATGACCGATCAGGTAGTGGGCAACCGCCAGCAAGTCGGCTTTCTTTAACGGAGCCGATACACGTTGGAGGATCGTAGCCAAGACACGATGGCGAGTCGTGATGGCCAGTTTCTCCTTTTCGATCCGCTTCCGTTCCTCTGCCCGCTCCCGCTCGACTTGCTGCGGAGAAGGCGTGTCGGGATGGTGGACACGACAAGCTGGATCGGCACAAACCTTGACGACCTGTCCGCGCTTGCCGCCGTCCATGACGATGGCCTCTGCCATCTTCTCGCAGGGCTTCTGGTTAGCCGGTAGCTTGGTGCTTGCGCCGTTTGCCTTCGGTTTCTTGATCTCCAACTCCACATACCGATTCCGTCCAAGAGGAGCGCCCTCGCGGGAATTCCACGCCGCCGAAATCTGGATTAGCTGCGGCTTGGTTTCCAGAGTCTTTTTCACGCAAGCGTCAATCTTGGCCCGAAAACAGTCGGGCGAAGTGCAGGAATCTTTCCGCACGTCGGGAAAAAGTAGTTTGTTGAATCCAGTTCGCTTCGGGCAGTTGGCACACGAACCTGCTTCGGGAACGAGTGTCTCATCCTGCTTGTCAAACGGCGCGGACGCCAGTTGTAGCAAAATGTTCGATTCGATCCACGCTGCCAACTCCCGCACTGGAATCAGGACTTGGCTGTTGCCCTCGCTTGTCCACAAGCCCCGAAAGGCAGCCGAGAATGCTTCCTGCTGCTGCGAAGCCGGGAGCTTGGCGATCAGCAAAGCGTGGCCGATGGTGATCTGGTCTTTCAGGAACGCCTCGGCCACTGGTGGTATGAGGTCAGCGAGTCTGATACGACCGTAGACATACGCCTCGCTCTTGCCAGCGCGGGACGCTATGGTGGCGATGGTGTAGGCAGGCTCTCCGAGTTCCAAGAGTGACTTGAAGCCCAGAGCTTCCTCTAGCGGGTGGATGTCCTCGCGTTGCAGGTTCTCAACACACTGAGCCTCGATTGCCTCGGCATCCGTGAGCTTGACTACGCGGACGGGAAGTTTGTCGAGTTCCGCCAGTTTCGCCGCTCTGAGGCGACGTGCCCCGGCTACGACCTCGTACTTGCTTTCCTCCAATTCGCGTACCAAAAGAGGCGCCAGAATCCCCTGCGTCTTGAAGCTGGCGGCCAGTTCTTCGAGGCTCTTTGCATCAAATCGTTTGCGGGGATTGGTTGCTGACTCCGCAAGCGCGGTGATGGGAACGCTGCGATATTCATGGTTGTTGACTGCATTTTGCGTACTCGGCATGATCTTTTCTCCTCTCATGTGTTTTTGGTTATGGGTTGATGGACTCAGCGCACACGTCGAGCCTGAAAGCCAAACGCTGCAGGTGTTGGCGTGTTATGCGGCTGCCGCGAGTGCCGCTGGCTCGGGGGCAATGCCCCCGAGGATCACGGCAGCGGTTTGCTGAACGGCTTCCAAACTTTCGCGCAAGAGATTGGCGTCTCCATGCCAAAGCTGGATGTAGTCCTGGGATGCGGTTCCGTTCTGAAGGCCGACCGATTGGCAGACCACAAAGGCCACGGCTTCGGCCTCGGTCTCGCGGACTTGTTTGGTGGTCAGGGTGCGGCGGTCGCCACGATGCAACATTTCGTGAGCGATCTCATGCACGAGCGTCGAGAACTCCTCGGCTGGCTGCATCCCGGATAGGAGCGTGATCTTGCCGCCATACGAGAGACCCTTTGCGGGAGCAATTCTTTCGGAGAAACTAATCTCGACGCTTTGCGCTTCCACGAACTTGAACAGCCGTTCGCGGTATCCGCTCACGTCGCCGTTGACTTCGGTCAGTGTTGGGAGTTCTTTGCCTTCGGTCTGACTGATATCAAAAACGTAGACGGCCCGGAATCCGTACAGCGTCCGCTGACCCTCGGTTGTCGCGTTTTCACTCGGCTCGTCGGTCGCCACGTCCTTCGTGCTTCGTCTTCCGACCATCGGGGCGAGAATGAAAATGCCCTTTTCTCCCCGTTTAACGAAGCGGCCAAGCGAGTTCCATGTCCGAAGTCCGGCAACGTTGGTAGCATCGGGCTTCTGGCGTGCGATGAGCATGATGTTGCCGAAGCTGTAAGTGTGAAACTTCGCCATTGCTCCGAGGTATGCGGTGAGGACTTCACTGTGACCGGACTCCAGTGCTGCGACGAGGAAATCCACGGCCTCTTTCGTTCGTGTGTTGACTTCTTCTAATTTCATGTTTTTTCCCTTTCTGCCGTTTCCGGCTTGTTTCTTTCTTCACTAGAGCGGCAGCGGGAAGAAACAAGGCGGAACGGTGAAAGGGACAGAACGGAGGCCGAAGGAGGGTGGCAGGGCGTGAGTGAAAGCGCGGTGAGTGCCAAACGGAGTTGGGTTTAGTTTGGCGCGAAACCGGCGCAGTCCGAAACGCCCGTCCGAGCCGCGGCCGAGCGGCGTCCACCCGGAAGAGGGCGAAGTGAAGATAAAGATAGCGCAGCCTTCCGTCTGAGGTTGAATGTGAGATGCGGTGGATCATCGGGTGATTCTGGTGCAGGTGTCAGACTGTGCAGCATCTACTCCTTGAAGCTGCCTGCAGCCAGGATAATTCGGGTAGTGGGCTGTTTTGAGTTTTGGCTGTAAAATGCCGCCGTGAATCACGCAAAGTTCAAACTCTCTTTCTGGCATCCGTTCGGACCTCACGCTGAGGAAAGCATGTCTGAAATCATAGATCGCAAGCGTGCGGAAATACGAGCGAACGGCTGGACGCTGTGGTCCTTCGCATACCGCCCTATGCTCGCAGATTGGCAACGTGAGCTGGACGGTGCCACGGAAGACGGAGTGTTCGCATTTTGCTCGGAAGGCAAGGGAGCCGTCGATCCGGTTCGGGAAGGGAGCCCAAGCACGGCAATTAACTGCCAACGCTACCGATTCGTGGATATTGATACGAAATGGCTTCCAATGCCAGATGGCGTTAGAGTCCCTCATCCATTTCAACCCGGCAGGGAAAAACTAGCATCTGCGTTTGTAGTACAGCAGATCGTATGCCCCGTCGAACCATTTCAACCTCCAGCCGTAGAGTGGTTCTCTCCGAACAGGGGACCGTGGTGTAACACGCAGATTCCAACCCGTGGCGTATATCTCATCCGGCAGGGCGGCACAGCCGCTATGAGGAGTGTCAGTGCTGTGCTAGAGCTAAGGCCGCCCTACCTAGCCGTGTGTTCGGCTGATGAAAATTGATATTGACGATTCACTTTCTATGAGACCAATGTTCACGATCCACGCCGGGGAATATCTAGTCGGCCTTCACGTGCAGCAGCGATTGGGATTCAATGTTTGGATACCGGCGAAGGACACTGGGATCGACTTGCTGGTAACGGACCGCGAAAATCGCCACGTCACTTCACTGCAAGCAAAATACGGGAAGGACTTTTTGCCGGGGGAGTCCTCCGTGCTGCGAGAATCGCTGCGCTGCCTCAGTTGGTTCACGTTGAACAGAAGCAAACTCAAAGATTCTCGGGCCGAGTTTTGGGTTTTTGTGTTGCACAGCTTCAAAAGCAAGCCAGACTTTGTCGTGATTCCCAAGGCTGAACTGCACCAGCGCATGACGAAACTCCACAGTGACAAGACGCTTCAAATCTATCTTTGCTCCACAGGAAGCAAGCGTTGCTGGGAGATAAGAGGTCTGGGTCATGACCTATCACAGATTGAAGAGGGCGTCCGTAATGAGCCTTTGCGGGACTTCACGCAATACCTGAACGCGAACGGCTGGGCAGCATTAACAAAGAAACTGGCAGCGTGAAAATTCAAAACAGCCGACTACCATAATTCGCAATGCTTCGACGACGGTTCTGTGTGAGATTATGTATATTTCGTGTGGCTTTCTAGCAAGGCGTTGGGCCTGACCAGCGCGGAGGTCTTCGAAACGGTACGGGTTTTTAGTTGTACCAAGGTATCTACTGGGACGGCCTAAAGGTCGGGCGGACAATGGCTTGCAGCGATATCGTTATGTGCGTTAGAATGTAGTTTCGCCTTATATTCGCCCTATGGCCAGCATTTCGCCTCAAAGTTGGGTTAGCCAGCTCGGACTGGAAGATCGAGTCGGCACGCGGGATCTCGTTTTAAGAGGCGATTTCATCCCTGAATCGCCACACGCTGGCGCCATCGAATCTTGCTTCCGGCGCCTGAACCTGTCTGGCGTTGGCATGATCGGGTCTGTGCCGACGATCGGTTTCCTTGATCAGCAGACGCTGGATCAGGACGAGATTGATCGAGTTCACCGTGCTCTATGGAATCAAGGGCTGCTGAGTATCTTGATTGTTTGGCTGCCTTCCGAAGTTCGAATCTATACCCTCTGGGAACCGCCGGTTGAAAGGGCCGGCGTACCTAAAAATCTCGACAGGCTCGTTGTCGAGGTTCTTCACTCAAGCGCCGATGCGCTGCGAATGCGGAGCCTAGTCGCGGAGGTTGAGTCCGGTCGATATTTTGAAGATCACCAGTCATTCTTTCGTGAGAACGCACGCGTGGATTCGACGCTGCTTTCGAACCTAACGGAAGCAGAGCAACGACTGCGAAAGCGTGGGCTGGGTTCTACTGCGGCGCGCGCGGTTCTGCTGCAGATTATTTTCATTTCTTATCTTGAAGATCGACGCATAGTGGACCCAGCGTATTATCGCGAGCGGGTTGGTATTAAGAAAGTTGGGTCTTTTCTTGAGATCTTGAAACTTAATTCTATTGGCACACTGGGTGCGCTTTTCCATCGCCTGCGGCGGGACTTCAATGGCGATATTTTTTACGGCCCCTGCTCATTCGGTCCGGACAAAGGACCGGAGCTCTCGCAAGAACATGTTGAAATTCTGCACGATTTTAGAAGTGGCAGCGTTGAGCTCACGACCGGGCAGCTGAGGTTTTGGCCGTTTGATTTCAGCTATGTTCCGGTGGAACTGATCAGCTCGATTTACGATCGGTTCCTTAATGAGAAAGATTCTGATCGTCGATCTTTCGGTAGCTACTTCACGCCTACGTTTCTCGCTGACATCGCCGTCGACCAGGCGTGGGAGGCTCTTGGACAGAAATCAGAAGAAGATCCCAACATTCTCGTGTTAGATCCCGCCTGCGGCTCGGGTATTTTCCTTGTGCGTGTTTTCCAGCGCATGATACGTGCGTGGCGCTGTCAACATCGAAACGCTTCTCCACCTTGGCGCACATTGAAGGCGTTTTTGAATCGTCTTCACGGAATCGACAAGCAAGCCGACGCTGTTCGTATCTCAGTGTTTTCCTTGTACATTGCCTTACTCGAAGAAGTTGAACCGCCCGCAATCGTGGAACTGCTCCGAATCGGCAGAATCCTTCCGCGCCTGTTCGGAAAAACATTGCTGGAAGCGGACTTCTTCAGCCCAAAGCTGAAGTGGGGTCGGTACGACTTGGTAATCGGTAATCCTCCATGGGTGAGTCGCAATTCGACCGCAGCGGTCTCGGCACTGGTATGGTGTAAGAAACACGGGTTTCCCATGCCGCAAAAGGAAGTTGCATGGGCTTTTGTTTGGAAGGCACAGGCCCATGCTAAGCGGAGGGGCACCGTAGCCTTACTCCTGCCCGCAATGGGAATCCTCCACAACCACACCGAAGCAGTGCAGCAAGCGCGCAGGCTGTGGTTAAAGACTGCAAGACTGACAAGGGTGATTAATTTTTCAGATGTCTGTTTTCAACTTTTCGAGGATGCAGATCGTCCAACTGTTCTGGCGATCTACTCATCTACAAGCGATGAATCGTACGAGTTCCAATACTGGTGCCCCAAGGCAACCAGAATCCTGAGTGCAGCCAAGATTCTGGTGGTTTCCCCGACAGATCAATGGGTCGTAAACAGCCAGACCGCTTGGGCGGAACGATTCTTTTGGAAGAGACGGATCTGGGCTGGGGGAAGAGAACTGCGACTGCTTGATCTTCTCATGGATTTCCCGAAGCTTGGAGAGCTCGTTTCTAGCTATCGGGACCGGCACGCTAGGCAGTTGAAAAATAGTCGCGAGTCCTGGACGATCGGACAAGGTTTTCAAGAGCTCCACTCCGAACGTGTGAGAGGAAGCATTCATGGTTTCACCACGGAACCATCACTGACTCGCATTCCTTTTCTGGACTCGTCCTCTTTTCAACCGTGGACCATCCCTACCGTGACGTCGCAGCCGTGGGCTTCTCCACGCGTGCGCCGTGCGGGTTTCATTCCCGGCTATTTCGGTGCACGCATTTTGGTTATCAAGGGCGTTCAGCGGAAGACAGGATTGATTCGGGCAGCCTATGTGGAGCAAGACTTTTCTTTCAGACATTCCATCCAGGCCATCATCTTCCCACCGGAGGAGAAGGCAACAGCAAAACTACTCACCGCTATTCTGAATAGTGAGCTAGCGGCATGGTTCTTATTTCACATTAGTGCAAGCCTTGGAACGGAACGGGCAGAAGTTCATATTGAAGAATTGCTGGAACTGCCATTCCCGCAACCGTCGGAAGTGTCAACCAAAGCTGCCACAACGGCCGAGGAGATTGTACGGATTGTCGACCAGTTGATTGCGGGGAGAGATGAGTTCTTCGTTCCTGATACTGCCAGCCAGGTTCAGGAAATCAACCGACTGGTGTGCCAGTTCTTCGGCTTGACTGCGGACGAAGCCGCCATTGTCGAAGAAGGAGTCAAGAAGGTCATTCCGAGCATGCAACCGCGCCGAGGAGCAGACACGCCGCTGCTTCGAGAGGTGAGTAGGCTGGAAGAATTCGATTATGCGCAGACTCTGATTAGTACATTGCAGCACTGGGTAAAAGGTACGAAGCGGCTGCAGGCTACCCTTCTCGGTGCCGAATCACCTTGGCGGGCTATTCAACTTCGCTTCGTCGATGAAGCAACCAGTCAGCCTGTGGTAGTCAATCAAGACTCGTCTGCGCTGATGCAAACCATACACCAGTTCATGTCAGCGCTGCCCGCACGGCATACTCGAAATGTTTATTTTGCTTCGAAGCTCAAGGTGTTTGCGGGCGATATGTTGATCTTGGTAAAGCCACTGGACAGTCGCTTCTGGCTTCGCACCGCAGCATTGGACGATGCTGACGAGATTGCGGCTGACCTCCTGATGGAGCGCCATGAGGAGGCAATGCTTCAGTCTCACCAATGAGTATCTTCGGAAAATCTCGCTTGTGGGTGACCAGTTTCGAAGACGTTCATGCCGTTTTGATGGACGCCATTGTACGAGTGTGGCCGTCATGTCGTGCCATTTGTGAAGCAACGACGCTTGAAGATGAAATTACTCGAAAACTGGTTGTGCTGATGCGAAAGGACCCAACAATTCGATCATCCCCGTTCTTCGTCGAGTCCCAGCTAGAGCTTCTGCCTCCGGACCTGAAGGGAGATGTAACGGCAAAGGGGTACTTGGATATTGCGGTTTTGTTCTTCACGACATCCCGGAAGGTGTATTTCGCGTGCGAGTGCAAACGACTTAATGTACCCGACGGCCTCGGGAACCGTAGATCTTTAGCGACAGAATATGTGCTCGAAGGGATGATGCGCTTTGTTCGGGCCCAGTACGCCAAGAAGTTTCCAGTGGGGGCGATGATTGGCTACGTCATGGACGGCGATACTGTGAGCGCCACATCGGCGGTGGTCACACAGGTAAGGAAATACAGCCGCCGACTGCGATGCCACAGCCGAGATATAAGAAGTGGGGCAACTCCCGCGGCTTTGACAACCACGCACCGCCGCAAGTGCGGTAACATTCGGCTCACGCACCTGCTAATGCCTGTGTAGTACTTCTGACCTGTCAAGCTTGATAAGGTGTGGGGCGCGAAAGCCATTGTTTTCGTGTTGCGCACTTGTTTGGTGGTCAGCCAGCGGCGAAATGAGTGGCGAAGCCATTGATGGTCATGTTGTCTAGGATGGCATCGTGAGGGATCAAAACGTACTTCCAAGGCTTACCGCCATAGGTGACGGCATGATTGCTTGCGTGCTTGCACCATGTGACCGCCACATCTCGTTTGGCGATGACTTCAGGATCAGTCATCTCGTTTCGTGCCTTGGGTTCGAGCATGTAGACCACCGATTTGGCTTCTGCCACGAAGTCCGGCTGGTATTCGAGCTGGTCTGGGCCGGACTTGTAAAAGAGCTGGAACTGTCCTTTCGCGGGCTTGAACCATTTTTGTGCTTCGCGGTCCAGGATCAGTGCCAGTTTTCGTTCTGAGTCGGACTGAAATTTCTGCACAGGATAGAGACAATTCTTGAAGCCCCCAAATAGATACTTGGCCATGTTGCTCTTGTCTGCAGGTGCATGGTGAAAATCAAGGATGGGATCAGATGCCGATGCTGTGTAAGCGCTAGGCTTTAGTTCGGTAAAGCCTTTGCTGATTCGCACATCGAGCGGGCCAGACTCTTCCCAATAATGCTTCTGCATTTGGGCGTGAACAAATCGAGCAATATCCCGCTGGTAAATGCGCAGCACTCTCCTGGTGTCTTCTTCCGATAGATAAGTATGGAGGTGCTTCACCACCTGACCGGCCAATTCATAAAGCAAATCAGCGTGGTTGTCGTACGAGACATCGTCAAAATCCATGAGACCGCTGACAATGTAGTTCTCTGGGCGGACTTCCTCCGTCCCTGCACTTCCTAGCGCCAGCACTTCGAGTTCATTTGTGCGTAGATGTTGAATCCACAACTCTTCGCTGGGGGGTGGATATTTGAGAGCATCAAGCTCAAGAGTGAACGATTTGAACCCTGATCTTACTTCTCCGGTTGGCACCACGAGGATACGGGGGATATCAATAGTCTGCTGAATTACCAACTGTGTTGTTTTCGCGACAATTGAGGCGATGTCAGGTTTGGCAGTGACGCCTTCAAGCTCCATCTGTGTCGGTCGATATTGGTTTGTCACCTCTTTTAGAATCTGCGCCTGGAACTCTGGCTTTTGCAGATAACTTACAGTTGGAAGTTTCTGGGGTTGATTCTCAAGCGTTCGGATGACGTCGTAGGCAATCTGGGCGAGCTTTTGTTCTTCAGGCAGTGAGAACACTGGCGGTTTGTTATCCGGGGGGACGAGGGTGTTAACGGTGTTGTGCTCTGGCTGAATTCCTAGTTTAACCGCCAGTTCCGACTGCGATACCACGGTCACGGTCTTTTCCTGAAGTTGGTCGGGAGTCAAGATGACTTGTTTCAGGCGAATTGTGGAGCCAGGTTTGTTCGCTTCTTCGATGATCTCCTGGAACTTGTCGTGCGCGATGATGTTCAGGCGGTCAACTGCCGTCACTCCAGTCCGTTTCCCGTATGGCAAGCGGAGGCCACGTCCAATCGACTGTTCGATGAGTGTGCGTGCATTCGCGGCACGTAGCGGAACTATCGTGTAGAGGTTGGTGACATCCCAGCCCTCTTTGAGCATGTTGACGTGGATGACGATTTCAGTGGGTTCGTCCGCTTGTTCTACCCGCAGGAGCCGCTCAATCATTTCATCTTCTTCTTCTCCGGTTTTGCTAGAGTCGACCTGAATTACTTTAGTCTTATAGGCACCCTCAAAGAACTTTTCTGATTCGACCAGCTGTTTCAATTGGGCTGCGTGCGTGGTATCGCGAGCGATGACGAGCAAAAAGGGTTTGACAATATGACGGTCACTTTGGCGCGCGTAGGTCTGTAGTTCGACCTTAACACTTTCATGGAGCCGTACCCCGTCTTCCAACTTCAGGCGTTCGATCTCTTCGGTGGACATGCCGGACGCCTTGAAGTCCTTCCGCGTCACCGCTGCGGGCTCCTTCACGAAGCCATCGGCCATCGCCTTGCCTAGTGGGTAATCGAAAATGACGTTTCTAAACGGCACAGGGCCCTTGCCCGTTTCCACAAACGGAGTCGCGGTGAGTTCCAGGCCCATTATGGGTTTCAGTTCATTGATTGCACGAACGCCCGCAGAGGCCCGATAGCGATGCGACTCGTCCATGATTAGCACGAGATCCGGGAGGCCGGCGAGGTAATCGAAGTAGCTCTCGCCGATATATTCCGAGAGGCGCTTAATTCGCGGCGATTTCCCCCCGCGTACCTCGGAGTTGATCTTCGAAATATTGAAAATATTAACCTTGCAGCGCAGCACTTGGTCGAATAGGTTGCCTGCCTTCTCCTCATAGTCGTCGCCGGTAATAATCTCTGGTGCGTCTGTTGCAAACTCGGCGATCCCCTGAAATACGTATTTCGGAGTGTTCGGTGTGAAATCGGTGATGAGCTTCTTATAGATCGTTAGGTTTGGTGCCAATACAAAAAAATTATTGATTCCGTGCGCCAAATGAAGATAGCTGATGAAGGCCCCCATCAGCCGAGTCTTGCCGACGCCAGTAGCAAGAGCAAAACACAAGGATGGAAAGTCGCGCTCGAAGTCAGCAACAGTTGGGAACTCAGTGTGGATCGCTTCTAGGGCGCCAGGCGTATCAGTGTCCTTTTTCGGTGGAACGATCTCTGTAATGCGGTCGAGGATTTCCAATGATTGTCGCTGCGGGGGGCGCAAGCTCAGACGACCGGCGATTGAATTAACGTGACGGTTCATCGGCGAATACCCCCTGCCTCAACGAAGAGTTCTTGCTGACCTCGTCTAGGGGGCGCTTGGGGAAGGTTCTTGACCTGCAAACTGTAATCATCGTGACCCCACTCGCAACGTGCGAGGACCGTTTTGGGGATCTTCTTTACGGTTAGGTTCGGCCACCGGTCAGCTTTTCCGCGGAATGCTATACATAGCACAAGCAAAGTTCGTTGGTGGCCAACTTCCTCGTTTAGTTGATCAAGCTGCTCTGCGCTGAGAATCTGTGTCGTAACATAGATGAAATCGCGCTCCGTTGAGTGGCCGTGTTGCCAATAAAGCGAATCACTCGGGGCGTATTTGAATCCCTCCAGCTTACACAGTGCCTCCGCAAGCATTGGGGCATTGAACTGTCGGTTTATCACCCAATTGCCCCATTTGTCCTTTTCGAGCAACGAGGGCGCAAGGCGGAAATACTGGAACCCGCCCCCGCCGCCCCAGTCCAAAACGTCAGTCACCCCTCCGGGGTCATCTCCGTTGATCACTTTCCTCAAGCGTGGAATGATATGCGTACGACAATGTTCGCCGAGCTCGACCATGATCCATTGACGTCTCATCTTATGTGCGACAGCGCCAGTCGTGCCTGTGCCAGCGAATGAATCGAGAACCAGTTCACCCTCATTACTTCCTATCTCAAGAATTTTAGAAAGTAGCCGCTCAGGTTTCGGTGTCGGAAAGTCCGGTAGGCCTAACTCGCGAATCTCCCTAATGCCTTGCTGATTAAGACCAAAAATGTCGCCGTCCGCCCACAAAGTAGTGGGAAGGATCCCTTCTTCTGACTCCGACAGGAAGTGTTTAAGCCGCGGTGCGCGGTCGCCGTGGGGCCCCCACCAAATCCTGTTGTCTCTGTCGAGAGCGGCGAATCCCGCTGGGTTTCGACTCCAACACCTATTAGGGGGAGGCATGAATTTCTTTCCACTTGGCGACGTCACTTCAAAAATATTCTCTGACTTACCGGTCCTCGCGTACTGCCGTCCGCGTGCGCCTCCGACGAGACTGATTGTCATAGTAACGGATTGCCAAACGCCGCGTGAGTCGTTGTCGGGATTTTCGTACCGAGATTCCTGCTTCTCTGTTCGAGTGAAACGATTCGGATGGAACTGCTCTCGATCTTTGCAATAAACGAGCAGATGTTCGTGTGCAGTTGAGAAGAATTGTGCATTGCTGCGAACGGCATATGATTTATTCCAGATGACGTCAGCTACAAAGTTATCTCTGCCGAAAAGTTCATCCATTAGCACGCGGCAATAATGAGCTTCATTGTCGTCAAGCTGCACCCAGCAAGAACCGTCATGACTGAGCAATCGTCGCAGCAACTCCAAGCGATCGCGCATCATGCTCAGCCAGATTGAGTGTTCAAGCCCATCCTCATATTGCGCGAACGCCGATCCGGTGTTGTAAGGCGGATCGATATAAACGCATTTCACACGTCCGGAGAATTCCTGTTCCAGAGCTTTCAATGCCAATAGGTTGTCACCGAAGATCAACCGGTTATCAAAAACATCCCGGTTTGTCACCCGATGCTGAGCGTGATACGAGTTCGTTGGGTCTCCGAGAAGAATCCTCGGTTCCAGCCTGGGCCGATTTTCCTTCCCGATCCACGTCAACTCAAGTCTTTGCCTGTTGCTCATGAGAGGCTTCCGATCTGTGGTGCCTTGGACACTAGATATGCGAAGAGATCTTCTGGATAAGGCTGACCGGTCTTTTGTTGTTTCTGCTTATGGTCCACCACCGGATCGGACCCAAGGCCGTAGTGTTCAATAGCAATCTTCTCGACTAGTGGAGTGACGTCCGTCTGATTGCGGAAAAGGGCAAGTGGGCCTTTTCCGACTGCCTTTGTAAGATTCAGGTGTGTTTCGCGAAGTTGATCAAAGGGCGTACTGAGTTGCGCTTCTAACTTCTTCTCATCGATAAGGACGGGAGCAAAAGCAGCGTCCCGGACTCGTTTTGCAAGTACCCATGCGGCGGCAAACACGCCGTGCCGGTAGGCAAGTCGATCCTGGCCAGTCGCATGCTCCGCTTCGTCGTTCATTCTTTTCACAACATATCGGTTGAATCGGACTGCATTAGCTAGGTGAAATGGGGTTAACCCAGCAGTGAAGAGAGCTTTGTATTGCGGAGAAGTCGTATCTAGGAGCTGGGCCGGTTCCTTTTTGAGCCAAACTATGTATCGAGGATCGGCTTGAAACATCGCTAGGGCCTGTGCGGCTTCATCGATTCGAATGTGGCCGACGGTAGAAGCCACATGATCCTGCATTCCTGGCTTAAACGCATAGTGAATACCAAGGTATGCCAGCTCTCGACGAAGCCTCTCTTGTTCATCATCTAGCGCGGCAAAATCGGAAAACAGTACGGGGTTTTGGTGGTTCCGAGCGCGGGTGACCTCTTTTCCGAAACTCGCGTTGGCATCAGACTTGATCAAGGTGAAAGATACCTTGGCCGCGGAGATGTCGTTTCCCGCATTGTCCGCTGCGAATCGCGCTGACGAGGCGATGGTTTGAGCTCCATTAATAACAGACAAACCTCGAACTTTCAGCTTCTTTCGATCACTCTTCAATCCCTTTGGCTCAACGATTTCGCACAGTGCGGTCACGCCATTGTTCAAGTAAACAAAATTCTCAGGCTGATCTTTGAGTGTCTTTTGGATGGCGGAATTTACCTCGGTTTTGTGTCCAAGGAATGTGCGAATATTCTTTTCGTACAGAGCCTTGCCGTACTTTTCGTGCAACTCGACGAGATCGCTCAGTAGGGCCAATCCGAAATAAGTGAGGCGAGGCTGATTGATTACCGTACTTTTATACAATCTCAACTCGACATTTACTTTTTCATATGCTTTGGCGGCTAGAAGGTCTACGACGACCTTGGCTGCGTCGTAGTCGATAAACGGCGCTTCCAATCGTTCTTCGTCGTCAGGATCTGCAAAAAGTTCGTTGAAAGCCTCTTTCGCATGTTGGCTAACGCCAGCTCCTGTGTGCGCCACGACGAGTCGAATGTGGCTGCAATTGTCAAGAGCAAGTTCGATCTCGGCTTTCCGATTTTGGACATTGGTGTTGAATCCTGTGAAATCTTGCTTTATCAGCTTGCGGATACCCTGGCAAAACGCCAGCGCCTCGTCCTGACTGAACTGCTCGCCGGCTTTTAGCTTTGATTGCACGAGGTAAAGGGTTTCGGTCGAGGCATGATAGTAGATCGCATCAACACCAAAATCGTCGAAATCATCAACAACTGATCGAGCAGCGTCTGTAGCGCTGATGGTACAAACTTTGCTGAGCGCAAACGCGCCGAATGCGCGGGACTGATTCTTTTTTCTTTGCTCATCTGCTGGTTTCGTCTGATCAAGTAGGGGTGGCAGATGAGGGACGAAGTCCGTGTCGAGCGCTTTTTGGAGCATTGCAAAATGAGCTTGGTCGAGTGCACTCATAGTTGCGCGACGCTGATGCTGATCATCTTTAACACTCTTGCTATCGAAGTATCCATCGCACGACAAAAAGTTTTTCCGACTGGGTTCGCTGAGTTAGCTTAGCCTCAATCTGCTGGATGAGCTCATCACGTCTGCTATCGACCTCATCCTGAGCATCGAACAATGAGCGGCGACGCTGGTTCCGCTGCGCTTCCAGCGCCTTGATTTCCTTTTGCCTTAGCAGTTTCTCCTCCAACGTTGCGGTTGTCATGGCTGCTCGCTTGACATCTTTGATCTGGCGATCAAGCTCTTTGATTTCGCGCTCCAGCCCAAGCTTAAGATCGTCAGCCCACCCATCGAGCTTCGCCGTTTCCATCTCGAAGAACTGCAAGTTTCGACTGGAAATCAACTGACTGATTGTAGCTTGCCGTTTCTCTGTGATGGTTTGCAGTTGCGATTCTACCTCGTCGAGAACAGTGGGGAAGACGCTGGAAGACGCTACCTCTGCCGGCAACGAGAACATCCGACCGAATACCTCTTCAGCCAAGCTTTCCCCGGCATCTGTTGTGGCAGCAAATATCAAGTGATCTTCTGCTTGACCCAGTGATTCGACCGCGAAATTGGACAACATCACCCAGCCAGCTTTACCCCGCAGTGGCTCAAGAACGCTGATTTTGCCGTCGTGGGCAGCGTAGTCGAATTGCACTTCTTGCCTTGGCAGAGCACGACCCCTGGCGCTTGCTAAGACCGCTTCTGCCAGAGGATGGTTTAGACGGTAGAGGTGTGCTTCGCCGGAACGCCGTGGGAGTTCGTAGAGGCCGAGGGGAATGTCGCCGCTGAATGGACAACTGGTGACGCGAAATGAAGATTCGTCGAGGAACTGAGCATGGCTTCTCATTTCATGTCGCGTGAGGTCGATCAGCAATCGCTCGTAGCGATTGAGGTAAGCCTTGGATGCCTCGTCGCGGATTCTAAGTTTTTCCCGCACCTCGTCGTCGAAATTCTCCAGCAAGCGCTGTTGCGTGCGAGTCATTGCCTCGTTAATCTCGAAGCTGAGTTCTAATTGGAGTTGATCGAATGCTGACTGAATTTGTTCCGGTTTGCGGCAGTGTTGATAGATATCGGCGATACGTTTCTCGAAGTCAACGCCGGAGCCAATAGCGCCCAACACCTCATCGCTCGCTCCGAACACGCCCTCGAACAATTTGAATTTCTCAGACAGCAGTTCAAAGACGCGTTGATCGGCGGCATTCTTCCTATTCAAGAAGTTCACCACAACAACGTCATGTTTCTGTCCGTACCGATGGCAGCGTCCAATGCGTTGCTCGATGCGCTGCGGATTCCACGGCAGATCGTAATTCACCACAAGTGAGCAGAACTGAAGGTTGATTCCTTCCGCACCTGCCTCAGTGGCAATCATGATTCGGCCCTCTTCGCGGAAGTAGTCAACGAGAGCGGAGCGAATGTCGGCGGACTTGGAACCTGTAACGCGATCCGTTCCCTCATGTTGCTGGAGCCATGTAGCGTAGATCCGCTTTGAGATTTCATCATTGTTCGAACCGTTGAACAGAACAATACCGTCGTTGAAGGGGCTGTCAGCCAGCACCCGCAGAAGGTAGCTTTGTGTCCGACAAGACTCGGTGAAGATGATAGCTTTCTGCGCCGCCCCGAGGCCGGCCGCCCTTTTGAAACCGACTTCGAGGGCCTTGAGAAGCGCACGGCCTTTGGCATTCTGTTCAATGGATTTAGCGAGTGCGGCAAAGGTATCGAGATCAGCAATTTCCTGTTCGATCGCAGAGCGTTCGGTGGCCGAGAGCTCATCTTCTGTCGGGTCATCGGGCCACTCCTCAGCAGTCTCGTTCAAAGCTTCATAGTCCTGATCGAGTTCATCCGGCAGCGACGTCGAGGGTTCCTGCCTCTTGACTTTCGATTTGAGGCGATTCGAGATCGATTCCAGAGCGCCAGCGATAGCAAAGGTCGAAGACGCTAGCAGCTTACGGAGCACAAGCGTCATCAGCGACCGCTGGCTCGCTGGGAGGGCCTGGAGATTGTCACGGCGTAGATATTCTGAAACCAGATTGTAAAGGCGGTCCTCACTTTCCTCGGGCGTGAACTCTTCGACGAGCGGGAGCCTCATTGTGAATGGAATATAGGCTGTGACTTGCCTTCGAAGAGTGCGATAACAAATCGGCTTCAGCCGATCTTTGAGAGTGCGGAACACCTGCTCTTGCCCCAAATTGGCAAACTGTTCTCGGAAACTCTTCAAATCACCAAAAGCGTGCTCGTCAACGAAACTGACAAGTCCAAACAGTTCAAGAAGTGAGTTCTGTAGTGGAGTGGCAGTAAGCAAGAGCTTCGGAGAGCCGTCCAGAGCCTGTTTGAGCGTATTCGCGATTACGTTCGATGGCTTGTAAACATTGCGCAGCCTGTGTGCTTCGTCGATGACGACCAGATCCCAAGGCGTCGAACGAACATCAGTAGCCTTGTTGCGAACGAAGTGGTAAGAGCAGATTACGATGGTATCTGTTGTCTCGAATGGACGGAAATTTCCCTGCTTGACCGCAGCATTGTAGAACTTGGTTTCGAGAATCTCGCATGGCAAGAAGAACTTTTCGGAGAGTTCCTGGTACCACTGTTTTCTGAGATTTGAGGGTGTAATGACGAGAATTCGCCTTTTCCGTTCCGCCCATTTTTGGGAAAGGACGAGGCCCGCCTCAATGGTCTTTCCTAGGCCGACTTCATCGGCGAGCAATGCACCCTTTGACAGCGGCGAACTGAAGGCAAAAAGGGCTGCATCGACTTGGTGAGGATTTAGATCGACCTGCGCGCTTGCGACGGCCCCGGCCAGCTTTTCAAGGCTGTCAGACGAGCAGCGTTTTGTCAGTTCATATGCGTAGTACTTTGCGTGGTAATCGGTTAGATTCACGTTTCTTCTGTCTTTGGGGTAAGTCCGCACAACACGCATTTCGCTCCGTCTTGGAGGAATTTCCAGGTTCAGTTAACTGGATGTTCCGAGGGGTCGGTCCTTGTACAATGTGAAATCTACCGGCATTACCAACGGAATACCATAGACTCAGTGTTCGATGTGGATAATAGCAAGAAATTATGCCCCGTACCTAAAGTAGTGCTCTGGAAGAGTCGTCATCTTTCCCATGATCATTTCTCCATCCCAATGTTCGACATTGTCAGAGTCCCACCCCAATTCCCAGCCCGGCGGATGAAGCTTGATTCATTTCCAAGGCCGAAGTCTTGGAGACATCGGCCCCGAGCTGAGGGCCGAGTCTTGTCATGTCGTTAGTAAAGAGCGTGACTTCGTGGCTCGCTCGGGAGATGGAGACGTAGGCGAACCGCGAGTTGAGCAGGTCTGGATGAACTTTAGTATCGGCGTGCACGAGAACGCGTTCGGCAGTAAGGCCCTGGGAACTGTGGCTGGTGACGGCGTAGCCGTGGTCGAAATGACGATGCTCGCTGGCGTTGAATTCGATCTGGCGGTTGTTGTCGAGGCGGGCGGAAAGGCGGCCGTCGGCATGGATTGCCTCGACGGCGGCGAGGTCGCGATTGGCAACGCCAAGCGATTTGTCGGGCGCGGTGAACTGGATGCGGTCGCCTACCGATAACTCGCGTTCCATTTCGCGGTAGACGCTGACGCCTGTGAGACGGCGGGGATCGTAGGTGGCAAGTTCTTGGTTCGCTTTCTCTACCGTGAGCTGGTTCGCGGCTGGGTTGATCGCGACAACCGTTGCATAGGCGGCAGCTTCGATTCCGATGGCCTTGCTGCCACGTGCGTAGCGAATCACGTCGTTGATCTCGTAGTGGTTTGCCCAGGATCGGTCGGCTCCGGTCATGTCCTGACGCTGAACCAAAACGCGAAAAGTATGATCTTCTGGGGCAAGGCTTCCAGCGGTCTTCAACTCCTGCCGAACAGCGACGTTCAGCTCGCGGCGGGACGCATTGTCCGGTGAGACGATAAGCGTGTTTTCGGGCGATTCGATGTAGCTCTTGGCGATGGTGCGGACGCGGTCCTCCCGATCGAGAATTTCCTTCACACGGCCTTGTTGTTGGAGTGCGTCGAGCGCGGCGGACACTTGGCCCGTGGCCAGTAGTTCGACGGTAGATTTCAGAGTCGGGTCCTGCTGTCGAACGATCTCAGCGAGTGTGGCAGTGCGCATTCCGGCTTCCTGCAGTTGCTCGAACGGGCGCCCCGCTTCGACACCCTGATGCTGGCGAATATCGCCGACCAGAAGCACGTGGTCATTGGGAGCAAGCCGCGAAAGAAACTCGCGCATCTGGTTGGTGCTGGCAAGGCTCGATTCATCAACAAGGTAGAAGTGCTTTTGGTTTCGTAGGTCCGGATTTGCAGTTCGGGCGAGGAATCCTTGCAAGGTTCCGGCCTCGATGCCGGCCTCATTTAGTTGGCGTGCAGCCCGCGAGGTGGGGGCGAAGCCTTCAACCTCATAGCCCTGCCTTTCCGCGGCGATGCGGATGACTGTGAGCGTGGTCGTCTTACCTGATCCGGCGAATCCTTGGATTCCTTGGATGCGGTCGGGCGAGCTGAGCACATCCTCGATAACGGTCTTTTGTGCACGGTTGAGATGCTGGTGATGGTCAGCCACGGCGATGGCCTGCGGGCGCGAAAGAACTGGCTCGGCTTGGTTTAGTCCGTCGCACATCCGGCGCAGAATCTCATGTTCCGCCTCGATAGTTTTCGCAGTGGTGAACTGACGGCCCGGAAGGCTCTGAGGTCGGTCGACGATTTGAAATTCTCCGGAAGCTACGCGGGCGTCAAGATTGGCTCGGACCTGGGCATGGGTGATCTCACCCATGCCTCGGCGAAGCCCATCCCGGATCAACGCACGTTCATCTACAACTGCCTCGCGCTCGAAGTTCTTGTCACGGGAAAAGGTGACAGATTCTCGAACCCGGTCCAACGAGTTGACCGGCTTCTCCTGGTGTTGAGACCGTTCACGGGCTGCGCGTACAACGGTATCGGCTTGGTGCCCAAAGTCTGCTGCCAGCTTCCGATGCGCAGCCATCACTTCCCGCGGAGAATGAATCTCCTTGCGGTCACGCGTCGAGTGCGCGGCGATCTCGGCAGCTTCCTTCCCGGAGCGGCCCGTGCGTTCGAGGTACTCACGAATCTGCTGGCTGCGCGGACTGGATGCATCGAGGTATTCCTGTGTGTAGCCTTTGATCTCCGGGGCGCCGCTGCGCCCTGTTGTGATTTCATAACCGAGTTGGCGCACCCTATAAGTCAGCTCGGATTGATAGATCGCCGTGGCAAATTGCTGCGACTGAAAGAGTCCTCGTTCCTGAAGGGCACGCGTTTCTCCGTGGGCCCGCTCGGTTATGTTGAAGATAACAACGTGTGTATGAAGCTGCGGCGCGACATAGCCATCGACTGGGCGGGCCGTATCGTGCTCAAATTTGGCGGCAATAAACTTCCCTGTCGTCTCGGGGGGATGATTGCCGCCGATGCGGGCTTGTGCGTAGTGTTCGAGCTGGTCGAGGGCGACGCGGACGCTCTCCCGGTGCGCTTGGCGGACGCGCTCATCGCCCCCGACTAGCGCAGTAAGAGACACAGATTTTGGCGCGGAAAAGGTCGCATCCCAGCCGGCCCGGTGCTCCATCGTCTTGACAGTCTTGCCGTCGGCATCCTGGTATTCATACGACGCTCGTTGCCGCACGAGCTGTTCGCCCGTCCGTGGATCTTGGCCCTGGCTGAGTTTCGCGAAGTCCTCGGCAGAAACGGTCCCGGCAAGGCCGAACTGCCCGGCCAGTCGCCCTTGCCATTCGCCTGCGATGACACCGCGTTGGGACCAATAGTTCTGCTCCTTCGCGGTGAATTCCTTCTGGTGGTAGGTCTGTGCCTGGCCAGCGGAGAGTGGCTTGGAAATCGTCAGCATTGTAGTTTCTATCCGCGAAGGTTAAGGGTCTGTTGAGCGTTAATGTTCATCTCAGGGTGGGTCTCCTGCTGCGGTATCTCGGTTGCTGTCCGTGGCGATTTTCGCTGCGGCAGTGTGGGCATGTTTGGTTCTTGCTTCAGTTCGGCTGGGCGCACCTGGGGTTTGGTCGGTCCTATGTTTTTGGGATCGTACGGTAGCTTGTCGTCGGGGGTATCGCGGAGCGTGAAATCGCTGGCGAGAACTGGCATATCGAAGTACGGGAATGAGAAGCGCGTCACATAGTTCTCGTACTTCATATAGGCATGGAGGTCCGGCAGTCCGGAGATTTCAGACTCCATTACCAGCGGTTCAATTTGCCGGTCTAGCGCGAAGTTCCGCCCAGCGCGGGAGCCGTCGAAGTGGGTCTCGCGTAGCCGTTCGATCTCGACCTTTCCGATGAACTTGCTGACCCACTCGCCAGCGGTTGGTTCCTTCGTCTTCAACCAAATGCTGGTTGACGGTTGGGAGAGCATGACCTCTGCCAGATGGCCGTATAGGTATTCCAGTTGGGCCTTACCCTGGAAACCCAGAATTACCGGATTGTTGCTCTTTCGATTTTCCGTGATGGCGGTATGGAGCTGGGGGAGCTTCTGCAAACTTGCCAACTCGTCGATCACGAACCATGCCCGCTTCTGTCCCTTCTTTGGCTCGTTTAGGAGGCGCAAGACGAGCAAGTCGATCCATAGACTTTGGAGGGGCCGAAGCGCTTCACGTTCGGCTGGGAGTGAAGTGATGAAGATCCATCCCTGACGCGTCTCGGCCCACTCCGTGGCCGACCACTCGCCATTCCCCTCGCCCTTCTTGGGGAGAAGGCGCAGGCTGTCAGCGACGAGTCCAAGGGAGCCAAGAACACCGGCCCGCTGATGCTCCGCTTTCGGGTTGATCAGGTGAGCATGTTCTGTTCCTTTCAGCCTTCGATCGATCTCCTGCGGGTCTGACATCCATTTCACCAACTCCTCTGGTGTTGGGCCATAGGCCATGAGGAAGGCGAAGATCTTCTGCGGGGACTCGATGAAAAACTCACCTTTCTTGTCCTGCGGCGGCTGGAACAGGGACACAGCTAGCGCCTTTGCTTCTGAGCGGCGACGTAGCTCTTCCGATGGCCCCCAATAGGGACACCGCCTATCGAGCGGATTTAGGATCACGTCGCCGTTGTTCGGGTCGTAAAAGCGTTTGACGAACTCCCGCGCTGGATCGTAGACAATCGCTGAATCCCCACGATGTTTTATCTGTCGAAGGATCTGGAGCATGATCATGGTCTTGCCCGCCCCGGTATCTCCGATGATCTGCATGTGCTGTGCTTCCGCCCTCTGCGGTATGCGGATCATTGCCTTCATTTCGTCGGTCTTGATGCCTATGCCGTCTCCTCCAACCCTGTTGTTGAACTCCCTCGGCGTCATCATCTCGGGGCCCTTGAGTCGTCGTCCGTATCTCAGCGCCTTGCGCCGTCGAACGTCCTTGGCGATTGAAAACGGGAGCTGGATGACGAGTGATACCAGACCGAAAAGTAGTGGGAGCTTGTAGAGGTCGAAAAGGCTGTCGCCTCTGTAAACCGCGCTCTTGAGGTAGGCATTCAAGGGCGCATCGACGTAGCTCCGCGCCGGTTCCTGGTAAAGAAGAACATAGCCGTGTCGGAGGGCAGATTGCGACAGCGCGACCGGGATTGGCTTGCCGCCCGGTTCCGGCGTCTTGCCGTCTGTCACGTCGGCGTCCGTCGCCAGACGCGGTGGAATTCCGCGGGCGCCCACCATGAGCATCCGGTAGTTGTCTCTGCGGGTCGCCCCAATTGCGCCCGCAACGCTCGATCGGATGTAGATCGGCGTATAGAAACGCTGTAGCGGGCTGTTACCGAAGCTGAACCGGCAGTAAAGAAAAAGTCCGGTTAAAACGACCGCCATGAACATCGCGCCATAGGTGTAAATTGGGCTGTGCGGCGGCCAGATGATTGTTTCTTTGCGTCCCCACTTTGCTATTGCCATCGCCTATTTCCTTTCGGGGGAGTAGCCAACTTCGCGGCTAGCTGGTGCTTCGCGTCGCTGATTTCATCGAGCAGTTTGTCGAACGCCTCCGGCGTGAGTCTCTGGCCTGCGGCCAGAGGCCGCAACACGTTTACTAGCAGCAAACGAACCCCAAGAATCTCGGCTAGCGATGGGTCGCTGGCTGACGCTCTGCGCATCTCCCGGAGGATCACATCGCGTATCCATTCGCCGCGTGCAAGTCCCTGCGACCTGGCAAATTCAGTGATCTCGCCCCGTTCCTCCTTCGTTAGCTTGGCGGTCACGGGGAAGACGCGATTTGGAGTGTGATCGCTGTCAGAAATCGCGTCTGGGTTGGCTTTCAAAATTGCCATGCTCCCTCACATTTCGTAGGTGCACCCAAGTGCACCTCAAATCTTTATGTCGTTGAAATCGCTGTAAGTGCACCGTGGTGCACCTGCACGACCCTTTCAGGGATGGAGTGTCAAAATTCTTCCGGTGCGAAGCACCGTTTTGACAGCATCACCAAATTGATGGCAGGATCACGCCTTCACCGCCCGCACAGAAGCCGTGGACTCCACCCCTGCTACAAGCTTCCTGGCAGGTTGCTCGGCTGCACCATTGTTCGGGCCTTTACGGACACGCAGAGTGGAAGCTACCTGTTTGGCCTGCGGCGTCTTGAGAAAGTCCTGGAAGTCACGGTCTTTCGAGAAGACATAATTGAGCGCCTTATCGACAACATCGTCTGCGGATGCGTGGATGAAGGCGGCGTACTGATCGACCTGTGCGGCGGTGACCTCATCCAGCCGAACAGAAGCAGAGATGTGGCGGATCTGGTTGATCTCAAGCAGTGGCATGTTTGTTCTCCTTTTATGGGAAGTGAAATTAAGCAATCTTTCTGTGGGCAACGGGGCTAGGCTCCCCACGTTGCACCTCGAATACCGGCTCGATCAGGAAGCGTTTCGCGTCGCGGTCATAACCACGAAGCGCCAGCACCTCGCGGAGGATGCGGCGCCCCGGCTGCCGCTCGACATGGGCGACCAAATCAACTGCCTCTCCGATCTCCGCCTCGGTGTCGGAAAAGGTCGTTTGCGCGTGGTTTCGCATAACCAGATTGGCGAAACGCCGGAGGGCCTTCTCGGCTGAGTTCGCATGAATGGTGGCGAGCGAACCCGCGTGGCCGGTGTTGAAAGAGTCGAGCAGCGTTCGCGCCTCGACTCCGCGCACTTCACCGAGGATGATCCGGTCCGGTCGCCAGCGGAGAGCGGACTTCAAAAGGTCATCGAAAGAGATGTTCGCCTTGAAGGTGTCGGTCTGGCATTCGACTGCCAGAATGTTCGGCTTCTGGATGTGGAGTTCCGAGGTGTCCTCGATGACGACGATGCGATCCTGTTCGGGAATGAAATCAGCCAATATCCGCAAGAGTGTGGTCTTGCCGGTACCGGTTCCGCCACTGATAAGCAGCGTCTTTCCGCTGCGAATTTGCTCTGCTAGGAAGTCCGCTAGAGGCCGAGTCAGCGTGCCGCGGCTGATGAGGTCATCGACTGTGTAATGGCGGCTGGTGAATTTCCGGATTGTCAGGGCAGGTGAGGGGCGCACAACGGGAGGGATCACTGCCGCAAGCCGGCTCCCATCCGGGAGCTGAGCGTTCAGGAGCGGGTTATCTTCGTCAAGTTTCTTACCGAGTTGATTGGCAATGACTTCAAGTCCAGTGCGGAGTTTGCCCGCGTCGAAGCAAATGGTTTTTTCCTGGCGGATGATCCCGTCGCGTTCGTACCACCATGAGGCATCGGGATTGCCCATGATTTCGCTGATGCTTTCGTCCAGCAACAGCGGCTCAATCGGCCTAAGGAATGGCAGGATCAATTCAAAGCTCATAGCGGGAACCTCACAGCGATGGAAGCCCAGCGGATAGCCGGGCTTCCGAGAGTGAAGAACAAGGGCTTATGCAGCCGTTTCCTCCTGGGGCACTTCATCGTGATCCTGATCTTCCGGGGCGGCCTTTTCGGCGCGGTCCAGCTTCAGGATCGAAGCGACCCGAATTTCCCAGACGCGCTGCTTCATGTCCGTTTTCTTGCTCTCGTATTCCCGGCTGCGCAGTTCGCCTTCCACCTGGATATGTGCGCCCTTGGTGAGCGTCTTGGCGAACTCTGAGAGCTTGCCGAAGACAACGCAACGGTGCCATTCGGTGTGCGAGATGTACTTGTCGTCCTTCTTGTAGGAGGACTTGGTTGCCAGCGAGAGTGTCGCGAAGGTGCCGTTATTGGCGGTGCGAACTTCTGGGTTGCTGCCGAGAAAGCCGATGAGGGTTACTTTGTTCTGGTACATGAGAGTGTCTCCGTTTGTTGAATTCGCCCGTTGTTGCTCGGGTCACACTGGGCGGAGCTTAGCGAGTGGGCCCGGCTCCCAAGTGCCGAAGGTCTGCTTTCTGGGAGGGGCCCGAAAGAAGTTTGAGAGG
>Ga0335078_10000579_pt1 | contig 56003 bp, 47 predicted proteins | sample Lox_Sample_32_FD_206711 | JGI IMG/M metagenome (GOLD analysis project Ga0335078, IMG submission 206711) | Soil microbial communities from Loxahatchee National Wildlife Refuge, Florida, United States - Lox_Sample_3.2 | ecosystem: Environmental > Terrestrial > Soil > Wetlands | place: USA... | reverse complement strand
ACCATGCCAGCCACAAGGAACAGGCCAGCATGATCCGCCGCTACATCATCTGGCGCAACGCCCACGCTTACGACGAACGGCTCCGCCGCATTGTCAGCCGGGCGAACATTGCCTGATGCGGCACTAGCTAGCTCGGCGTGAGGCTGACGCTGGCCGATACTTCCGGCAGCGGCCACACCCGGATTACCAATGCCACCGTGGCTATGTCGGCTTAGCCTCGGGGCATGGGCTCAATTGAACGATACGGCCGCGCTACGGCCGGGGACCACGCCGCAGTGGCGTGCTGTCCGAGACCGTAGCTGTCGGACGTGTCGGCAGTGATCTGTTCTACCGTGGTCTTGGGATGAGAAAATCACACCCGTGAGCTAGCCATGGACGCTGCGAGATCCATCGTCTGACTTTACGTCAGCCCGGCGACGCGCAAATAGATCAGTGAGGGAAATGCTAATGCTCTACAGCCTCCAGCTCGACCTTACGCGCAAGTGCAACCAGGCATGCACGCACTGCTATAACTCGTCCGGACCTTCGGGCTCGGACGGAACGATGACGTTTTCTGACTGGTCCGTGGCGATCTCAGACGCTGCGAGCCTCGGTGCCCGCCGGCTGCAATTCATTGGCGGCGAAAGCCCATGAGCGACGCCACGCGCGGTATCCCCAGGCCACCCGCGCCGATGCTACACGGAGGCCACGTTCGAGAGCATGAGCCGCTGGCATGTGCCCCTTCTTGCGGCCCGAACTGCGCACCGATGGCTGGGTGCGTCCCGTGGGCGGCATGCAAGCCTCGCTGAATAGCTCAGATGGGCCATTGCACACTGAGGAGGGCTCCCGTTACCGTTCGTTGCTGGGCAATCGACGTCGCGTCAGTGTACTGACCCACTACCCCAGGAAGGCGACGACACACCAATGCTCGCGTCAGACATCGCCGCCAAGGCGGCCTGTAGGAACATGGACCCCGATGAACTGTTCGTTCAGGGAGCAGCGCAGAACCGGGCCAAGCTTGTCTGCCGAGGGTGTTTGATCCGCACGGAATGCCTGGCTGACGCGCTGGACAGCCGTATCGAGTTCGGCGTCTGGGGCGGTATGACGGAACGGGAACGCCGGGCACTGCTGCGTCGGCGCCCGAATGTGCGTAGCTGGTCCGACCTGCTCATGGATGCTAAGCAGAAGTTTGCTGACCAGGCCGAGCAGGACGAGCTAGTCGCTGTGCGCTAAGAACCGACTCACCGTTACAGCTGGGCGGCAGCGCACGCACAGGTCCGGCTGGGACAGCTGGGCGGCCGGGTGGCCACCGGGGCCGGGTCCTGGCCTAACCTGTCCGGCATGGCCACCGAAGTTCCGCGGCCGGGCGACGGCGCCAGCCAGCCAGCACCGCACGCCACCGCAGAAGACCCCGCCAGCCAGCCAGCACCGCACACCACGGCAGGCAAGATAGCCGACCTGTCCAGGCGCAGGCACGAGGCGGTCCACGCCGGATCCCAGCGGGCGGTGGAGCGCCAGCACGCCAGGGGCAAGATGACGGCGCGGGAGCGGATCGACGGGCTGCTCGACCCAGGTTCGTTCACCGAGTTCGATGAACTCGCCCGGCACCGCGCGACCGACTTCGACATGGCGGCCAACCGGCCCTACGGCGACGGCGTCGTCACCGGGTACGGCACCGTAGACGGCCGGCCGGTCTGCGTGTTCAGCCAGGATTTCACGGTGTTCGGCGGGTCGCTCGGCGAGGTCTACGGCGAGAAGATCGTCAAGGTGATGGACCACGCGCTCAAGACCGGCTGCCCGGTGATCGGCATCAACGACGGCGGAGGAGCCCGGATCCAGGAGGGCGTAGTCGCGCTCGGCCTGTTCGCCGAGATTTTCTACCGGAACGTCATGGCGTCGGGCGTGATCCCGCAGATCTCGCTGATCATGGGCCCGTGCGCGGGCGGTGCCGTCTACTCGCCCGCGATCACCGACTTCACCCTGATGGTCGAGGGCACCTCACACATGTTCATCACCGGACCCGACGTGATCAAGACGGTGACCGGGGAGGAGGTCAGCTTCGAGGACCTCGGCGGCGCCCACGCGCACAACGTGAAGTCGGGCGTCGCGCACTACCAGGCCAAGGACGAGGATGACTGCCTCAGCTTCGCCCGCGAACTGCTGTCCTACCTGCCGTCGAACAACCTGGACGAGACCGCTGCGGTCCCGGGGGCAAGCCCCGCGGTCCTGGAGGTCACCGGCGTCGACGCCGAACTCGACGGCATCATTCCCGACTCGCCCAACCAGCCCTACGACATGCACGGCGTGATCACCCGGATCCTGGACGACGGGGAATTCCTGGAGATCCACTCCGGCTTCGCCAGGAACATCGTGGTCGGTTTCGGCCGGGTCGAGGGCTCGCCCGTCGGCGTGGTGGCCAACCAGCCGATGCACTTCGCCGGGTGCCTGGACATCGACGCGTCGGAGAAGGCCGCGCGCTTCGTCCGGACCTGCGACGCGTTCAGCATCCCCGTGCTGACCTTCGTGGACGTGCCCGGCTTCCTGCCCGGCACCGACCAGGAGTGGGGCGGCATCATCCGGCGCGGCGCCAAGCTCATCTACGCCTATGCCGAGGCGACCGTTCCCAAGATCACTGTGATTACCCGGAAGGCTTACGGCGGCGCTTACGACGTGATGGGCTCCAAGCACCTGGGCGGGGACGTCAACCTGGCGTGGCCGACGGCGCAGATCGCCGTGATGGGCGCGCAGGGCGCCGTGAACATCCTGTACCGGCGCGAGCTGGCGGCGGCCGACAGCCCGCGGGAGCAGGCGGCGCTGCGCGCACGGCGGGTCACCGAGTACGAGGACACTCTGGCGAACCCGTACATAGCGGCCGAGCGAGGGTACGTCGACGCCGTCATCCGGCCCGCTGAAACTCGGTCGCAGGTGGCCCGGTCCCTGCGCACCCTGCAGACCAAGCGGCAGACGCTGCCGCCGCGCAAGCACGGGAATATCCCGCTATAAGGCGGCCCCGCAGCGACCCGTCCCGGGAGCCGCACGATGCCAATTCACCTGCGGCAAAGCGTCCCGGCGGGAAGTGGATAGAGTCATGAGCATCATGACCGAGAACGGATCAGCCCTGCCACTTCTCTCCCGCTACGCCATCATGGTCGACGTCGGCTACATCTACGCGTCCGCCGGGGAGCTCCTGTTCGGCGCCGCCTCGCGCCGCGAGTACAAGGTCGACGCGGACAAGCTGATCCAGGCGCTGACCCGGCACGCCGACGAGCAGGTGCGGGGCGAGCTGCTGCGGGTGTACTGGTATGACGCGGCGAGAGACCGGGTGCCCACCATCGACCAGCGGGTCATCGCCCAGATGCCGTGGGTGAAGCTGCGCCTGGGCAACTTGAACGCCCGCGGCCAGCAGAAGGGTGTCGACGCCCAGATCCGTGCCGATATGGAGGCGCTCGCCCGGCACCGCGCGATCACCGACGCGATCCTCGTGGCCGGCGACGAGGACATGGTTCCCGCGGTGGAGGCGGCGCAGGCGTTCGGCGTGCGGGTTCACCTGTGGGGCATCGAGCCGCCGTACGGCACGAACCAGGCCGAGCGGCTGGTCTGGGAGTCGGACACGGTGGAGGTGCTCGAGCGCTCGTTCGTCGAGCCCTATTTCACCAGGCAGATCGTGACCGAGCCGGTCTCGTCGGCAGGCACCGGGCAGGCCAGGGCCGGCCAGGCCGTGCTCAGCGTCCCAGGAGCCGGGCCCAGTGCACCCTCCCCGGCGCAGGTGTTCGGCGAGCGTCACGCGCCGCGGCAGGCCCAGGTGCCCAGGCCCGGGCCCCCCGGCGCGGCCCTCGCCGCGGCGGCGGCCAGGCGCGGCCCGGAGCGCAAGCGGGTCGAGGAGGCCGGCGAGCACGTGGCGCAGAAGTGGATCCTGACCCGCGGCGAAGACAACATCCGCGACCTGCTGCCCGGGCCGATCCTGCCGCCGGTCATCGACAAGGAGCTGCTGGTCGAGGCGGAGAAGGAGCTCGGCCTGTCGCTGCGGGCCTATCAGGAAGCACGGGAATGGCTGCGGGACGCGTTCTGGGCGCGGGTGCACCGGCAGTTCGGCATCGGCGTCGGCAAGTCGAGGAGCTGACTGCGTGATGACTCCGCGATGACGGCGCGCGGCGCGCACCAGGACCCGCCGGATCTGGCTATCGTCCGGGGGGACCCGTCGGCCGAGGAGATCGCCGCTCTGGTGGCTGTCCTGACCGCCCGGCTCGCGCCAGTCGCGCCCAGGGCCGGCGAGACTAGGCGTAACGAATGGTCGGCGAGATCCCGGCTGCTGCGGGCACCGCTGCCGCGTGGCCCGGGCGGGTGGCGCGCCAGCGCTCTGCCCCGCTGACAACCTCACTAGACTCCGCGCAGCGCAGAGAGGAGCCGGTTTCGTGCGCAAGGTCCTGATCGCCAACCGCGGCGAGATCGCGGTCCGGATCGTGCGGGCGTGCCGCGACGCCGGCCTGGGCAGTGTCGCCGTCTACGGCGAGCTTGACCTGGACGCGTTGCACGTCACGATGGCTGACGAGGCATACGCGCTCGGCGGCCAGAGCGCGGCCGAGAGTTACCTGGATATCGCCAAGATTCTCAAGGTGGCGGCGGAGTCACGAGCCGACGCGGTGCACCCTGGGTACGGGTTCCTGGCCGAGAACGCCGACTTCGCGCGCGAGGTCCTCGCGGCCGGGCTGACCTGGATCGGGCCGCCGCCGGCGGCGATCGAGGCGCTCGGCGACAAGGTCGCGGCGCGGCGGATCGCCCGCGCCGTCGGCGCGCCGTTGGCACCGGGATCCGAGGGCCCCGTCCCGGGACCGGCGCAGGCTGCGGCGTTCGCCGCCGCCCACGGGCTGCCGATCGCCATCAAGGCCGCCTACGGCGGCGGCGGGCGCGGCCTCAGGGTGGCCAGGACCGCCGAGGAGATCGGCGGGCAGTTCGAGTCCGCGGTGCGGGAGGCGGTGGCGGCCTTCGGCCGCGGCGAGTGCTATGTCGAGCGCTACCTGGACCGGCCGCGGCACGTGGAGACGCAGTGCCTGGCCGACGCCCGCGGTCACGTGGTCGTCGTCTCCACCAGGGACTGCTCGCTGCAGCGCCGGCACCAGAAGCTGGTCGAGGAGGCACCGGCGCCGTTCCTGTCCGGCGAGCAGGACCGGCTGCTGCGCGAGTCGTCCCGGGCCATCCTGCGCAAGGCCGGCTACGCCGGCGCCGGCACCTGCGAGTTCCTGGTGGGCCAGGACGGCACCGTGTCGTTCCTGGAGGTCAACACCCGGCTGCAGGTGGAGCACCCGGTCACCGAGGAGGTCAGCGGCATCGATCTGGTGCGGGAGATGTTCCGGATCGCCGATGGGCAGGAGCTGGGCTACGACGACCCGCCGCTGCGCGGGCACTCGATCGAGTTCCGGATCAACGCGGAGGACCCCGGCCGCGGGTTCCTGCCCGCGCCGGGCACCATCACCGCCTGGCGGCCGCCGTCAGGGCCCGGTGTCCGCCTGGACGCCGGCTATGCCGCCGGGATGACGGTGCCGCAAGCGTTCGACTCTCTCGTGGCGAAGCTGATCGTCAGCGGAGCCGGCCGCAACGAGGCCCTGGAACGCTCCCGCCGCGCGCTGGCCGAGTTCGAGGTCGGCGGGATGCCGACCGTGCTGCCCTTTCACCGGGCCGTCGTGGACGACCCGGCGTTCACCACGGCGCCGTTCTCGGTACACACCCGGTGGATCGAGACCGAGTTCGGCGCGAACCTGCCGCCCTATTCCGGTGGCCCGGTCTCGCTGGAGGGCGCTGCTGCCCCGCCACGGGAACGGATCACCGTCGAGGTCGGCGGCAAGCGCCTGGAGGTGGTGATCCCAGCCGCGCTGGCGCCGGCGGGTCTGGGCAGTGGCGGGCCGGGCAGTGGCGGGCCGGGCAGTGGCGGGCCGGGCAGTGGCGGGCCGGGCAGCGCCGGAGGACGGGCGGTTTCCCCCCGCCAGCGCGGCAGCACGTCAGCCGGCGGACGCGGCGCCCGGGCTGGCGTCTCGGCGGGCGGCGCCGCTCTGGTCAGCCCGATGCAGGGCACGATCGTGCAGATCGTCGCCGAGGAGGGCCAGCATCTGTCGGCGGGAGACGCCGTCGTGGTGCTCGAGGCGATGAAGATGGAACAGCCGCTCACCGCGCACCGGGACGGCACCGTGACCGAGCTGGCGGTTCGGGTCGGCCAGACCGTCTCGGCCGGCGAGATAATCTGCCAGCTCCGGGCCTGAGGCCATGCCGCGTCTGCCGGGCGACCCCGGGGCGGCGCGCTGGCTCCGGTTCGCGGTCGGGTTCCGGCTGCCGCCCGAGAACGTGGACTGGGTCAGGCACGAGCTGACCGACGCCGGCTGGCGGACCCGGACCGTGCTGCGTCACCTGGCGATCATCATCCCGATCTGCATCGTGCTCGTCGTGGTGCTCACCACCCTGCTGCCGGCCCCGCTGTGGCTCGGCCTGACGATGGTGGCGCTGATCCTGTCCGGCAGCGTCTTCACCGTCTCCGCCTATGCGGACGATATCCGCGCGTCCCGGCTGCGCCAGCACGGCCTGGAAGCTCCCGACGACCCGGACCTGGGCCACCCGGCACATTGAGGGCGCCTGGCCTGGTCACTCATCCTCCGCGGGCTGCATGAGCCTGCGCGCGGCCTCGGTCAGGCTGCCGGACAGGCTGGGGTACACGGCAAAGGTGTGCGCGATCTCATCCACCGTGAGGTGCTGTTCCACCGCCAGCGAGACGCCCAGGATCAGCTCGCTGGCCCGCGGCGCGACCACCACCCCCCCGAGCACCATCCCGCTGCTGCGGCGGGCGAACAGCTTGACGAAGCCGTCGCGGAAGCCCTGCATCTTCGCGCGCGCGTTGGTGGCCAGCGGGAGCTTCACAACCAGCGCCTCTGCCTCGCCTGACTCCACTGCCTGCTGCGACACGCCGACCGTGGCGATCTCCGGCTCGGTGAAGATGGTCGCCGCCACGTGACTGAGCCGCAGCGGCTGCACCGCCTCGCCGAGCCCGTGCCACATCGCGATCCGGCCCTGCATGGCCGCCACCGACGCCAGCATCATGACGCCGGTGCAGTCCCCCGCCGCGTAGACGCCGGGTGCCTGTGTCCGTGACACCCGGTCCACGGGGAGGAATCCCCCGCTGTCCAGCGTGATCCCGGCTTCCTCCAGGCCCAGCCCGCGGGTATTGGGGACCATCCCGACGGTCAGCAGGCAATGCGAGCCGCGGACGGTCCTGCCGTCCTCCAGCGACACGCTCACGCCGTCGCCGTCGCGCTTTGCCGACGCCGCCCTGGACCGGCTCAGTACCGTCATGCCGCGCCGCCGGAAGACGTCCTCCACCACCATCGCCGCATCGGCATCCTCGTGCGGCAGCACCCGCTCCCGCGAAGAGACCAGGGTGACCTGCGAGCCCAGAGCCTGATACGCGCTGGCGAACTCCGCCCCGGTCACTCCGGAACCCACCACGATCAGCTCCCGGGGAAGCTCGGGCAGGTCGTAGAGCTGCCTGCAGGTCAGCAGGCGCTCCGCGTCGGGGACCGCGCCGGGCAGCTCGCGTGGCCGGGCCCCGGTCGCCACCAGCACGATATCCGCATGGATGCGGGCGCCGCCCACCTCGACGGCGCGCGGGCCCGCCAGCGCGCCGGTCCCGCGGCGGACCTCGACCCCCTCGGCGGCCAGCCGCGCCGCCACGTCGGCGGACTGCGCCCTGGCCAGTTCCCGGACCCTGGCGTAGAGCCGCGGCGCGTCCACGGCGGCGAGCGCGGCGCCGGAGCGCACGCGCGAGCCGGAACCCGAGCCCGATCCCGGCCGCGGGCCGGAGCGGATTCCGAGGGCTGGCGCCGTGTCCAGGGCAGCCATCATGTCCGAGGTCGCGATCAGGGTCTTGGAGGGCACGCAGTCGGTCAGCACGCACGCGCCGCCGAGCCCGCCGGAATCCACGACCGTGACCTCGGCACCAAGCTGCGCGGCGACGAGGGCCGCCTCATAGCCTCCAGGCCCACCGCCGATAATCACGATCCTGGCATGCGGCTCCATCACGATGCCCCATTGTTCCGCATCCCGCTGCGGGGCTCGCGGGCCGGCTGACGGGTCCGCAGCCGGCTGACGGGTCCGCAGCCGGCTGACGGGTCCGCCGCCCGCTGACGGGTCCGCCGCCCGCTGACGGGTCCGCCGCCCGCTGACGGGTCCGCCGCCAGCCGGGTCCGCCGCCGGCCGCGCAGCCTGGCTCTAGCGGAACACCGTGACGACGAGCACTGCCGCGACCGCAGGCAGTGCGATCACGGCGGCGGGCTGCCAGGCCCAGGTGACCACCCGCGGGCCCGCGGCGGCGCCCCGGTGTCCCGCGTCCTTGGCAAGCTCGTCGAGTTGCGCGGCCATGATCTCCGCTGTGCCCTGCCTGGCGAGCTTCTGCGCCTCGGCGGAACCTCCCTCGCCGGACCCGTAGGAACGCAGCGGCAGCCGCCGCCGGTCGCCGGCCCTGGCGAATTCGGCCTTGAGCCGGCTGCGCCGCTGAGCGTACAGCGCCCAGCAATGGATGATTTTCCCCCGCTTGGCACCGGGATCCCGGGCGCAGTGCACCCGGACCGACTCCTTCAGGTCCACGCCCGTCACCGAGCCCCAGGGGACCTGATGATCGCGGAGCGGGTTCTGCACGGTGATGCCGCCGGAGCCGGCGATGACCCGCGGGCGCAGGGCGCACGCGTACATGATCCCGGTGATCAGGACGAGGAGGGCGACGATCTCGGCGGCCGTGTGGTTCCAGCCCGAGAAGGCGACATCCGCCGCGCCGGCTACCGCGAACACCACCCAGGCCCACCAGGCGACGACGGCTCCGGGCAGCCGGAACACCTTCTCCCCGGCGGGCAGCGGCACGCCGTCACCGGCGTTCCCGGTGCCCTGGCCCGCCCTCGTAACGGCCTGCCCGTTCCGCTGACCGCTGGCCTGCCCGCCCGGCAGCTTCGGCTGCTGATCCTCCTGCCGCTGCATACGGACGCACTCCCCAGAACCTCGCTGCGTCTACTCTAGGCTCAAGCCCGCGTGTCGCTGCCGCCCAGGCGAGCGAGGCCGGCCTCAGGCGCGGGCAGCACCCGGCAGCGGCTCGGGCGCGGCCGACCCGCCGCCGCACATCGCGGTCAGCGCCGTGGCCACCAGGAGCCTGACTCCCACCCCGATCGCGCGCTCGTCCACGTCGAACATCGGCTGGTGGATGTCGAAGTCGTCGGCGGAACCAGGCGTCCGGGTGCCGAGCCTGGCCAGCGTCCCGGGGATCGACTCCAGGTACCAGGCGAAGTCCTCGCCGCCGAGGCTCTGCGGGGCGGGAACGACGGAGTCGGTGCCCAGCACGCGGTCGGCCGCGGCCTCGATCATGGCCGTCGACATGGCCTCGTTGACCGTCGGCGGCACGTTCCGCACGTAGCTGAAGTCGGCGACCACGCCGTAAGCGCTCGCGACGGAGTCGATCAGTGCTTTGAGCAGGTCTGGAGCCGCATGCCAGGCCTCATCGTCCAGGCAGCGCACGGTCCCCTCCACGAATCCGTCATCGGGGATGGCGTTGGCCGCGGCGCCCGCGTTGACCCGGCCCCAGACCAGGCTCAGGCTGGACCGAGGGTCGACCCTGCGGGACAGCGCCGCCGGAAGCTCAGTGATGATCTTGCCAAGAGCATAGACGAGGTCGGCAGTCAGGTGCGGCCGCGCGGTGTGGCCGCCCGGCCCGGTAACCCGGACCGTGACCTTGTCGCAGGCCGCGGTGATCGCGCCGACCCGCGTGCCGATCTTGCCGACGTCCAGGCGCGGATCGCAGTGCAGCGCGAAGACCCTGTCCACGGAGGCGATGCCGCCGGCGGCCAGCACGTCCAGCGCCCCGCACGGCACTTCCTCGGCCGGCTGGAAAATCAGTCTGACCCGGCCGGGGAGCGCCCCCGCCGCCACCATGCGCGCCAGGACCAGGCCCGTGCCGAGAAGCACCGTGGTGTGCACATCATGCCCGCAGGCGTGACAGGCATTGGCGATCGAGGACCGATAGGGAACGTTCTTCTCGTCGCTGATCGGCAGCGCGTCCAGATCGGCCCGCAGGCCGACCACAGGCTCGGTGCCTGACCCGATGTCCACGAGCACGCCGGTGCCCTTGGGGAGAACTATCGGCCGCAGGCCCGCGGCCTCCAGCCGCAGCTTGACCCGGCGCGTCGTCCGGTGCTCGTGGTAACCGATCTCGGGGTGGGAATGCAGGTCGCGTCGGAAGTCGACGAGCTCGGCCTCGTGCCCTGCCAGGAACGCGTCGAGTTCCCCCTCAAGGTCGTGTTCGGCCATGCACCGCCTCCCCCGGGGTAACGAAACGGTCCTCTGCGAACTCGGTGACCAGCGCGTCCACCACGTCCTCCAGCCCGCTGCCCTCAGCAACGAGAGCTCGCTGCCGCTCGTAGGAGGCTCCCTGGTCGAGCACCTCGCAGATCACGTCCAGCTCCTGCCCGCAGCCCAGCCGGCCCGCCACCGGCTGGAGTTCGCGTACCAGTTCGAACAGCTCGTCCCGGAGCGGGGCCGTGCTCCCGGAGTCGTCGGTGATCACCGTCGCGTCCAGTCCGTACCGAGTGGCACGCCACTTGTTGTCCCGGACCACCCATGCGCTCGGGCTCGGCAGCCGGTAGCCGCGGTCCAGCTGAGTATCGAACTGCTGCACCAGGCACTGGGACAGCGCGGCGACCATGCCGATCTCGCGGAGGGTCGGAACTCCGTCGAACATCCTGATCTCGACGGTGCCGAAATCCGGGTGCGGCCGGATGTCCCACCACACCTCTTTGATGCTCCGGATCGTTCCGGCTCGAAGCAGCGTGTCCATGTACTCCTCGAACTCACTCCAGTCCGCCAGCGGCTGAGGCGGCCCCGAAGTGGGAAGGCCGCCGAAGATGACCGCCCGGCTCGAGGCAAGCCCCGTGTCGTGTCCGCTCCAGAACGGGCTCGACGCAGTCAGCGCCAGGAAATGCGGCAGATAGGCAGCGAGCGCATTGACGACGGGAATCGCCTTGCTCCCGTCGCGGATGCCCACATGGACGTGGACACCGAATGTCTGGATCCTGCGGGCAAGCCACTGCAACTGCTCGACGAGTTCGGCATAGCGCTGAATGGGAGCCATCTTGGCATCTCGCCAGTCGCTGACGGGATGCGTTCCGGCACAGGCCAGCATCGTACCGCGGCTGCCGGTGATTCGCTCAAGTTGCGCGATTGTCGCGGCGAGATCGTCCTTCGCCTCCGATACGGTGGTGCAGATACCGGTGACGACTTCGACCGTTGACTGCATGAGCTCATAATGGATCTTGGGGTTCGTGCCGGCCTCGCCGAGCGCCGGTAAGGCGGCGAGGACCTCCCGGGAGTCTTGCCGCAGCATCCTGCTGCGGCCATCGACGAGCTGCAGTTCCCATTCGATACCGAGCGTCGCACCGCGAGATGGGTTCCACCTGATGGCCACCGTGAGCCTCCATGGGCTGCGAACTCTGCCGGAACGGAGCAGGCCGGCCTAGGCAGGTCTCTACCCATCCCGGCGCATTCCCTACCCAGGCGGAAGCAAATGCCGCCGGGCCGCCAGAGGAAGGCTCAGCAGGCGTCCGGCGGCTTGTAAGTACCCCAGACATCGCGAAGGGCATCGCAGACCTCGCCGACGGTGGCACGGGCCCGGAGTGCCTCGCGCAGCGGGTACAGCAGGTTGTCCGTGCCGTGAGCGGCCCGCCGGAGGTCGTCGATCCGGCGCGTGAACTCCGAGCGGTCCCTGCTGTCGCGCAGCACGGCGAGCCGGTCGGCCTGTTCGCGCTCGATCGCCGGGTCGACGCGCAGCGGCTGGTACGTTTCCTCCTGCGCGACACCGAACTTGTTCACGCCGACCACGATCCGCTCCGCCTCGTCGATCTGCCGCGCGACCTGGTACGCCGACCGCTCGATCTCGGCCTTCTGGAAACCTTGCTCGATGGCTGCCACGGCACCGCCGAGATCCTCGACTTTCGCGATCAGATGATCGGCCGCCTGCTCGATGTCGGACGTCATGGACTCGATCGCGTAGGACCCAGCCAGCGGGTCCGCCGTCGCGGTCAGGTCGGTCTCGTAGGCCAGGACCTGCTGAGTGCGCACCGCGAGGCGCGCGGCCTTCTCGGTCGGCAGCGCGATCGCCTCGTCGTAAGCATTCGTGTGCAGCGACTGAGTGCCGCCGAGCACGGCGGCGAGCGCCTGCACCGTCACTCGCGCCAGGTTCACCTCCGGCTGCTGAGCGGTCAGCTGCACCCCAGCGGTCTGAGCATGGAATCTGAGCATCTGCGACCGGGGGTCGGCGGCGTGGAACTCGTCACGCATGATCCGTGCCCACAGCCGCCGGCCCGCGCGGAACTTGGCGACCTCCTCGAGCAGGGTGGTGCGTGCCACGAAGAAGAAGGAGAGCCGCGGCGCGAACTCGTCCACGGCAAGGCCGGATGCCCTGGCCGCCCGCACGTACTCCTTGGCATTCGCCAGGGTGAACGCGATCTCCTGCACGGGAGTGGCGCCGGCCTCGGCCATGTGATAGCCGGATATCGAGATGGTGTTCCAGCGCGGGATCTCCTCGCGGCAGTACGCGAACGTGTCGGCAACCAGCCGGAGCGAAGGCTGCGGCGGGTAGATGTAGGTGCCGCGCGCGATGTACTCCTTCAGGATGTCGTTCTGGATCGTGCCGGTCAGCTTGTCCGCGCTGGTGCCCTGCTCCTGCGCGATCAGCTGGTACAGCAGCAGCAGAACGGCCGCCGGGGCGTTGATCGTCATCGACGTCGAGACCGAGCCCAGGCCAATGCCCTGCAGCAACAGGCGCATGTCCTCGACCGAGTCGATCGCCACGCCGACCTTGCCGACCTCCCCCCGCGCGGCGGCGGCATCCGAGTCGTAACCCATCTGGGTGGGCAGGTCGAACGCAACGGACAGCCCGGTGGTACCGGCCTCGATCAGCTGGTGATAGCGCCGGTTCGACTCGGCGGCGGTCGAGAATCCGGCGTACTGCCGCATCGTCCACGGCCGCTGCGTGTACATGCCCGGGTAGACGCCGCGGGTGAACGGGTACTCGCCCGGCTCTGCCAGGTCTTTCGCGGGGTCGAAGCCGGGCCGGGACCCGGGCCCGTAGACAGGCTCGATCGGCAGCCCGGACTCCGATATGCGCGTCATGCCCCCAGGTTATGCCGCAGTTCAGGCCGCAGCCCAGGCGGCGGCCCGGGCGGCGAAAGTCACAGCTCGCCTCCTTGGCCTGCCCATTCATTTTTCGGCAAAGCCCCGCGGACGTCACCCAGTATGTCCATGATGCCGCGATCTCCGTTGTGTGGACCCTGGCCCAGGAGGGAAAAGTCACGTTCAGTAATTGGACTGCGTCAAGGAGTGATAATTGGCTCACGCGACCTACCAGAGGATAGGGACCCGCCGATGAAGCCGCGCGTGCGTGCGCCCGCGGCCACGATCGCGGGGCTGGTCCTCTCGGCCGGCCTGGCCGCCTCGGCCGGCCTGGGCGTCCAAGCCACCCACGCCCGGGGCCGCGCAACCCGCGCCGCACCGGCCGCGCGCCCCGCCCACGCCCAGGGACCCGCCCGCTCGGCGGCGAAGTCGGCGCTGTCCGGATCGTCGCAGACGGCCAGGCAGGATGTGGGTGGGCCGGAACTTGCCAGCCCTGGCATCGCCGTCCGCTACCCGGCAAGCGGCGCGCTGCCACTGCCGCAGGTGCCCGCGTCGGCGTACGTTATCGCGGACGCGGGCACCGGGCAGGTGCTCGCGGCCAAAGACGCGCACGGGCTCTTCCCCCCGGCGAGCACGCTCAAAATGCTCACCGCGGTCACGCTGATCCCGCTGCTGAATCCGAACGCCACCGTGCTGGCGACCCGGCAGGCGGCCACGACGGAAGAGTACGACGTGGGACTCGTGGCGGGACGCCGCTACAAGGTCTTCGACCTCTTCAACTCGCTGTTGCTGATCTCGGCCAACGACGCGGCCGTCGCCCTAGCCCAGGCGACCGGATCGCTGGCCAGGGGCATGCGGCTGATCAATGCCGAAGCGCACCACCTGCAGGCATACGACGTGGTCGCCAAGCAGCCGAACGGCCTGCCCGCCGCGGGCCAGGTGGTGTCCGCGTATGACCAGGCGCTGGTCGCCCGGCAGGCGCTGGCCGAGCCAGCCTTCATGAAGTACGACTCGACGCTCACGGCGCAGTTTCCGGTCACGCCGCACACGCTGGTGCCGCTGGTCAACCAGAACAAGCTGCTGACCCAGTACCCGGGCGGCATCGGCGGCAAGATCGGCTGGACGCAGGCCGCGGAAGCCACCTATATCGGCATGGCGCGGCGGCATGGGGTAACGCTCATCGTGACGGTGCTCCACTGCACCTCGCTGCAGGAGATCACTACGGGCGAGCAGCTGCTGAGCTGGGGCTTCGCCATGGACGGCAAGGTGCGGCCAGTCGGCGAGCTGGTTCCGCCGCTGCCCGCGGTCACCGCTAGCCACCACGCTCGGCGCACCGTTGCCAGGGCGGGCCGGGCCTCGGCCGGCTGACGCAGCGCGGTGCCTGGCTCAGACGCCGACCACGCCGTTGCTCACGACCGGCACGATGTCGGGGGCGCCCAGCCTGATCGCGTCGGCGTCCTGGTCGGTCTCGGCGTCCTGCGAGGCCCGCTCGGCCGCGACCCGCGCCTGGTAGTTCTCGACCTCGCGGGCGACCTGCCGGGATCTCCACCGCATGGGCCCCGCCACGAGCCCCGCGGCCTCCCCGGCCACTGAGAGCCCGCGGTCCCAGGTCTCGATCGACGCATGGGTCCGGCGCGCGAGCACGTCGTCCAGGTGCCTGGCGCCTTCGTGCGACGCGGCGTAGACAACCTCGGCGCGCAGGTAGTCATCCGCGCCGCCCAGCGGCTTACCCAGGCCGGGCTCAGCGGCGATCAGGTCCAGCAGCTCCCCGGTCAGCGACCCGTACCTGTGCAGCAGGTGCTCGATCCGGGCGACGTGCAGGCCCGACGACGCCGCCAGCGAGTACCTGGCGTTCCACAGCGCGACGTAGCCGTCGGCACCGAGGAGGGGAACCGCGTCGGTGCAGGACGGCGCAACCCGCCCGGGCAGGCCGTGCGCCACGGCATCCACCGCGTCCCGCGCCATCAGCCGGTAGGTGGTGTACTTGCCGCCCGCTATCATCACCAGGCCGGGCACCGGGTGGGCAACCGTGTGCTCGCGCGACAGCTTCGACGTTGACTCGGATTCGCCGGCCAGCAGCGGCCGCAGCCCCGCGTACACACCCTCGACATCGTCCCTGGTCAGCGGCACCGCCAGGATCCGGTTGACCTGCCCGAGCACGTAGTCGATGTCGGTCCTGCTGGCAGCCGGGTTCTCCTTGTCCAGGGACCAGTCGGTGTCGGTGGTGCCGATGATCCAGTGCCGTCCCCAGGGGATGACGAACAGGACGCTCAGCGGCGTCCGCAGGATCAGCCCGCTGCCCGACTGGATCCGGTCCCGCGGCACGACCAGGTGCACGCCCTTGGACGCGCGGACGTTGATGGTGCCGCGGCCGCCGACCATCGCCTGGGTCTCGTCGGTCCATACGCCGGTCGCATTCACCACCTGCTGGGCGCGGATCTGGAGCTCGATCCCGGACTCGAGGTCGACGGCGCGCACGCCCGTCACCCGCTCGCCTTCCCGCAGGAAGCCAGTCACCTGCGTGCGCGACGCCGGGTGGGCCCCGTAAGCTGCCGCGGTCCGGACCAGCGTCATCACGTATCGGGCGTCGTCAACCTGCGCATCCCAGAAGATCAGCGCTCCGGTGAGCGCCGACCGTTTCAGCGCCGGCGCCAGCCGCAGCGCTCCGCGCCTGGTCAGGTGGCGGTGCCTGGGCAGGCCCCTGGTCTGCCCGAGCGAGAACCCGAGCATGTCGTAGGCGCTGACCCCGGCACCGACATACGCCCGCTCCCAGGCGTGGTGGCTGAACGGGAACAAGAAGGAGACCGGGTGGACCAGGTGCGGGGCGATCCGCTGCAGGAGCAGCGAGCGTTCCCCGAGCGCCTCCCGGACCAGGCCGATGTTGAGCTGCTCCAGGTAGCGAAGGCCACCGTGGATCAGTTTGCTCGACCGCGACGAGGTGCCGGAGCCGAAGTCCCGTGCCTCCACCAGGCCCACGGACAGCCCCCGGGTGGCCGCGTCCAGCGCGACGCCCGAGCCCACCACCCCGCCCCCGATGACCAGGACCTGGTGCTCAGTCTCGGCCAGGGCGGCCAGCGCCGCCGTCCGTTCGGCAGGGCCCAGCCTCGCCGTCACGCCCGCACCAGCCATCACACTCTGAACGCTACCGGGACTAGCTGCCCGTCACGTCAGCCGGCACGCCCAGCCGCCTGAGCCGGGCCCTGGGCGCCGGGACGGCGCGGTTCGCTCGGCGTCACCACAACCTCCACCCGCTGGAATTCCTTCAAGTCGGAGTAGCCGGAAGTCGCCATCGTCTTGCGCAGCGCCCCCATCAGGTTCATCGAGCCGTCGGCCGTGCTCGAGGGGCCGTGCAGGATCTGCTCCAGGGTGCCGATGGTGCCGACGTGCACCCGCGCGCCGCGCGGCAGGTCGGGGTGGTGCGCCTCGCTGCCCCAGTGGTACCCGCGGCCGGGAGCCTGGGCGGCGCGGGCGAAGGGCGAGCCGACCATGACCGCGTCGGCGCCGATCGCCAGGGCCTTAGCGATGTCACCGCTGCGGGTCATCCCGCCGTCCGCGATCACGTGCACGTAACGGCCGCCGGACTCGTCCAGGTAGTCGCGGCGGGCCGCCGCCACATCGGCGATCGCGGTGGCCATGGGCACGGCGACGCCGAGCACCGCCGCCGTGGTATGGCCCGACCCGCCGCCGAACCCGGCCAGGACCCCGGCCGCTCCGGTGCGCATCAGGTGCAGCGCGGCCGTGTAGGTGGCGCAGCCGCCTACGATGACCGGAACGTCGAGCTCGTAGATGAACTGCTTGAGGTTGAGCGGCTCGGCCTGGCCCGAGACATGCTCGGCCGAGACCGTCGTCCCGCGGATGACGAAGATGTCGGCGCCGGCGTCGAGCACCGCCTTGTAGTAGCGGACCGTGCGCTGCGGCGACAGCCGCGCGGCGGTCGTCACGCCGGCGGCCCGGATCTCCTCGATCCGGCGACCGATCAGGTCTTCCTTGATGGGCTCGGTGTAGATCTCCTGCAGCCGCAGGGTGGCCGCGTCGTCGTCGAGCCGGGCAGCCTCGGCCAGCAGCGGCCCGGGATCGTCGAACCTGGTCCACAGGCCCTCGAGGTCAAGCACCGCGAGGCCGCCGAGACGGCCTATCTCCACGGCGGTCGCCGGCGAGACGACGCTGTCCATCGGCGCGACCACCAGCGGCAGCCCGAACCGGTAGGCATCGATCTGCCAGGCGATAGACACCTCCTCCGGGTGCCTGGTGCGGCGCGACGGAACTATGCCGATCTCGTCGAGCGCGTAGGCGCGGCGGCCGTTCTTGCCGCGCCCGATCTCCACGCTAGTCACCTGCGCCGCCACCCCCCGCCCGCCTCCCGATCCCCCTTCACCGGCCCGCCCCTCCGTAGTTGGGCGGCTGCGCCACCATCTGGATGTCGTGCGGATGGCTCTCGGCCAGCCCGGCGCCGGTGATCTGGGTGAAGCGAGCTTCCTGCAGCTCCGCGATGGTGCGCGCCCCGACGAATCCCATCGCCGCGCGCAGCCCTCCGACCAGCTGGTTCGCTACCGCAGCGAGCGGGCCACGGTACGGCACCCGGCCCTCGACGCCCTGCGGCACCAGCTTGTCCTCACGGAGCACGTCATCCTGGAAATACCGGTCCTTCGAGTAGGAACCACCCCGCTCGGTGTTCCGCATCGCCCCGAGCGACCCCATGCCGCGGTACAGCTTGTACTGCTCACCCTGGATGATGACCAGCTCGCCGGGGCCTTCCTCGCACCCCGCGAGGAGACCCCCCAGCATGACCGTGTCGGCTCCGGCAGCGATCGCCTTGGCGATGTCACCGGAGTACTGCAGGCCTCCGTCCCCGATGACCGGCACGTTCGCCGGGCGCGCCGCCTTGGCCGCCTCGTAGATGGCTGTGACCTGCGGCACGCCCACCCCGGCCACCACCCGCGTGGTGCAGATCGAGCCCGGCCCGACGCCGACCTTCACCGCGTCGGCGCCAGCGTCGATGAGGGCCTGGGCCCCGGCCCGCGTCGCCACGTTACCGCCGATGACGTCGACCGCCATGTTCGCCTTGACCTGGGCGATCATGTCGATGACCGCCTGGGCGTGACCGTGCGAGGTATCCACGACCAGGAAATCGGCGCCAGCGTCGGTGAGGGCCTGCGCACGGCGCTTGGCATCCTCGCCCACCCCCACGGCGGCACCGACGACGAGCCTTCCGCCGGAGTCCTTCGTGGCGCTCGGAAACCGCTCGCTCTTGGTGAAGTCCTTGACCGTGATCAGGCCGCGCAGCCGGCCGGCCGGGTCCACCAGCGGCAGTTTCTCGACCTTGTGCCGGGCCAGCAACCGCAGCGCGTCGTCGGGCAGCACCCCCACCGGGGCGGTGACCAGCGGCATCGGGGTCATCACGTCCTCGACGCGGCGGCTGTGGTCGGCCTCGAAGCGGATGTCCCGGTTCGTCACGATTCCCAGCAGCACGCCGTCGGCGCCGGTCACCGGCACGCCGGAGATCCGGTAGCGGGCGCAGAGCCGGTCGACGTCCGCGACGGTCGCGCCGGGGCCGCAGGTCACCGGATTCGTGATCATCCCGGCCTCGGACCGCTTCACCGTGTCGACCTGCTGTGCCTGCTCCTCCACGGAAAGGTTGCGGTGCAGCACTCCGGCACCGCCCTGGCGGGCCATGGCCACCGCCATCCGCGCTTCGGTGACGGTGTCCATGGCAGCGGAGACCAGCGGCACCCGCAGCGTGATACGCCGGCTCAGCGAGGCGGACGTGTCAGTCTCGCTCGGCATGATGGCCGACCGGGCCGGCAGCAGCAACACGTCGTCGAAGGTCAGGGCCGGCGGGGCGAACTTGGCGGCGTCGCTCATGTCACCTTCCGGCTGCTCGGTTCTGGCCATGTCTCATCTTAGTGATGCCGGCCCCAGATGGGCCCGCCATCGGGGCCCGAGAGCCGCCGGAGGGGAGCGCGGATGCCGCCAGCCGGCGGCGCCTGGCCGGCGAGGCTCAGGCGATCCACTCCTTCCGCGCGATGGCCCGCAGCCGCGCGAGGGCCCGGTGCTGGGCAACGCGAACCGCTCCCGGGGACATGCCGAGCGCGTGACCGGTCTCCTCCGCCGACATGCCCGTGAGCACGCGAAGCACCAGCAGCTCGCGCTGGTGCTCAGGGAGCCGGGCGAGCAGTGCCCGCGCCCTCTCGGCCTCGATGTACGCCACGACGGTCTCCTCCGGTCCCGGGCGGTTGTCCGGGCCGTCCGGCAGATCCTCGGTCGGGATGGCAAGCCTGGACGCATTTCTCATGGCGTCGGCCACTTTGTGCGAGGCGATCCCGAATACGAATGACGCGAACGGCCGACCGATGTCCCGGTATCGGGGAAGCGCGGAAAGAATGGCGATACACACCTCCTGAGCCACATCGTCGGCAATATGGTAATAGCCGCTTATCCGGCCGAGGCGCGCTCGGCAGTACCGGACCACCATCGGCCGGATCTGCTCCAGGAGCGCCTCGACCGCCTCGGGCTGGCCGCGCGCCGCCAGCGCCGTCAGGTTCCGGAGCCCGGTCGGCTCACTCGCGACCCTTAGCGGCTCTAGCTGCTGCCTTGCCTGATTCGCCACGGCCAGAGGCCGGACTGCGCATCCGTCGGTCACGATTGCATCATGCCCAGATAACCGGCTGCGACCATCATGGAAAACACAACGGAAAGGTCACATTGATGTGTCGCCGCGATATGCGCGCATGGTCATGATAACGCTATGTAATCGTAATACTACTCTTAGTATTCAGGCCGGAATTGACGGTGCCTTTAAGTCCGTTTTCGGCAAGGCAATTTGGAGCGGGAAGAATGCAACGGCAGGAACCCCGCGATTGCCGCATTGCGGAGTTTCCCGTCGTGAGCCGCGGATGCGGGCGGATCCCGCCGGCGGCCGGGCCGGTGCGACCGGGCCAGACGGCAGCCAGAGCGCCGCCGGGCCGGGCGGCCGGGCCCGCGCGGACCCGGCGCAGACGCCGGTGCCGCCGACCGCTCACCAGCGCGGCCGGCGGCACCGGCGCTAACCGTCGCAGCGCAGGGCCGGTGTCAGTGCGAGTGACCGTGGCCGTGGCCGTTGGCCGGGGCGGTCTCCGGCTCCGGCTTGTCCGTGACCAGGGCCTCCGTGGTCAGCAGCATCCCGGCGATCGAGGCAGCGTTCTGGACCGCCGACCGGGTCACCTTGACCGGGTCGATCACGCCCTGCGCCATCAGGTCCCCGTACTCACCGGTAGCGGCGTTGTACCCGTGCCCCGACGGGAGGTCAGCGACCGCGGCGACGACCACGCCGCCCTCCGCGCCCGCATTGTCCGCGATCCACCGGCAGGGCGCCTCCAGCGCCCGGCGCACTACCTGGACGCCGGTCGCCTCGTCGCCGGACTTCCCCAGGTCGCCGAGCCGGACCGCGATCTGCACCAGGGCGCTGCCGCCGCCGGCGATGATGCCCTCCTCGATCGCCGCACGGGTTGCCGAGATCGCGTCCTCGAGCCGGTGCTTCTTCTCTTTCAGCTCGACCTCGGTCGCCGCCCCAGCCCGGAGCACGCACACGCCCCCGGACAGCTTCGCGACCCGCTCCTGCAGCTTCTCGCGGTCCCAGTCGGAGTCCGAGTTCTCGATCTCGGTGCGGAGCTGGCGGATCCTGTCGTCGATCGACGCCTGGTCGCCGTCCCCGTCGACGATCGTCGTGGTGTCCTTGGTCACCACCACGCGGCGGGCATGCCCCACGGTCTGCAGGCCGACGTTTTCCAGCTTGAGGCCGACCTCCTCGCTGACCACCTCGCCGCCGGTCAGCACGGCCATGTCCTCGAGCATCGCCTTACGCCGGTCGCCGAAGCCGGGTGCCTTCACCGCGACCACCGACAGCAGTCCGCGGATCTTGTTGACCACCAGGGTCGACAGGGCCTCGCCCTCCACGTCCTCGGCAATCACCAGCAGCGGCTTCTTCGCCTGCGCGACCTTCTCCAGCAGCGGCAGGAACTCGGCCATCGAGGATATCTTGCCCGCGTTCAGCAGGATGTGGACGTCCTCGAAGACTGCCTCCATCCGTTCCTGGTCCGTGACGAAATACGCCGAGACGTAGCCCTTGTCGAACTGCATGCCCTCGGTGAACTCGATCTCGAGTCCCATGGTCGGCGACTCCTCGACGGTGATCACGCCGTCCTTGCCGACCTTGTCGAAAGCCTCGGCGATGATGCCGCCGATCTTGCTGTCCTGCGCCGACACCGTGGCGACGTTGGCGATCTCGCCCCGCTCCTCCACCTCGCGGGCGGACTTGAGCAGAATCTCCGAGACCTCGGCTGCCGCAGCGTCCATTCCGCGCTTGAGCGCCATCGGGTTGGCGCCGGCGCTGACCGAGCGCAGCCCCTCGTGGACCATCGCCTGCGCCAGCACGGTCGCCGTCGTGGTGCCGTCACCAGCGACGTCATTCGTCTTGGTAGCGACCTCCTTGGCGAGCTGAGCGCCCAGGTTCTCGTGCGGGTCCTCCAGCTCGATCTCACGCGCGACGGTCACGCCGTCGTTGGTGATGGTCGGCGCACCCCACTTCTTATCGATGACGACGTTGCGCCCCTTGGGGCCCAGCGTCACCTTGACGGCGTCCGCGAGGCGGTTGACACCGCGCTCCAGGGCCCGCCGCGCCTCCTCGTCGAACTCCAAGCTCTTCGCCATGAGTACCTCATACTTACGTTTCGAAGGTGGCTTGCCGTTGCTTCATGCCACCGCCCCGGGCTCGCCGGTCGGCCGGCCCGGGGCGGTGCCGGGCGCGCCTGCGCGCGCCCGTCGGGTGGACCCGCTGGCTACTTCTCGATGATGGCGAGCACGTCGCGGGCGGAGAGCACGAGGTACTCCTCGCCCGTGTACTTGACCTCGGTGCCACCGTACTTGCTGTACAGCACGATGTCGCCGACCTTCACGTCCATCGGGACGCGCTTGGCGCCTGCGTCGTCGAACCGGCCCGGGCCGACCGCCAGGACCTCGCCCTCCTGGGGCTTCTCCTTGGCAGTGTCCGGGATGACCAGGCCGGACGCGGTGGTCTGCTCGGCTTCGAGCGGGCGCACCACGATCCGGTCTTCGAGCGGCTTGAGAACAACCTTGGTGGCGGTCGTCACGATCTGACCTCCCCCTCCGGAAAGGGCTAGCTGAAAAATTATTTGCAGAGGGCGACCACAGCGGCCTGCCGTCGCGGGTGCCAGGCCAGCCTCGTCGCATTAGCACTCTACTACGTCGAGTGCTAGTCCGGAACATTATCCGTACCCGACAGCCTCGTCAACCTAGGCCGCGACGATGCTGGTCACCGGCATCGAGGAATCGGCGGCGAAGTCGGGCGAGGACGGCGGCACGTCCCGGGCCAGCAGCTCGGCACCCAGGGCGGCCACCATGGCCCCGTTGTCTGTGCACAGCCCGGGCCTGGGCACCCGCAGCCGGATCCCCGCTGCCGCACAGCGCTGCCGGGCGAGCGCGCGCAGCCGGGAGTTGGCAGCCACCCCTCCGCCGATCACCAGCTGATCGACACCGCTGGCCAGGCAGGCGCCCACCGCCTTGCGGGTCAGCACGTCGGCGACCGCCTCCTGGAATGACGCCGCAACATCGGCCACCGGCACCGCCAGGCCGGCGACCTCGCGGGCCTCCACCCAGCGTGCCACGGCCGTCTTCAGCCCCGAAAACGAGAAGTCGAACGTGTGGTCCCGGTACTTGCCCCGGGGGAAGGCCACGGCTGCCGGGTCACCGGCGGCCGCCGCGGCGTCGATCGGCGGGCCGCCCGGGAACGGCAGCCCGAGCAGCCGGGCGACCTTGTCGTAGGCCTCGCCCGCCGCATCGTCGATCGTGGCCCCCAGCGGCGTCAGGCTGCCCGGCAGATCGCTGACGAGCAGCAGCGACGAGTGCCCGCCGGAGACGAGCAGGGCGACTGCGGGCAGTGGCAGGCGGCCGTGCTCGATCTGGTCCACGGCGATATGCGCGGCGAGATGATTGACCCCGTAGACCGGCTTGCGCAGGGCGAGGGAATAGGCCTTGGCCGCGCAGACTCCGACCAGCAGCGCGCCCGCCAGGCCGGGGCCCGCGGTGACCGCGATCGCGTCCACGTCGGCCAGCCTGACGCCGGCGGTGGCCAGCGCCCGGTCCACGGCCGGAACCATGGCCTCCAGGTGCGCCCGGCTGGCCACCTCGGGCACGACACCGCCGAACCTGGCGTGCTCCTCGACGCTGGAGGCGACCGCGTCGGCGAGCAGCTCGTGCCCCCGGACGAGGCCGGCGCCGGTCTCGTCGCAGGAGGTCTCGATGCCGAGCACCAGCGGAGCGGTCAGCACGGGGCAGCACCGACGTCGAGCCGCATCACCAGGGCGTCGGCGCCCGACGGCTGGTAGTAGCCCTTCCTGATCCCGATCTGGCTGAAGCCGTACCTGCGGTAAAGGCGCTGCGCCCGGTCGTTGTCAACGCGCACCTCGAGGAAGAGCTCGCTGCATCCCCGCCGCGCCGTCTCGGCGATCAGTGCCTGCAGCAGCGCCGAGCCGGTTCCCTGTCCCCAGCGGCCGGCGGCCACCGCCAGGGTGAGCACGTCAGCCTGGTCCGCGATCACCAGCAGCCCGGCGTAGCCATCGATCACACCGTCGGAGTCGGCGACCAGGTAATAGCGGCTGCGCTGCTGCTCCTGCAGCTCGGCCTCCATCATCTGCCTCGACCATGCCTCGTTGCCGAACAGCGCATCCTCCAGTCCGAGCACCGCATCGAGATCTTCCGGCCTCATGACGCGCAGCACCCGGCTCAGCACGGCGTGACCCGCTTGGGCTTGCCGGGCACCCGGGCATCCGGCCTGCGCAGGTAGATCGGCTCGGGCGGGGCGCAGGGACCGTGCCCGGCCAGGCGGCGGGCCGCGATGTCCGCGAGCTGCGCCGCGTCGGGGTAGCGGGGCGGGATCGCGCAGCTGCCAAGCTCCGGGTAGAGCGCCGGCCCCTCCCCCGCGACCGGGCACGACGCGGTGATCTCCGCGAGCGCGGCAGGAACGCTGACAGCCGGCCCGCCGATGCGCCGCGCCGTCGGCGCATAACGCGCCCAGTAGACCTCCTTGCGCCGGGCGTCGGCAGCGACGATGAACTCCCGGCCCGCGGCGGCCGGGGCGGCCGCGAGCGCTATCACGTCCAGGGTGCTCACGCCGACCGCCGGGATCCCCAGAGAGCTGGCGAGCACTCTGGCCGTCACCAGGCCCGCCCGCAGGCCGGTATACGGGCCGGGGCCGGTCCCGACGGCGATTGCCTCCAGCTCGGCCGGCGTCACGCCGCCCGCCGTGAGCACCTGCTCGATCATCACTGCCAGCAGCTCGCCGTGCCTGCGGGAACTCAGCGTGGTCTGGCCGGACAGGACTTCGGACCCGTCGTGCAGGGCGACCGTCACCGCCGCGGTGGCGGTGTCCAAGGCGAGCAGCAGCACGGTTGACCAGCGTAGGTCACGCAGCAGCCTGGCCGGGCAGCGCGGCTCAGTGGATCCCGGCGATCATCTCATGCGCCGCGGCGAGCGCCGCGGCCCGCAGAGTGGAGACCGGCACCGGGCCGAACCCGCCGCCATGCTCCTGGCCCTGCATGGAGATGTCGACCAGCACGTTGCGGTCCCGGGCCACCACGGTGACCTCGTCCGTGGTAACGCCGCCGACATGGAAGACCTGGAGCGCGCTGAACGCGTCGCGGCCGAGTCCCGCCGCAGCCCCGAGCTGGGCCTTCGGCGCCTTGCTCGACTTGGGCGGGTCCTGCAGCCCCCGAAGCTGCTGGCCGTAGGCATCGATCGCGCTGAACGTGGCGCTGCCGTCCCCGCTGGACAGCAGGCTCGGCGTCAGCGCGGCGCTGCTCACGGTGAGCACCCGGAAATCCGGGCGGGCGTCCAGGGTCCAGGTGCACTGGCTCTGGCTGGAATTGCCGACCGACTGCGACACCTTCGCGAGCTTGCCAGGAAGGTACTGGCGGAGCAGCGTCACGCTGATCGCATCACAGGCGTTGGGGACCGCGCGGAACTCGCCGGGCTGGAGTGTCGTCACCAGGCCGCTGCCCGGGGCCGCGGCCGGCTTGCCCTGGAACGGCAGCTTCCCGAGGATTCCCAGTACTACCGCGACCGCGACCACGAAGAGGCCGACGCCGACGACCAGTCTGCGCCGGGATCTCCTGGCCTTGGCGGCAGCTCGGCGGCTCCCCCGCGCGTCGGGCGGCTCTTCGGCCGGCCACGCCTGGCCGCCGCGTGGCTGCGCCGGCTCCGGGGCGCGGGGCGGCCTGAGTTGCCTGCCGCCCGGCCCGGTGGGATGGATGCCCAGCCCGGCCCACGGCGGCAGGTCCTCGTCGGAGCCGTTCTCGAACTCGTCGAAGTTCGGGCGGCTGGAGTGCTCAGGTCGGCTGCGGACCGGCTCGCCCGCGCGCCCTCGGCGGCCGCTGGCGGACGGCCGCGCAGACCGGCGGGGCGGATACCCCTGGGCCACGGCGCGCCTCCGGGAAGGTGATCGGCGGTGCTGGACGGGCTTGATGGCGGGCTAGCCGAACGCCATCGGTCGGGATGCGGGACGGCGCGGCGCGGACAGAACGGAACTGTACTCGACACATCCGTGCTGCCATGGGCATTTTGGCGAGCATGCGAGCCTTCGCAGCACGGGGATTACCGGGCTCCGGCGGGCCCGGGCCCGCCGGCCAGGGCCGCCGTCGCCGATCCGGCCACGGTTTCCCAGCGCTCGCCCCGCCCAGCCAGCCGGACCGTGCGCGCCTCGTCGGTATCGCCGGCCCCGGGCGCCGCAGCGGGCACGATGGTGATACTGACCTCGAGGTAACTGTCCGCGAGGTCTTCCACGAGCCCCTCCCCCCACTCCACCACGGTCACCGAGTCCCCCAGGTCGGCGTCGAGGTCGAGATCATCAACCTCCGCCCGGCTCCCGAGCCGGTAGGCGTCCGCGTGCACCAGGGGCGGCCCGCTGGCCGCGGGCGGATGCACCCGGGCGATGACGAACGTGGGCGAGGTGACCGGCCCGCGCACGCCGAGTCCCTGGCCGATCCCCTGCACCAGGGTGGTCTTCCCCGCCCCCAGCGGCCCGGTCAGCACCACCAGGTCGCCCGGGCGCAGCAGGCCGGCCAGCCGCTGCCCCAGACCGCGCATCTGAGCCGCCGTCGCAACCACGACCTCGGCGAGAACCGGCGGCACCGCTAAGCCAATTCCGCGCGCGGCCCGGCGCCCGCCGCACTGCGCGCGGCCAGCTCGCTGATCGCGCGGTTCACGAGCTCGGGCCGTTCCAGGATGACCGCATGGCCCGCCCCGGGCACCCGCAGCAGCTCGGAGCCGGGGATCTGCGCGGCCAGCTCCTCGCTGTGCTCCACCGGGACCAGCCGGTCCCGGTCGCCCGCCACCACGACCACCGGCACCCGGCGCAGGACGCCGAGCGCGGCGCGCTCGTCATGGCTCAGCAGCGCGAGGTAGAAGGCGGCCACGACCCCGACCGGGGTGGCCCGGATTATGCGTTCCAGGTAGTCCACGACGGCGGGGCTGACCGCTGGATCGCCGAACGCGACGTGCCGGGCAGCGAGGAAGGCCAGGTCGCTGCCTGCGTGTCGGGCACGCTCGATGAGCGCGGACCGCATGCCGGTGCTGACCCCGCGCAGGACGGGGTGTGCGGCATGCCTGGCGATCGGGCGCAGCATCACCGGTACCCAGATCGTGGGGTCCACCCCGCCGGCCACGGTCGATATCAGGACCGTGCCGATGACCTTCGTGCCGAACAGCTCGGGGTGCTGGCGGGCCAGCGCCATGATCGTCATGCCGCCCATCGAGTGGCCAACGAGCACCACCGGCTCCTCGCCGGGCGTCACGGCCGTCAGCACCGCGTACAGGTCGGCGCCGAGCTGGGGGATCGTGTAGTGGTCCTGCCGCGCATCGCCCGACCGGCCATGGCCGCGCTGGTCCCAGAAGACCAGCCGGCCGGCTGCGGCCAGACCGCTGCGCTGGTAGTGCCAGACGTCCTGGCTCAGCGAGTAGCCATGGCAGAAGATGATCGTGACCGGGGCGTCGTCCGGGCCGTTGATCTCGACATGCAGGGGCACCCCGTCGTCGGCGGCGACGGTGAGAGGCCGCCCGCGCAACTGGCCGAACGGCTCGCCGGCCTGGGGATCGGGTCGCAGCCGCAGGCGGCCGACCGCCACGCGCTCGGCGGCGATCACGGCTCCCGTGCCGGCGGCCGCTACCGCGCCGGCGGTAAGGCCCGCGATCCCGGCGATGCGCCGCCAACTGGCCATCAGTTCTCCCGTACCGCGCCCAAGGCCAGGACCGGGCCCATGGTCGCCTGTGTTACTCCAGAGTAGATTCTCGGGACCCTGCCAGCGAACCCGGTAACGACCTCATAAGACAGCGTGTCCAGCGCGTCCGCCCAGTCCTGCGCGGTCGGCTCGCCCGCGTCGCCCGGCCCGAACAGCACCACCTCGTCGCCGGGCGCGACCGGGGCATCACCGAAGTCCACCACCACCTGGTTCATGCAGACCGTACCGGAGATCGTCCACCGGCGACCGTGGACGTGCACCTGCGCGGTGTTCGAGGCGCGGCGGGGGATTCCCTCCGCGTACCCCAGCGGCACGAGGCCCAGGGTAGCTTCGCCGCTGGTGACGTAGCGGTGCCCGTACGATACGCCCGTGCCGGCTGGAACGCGCTTGACCTGCACTAGCGTCGCCCGGACCGTCATCGCGGGGCGCAGCCAGCCGGGCGCGCCGCCCGGCAGCGTCGACAGCCCCACCACGGCCCCGCCAGGCCGCACCAGGTCGAACCAGGCTTCCGGCAGGGTCAGCGTGGCGGGGGTGTTGGCGATGTGGCGCAGCTCCGGCCGGGCACCCGCACGTTCCGCCTGGTCCACCGCGGTGCGGAACGCCGCGATCTGGGCGGCGATCGACGGGTGCCCGGGAATGTCGGCGCAGGCGAGATGCGACCAGAGCCCGATGATGCGGGCATGCCCGGCTGCCTCGGCGGCCAGCGCGGCAGCGACCAGGCCGGGCCACTCGGCGGCGGTAGCGCCGCCTCTCGACATCCCCGTGTCGGCCTTGAGATGCAGGCGGGCCGGCTGGCCGGCCCGCTCGGCCGCGGCCGCGATCTGCCTGACCAGGGCCGCCGACCCGGCCGAAAGGTCGACACCGTGGCGGATGGCGTCCTCGTGCGGCGCGTCCGGCGCGCCGAGCAGGCACAGTACCGGCGCGGCCAGCCCCGCCCGCCGCAGCGCCAGCGCATCGTCGACGTGAACCACGCCGAGCCAGGTCGCTCCGCCGTCCAGGGCCGCGGCCGCGGCCGGGATCATGCCGTGACCGTAGCCGTCGGATTTGACGACGGCCATCACCTGCGCTCCGCCAACGTGCCTGGTCAGCGCCCCGACATTGGCCCTGATCGCGCCCAGGTCGATAAGCGCCTCCGGGTGACCGTCCATCGAGCTCGCGCGGAACGAAGTGCCGCGCCGGGCGGCCTTCAGGGGGAATCCGCGCTCCCTCCCTCCGGCGTGTGCGGGCCCGGCTGAGTACCGGGGGTCATCTTGGTCGGCGGGCAAGCAGCCCGGCGATATCGGCCGCGGGCCTTCCCCGGTGCCGGGCACCAGGGCTGGCACAGGTAAGACGAGCCTATAAGCTCTACGGCTGCAGGGTACGGCCAGCGCGGGCCCGCGGTGCGCCCGCCGCGGGCTGGCCGGGCGAGGGCGGCCAGACCGGCGCGGCACAGGTCCCAGGGACGTGATAGGCAGGCATGATGGTCGAGCTCATTCCCCGGCAGGTCCTCTTCGGCAATCCGGAACGCGTCAGCCCGCGCATCTCCCCGGACGGGACCCGGCTGGCGTGGATCGCGCCGCACGAAGGGGTGCTCAACGTCTGGATCGCCCCGGTGAGCACCGGATCCGGGGTGGACTGGGCGGCGGCGCGGGTCGTCACCGATGACAACGACCGCGGCATCCGGGTGTTCTCGTGGGCGCACGACGGCCGTCACCTGATGTACCTGCAGGACACCGGCGGTGACGAGAACTGGCGGCTGCACGACGTCGACACCGAGACGATGCGGCGGCGCGACCTCACGCCGTTCGAGGGCGTGCAGACCCAGCTCATCGCCAAGGAACGGAAGTTTCCCTCCGAGGTGCTGGTGGGGCTGAACCGGGACAACGCCGAGCTGCACGACGTCTACCGGCTCAACCTGGCCACCGGCGAGCTGACCAAGGAAGTGGACAATCCCGGCTTCGTCGGGTGGATCGCCGACGCGCAGCTGGCGGTCAGGGCGGCTGCCGCCCCGCGGCCCGACGGGAGCGTGGTGTTCATGGTGCGGGACACGCCGCAGGCTGACTGGCGGCCGCTGCTCACGGTACCCGCCGACGACGCGCTGACCAGCGAGATGATCGCGTTCAGCGAAGACGGCGCCTGGCTGCTCGCGGTCAGCTCGGTGAACGCCAACACCGGCCGGCTGGTCCGGATCGAGACAGCCACCGGCAAGGAGCAAATCCTGGCCGCCGACCCCGAGGCGGACGTGAGCGACGTCCGGGTCAACCCGGATACCCGCGAGCCCCAGATCGTGACGCTGCTCAAGGACAGGTCGGAGTACCTGGTGCTCGATCCGTCGGTGACGGACGACCTGGCGGCGATCCGGGGCCTGCACCCGGGCGACCCGATGTTCCTGAACGCCGACGACACGGACGGAACCTGGCTGATCGGATTCACCAATGACTCCGGCGCGGTGCCGTTCTTCGCCTACGACCGGGCCACCCGGACCGGCCGGTTCCTGTTCGAGCACCAGCCCGCCCTGTCGCGGTACGAGCTGGCGGCCATGGAGCCGTTCTCGTTCACCGCCCGGGACGGGCTCACGGTGCACGGTTATGCGACCTTCCCGCCGGGCGCTGACCGCTCCAGCCTGCCGACGGTGGTCAACGTGCATGGCGGACCGTGGACCAGGGATGCCTGGGGCTTCGACGCCGAGGCGCAGTGGCTCGCCAACCGGGGATACCTCTGCGTCCAGGTCAATTACCGGGGCTCCACCGGCTACGGCAAGACGTTCGTCAACGCCGCCGACCGCGAGTGGGGCGGCAAGATGCAGGACGACCTGACCGATGCCGTTACCTTCGTGACCGGCCAGGGCTGGGCCGACCCGCGCAGGGTCGCGATCTACGGAGGTTCTTACGGCGGCTACGCCGCCCTGGCGGGCGCGGCGTTCACCCCGGGGGTGTTCCGGTGCGCGGTCGACATCGTCGGCCCGTCCAACCTCAAGACGCTGATCGAGACGATCCCGCCGTACTGGGCACCGATGGTCGCCCAGTTTCACCGGCGGGTGGGAGACCCGGCCGCCGACGCCGACTTCCTCTGGTCCCGGTCTCCGCTGTCCCGTGCCCGCGACATCCGGATCCCGCTGCTCATCGCCCAGGGGGCGAACGACCCGCGGGTGAAGCAGGCCGAGTCAGAGCAGATCGTCGCCGCGCTGAAGGAAGCGGGGATCGACTACGAGTACCTGCTGTTCCCAGACGAGGGGCATGGCTTCGCCAAGCCCGAGAACAGGCTGCGGTTCTACGCGGCGGCCGAGCGGTTCCTGGCCCGCCACCTCGGCGGCCGAGCCGAGGAGGACTAGCGCCGCCCGGCCGCCGCGACCCGCCCGGCCGCCGCGACCCGCCCGGCCGCCGCGACCCGCCCGGCCGCCGCGACCCGCCGTGCCGCCGCGCCCCGCCCGGCAGGGCGGCGGGCGGGACTCAACGACGAGTCCGCGGGTGAGGCTTAAGCCGCCCCGATCGGCGCTCGCCGTCCGGCCGGCGCAGCCGCTGCCTCCCCTGCTGCTCCTTGTCCCGGCATCGGCTGGATCCCGGCCAGGTCCTGGCGCCTGACCCTGATCATGGCGATGGTCACGGCCAGGGCCAGCGCCATGATTCCGGCCGACACCTCGAACCCCCTGGAGAACCCGATGGCCAGGGCGTGGTCGTAGACCGCGGACTGGGCGGCCTTGGCCTGCGCCGCCGTCACGTGCAGCGGGTGGCCGGCCTTCGCCGCGGCAGCCGCGGCGGCCTGCGCGGCCGCGGCCGAGTGCCTCGCGGTGTTGGCGACCACGGTCCAGGCCACGGTGCCGAGGACCGCCAGCCCGATCGCGCCGCCGACCTGCTGCCCGGTGTTGACCAGGCTGGAGGCCAGGCCGGCGTCGCGGTCCTCGACCTTGGACAGGGCAACCAGGGTCAGCGGCATGAACAGCAGGCCCAGGCCTGACGCGGTGACCAGCATCGGGCCGAGAAGGCCGCCGGCGTAGCTGCTGTGCTCACTGATCCGGGACAGCCAGAACATCCCGCCGGTGGCAATCGCGGATGCGGCCAGCAGAAGCGGCCGGGCCCCGATCCGCGGGACCAGCTGCGTGCTCAAGCCGGCCCCCGCCATGATCACGGCCACCATGGGCAGGTAGGCGACACCGGTCTTGAGCGCGCTGTAGCCCCAGACCGCCTGCACGAAGATGGTCAGGAAGAAGAACATCCCGAACATCGCGGTGCCGATGCAGAGCATGATCAGGTACGCGCCGGAACGGCTGCGGTTGCGGAATATCCGCATCGGCATCAGCGCATGGGGGCTGCGCGCCTCGATGACGACGAAGCAGGCGAGCAGCACCGCCGCCGCCGTCAGTGCGGCCAGCACCTTGGTGTCCCCCCAGTGCGAGACGCCGTTAGCCCCGGTCGCCGCGCTGGACAGGCCGTAGACCAGGGCGGCGAGGCCGCCTGTCCCGGTGATCGCGCCGGCCAGGTCGAACCGGCCGGGGTGGCGCTGCGACTCGCCGAGCACTCGCGGCGCGATCAGGGCGACGGCGATCCCGATCGGCACGTTGACGAAAAGCACCCAGCGCCACGAGGCATAGGTGGTCAGCAGGCCGCCGGCCAGCAGGCCGACCGCGATGCCGCCGATGCTCATCGCCGAGTACACGCCCATCGCCCGGTTGCGCGGCTGTCCCTCCGGGAAGTTGGTGGTGACGAGCGACAGGGCCGTCGGCGCGACGATCGCGCCGCCCACGCCCTGCACAGCGCGCGCGGCCAGCAGCCATGCCTGGGTGGTGGCGAAGCCGCCGAGCAGGGACGCCAGCGAGAACAGGATGATGCCGACGATGAACACCCGCCGCCGGCCGAGGATGTCCCCGGCGCGGCCGCCGAGCAGCAGCAGCCCGCCGAAGGTGAGCGTGTAGGCGTTGACGACCCATTCCAGGCCGGCGCCGGAGAAGCCGAGCGCGGTCTGGATGTGCGGCAGGGCGACGTTCACGATCGTCGCGTCGAGCACCACCATGAGCTGGGCGGTGGCGATGACAACCAGGGCCAGGCCGAGGTGCCGGTGCCCGCCGCGGGGCTGGCCATCCCCGTGACCGTCGCCAACGCCCCGGTCAGGCGGCCGGCCGGCCGTCCGGCGGCTGGACTCGGGCTGTGCGGTAGACATGGCTGTCTCCTTGCTGAAGTGTGTGCGGAACTAGCCTCGTGGCGGCTTCGCCACGACGCCGAAGGCTATTGAGGATGCTCGGGCGAGCTCGGGCGAGCGGCCTGGTCTCGCTACCTGACTGATCTCGCGGTCATCGCCAGCCCCCGCTTAGGTCAGCCGGGCTGGATGGAGATGAGAGTCTCGCTCACCTCCCCCGCATCCGGCCCCCCGGTAACCGGCGGGGGGTCCATGCTCTCGCCGCCGCCGGCAGCGGCGATCGTCATCTTGCGGATCAGGCTCAGCAGGCAGGCGCGCTCCTCGTCGTCCAGGCGCCGCCAGGGCATGCGGGCCATGAACTCGCGCTCGACCTTCGCCCTCAGCCTGACACCCGCCTCGGTGAGCACGAGGTTCTTGATCCGGCGGTCGATGGTGCTCGGTTCCCTCCTGGCCAGCCCTCGCTTTTCCAGCAGGTCCGCGATGGAGGTCACGAACGACGGATCGCAGTGCATCTGCCGCCCGAGGTCGCGCATGGCCATCGAGGAATCGAGCACGTGCAGGGCCTTCAGGCAGAACGCGGGAACGCCGAAACGCTGCGCGATCTGCTCGCCGCGCGCGACCAGGCCGGTGATCAGCACGCCCATGGCGTCGAGGATCTCTGAGTCGAGCTTGTCGGCCCCAGGTCCCGTTCCCATGCCTGTCACCTCCCCGGCGGCCGCGCCGCATCGCCCGGCAGCGCATCTGCGCGACGACATCTGAACAGCTAAATGGTTGAGTAACTCAACGTTAGCCCGGTCAGGCTGAGCAAGTCAAACTTTTATCTGCTCAAGCATCGCCCGCGCGCCGCACAGCGCCCAGCACCGTCCGGGTGGCCGCCCGAAGCGCTCCGACGAGGTCCGATGACCCGATCGGCGCGCCGTCGGCGGCCAGCCTCGCGGCCATACCGTGCAGGTACGCGGCCGCGGCTGCCGCCCGAGACGGGTTCAGGCCCTGCGCCAGCAGGGACCCGGCCAGGCCGGACAGCACGTCCCCCGATCCGGCGGTCGCCAGCCAGGCGGTTCCGGTGGGGTTCACCAGGACCTCCCGGTCCCGTGCCGCGGCGATCACCGTGGTCGAGCCCTTCAGCAGCACGGTGCAGCCAAGCTCGGCGGCCGCATGGGTGGCGAACCGGAGGCGATGGGCTTCCACGTCCGCCGGGTCGGCGCCGAGCAGCCGTGCCAGCTCGCCTGCGTGCGGCGTGAGCAGCGTCGGCGCCGAACGCGGCAGCATCCCGCGGTGGGCGGCGACGAGCGTGAGCCCGTCCGCGTCCACCAGTACCGGGAGGCTGGTCGCGAGGACTGATGCGAGGAGCCCGGCGGCATCCTCGCCGGTGCCCATCCCGGGCCCGGCCACCCATGCCTGGACCCGGCCCGCGGCCTGCACTGCCTCCGCGCCCGCCTGGCCCGCGTCCGTGGTGGTGATGACCGCCTCGGGCCAGTGCTGACGGACCACCGCGGCCGGCGCCTTCGCCGACACCAGCCGGACCATGCCGGCCCCGCCCCGTATGGCGCCGCCGACGGCCAGCGGCGCCGCGCCGGTGAACCTGTCGCTGCCGGCCACTATCCCGAGCACGCCGCGCCGGTACTTGTCGGACTCCGCCGACGGCCGGGGGAGCCACGCTGCGATGTCGGCGGCCTGGGGCGCCGCGACATCGGGCGGGCCGAGGTACTCGGCCAGGCCGATGTCGACGAGCTCGACAACCCCCGCGTGCGAGGCACCCGGGTCGATCAGCAGGCCGGGCTTCAGGGTCCCGAAGGTCACCGTCAGGTCGGCCCGGACCGCGGCGCCGGCCGCCTCGCCGGTGTCGGCGTCGATCCCGCTCGGCAGGTCGACGGCCACGACCACGGCGCGGGCGCGCTGCGCCGCCGCGGCCAAGGACAGCGCCGGCTCCCGGAGGCCGCCCCGGCCGCCTATGCCGAGCAGCCCGTCAATGACGAGGTCAGCATCGGCGATCGCGCTGCCCGCCGCCTTGTCCGCTGCCTCGATCACCCTGCCGCCCGAGCCGCGCAGCGCGGCCTCCCCGCCCGGGTGCACGCGCGATGCCGCGGCTATGGCGGTGACGACGGCCCCGCGAGCGGCCAGCCGCGCCCCGGCGTGCAGCGCGTCGCCGCCGTTGTCCCCGCTGCCCGTCAGCACGACCACCCGGGAGCCGTACACCCCGCAGCGCGCCCGGGTGCCGTGCTGCCCGCCCGCCCGTGCCAGCAGGCCGCCGCACACCGATGCCAGGCCGGCGGCTGCTCGCTGCATCAACGCGCCCTCAGGCAGCGCCGCCATCAGCGCGCCCTCGGCTGCCCTGACCGCGGCCACCGTGTGCGCGTTCCTCATGCCGCCCTGCCACGTTCGCCCGGAGCGCCCACCACCTGGGCTTCCCCGTGAACCTCATCCTGCCGGGCGACGCTCCCGGCTGCCACTGCGATGCGCACGGTCATGCCCCAAGCCTGTCATGCCGACCGGGGGACAGACCCGCCACCCGGCCAGCACTACGACGAGGCCGCCGTGCTGCCCTGGTTCATGCGAATCCGCCCTGCCTGATCCCGTAGACGGCCAGTCTGGCCGGCCGCCCGACGTCGCCAGCGCAGCCGGTGAATGTGAGTTTGGTGCTCGCCGGCGGGCACCAAACTCACATTGACGGGTACAGCTGGAGGCTGAGGCTGGTGTGGACGCGGCCGGCGAGGCGGGGAGGACGGCGGGCAGGCCGCCTGGCATGCCCGCGGCACCGGAAGCCGTCAGGCCGACCATGGCTGTCTGGCCTGTGCGTCGGGCTGTTCCCCTGGTTAGCCGCCTGTCCGGAGCGCGGGAGAAACCGCGGGAGAATACGCGGAGAGGAGCGCGGCGCGCAGGTCGGCGTCACCGTACCGGTCACCCAGGCGGGCCCGGGCGGACGCCGCCATGCGCGCCGCGGTCGCGGGCGAGTCCAGCAGGTGCCCGATGGCGGCGGTCAGGCGGGCCGGCCGCCCGGGCGGGACCAGCATGCCGGTCTCTCCCGGGACCACGAGCTCGCTGACCGCGTTGACGGCTGTGGCGACGACCGGGACGCCGCAGATCATGGCCTCCACGATCGCGGTGGGCAGTCCCTCGTAGCGGCTGGGCAGGGCGAAGACGTCGAAAGCGGGAAGCACGTCCAGCACGTCCGTGCGCTCGCCCGCAAGGATCACGCGGGGGCCGGAAAGCCGCCGGGCGCGGCGGCCGGCACTCTCGGCAAGCTCCCCGTCGCCCACCCAGACGCCGACCACGTCCGGACGGCCCAGGCCGGAGATGGCGTCGATGAAGTCCTCGGGGGCCTTCTGGTACGTGAGCCGGCCGACCGCGCCGACGACGGGGGAGCCGGCCGGCACGCCGAGTGCCCGGCGAGCCCGCTGGCGCGCCTGCGGCGAACGGGCGCTCATGCTCGCGCGCACCCGGCCGGGGCCGTCCACGCAGACGCCGATCGTGCGGACCCGCTGCGGCGCCACCAGCTCCCGCCGCACCGCCTCGGCGGCTACCGCGCCGCCGACGCACAGTGCCACGTCGGTGATCCGGCCGAGCCGCCGCTCGACCGACACGTAGGCACGGCGCCGCAGCGCCGACTGGAACTCGTGGAACGGGAAACCGTGGTAGGTGTGCACGATCCTGGGCACCGCGGCGCGGCGCGCGGCCAGGCGCCCCACTGCCCCCGCCTTCGCGCAGTGGGTGTGCACCACGTCGAAGTCCCGCTGCCGGAACACCGTCTCGAGCCGGCCGACCGCCAGCAGGTCGCTGCGCGGCGCGATCACCTCGCGCAGCGCCGGCTCAACGATGACCTCGATGCCGGACGCGGCCGCCTCATCGAGCAGCCGGCCCCCGCTGCCGGTGATGATCGTCGGCCGGGCCACGCCCGCTTCCAGGGACTGGGCCCCGCGCAGGGCGAGCACGCCGGCGCCGCCCTCCAGCCTGGTGATCACGGTCGCCACCCGCAGCGGGCCGCCGGAGCCGGAGCCGGAGCCTGCGCCGGAGCTGACGCCGGAGCCAGGGAGCTGCGGCGGCCGCAGGACTGCCCGGGAGCCGGTCATCGGCTGCCCCGGCCGGGCGGGCGGAACGGGAGCGTGGTCAGCCCGCCTCCGGTGGCCGGCGGGCTGCCGGGCGAGGCCAGGCCCGCGGCGCGGGCGACCCGCACCGCCTCGAGCCTGCTGTGCACGTCCAGCTTGCTGAAGATGCTCCGGGTGTGCGTGCGGACCGTATCGGTCGAGATCACCAGCTCCTCGGCGATCTGCCGGCCGCGCTTGCCCTCCGCCATGCTCGCCAGGACGTCACGTTCCCGCGGGCTCAGCACGTCCAGCGGATCACCGCCCTCGCTGGCCTGGCGGACGTCGTCGCGGAGCTGGCGCAGTATCTCGCCGAGCATCTCCGGCGGGAACCAGGAATGGCCCTGGCACACGCCCCGCAGCACGGTCTCCAGATCGCCCGCTCCCTGCTCCTTGGACACCCAGGCAGCCGCCCCCGCCCGGGCAGCGTCCACCGCGTGAGCAACGTGATGGTCGCCGCTGACCACGACGACCTGGGCCCCGGGCCACGCTGCCCGGAGCCGCTGCAGCACCTCGCCGATGGCGAAACCGAGCGGCTCGACCTCGATCAGGATGACGTCGGGCCGCAGCCAGCGGACAACTTCCGGCAGTTGCGGATCATCGGTGCTGCAGCACCCGGCCACCCACAGACCGGGTGCGGTGGACAGGCGCGAGGCAAGAGCTTCGGTGACCATCTTGTAGTCATCGACCAGGAGCAGTCGCCTCACGTCCACTAGCCCACTGTGCAGCGGCGGCCTGGCTTTGTCCTCATACAGATGAATGAGGATCCCTCGTCCTGATAACGGGGAGCCTCCGCTAGTGCGCGCGGCACCCGGCCCTAAGGGCGGCATCCTCACTGGACCAGTAACCGGGGAGCGCGTCGTAGGGGTTCGACCCGGTCAGGTTAGTAACATAGATATAGCCGACATTCCGGCTCCGGGATAGCCTGATTGCGTCGTTAGCCTGGGAACTCGAGGAGGCACCGTAGATGGTGCTCGCGAACCTGTCGGCGGGAAACCCGCGGGCCCAGCCGGGCACGACGATATCGCGATACTGGGTAAAGGTGCCCTCGAATACCATCAAGACGTCGCCTACCGACATGTACTGCCGCTCCGGGTAGATTCCCGCGTTGAGCCAGACCGAGGATCCGGGGATGGCGCGGTGAATGTAACCGGCCAACTGCTCGTAGTAGGAGAGCTTGCTGCTGACGCCGTTCACTCTGTCCAGGAAAATGCCGGTCACCCCGTACCAGGCATGGTAATTCCTGACGTCGGCCTCGACCTGCGCGACCGGGCGCAGCCCGTCTGCCGTCGACGAATACCCGAGGACGGCGCTGCCCGCTGCCCGCGCCTGCCTGACGACGGACTGGTAGGCCCGGTTGGGCGCGCGGCCGGCCCCGACGCCGGTGGCGGGATTGAGGATCAGGGCGCTCGGCGCCGGCTTGCTGTTTATCGCCTGCGTCCACGTGCCCGTGCCGAAGTAAGCCGGCACGAAGACCTTCTGGCAGCCCGCGGAGATGCCCCGCGAGGCCGGCCCCGCGGTGATGCCGGCCACGGCGCCTCCCGCCGCCAGGACGACGATCACGGCGACCATCAGCGGCCTTCTGGCCAGCGCGAGCATTCGCCGCCACGCCTCGCGCCGCCGCAGCCGCCGCCGAACCTTCCGCCAGTCCTGTGGCGGGTATCCGGTCATCGGCGTGACATCAGCCCGGTGAGCCGATGCTCAGCGCGCCGCGGCGACCCCGGCTGGAGCCCTCCCGCGGGAAGGCAGTCGTAAGGATTGCCGCCACCCCGGTCGGTGATGTACACGCAGCCCGCACGGCGCCGAATGGCAAGCAGGAAAGCATGGTCGAAGTTCTCCCGGGGCACTGAGTACACCACGTGGTAGAAGATGTTGGCAGGCCGTGACCGAGCCCAGCGCGGCACGGCAAGCTGGAGGTAAGCGCGCCAGGGGCCCTCGAAGGTGCCGAGCATATTGGCGTGCTCGGCATATGCCTCTACCGGATGCGCGCCGTGGTTGAAAAGCACCACCCGTACCCCCGCATTCCTGGCGTCGCGGGACAGCGCGGCGTAATAGCCTACGTCCTGCGCGGTGACCGAGACTCGATCAAAGCACACGCCCGCCACGTCATACCACCGCAAGAAGCAATCGAGGTCCGCCAGGACGTCGCGGGGCGGGCGGCGGCCATAATTGGTGTCCACATATCCGGCAACGGGCACGCCGGCTTCGCGCAGGCGGCTGAGCGCGGCGGAGAATGCCGGGTCAGGCGCGGTGCCCGGCCCGTTGGCCAGGTTGAGAATGACCATCCGGACGTCCCGGGAATCGTCCGCCATCGACTCCCAGTCACCGGGACGGAAATCCGGGCGGAAGTACGCGGGAACCACCAGCCGCGGAGCGGCCAGCGGCGCGCGATCAGAAGCCAGCCTGGTCATCGCTCGCCTCCCACAAGTCGGCCAGCGAGGCAGCGAGATCATGCCGCGGCCGCCAGCCGAGGTCCGTGCGGGCCAGGGCGATGCTGGCCCGCTGCCACGGCAGGTGACCCGAACGCGCCGACCCCGGCGAGTCCTCGTGCACCGGGCCGTCGTAGCCGCTGATCGCGGCCAGTTCCGTCACCAGGGCGGCGGTGCGGACCCCGGTCCCGCTGCCGATGTTGAGCACGGCGTGCGGCAGCGCCGGCGCCGACGCGGCGGCGAGCACGGCGGCGCCCACGTCGCGCGCGTCCACGAAATCGCGGACCGTGTCCAGCGAGCCGAGCCGCACGTCGCCGCCGTCGGCCAGGGCCCGGCGCAGCTCCGCGGCCACGCGCCCGGGCAGGCCGCTCTCGGGAGCGCCGGCTCCGACCGGGTTGAACACCCGCAGCACCACGGCGTCGAGCCCGTTCGCCCGCGCCAGCTCGACCAGCCGGGTGCCTGCCAGCTTCGTGATCCCGTACGCCGCGGTCGGCCGGGGCGCGGCGGACTCGTCGGTCGTGCTCCCGGGCTCGGCCCGCCCGTACTCGGCGGCGGAGCCGAGATGCACGAGCCTGGCCGGCGTCCCGGCCAGCAGCATCGCCTGGGCCAGCACGCAGGTGCCGGTGACGTTGACCGCCGCCAGCATGCCGGGGGGGCCTGCCGTCGCGCCCGCGCAGTTGGCGATGACGTCCGGAGCCGCCGACGCGATCACCTCGGCGACCCGCGACGGGCCGTCCCGCGCCAGGTCGAGCCGCTGGTGCGCCGGCGAGTCAGGCAGCGCCGACCGGCCGGCGGTGGCCACCTGCGCGCCGGCCGCTACGGCCTGCCGCCGCACATGAGCGCCGAGGAAGCCGCTCGCGCCGAGGACCAGCAGCCGCATCGCGCCGCCAGCGGCGTTCACTGGTGGTACTCGCCGGGCTTGAACCGGGCCAGGTTGGCCGGCTCGCGGAACCAGTCGATGGTCTCGAGCAGGCCTTCATCCCTGGTGTACCGGGGCCGCCACCCGGTTCGCTCGCGCAGTTTCGACGCGTCGCACACCAGCCGCAAGACCTCGGAGTCCTTGGGGCGCAGGCGTTGCGGATCTTCTACGATGTCGGCCTCGACATCCATCAGCCTGGCGATGTCCTCCGCGAGTTTCCCGATCGCGATGTCGTCGCCCGGCCCGCAGTTGAACACCTCGCCGACCACCGCCGACGCCGGGGCCGCGGCGACTTCCAGGAACGCCGCAGCGGTGTCGGTGACGTAGGAAAAGTCGCGGGTCGGGTCGAGCGCGCCCAGCATCAGCTGCCGCGAGCCGCTCGCGAGCTGGGTGATGACCTGCGGGATGACCGCGCGGGTGGACTGGCGCGGCCCGAAGGTGTTGAACGGCCGCAGGGTCACCGCCGGAACCCCGAAGCTGAGATGATACGACTCGACCAGCTTGTCGCCGGCCACCTTGGCGGCCGCGTACGGCGACTGCGCCTGCAGCGGGTGCGACTCGCTGATCGGCACCGTGCGTGCCGTGCCGTAGGTCTCGCTGGTCGAGGTGTGCACCAGCCGCGGGGTCTGGCAGGCCCGCACCGCCTCGAGAACGTGCATGGTGCCGATCGTGTTCGTGTCGATGAAGGATCGCGGCGCGCTGTAGGAGTAGGGCACCGAACCGATGGCCGCCAGGTGGTAGACCACCGCGGCATCCTCCACGAGAGCCCGGACGGTCGCCGGGTCGCGCACGTCCCCGAACGCCACCTCCACCTGGTCGGCGACGTCGTCGTCCAGTGTGTCCAGCCACCCCGTCGAGCTGAACATGTTGTACAAGACCATGGCCTTGACCCGGTGCCCGCGGCGCACCAGCGCCTCCACCAGGTGGGACCCGATGAAGCCCTCGGCCCCCGTGACCGCTGCGATGTCCGTCATGAGCTTCCTCCTGCCGACTCGTGGTTGTGACTAGTAGGCATGGCGTACCGCCTGGGCGAGCGCGACAGCCGCGAAGCCGCCGACCCCCGCAAGCAGCCCGGTGCACGCCACGATCTGCGCCAGCACCCCCAGATCGTGGAAAACGATCTCGAAGGCCAGCGCGGCGCCGCAGGCGACCACCGGGAAGATCCTCATTCCGAAGGCCTGGATCATCAGCGCCAGGAACATGGCCCCGGCCAGCGCCAGGTAGGCGGCGAGCTGGGGCAGGTACGCCAGGTGCGGGCGGGCAAGCCCGGCCTCGGCGGCCACCGCGACGGTGGCCGCCATCAGCGCCGCCACGGCGCCCAGGTACATCCCCGCCGCCCGGAGCAGGAGCAGCCGGGCCTTCAGCCCGAAGGCAGAAATCTCCCTCGTCGTCCGCAGCAGCCGCTGGGTGCGCCGCCGGTACCACAGCAGGCACGCCTCGGCGGCGCCCATGCTCAGCGACAGCGGCAGCGCGGCCAGCAGCGCCCCGACGTTGACCCCGCCGTGGCCGTGCGGGCCCGCCGCGACGGGGAAGATCAGCAGGCCGGCGGCGACCATGCCGAAGGCGACCGCCGGGATGGCGCCGAGCCACTCGTGGCGGGCAAAGAGGCTGCCCTCGCGGCGGCCGGCTCCGCGTGTGCGGACCGCCGCGATCAGGAGCGCGAGCAGCGGGGTGGCGGCCAGCGCGCCCCAGGTCAGATGCTCCAGTTGCGGCGGCCTGCCCAGGGCCAGGAACACGGCGCTGCTCGCCACGCCGGGCGCGAGCGCCAGCAGCAGCCACAGCTCGGCGCCGAGCACCAGCAGCACGCCCGCGCCGAGCATGTACACGCCCTCTCCCGCGCCGAACGCAAGCGCCGGGGCAGGAACGTGCGCCAGCCGGCCGGTCAGCGCCATGGCGAGCGCCACGACCGCTAGCCCCACCGCCAGGCCGGCCCGCAGCACCCGCCGGGTCTGGCCCGGATCCAGCGTCCGGCCGAGCCGGGTGTAGCCGAGGTAGGCAACGCCCTGGCCCATCGCCCAGGCCACGATCAGCGCGACGATCAGCGCGACCTCCACGCCATGGCCGACGAGCAGCCCGAACGCCGCGGGGAAGCATATTCCCGGCAGGGCGTAGAGCAGGCTGTGCAGGGGCAGCCGCAGCCCGCCGCTGCTGCGCCAGGGATCCGGGGGCGCCTCCGGCTCGGCCGGCCGCCGCGGAACGCGGAAGTACATATCCTGGGCGAGCGCGAACACGTCCGGATACCCGTAACGCGTCTTCGCCGCCTGATCGCTCAGGCCCTCCAGCTCGAGGGCGCTGGCAACATCGAGCGGGTCGACCGCTGACTCGCACACCGGCGCGAACTGCTCGCAGAGGGCGGCGAACGTAGGCGGCGCCTGCGGCCGGCCGCCGGCCGCCCGCAGGCGCGCCACATCGGCGGCCTCGCTCCCGTTCCGGCTCCCGTTAATGGTGCCGTTGACGGCCCCGTTGGGCCATGCCTGCGGCGCGCTCATCCGGCGGCCTCCAGCAGCTCGGTCTCGGCGTCACGTTCCGCCAGCACGGCCGGCTTCAGGCCGTCCGGCTCGCCCGTTTGGGCGCCCGGCAGCGGCAGCCCGGCCCCGACGAACGTGTAGATCTCGTCGAACGCGCTGATCGCGCGGTCGACGGTGAAGTACTCCAGCGCGCGCGTGCGAGCGGCGGAGCCAAGCCTGCGCCGCAGGCCCGAATCCGCCAGCAGCGTCAGGCACGCCTGCGCCAGCGCTTCGGGGCTGCGCGGAGGGACGATCATGCCGGTATCGGCCACTGCCTCGCTGACGCCGCCGACATCGGTGGCCACGCACGGCCGCCCGCTCGTCATGGCCTCGATCAGGGTGTAGGGGAAACCCTCGGTGATGCTGCAGAGCACCACGACCTGCCCTGCGGCGTAGGCGTCACGGATCTCCGCCACCCGGCCCTCGAAGGTCACGGCGCCGGTCAGGTGCAATTCGGCCGCCAGCGCCCGGCAGCGTTCGAGGTATGCCTCCTGGCCGGGCGGCGGCGAGCCGAACAGCCGCAGCCGTGCCTGCGGCATCTGCCGGTGCACGAGCGCGAACGCCAGAAGCAGCGTCTCCAGGTCCTTGACGGGGTCGACGCGGCCGGCCCACGAGATCGTCGGCGGCTCGGGCTCACCGCGCAGGACCGGGAAGTCGACCGGGTCCACCCCGTTGTAGACGGTACGCACCCGGCCCAGGTCGGCGCCGAGCTGCTGCTCCCAGCGCCTGTTGAACACGTTGCCCGGCGTGATCAGCTTGGCCTCGCGGTAACCGAGGGAGCACAGGCGGCGCAGGAACCGCAGGTGCAGCGCCCGCACCGGCCACCGCAGCGGGCCGGTGCGGCTGTGCATGTACTGCTCGCGCATGTATATGCCGTGCTCGGTGACGATCACCGGGGTTCCGTAGCGCCACTTGCAGGCCAGCGCGGACAGCGCGCCGAGCCCGTTGGTCACCGCGTGGACGACGTCCGCCCGCGCCGGCTGGTGCGACAGCGGGCGCAAGGAGTGCTCGATGATCTGCATCGCGGTCACCGCGTCGTGCAGCGTGGGCGCGGCCTCGGTCGAGTCGAGGCGCCAGTCCCGCCAGGCTTCGCTGAGCAGGCTCACCGCGTGCTCGCTGGACAGGCTCGCGGTCAGGTCCTCGCGCTGGGCGAACTCGAAAATCTCGCGCAGGACATCGGCGAAGCGGTCCTGCGACTCGCCGGGCGGGGCAAGCAAGATCTCGATCAGCTCGCCCAGCCGCGGGCAGGCCACCTTCCGCCGCCTGGGCCAGCGGGAGGCTGGCCCGGGCGGCCGGGTACCCCACAGCGGCACGCTGGACACGCTGAGCACATTGTCCGGCAGCGACCACCGCACCGGCTCGGCACCGGTCGCGGTGAGGGCGACCAGCAGGAAGCGGTAATCAGGCATCCCGCGGACCAGTTGGTCGCACCACACGCTGACCCCGCCGAACTGGTGCGGGTACGTGCCTTCCCCGATAAGTGCCACATCCATGGGAGCTCACGTCACCTGGCCTGAGTATCCGGTCGCGCCGGTCGCCTTCTCCGGCTGGCTTGCGGCGTCCCCGCGCCCTCGCGGCCGGCGGGCGCGGATCTGCTCGTACAGATCATCGATCTGGCGGACCACGGACTCGATGCCGTAGCGGTCGAACACCTTGGCGTCCGCGACCCGCGGCCTCGGGCCGGTCTCGACCTCTTTGCGGATCTCGTCACCTAGCGCGTCGGCGGTTCCCACCACCGCCCGGGCGCGCTCGGTCTGGACGGCGTCCAGGGCCGGGCAGGTCGTGTACAGCGCCGGCAGCCCGCTGGCCAGTGCCTCAAGCACCGACAGCCCGAAGGTTTCCTGCACCGATGCCGCGACATAGAGGTCGAACGCCGCCAGCATCGCGGTGGTGTCGGCCTGATAGCCGCCGAAGATCACGTGCTCGGTCACGCCGAGGCGCCGGGCTGCCGCCTCCAGCCTCGCCTGATCCTCGCCGCGGCCGATCACCAGGATCTTGCACCGGTCACCGAGCATCGGCCTGGCCGCCTCCATGGTGAGGTCCACGCGCTTGTTCGGGTCGAGCCGCCCGAGCGCGCCGATCACGTAGGTCTGCGGGGAGATCCCGAACTGCTCGCGAACGCGTTCCCGGGCGGCGGGATCGAAGCCGAGCTCGTCGGTGTCCACCCCGTTGGGGATTACCGTGATCTTTCCCGGCCGCACGCCCCACCGGACCAGACGGTCCCTGACGACGCCGGACACGGCGATGGTGGCGTCGGAGAAAAGCTCCGAGGCCAGGTACAGGGCACGCACTGCGGCGGTCATCTTGCGCCGCTCGATGTGCGTCTCGCCGATCGAGTGCTCGGTGGTTATGACCACGGGCGTTCCGGCCAGCCTGGCCGCGGGCCGGGCGTAAACCTGGGCCCGGTAAAGGTGCGTGTGCACGACGTCGTACCGTCCGTCCCTGATGATCTTGCGCAGCCTCGCCAGCGCGGCCAGCTCGGTGTTGCGCCGCATCCCGAGATTGCGCACCGACGTCCCCTGCTCTTCGATCATGCCGGCGACCGGGCCCGGGTTGTAGAGCGTCACCACGTCGCAGTCATGGCGGGTGCGCCGCAGCAACATCGCGAGCTGCAGTTCGGCTCCGCCGGCGTCCAGACCGGTGATCACGTGAAGCACTTTCATGGTCGCCTCCCTCTGAGTGCGATACGGCCTCGGTAGAGCAGCCGCTTGGCTGCCATCCGGGCGGCGGCGTCGCGGCTGCCGACGTAAGTCCTGGGCAGCGCCATGAGCCCGATTTCGGCGGTCGATGCCTCCACGGCGCACGCGTACTCATATCCCGCCTCCCGGACGGCACGCCGCGCCGCGGCGTCCATTGACCCGTACGGGTAGGCGAACCCCCGGATCCGGGTCCCGACAAGAGCGGCGAGGCTGGCCCTGCTCTGGTGCACCTCGGCCGACAGGTGCTGCGGGCCGGCGCCGGCCAGGGGCGTGTGCGTGGCGGCGTGCGAGCCGATCTCGATCCCCGCCGCGGCGAGCTCGGTGACGCCGCCGGCCGACAGCAGCGGCCAGGCCGGACCCTCATCCCACGCGTTGGTGCCGCCCAGCCGGCCGGAGATGATGTACGCCGTCGCCCCGAAGCCGTGGCGGGCAAGCTCGGGAACCGCCGCTTCGAGCACGCTGGCGTACCCGTCGTCGAACGTGATGCCGACGAGCCCGCGGCTGCGGCCGGCCCGCATCGCGTCGACAAGCGTCCCGATCCCGACGCCGCGCAGGCCGCGCCGGGCCAGCCAGGCCATCTGCCCGGCGAACCGGGCCGGCGTGACGCAGAGCTGGTTCGGGTCCTGCGCCACCTCGGCCACGCCGTGGTACATCAGGATCATGGGCACGTCGCGCAGCCGGAGCCCGCCGTCGCGCAGCCACGAGTCAGCATGGATGACGCCGGTTACCCGCCCGGCCTCCGCTATCCTGGTCATCTTTCACCTCCCGGCCTGTGCACGAGGCAAGCTCCGAGCGTCCGCGCGAGGATCACCACGTCCAGCCATGGCGACCAGTACTCGATGTACTGGTTGTCGAAGCGGGCCCGGTCAAAGATCGAGGTGTCCCCGTGCAGCCCGTGGACCTGGGCCCATCCGGTGACCCCCGCGGGCATCCGGGTCCGGTCGCCGTACCGCAGGATCTCGCGGCCGAACCGTTCGGCGAAGTATGCCCGCTCGGGCCGCGGCCCTACCATCGACATCTCGCCGCGCAGCACGTTCACCAGCTGCGGCAGCTCATCGAGGTGAGTCGCGCGCAGCCAGCGGCCGAGCACCGTGCACCGCCCCGCGGGCACGGTCCAGGACGTGTCCGGGTCGCCGTGGTCATAAACCGTGCGCAGCTTGAGTATCTCGGCGCTCCGGCCGTTCCCGGTGATCCGGACCTGGCGGAACAGCGACGGGCGGCCAGACTGCAGCCGGATCGCGACGGACAGGACCAGCAGCGCCGGTGCCGCCGCGAGAAGCAGGCCGGCGGCCACGGCGATGTCGAAGACCCGCTTCAGCCACAGGCCGGCGGCCGAGTGCCCGAAGCGCCGCAGCGGGATCAGCGGGATGCCCCAGATCTCGTCCAGGCTCGACCGTGGCAGCGCGGCGCCGAGCTCGTAGAGCCGCGGCACGACGCAGACGTCGGCGCGCAGCGGCCGGCTGGCGCGCACCACGGTGACCAGGTCCTCGTCCTTGCACTCGGCGTAGCAGACAACGACCCGCCGGATCCCGTACCGGGCTACCACGTCCGCGAGGTCGGCGGGAGCGCCCAGCTTGCGCAGCGCCAGGTCACGACGGGGCGGCCCGTGGTCGAGGTAGCCCTGCGGCCGCAGCCCGAGCTCCGGATGCTCGCGCATCAGCTCGCCGACGTGTGCCCCGAACGTCCCCGCCCCGACCACCAGCGCGGGCTCGGTCAGCAGGCCGCCGCGATGCGCGGCCCGCAGCGCCGCGCTGACGGCGATGCGGAAGGCGAACACCAGCCCCGCCGACCACAGCGCCAGCCTGGCCGCGGCACCGGGCGGCATCCAGGGCAGCAGGATCAGCAGCGGCAGCGCCGCGGCGGCCAGGACGCGGCCTGCCTGGTCGGCCACCCGCAGGCAGATCCGCAGCCGGTGCTGCCCGCTGGCGGCGAGAAGGGCGAGCACGGCCAGCACGTACACCCACGACAGCAGGCTCGCCCGCCCGGTCACGCCGATCGCCGCCGCGAGCCCCGCCGCGTCGGCCAGCGGCATAGCCAGGACTGGCGCGAACCTGCTGGCCTGCCGCGCCGCGGGCTCCCGCCGGCGCGGCGGGGCGAGCCCGCCGTGCGCTGGCGCGGCGGCTCCGGCGGCCCGCAAGCCCTGCGTAGCCGCGCCGCGCTGCCGGTAGTCAGCGGTCACTTACCGGCCCGCCGCCGCTATTGCGCGATCAGGCCGGCGCGCAGCGCTGCCGCCTGCCAGCTCTTGCGCCACGGTCGTGGCGGCATGCTCGGAGCCGAACACGAAGCGCATGACCGGCCCCATGGTCGGGGCCACGGCAGGACCGATGAAGTACAGGCCGGGAACGGTCGACTGGTAGTCGCGCCCGACGACGGAACTGCCGGTGCCGCGCACGGTCCGCAGGCCCGAGAGCAGCCGCTCGCCGAGGAAGGAGAGCCTGCTCAGGTCCGTCCGGTAGCCGGTAGCGGCGATGACGTGGTCCGCGGCCAGCTCAGCCGCGGCAGCGCCGGCGCCGTTCAGTCCCAGGCGCACCCCGCTGCCCCCGCTACCCTGAGTTCTCGCCCAGGCGACGGACCTGCCGGTCAGCACCGGAAACTGGCCTTCCACCCTGCTGCGCAGCCAGGTCGCCCCGGCCGGCCCGAGCGCGGTCCGCGCCCGCCGCACCCGGGTGGGCCGTGGCAGGTGCCGGAACAGGCCGGGATGGTCGGCGTAGAACCAGGTAGCCCAGCCCGAGCCGAGCCCGGACTCCGGCTCGGCGAGCCGTTGCGGCAGCGGGCGGTCCGGCGGCAGCGGCGGGCCGTTCCAGGCGATCTTGTTCTCTCTCGCGACCAGCGTCACGCTGGCGCCCTTCTCGTGCAGCAGCGCGGCCGATTCCAGCGCCGACTGCCCCGCCCCGACCACGATGACCTCCTGGCCTTTGAAGACTCCCAGGTCGGCGTGCGCCGAGCTGTGCGTGCACGCCCACGGGGGCAGTGCCGACAGCGGCTCGCCGACGTGCGCGAATGCCTCGACGCCGATGGCGACGACCACCTTGCGGGCTCGCGCCCGGTCGGTGTTCGCCAGCGTGAGCTCGAATTCCCCGTTGACCTGCGCAATGTCGGTGACCAGCACTTCCTCGATGCCGGGGACCAGTTCGTCGCGGAACCATTCGCCGTAGGCGACGAACGTGTCCAGCGGCACGGGCAGGCCGTAGCTGGCGTAGGGCCGGCCGGTCGCCTTGCAGAAGGTCTCCAGCGTGTGCGTGTGCTCCGGGTCGGACAGGTTCGAGGCGAACCCCTGCGACTTGAGGAACATGCCCTCCGGCATGAAGTCCCGCCAGAGCTGCATCGGCAGGCCGAACTGACGGACGCTCACGCCGGCCTTGCGCAGGTGCGCCGCCAGCGAAAGCCCGTACGGGCCGGCACCCACAATCGCCACCTCTACGGAGTCACTCATACCTTCGTCCTCTCCTCCCGGGCACCCGGCTCCGCGAGCCGCGTGCGGTGTATCGGTATCTGGGGTACCGGCCGGGAGCGCGCGGCGCCCTGGCCGGCTCTGCGGGCGCCGCGGCCCGCGGAGAACCGCAAACCTGCGCTCGGGGCCCGGCCCTGGGGCAGCGCCAGCGGCCTCGTCACCGTCCGCCAGCCCATGCGCAGGCACATGAGGCCGAACGGCCGCAGGTCGTCCCGGGCGAACCAGGCGGTCTCGTCGACCGTGCGCAGCGACGCGAGCCACGGCCGCAGCCCGAGCTCGCCGGCCCGCCAGTAGCGCAGCGCGCTGGCCGGGTCGTAGTTCTCCACCAGGAAGCCGCGGCCGGTCACCTGCTCGCTCGCCGGCACCGGGCGTCCCGTCAGGTCGAGATAGCAGGCCGTGGCCACGTCGGTGCCCGCGGCATCGCGCAGCAGCCGGAACTGCGCTCCGATCCTCGGGTTGAAGTCCAGCAGCTTGTACTGCCCGTCCCTGGCGTCAAAGCGCAGGTCCAGGTCGGCAATCCCCTGGTAGCCCAGCCGGCTGAGCAGCGAGGTGACCTCCTGCGCCAGGCGCGCGTTCGGCACGGAGCGGCCTAGGCAGGTCAGCCCGGCGTGCGCCGGGTACGACCGTTCCTTGACGCCGGTGAAGGCCGGCCGGCACGCTGAGCTGGCGTCGCAGTAGCCGTGGAAGAACCAGTCCTGCCCGGGGCCACCCGGGATGAACTCCTGCAGCATCAGCCCCGCCCCGGCCCGGGCGCAGGCACGGCAGATGTCATCGAGTTGCCGCTCATCGGTCACGATCGTGGTGCTGCGAAGCCTTCCGTGGCCGCTGGTCCACGGCGTTGTCAGCTTGGCGATCAGCGGGAAGCCCGCGATGGCGGCGAACTCGCTGGCCGCCTGACCCGACTCCGGCACGGTGGCCTGCGGGCAAGGCACCCCCAGCTCACGGCACAGCTCGTAGAGCGAGTACTTGCCGGCGACCCGCCGCGGGAGATCTGGCGGCGGGTGGCCGAACGCGAACCGCTGCCGCAGGCCTTCCGCGTGCTCGGCCAGGAAGATCGCGCCGGCGTCGTCGGTCGGCACCAGCACGGCGGGCTCGCCGATTTTGTCGGACAGCCGCAGCAGGCCCGCGAGCACCCGCTCGGTGTCGGCCGGGTCCGGCTGCCAGAAGCACCGGCCGCGCAGGTAACGGGAGCTTGCCGCCGGAGCCCACGGCCCTTCGTGCACCCCGTAGACCGGCACGCCCATGCGCCCCAGGCTGCGGATCACGCCGAGGCCCCCGTGGTGCATGACGTTCGGATCGAACTTCAACACCACCGCTGGCATGGCTTGTGGCACTGGCTTCCCCCTCGCGGTGCGGCGGGCAAGAGCCCGGCGCTGCACGTGAGAAAGACATTGCCAGCTGCGTTAGCCCGGAACATCCGGCATCAGGGTGAGAAGGTCTACCCACAGTGACTGGTCATCAGCCCGGGGTAGCCGGACGGCACGCCGGTAGCCCTGCCCGGCAAGGGATTCCGAGCCCGGGCAGCCGGGTGACGACGCTAGGAGACCGCTCTGCCGCCAGGTTAACCCAGGCGGCTGTCACGCGATACCGCGCACCACACCGGCCAGCGTGTCGGCCACCCGGTGTGCCTGGCCGGCGTCGACCGCCTCAACCATCACCCGGACCACTTGCTCGGTGCCGCTCGGCCGGACCAGCACCCTTCCTGACTCCCCGAGCTCCGCTTCCGCGGCTCGCACGGCGTCGGCGAGCTGCGGGGAGGAGGCAACCACGGACCTGTCGACCCCGGGGACGCTGATCAGGACCTGCGGGTACCTGGTCATGACCTTGGCCAGCTCGCCGAGCGGCTGGCCGCGGGCCGCCGCGGTGGCCAGCAGATGCAGGCTGGTCAGCAGCCCGTCGCCGGTCGTGGCGTGGTCGAGCAGGATGATATGGCCTGACTGCTCGCCGCCGAGCGCGAACTTGCCTTCCCGCATCGCCGCGACGAGGTACCTGTCCCCGACCGGGGTCTCCACAACCTTGATGCCGGCGTCCCGCATGGCCAGCCGCAGGCCCAGGTTGGACATGACGCTGACCACGACGGTGTCATCGGTCAGGCGCCCGGCGTCCTTCAGCGCGAACGCGAGCACGGCGAGAATCTGGTCCCCGTCGATGACCTGGCCGTCCGCATCGACCGCCAGGCACCTGTCGGCATCCCCGTCGTGGGCGATGCCCGCGTCCGCGCGGTGCGCCGTCACCGCGGCCTTCAGCGCGCCCAGGCTCGTTGATCCGCAGCCAGCGTTGATGTTGTCCCCGTCCGGCTCCGTGCCAATGGGGATTACCTCCGCCCCGGCCAGGCGCAGCATCCGCGGGGCAATCTCGTAGGCGGCCCCGTGCGCGCAGTCGACAACGACCCGCATCGCCGCCAGGGGGGCTCCCCCGCCAGCGCGCGGCAGCGTGCCGAGCAGGTGGTCGAGGTAGCGTTCCCGCTCTGGTGAGGCATCGGTGACGCGGCCAAAGCCAAGCTCTGGGATGCCGTTCCTGCCCGGCAGGGCCGCGAGGCTGCGCTCGATCTCGTCCTCGGCGGCGTCGGGCAGCTTGAGGCCGCCGCGCGCGAAGAACTTGATCCCGTTGTCCGGGGCGGGGTTGTGGCTCGCCGACAGCATCACGCCGAACTCGGCGCCAAGGGCGTCGGTCAGGTACGCGACCGCGGGCGTGGGGATAACGCCGAGCCGCAGCACGTCCACGCCAGAACTGGCCAGCCCCGCCACCACGGCGGCCTCGAGGAACTCGCCCGATGTCCGCGGATCGCGGCCGACCACGGCAACCGGGCGGCGCGATGGCGGGGCACCAGGCAACGCCACGGCGCAGGAACCCGGACCGGAGAGGACCCCTGCGCCCGCGACGGCCAGGTCCATCGCGAACCGTGCCGTTAGATCACGGCCTGCTATGCCCCGGACACCGTCGGTGCCGAACAGACGACCCATGGAACCGGCTCCTGGTCTTCCTGTGGGCTGCGCTGAGCCTGCGGGCTGCGCTGAACGCGGGCGGGTCAGCGCTTCGAGTACTGAGGAGCCTTGCGGGCCTTTTTCAGCCCGGCCTTCTTGCGCTCCTTGACCCTGGCGTCCCTGGTCAGGAAACCGGCCCGCTTCAGGCTCGGGCGGTTCTCCGAGTCCACGAGCGTCAGTGCCCTGGCGATCCCCAGCCGCAGCGCCCCCGCCTGGCCGGTCACGCCGCCGCCGGTAATGCGGGCTACCACGTCGAACGCTTCGTCCGCCCCCAGTGTCACGAATGGCTCGCTGACCAGCTGCTGATGCACCTTGTTCGGGAAGTATCCGTCCAGCGACCGGTCATTGATCAGCCACTTGCCGGTGCCCGGGGCGATGCGGACCCGCGCGATCGCCTCCTTGCGGCGGCCGGTGCCCTGAGCGGTCCCGGTCACCACCGGCCTGCGGGCAGCCGAGCGCGCCGGGGCGCCAGCGGCAGCATCGCCGGTCTGCGTGGTGTACTCCGACACGTTCCCGGCAGCGTCCTGCTGGGCCCGGGGGCCGTCTCCCGTTGCGGGATCCTGCACGTCAGTGGGCTCGGCCACGATTTGGTCCTCGTGCTTCCTTCTCGGTTACTTCGCCCTGGCCTACTTGGCCGGAACCTGCCCGGAGGCGGCCTGCTGGGCTACTTGCGTGATCTCGAACGGCACCGGCTGCTGCGCCCGGTGCGGGTGGTCAGGGCCCGCGTACACCTTGAGCTTGCGCAGCATCTGCCTGCCCAGCGTGTTCTTGGGGAGCATGCCCCGGACGGCTTTTTCCACGGCTCGCTCCGGGCGGGATGCCATGAGGTCGCCGTAGGCGATCGAGCGCAGCCCGCCTGGGTATCCCGAGTGCCGGAACGCCCGCTTGTGCTCCAGCTTGTTGCCGCTGAGCGCGACCTTCGCCGCGTTGATGACGATCACGAAATCGCCGGTATCCACGTGCGGCGCGAAGATCGGCTTGTGCTTCCCGCGCAGCAGGATCGCCGCCTGGCTGGCCAGGCGGCCCAGTACGACGTCGGAGGCATCGATGACGTGCCACTGCCGCTGGATGTCGGCGGCTTTCGGGCTGAAGGTGCGCACGGGTGTAAGCCTTCGCATGTGAGTACCGAAACTTGGACCCCACCTGTGGCGGCTGCTCCCGGCGGGGGAATCCTCTGGCATCGGCCGCCGAAGCATGCCCGTGAGGCGGGCCGCGGGCATGCCGACACGCATGGACGCCTGTGCAGGATACCGGCCGCGACCGAGGACGGTCAAAGCAATGCCCCGCCGACCGCCTGACCGGCAAGCCGGCCGGGGCGGGGCGACGTCCGGGCCGGGCCGGGCCGGGGTGGAAACGGGTGACCGCAGCCGGGGCACGCTTGCCGCGGTAAGCCGGTCGCTCAGCGGACAAAACGCATGAGGGGGTTAACTCATGCGCAGGAGCGATACGCTCGCCGCATGCGCTACCCGGGTGACAATGCCGCCGACCGTGTGCCGGGCCGACGGCAGAGCCCCTCGGGGCGGGTGAGCCCTCCGGAGCGGCCCCCGGCGGGCGGGCCCCGGGCGGCTAAGGGCGGCCAGGGTTCGGGCCGGAAACCGTCCCGCAGCGACGCGTCACTTTTCACTCCGGGCTATTCCGGCGGGCAGGCTCCGGACCGCAGCGCGGTTCCGGCCGGGGCGGGCCGGTACCGATCAGCTGGCGGCGCCGCGGGCAAGGGCCCCGTTCGCGGCTTCCCGCCGCCGCCTGGACAGCCTCCTCCGCTCTATCCGCCCGGCCAGTTTTCCGCCTGGAACCGGGCATCGGCGCAGAGCGACAACGGTCATGACACCGCGGGCAGTGTCCGCGGGGCAGACCTCCGCGGGGCAGACCTCCGGGAAGCAGGTCCCCGGGCGAAGCCTGCCTACCCGGGGCCGGGCTGGGCAGGTTACCCGGAGCCGGGGCGCACCGAGGCCAGGCCCGCCGAACCAGGCCGTTCAGCGTCCGGGCACACCGACCCGGGTTACCCCGCACCTGGTTATGCGGGGCCTGGATACGCCGACCCCGCGAACAGCGACCCCGGGTACGCCGGGCCAGGTTACGGCGAGCCCGGGTACGGCGGCGAGCCCGGGTACGGCGGCGAGCCCGGGTACAGCGACCGCGGGTACAGCGACAATCCCGGGTACAACGATCCGGACTACTCGGCACTTGCCGTTAGCGATCCAGCCGCCGATGTCACGTCCACTCAGACCTGGGAGGTCGTCGACCACGGCCCGGCCGCCAGCGCCTGGCCGGACCTGACCGCTACGGGCGCAAACGGGCCGCGTGCGCAGCCACGCCAGGACAGCGTGCCACCCCGCGCGGCCTTTCCGGCCGGCCTTGCAGGGCCGGGCCATGATCCAGGCTGGCGGGACGATACGTTCCAGGCGGACGTGGCCGCCAGCCCCGGCCAGCGCACCGCCGCCAGCCCCGGCCAGCGCACCGCCGCCAGCCCCGGCCAGCGCACCGCCGCCAGCCCCGCCGCCAGCCCCGCCGCCGGCCCCGCGCAAGGCGCACGCGGGCGCGGTACCCGCAGGCGGGCGCGGCCGCGAGGGCGCAAGAGGCGCGCCCGCACCGTGGTCGCGTGCGGGCTGGCGCTCATCGTGGTGATCGGCGCGACTTACCTCTGGCTCGCCCGAGGCCGTGGTCATGCGGCCGCTTCCGCGGATTCGCAGCGGACCACGCCGCCGGCCCGGTCGTCGCGAGACTCCTCACCAAGCCCGTCGCCGTCGCTCGGCCCCTGGGGGCACATAGAGTCACGGGCCCTGGATCCGGTGCCGCTCACCCTCGCCGAACTGTTCCCCGCCCAGTTTACCGACGGGAGCGCCAGTTACGCCCTGACGGCGCAGAAGGCCAAGACGCACTGCTCATCGGCGCTCATCGGCAGCGGGCTGGTTTCGGCGGTGAGCCACGCCGGCTGCACCCAGGCCCTGCGCGCTAGCTACCTGTCCGCCAACCACGAGCTGATGGGAACCATCGGCGTGCTGAACCTGGCCACCGCCACCGCGGCGGAAAAGGCCGGCAAGGCCGCGGGTCCGTCCGAGTTCATCGCGCAGTTGCCGGCCGCCAAGGGGCCGACGCGGAACCTGACCAAGGGAACGGGTTTCGAGGCGGCAGAGGTGAAGGGCCACTACCTCGTCCTGGTCTGGGCGGAGTTCGCGGATCTGAAGGCGCCGAAGTCATCGCCGCAGCGGACCGAACTCGAAACATTCATCAGCCTGCTGATGCGCAAGACCGCGAACGTGAGCCTGGCCAGCCGCATGGTCACCGGCAGCCCGGCTGCCTAGCGGTCCCTGCGCACGAGCGGCCGTGATGCGGCCATCTGCCCAGGTGATCCCAAGCGGCCCGGAAGCTGGCACAATCTCACCCATGCAGCGAACAGCCGTCGTCACCGGAGCCAGCAGCGGGATCGGGGCGGCCACAGCGGTGAAGCTGGCCGAGGCCGGATACGCCGTCGTGCTCGCCGCGCGCAGGGCCGACCGGATCGAGGCCATCGCGGACCGGATCGGCCACCTCGGCGGCCGGGCTGACGCCCGTCGGCTGGATGTCACCGACCGCGCCGCCGTCACAGCGCTGGCCGATTCCCTGGATCGCTGCGATGTGTTGGTCAGCAACGCCGGCGGCGCCCTGGGCGCGGACACCGTCGAGGACTCGGACCCGGCGGACTGGCTGGCCATGTACCAGGTCAACGTCCTCGGCACCCTGCACATGACGCAGGCGCTGCTGCCCAAGCTCGTGGCGGGCGGGGACGGAACCATCGTGGTGCTCTCGTCCACCGCCGGCTTCGTCGCCTACGAGGGCGGCGGGGGTTACGTCGCCGCGAAGCATGCCGAGCACGCCATCGCCGCCACGCTGCGCCTGGAACTGTGCGGCCAGCCGGTCCGGGTCATCGAGATCGCCCCGGGAATGGTGCAGACCGAGCAATTCGCCCTCAACCGCCACCGCGGCGACGCGGTCAAGGCGGCGGCCGTCTACGCGGGAGTCGCGGAGCCGCTGACCGACCAGGACATCGCCGACGCCATCACCTGGACGGTGACCCGGCCCCCGCACGTCAACATCGACCTGATGGTGATGCGCCCGCGTGCCCAGGCCGCCCAGCACAAGGTGCACCGGGAACTCTGAGCGGCCGGGGCCACCCCAGCCGCCGGCCACCCCCCAGCAGCCGGCCACCCCCCAGCAGCCCGCCACCCCAGCAGCCCGCCACCCCAGCAGCCCGCCACCCCAGCAGCCGGCCACCCCAGCCGCCGGCCACCCCAGCCGCCGGCCACCCCCCAGCAGCCCGCCACCCCAGCAGCCCGCCACCCCAGCAGCCCGCCACCCCAGCAGCCCGCCACCCCAGCAGCCCGCCACCCCAGCAGCCGG
>Ga0335078_10000578_pt1 | contig 56052 bp, 45 predicted proteins | sample Lox_Sample_32_FD_206711 | JGI IMG/M metagenome (GOLD analysis project Ga0335078, IMG submission 206711) | Soil microbial communities from Loxahatchee National Wildlife Refuge, Florida, United States - Lox_Sample_3.2 | ecosystem: Environmental > Terrestrial > Soil > Wetlands | place: USA... | reverse complement strand
CGCGAAGTCGAAATGCAATCCGGCGAGCGCCCGGCGAGTTTCCTCGAGGGTAGAAACCTCCGTCACCTCCGCCCCAAGGCTGCGCAGGTGCGCCGCGAGCCGCCTCCGGAGCATGGAGTCGTCCTCCAGAACGAGGACCTCGGACCCGGAGGGCGGCTCGACATCTGTGGCCATGCCTCCGCAATGCGAGCCATCCACGTGCGGGCATCAACACAATTCACCGCCGCTGTTGAGAGGGATGCCGATCGCGCATTGGTTGACAGCATCCAACCGAAAACCGAGGCGCGGCCCAATGTGGGCGTGGGCAACCACGGGTAGAGGGCCTACGATCGCCGGGTGCGGCGGCCAGGATTGCTAGGTGCTCTCGTCTAGGATGTTAGGTCGCGGCCGCTGGAGATGGCACGATGCGTGCAAGGGGGGACGACCTGATGGATTGCACGCGTGCCCACCCCCCTGCTTGCGGCATGGACCCTGCGCCGCCAGGCTCTCGATTAGGTTGTACGAGTCTATCCCGCGCTTTATACATCATCCTTTACCGCGCGTGCACGGGACGAGGCGCCGGTTCCGATTTCTCCAGCATGACCCCATCCCCTCTTCGCTGCCTTTGGATCCTTGCGCCGCTGGGCGTCCTTGCTCCGCTTGGCGCCGCGCCCGCGAGCGATCCGCTTGAGCCCGTCGAGAAGACGGCCCGCGAATGGATGGCGACCCGTTCGGAAACCGTGCGCCTCGACAACGAATGGCTCTCCCAGCGCCCGCTGCTGGAGGCGACGGTCAACGGGCTGAGGGAACGGGCCGAGTCGCTTGAGGAGAAGCGCGACCACCTGATCGCCAAGACGGCGAAGGATCGCGACGAGATCGAATCGATGCGGGCGAAGAATAGGGAGGCGGCAAGCGACCTCACGGCCGCCGAGGCACGGCTGAACGCCGTGGTCGGGAAGCTGACCGAGCTCCGGCCCATGCTGCCGCCGCGGCTGTCGGAGGCCCTGGAGCTGGCCTACCGCAGCCTCGGCAATCCCAAGCTGGGCGTCGGCGAACGCATGCAGCTGACCGTCACCGTGCTGAACCGATGCGCCCAGTTCAACCGCACGGTGACCTGCGGCGACGAGATCCTCTCGATCGAGGGCGAGCCGGGCGCGAAGTCCCTCGAGGTGATCTACTGGGGGCTCAGCCACGCCTACGCGCTCGACAGGGCCGCCGGCAGGGCGTGGTACGGCTCGCCCGGGCCCCGGGGCTGGCAATGGAGCGCCCTTCCCGACGCCGCTCGCCCCGTGGCCAAGCTCATCGCGGTGTACAACGACAGGGCCGATCCCGAGTTTGTCGCCGTGCCGGCCACGCTCGGCCGGGCCGCTGGCGGGAACGCCGGCAAGTGAAGGCGCCATGAAGCCCCTGATCCTCAAGGCCCTCGTCCCGTTCGTGCTCCTCGCGGCGGCGGCGGCCGCCGCCGAGACGTTTGACGAGGCGACCCACCGCGCCGCCTCGGACTATGCGCAGCGCCTCCAGAAGGCCGCGGACGAGCTGAACCGGGAGCGCGCGCGCGTCGCCGACGAGAAGGCCCCCCTTCTCAAGGAGATGCGTGCCGCCGAGGACCGGATCGTCGCGGCGCAGAGCCAGATCGAGCGCCAGGAGACGGGCCAGGACAGCTCGGCGGAACAGCGCCGGAAGCTGATGATGGACCTGGACAACTTCCGAAAGAACGCGGCCTACATGGACACGCTCGCCCACGACGGGCTGAGGGCGTTCGAGGACGGCCTGGCGCCCGGCGAGGGCCAGCTCCTGTCGGAACGCATTCAGGCGCTCGAGCAGAAGTTCGACGACTCCTCGGCGCCTCCGAGCGGCCAGTCGGCGGTCGACGTGGCCGAATTCCTGCTGGAGCGCACGCAGGACGAGCTGGGAGGCTACTCCGCGGCCGGAAGCTCGCTCGTCTCGGGGAGCAACCAGGTCTTCAGGGGCACGTTCGCCTTTGTGGGTCCGGAGACCTTTTTCCAGGCCGACCAGGGCGGACGCGCCGGCACCGTGCGGCCCCGGGCCGGCTCGGCCTACCCCGTGACCTACGAGCTCGAGGCATGGAGGGCCGAGGAAGCCTCGCCGTTCTTTCAGGGGAGGCCGGGGGTGATCCTCGCCGACGCCTCGGGAGGCAAGGCCCTGCGCCTCAGGGAGACGAAGGGGTCCCTGGTCCAGCACGTCCAGAAGGGCGGCCCCGTGGCCTATGCGATCATCGCCGTGGGCGCCCTGGCCCTGTTGATGATCGTGCAGAAGGTCAACGACGTCACGCGACTCGCCATCGACAACCCGTCCAGGATCCAGTCGCTCCTGGACGCGGTGTCCCGCGGCGCATGGGCGAAGGCGGATGAGTGCGCCAAGGCCCTGAAGCCGCCGGCGCGCGACCTCTTCCTGACCGGCCTGCGCCACCGGGACAGCCCGAAGGAGATACTGGAGGAGCATCTCGAGGCGGTGCTCTTGCGCCAAAGGCTTCATTTTGAACGCCGCCTGCCCCTGCTCGCGGTGATCGCGACCGCGGCGCCGCTCATGGGCCTCCTGGGCACGGTGGTCGGCATGGTGAGGACGTTCGCGCTGATCACGGTGTTCGGGACGGGCAACGCGGGGAAGCTGGCCAGCGGCATCTCGGAGGTGCTCGTCGCCACCGAGCTCGGCCTCGTCGTCGCCATCCCGACGCTGATCGCGCACGGGTTCCTGGCGCAGCGCATCCAGAAGAACCTCTCGCAGCTCGAGAGGCTCGCCCTGGAGTTCGTCACCGCCGTCGGAACGGCCAAGGCCGAGGAGAAGCCGGCTCTCGCATGAAGGCGCTGGCCGAACTCGTCGAAAAGGGCGGGCCCGTGATGATCGCCATCCTGGCGCTTTCGGTCGTCCTGTACTCGCGGTGCTTCTGGCTGCTCGTCTCGCTCTGGCGCTCGCGGCGCTGGCTGGACAGGATGGGAACGGGAACGGGGGCAAGCCCGTTGCAGCTGCGGAGGGCGCGCGAGGAGGCGGACGACTCGTTCCGGCAGCAGAGGATTGCCCTGGGCTCCATGATCGCCGCCGCGCCCCTGCTTGGGCTGCTCGGCACCGTGAGCGGGATGGTGACCACCTTCGAGAGCCTGTCCGGGCACTCGGCGGAAAAGACGATGGAGGGACTCGCCCGCGGCATCTCGGAGGTGCTGGTCGCGACCGAGTCGGGCCTGGCGGTCGCGATCCCTGCGCTCCTTTTCGTCCACGTCGCCCACCGGAGCCTGCGAAAATACATGCAGAGGCTGATCCACATGGAACAGGTCGCCGTGATGGGCATTCGACCATGATCGGCAAGAAGATGGGCCGCGGCCGGCTAGAGGTGACGCACATCGACATGGTGCCGATGGTCGACTGCGTCATGGTCCTCGTGATCTTCCTGATGATCAGCAGCGCGTTCGTGAACGACCCGGGCATAGAGGTGGAGAAGCCGGACGTCAGCGGGTCGATCAGCGCCGAGCAGAGCGCGCTCCTCATCGCGATTTCGCCGGACAACAGGATCTACTTTGACGGGCAGGAGATCCGCGCCGACCAGGTCGCGGAGCTCGTGAAGCAGGCCGCCGTCGGTCGTTTCCCGACGCTTATCATCCGCGGCGACCGATCCTCAAACCTCGGGGTTTTCGCCGCGGTCTATTCCGAGGCCAAGCGCTCCGGGATTCAACATGTGGAATTCGCAACCACGCGTGCCGACGGGCGCTGATCCCAGCGCGATGGTCGAGGGCCGATCCGCCCTTGCGCCCGGCCGCGGCGCGACGCAGCTGGCGGACGCGGCGCTCAGCCTGGTCGTCGGCGCGGGATTCACGCTCGGGCTCTTCGTCGGCGTGGCGCATTTCGAGAATGTGAAGGCGGTCGTCCCGCCGCCCGAGATCGAGGACCTCAGGGCGGCCCCGTCGATCTTCGTGCCCCCTCCCCCGAAGGAGGAGGAACATCCGGATCCCGTTGAAGTGGTCGCGCCCCTGACGGACCTCGAGATCGGAACGTCCGACAGCCCGGTGAAGCTCGCCGTCGTGCCGCCCGACCTCGACAAGCTCCTGCCGCCGGCGGACCTCCCGCCGCGCGCCACGATCCAGTTCGGCCAGCTTCTCTCCGACCTCAAGCCGAAGGCCGGCTCGCTGGGCGAGTCCCAGCGCATCTACCAGCAGAGCGAGGTGGACCAGCCCCCGGCCGCGGCGATCAAGACCATCGCCAGCATCTCTCCGCGCGTTCGCGACAACGCGATGCAGCTGAGGGTCACGCTGCTGCTGATCGTGGACACCGAGGGCGCGGTGACGAACATCCGGGTCCTCAAGCCGTCGGGAAACGCGCTGTTCGACTCCATCGTCCTGCAATGCGTCCGGGACGAGTGGGTGTTCACCCCGGCGGTCAAGAGGGGGAAGAAGGTGCGGTGCATGGTGCAGCAGCTCATCTGGTACAAGTGGGAGGAGGGGTCGAAGTTCACGACCTAGGGCATGAATTCGCCGAAGGCCCTTCTTCTTGTCCTGGTGGCCGCCTTGGGCGGCGCCGCGGCTGCGTCGGAGCCCAAGGTGGACCCCAAGCGGATCATCAACGAATCCAGCTCCTTCCTGAAGGAGCGCGAGCCGGAGATGACGGAGGAGGAGTATGCGCTCTACCAGAAGGTGGTGACGATGCTCTCGTCCAACACGGAGTTCGCGCTCAAGTTGCTTGAGGCGATGATGTCGGACAAGGAGCCGCCCAGCCCGGCGTTCGAATTCATCCTCGGCAACGCCTACTATGCGGCCGGCATGAGCGCCAAGTCGGAGGCGAGGTACATCAGCGCGGTGAAGAGGTACCCGACCTTCCTGCGGGCGTGGAGCAACCTCGGCATCCTCTACTACTCGACCGGCAGGTACGCCGATGCCGTCCCCTGCTTTTCCAAGGCCGTCGTCCTCGGCGATCGCGATTCCACCACCTTCGGCCTCCTCGGATACAGCCTCCAGAGGCAGGGGGACCTTGTTTCCGCCGAGATGGCCTACATGCAGGCCCTGAGCGGCGATCCGTCCAACGTCGACTGGAAGGAGGGGCTGGTCAGCATCTGCATCGACGGCAAGCAGTTCACGCGGGCCGAGTCGTTGGTTAGGAACCTCATCAAGGAGCGGCCCACCGAGTCGCGGTACTGGTTCACCTATGCCAACATCCTCCTTTCCGAGGGCCGGAAGCTGGAGGCGACCGTGATCCTTGAGACGGCCGCGGGAACGGGCGTGGCCGGGGTCCAGGAGCTGACACTGCTGGGGGACCTGTACGCGGAGCAGGGAATGGTCCCGGAGGCGGCGGAGGTCTACCAGAGGGTGCTGGCCCCGGCACCCGAACTCGGCCAGCAGAAGCTCCAGCGCTACGCCGAGGTCCTCATCGGGGCCGGAAGGCTCGATGACGCGCAACGGGTGCTGAGCATGCTCAAGCCCGAGGGCGCCGGCCAGGAAGCAATCGAGATCCGGCAGGTCTGGGCGGACCTCTACGCCGCCCAGAAGAAGTGGACGGAGGTGCGCGGGGAGCTCGACGAGGTGCTTAAGGTGGCGCCCCGCAACGGGCGGGCGCTTGTCGGCCTGGGCCGGGCCTACGCCGCGGAGAACAACGTGCCGCGGGCGACGCTTTCCTTCGAGGCGGCCTTCCGGATCCCGGAGAGCACCTACGTGGCCAGCCTCGAGCTCGCCAACATCGAGCTCAGGAACCGGCATTACGCCCAGAGCGTCGACTATCTCCAGAAGGCGCTGAGCATCGAAAAGACCGACGCCGTCCAGGATCTCCTGGCCCGCGTCCGAACGCTGGTTGTCAAAGACGACCAGGCAAGTCCATGAATACATGCCCCAACAAAGGAATCTCTGTCAGTACGGTCGCGGTGCGGGCGCTGGCCACCGCCGCGGCCCTGGTCGCCATTCGGGTTATCGCCGAGACGCAGGACGCTTCCAAGACGCACACGCTGTTCATGGGTGCGGACGTCTACGTCGGAACAGACAAGGATGTCCACGCGGTCAGGGACGTGGATGGCACGTCATGGGTCGTCGACGTGAATGGCAAGCCGGAGGCCATCCGCGCGGATGGAGCCTTGACCATCAAGATCACCTCGAAGCTCAAGCTCACGGCGGTCTCCGCGACGGTCACCGGCCTCAAGAGCGAGCGCAGCTACACTCCGAACAACGATCCCTCGGCGATGCTGGCCAAGGCGCTTGTAATCGCCGAGGACAACTACTCGGGGAACCAGGCGGCCGTGAACCTGGCGAATGCGAACGTGGCGCACAGGATGCAGGTCGCCTCCTACATCAATGGCATGACCGGCGGCGGGGGGGCCGCGGGCACCGAGACGGCGGAGGTCAGGGCGGCGAAGGCCGATGCCGCCCGACAGGCGGTTTCGGCGGGCGCGGACAATGAGCTGTACGGGGACCGCGGAGTTCCATCCGGCTACGATGCTTTGGACGTCACGTTCGAGGTCTCGTCGGAGCGGCCGCTGAACAACCCCTATGTGGTCACCGTCACGCGATTTCATCCGAGTGAGAGCGATCCGGGACACCTCCAGACCCTCATCTACGCGAAGGCCCTGAATCCCATCGATGCGCATGCCCAGAGCGTCCACCTGACCGAGGGGGGATTCCCCGCCGGTTTCGGGGTGCAGGACTTCCAGGTTCACCTCTATGACCGCGGCGAGGAGGTCGCAACGACCGTGTCCGCGAGGCGCGTGCCGCTGACCCGCGACGAGGCGTTCGAATACGTCAGGATGGAGTACCTCGCCGCGCACAAGGGCGAAACGCTGCAGCCAACGCCGGCCATGGGCAGGCTGCCCTCCGACCTGCCCAAGCTTCTCGCGGAAGGAAAATACCGCGAGACCTACTACGTGAGGGTCTCGCGCGACGGGTTGGGCGGCGAGCCGTTCCTGGACCCGTCATGCACGCGAAGGGCCGACGATCCCTATCTCCAGTCCGTCGTCAGGAGCATCCGGTTCAAGCCGGCCCTCGAGAACGGCACGCCGGTCGAAGGCGTGGCTCCCCTGAATCTCGGCCAACTTGCCATCTAGCACGCGGCCACCACGCGACGAGCGTCGAGCACCTCCCAAGAGCATTGAACATCGAAACAACCGGCGCCGTCCGGGACCGCCCGGCCCGCCTCAGAACACCGATCGCAAGAGACGACCAGACAATCACATGAATACATCCCCCCACAAAGAGTTCTCCCTCGGTCCGGTAGCGGTTCGAGCGCTGGCCACGGTCGCAGCCCTGGTTGCCCTCCGTGCCCTCGCCGAAACGCAGGACGCTCCCAAGACCCACACGCTGTTCATGGGAGCGGATGTCTACGTCGGGACCGACAAGGACATCTACGCCGTCAAGGACGTGGTCGGCACGTCCTGGGTGGTCGACGTGAACGGCAAGGAGAGGGTCATACCCGCCAGGCAGGGGCCCCTGAACATCAAGATCACCCCGGCGCTCAAGCTCACCGAGGTTTCCGCGACGGTCGCCGACCTCAAGAGCGAACGCGGCTACACCCCCGAAAATGATCCGTCGACACGCCTGGCCAAGGCCCTTGGGCGGTCGGAGGATCTTTATGCGGGGAACCAGGCTGCGCTCAACCAGGCGAATTCCACCGTGGTGCAAGCGCAGAACGTGGCTGCATATGTCAGGGGCACGGCGGGAAACCAGCCCCCCGCCACGGCCATCGGCAGCGGAGGACGAACGGGCAACCCCCCGCCGTCTAGCCTACCGGACCCGACGATCAGCGCGGCAATGGCCTCGGCGCAAGTGGCGTTGAATTCAGCGGGTTCCGACAACGAGCTCTACGGGGACCGCGGGCTGTCTTCGGGCTACGATGCCATGGACGTCGACTTCGTCGTCTCGTCCGAGCGGCCGCTGAACAACCCCTATGTCGTGACCGTCACGCGGTTTCATCCAAAGGGGAGCAGCGCGGGGCTGGTCCAGAACCTCGTCTACGCAAAGTCCCTCAAGCCCATCGACGCGCACGCCCAGAGCGTCCACCTGGTCGAGGGGGGATTCCCGCCCGGCTTCGAACTGCAGGACTTCCAGATCCACCTTTACGACCGCGGCGAGGAGATCGCGACGACCGTGTCCTCGAAGCGCGTGCCGCTGACCCGTGAGGAGGCGTTCGAATACGTGAGGATGGAGTACGTCAGCGCGCACAAGGGCGAGACGCTCCCGCCCACGCCCGCCATGGGCAAGCTGCCGGCCGACCTGCCCACGCTTCTCGCGGGCGGAAAGTACCATGAGACCTATTACGTCAGGGTCTCGCGGGACGGCTTGGGCGACGAGCTGTTCCTGGACGCGTCGTGCACGAAGAAGGTCGACGATCCCTATCTCCAGTCCGTCGTCAGGACCCTCCGGTTCAAGCCGGCCCTCGAGAGGGGCCGGCCGGTCGACGGCGTGGCATCGCTGAATCTCGGCCGACTCGCCATCTAAGGGACCGCGCCAGTCGGCACATCCCTGGAGGGAACGGGTCCCCCGGGGACACCGGTTCCGGCGGCGCGCCCGTCCGCGCCGCGCGCCGCCGCTTGCTGGGGGGAGGCCGGCTGCCTGCGCCCGGCGGCCCTCAATGTGCGTTGACGTTCAGGTAGTTGCCGTAGCCCACGGTCAGCGTCGAAAGGATCAGGATCGCGATGCCGGCGCCGATCAGCACGTGGGTGCGGCGGCTGGCGCCCTTCCACTCGCGCAGGATCCATCCCCACATCGTGCTGAAGATGATGATGCTCGCCATGTGCAGCGTCCACGACGAGAAGCGGAACCTGCCCATCTGGGTCTCCCCCATGGTGTAGAAGAAGAACTGCAGGTACCACGTCGTGCCGGCGAGGAAGCAGAACCACAGGTTGAGCGCCCGCGGGATCCGCAGGTCGGCCGCCTCGGCGGGCTGCGGGCTAGGAGGCCGGCGAAGCGCGCGGCTCGCGTACTGGTAGCCCGTCCGGTTGCGCACGTTGAGCGCGATGCACCAGACCAGGTTCGTCGTGAACCCCCCGAAGAGCACCACGACCAGCTTGGGCAGCCCGGTCCAGAGCATGCCCGTTCCCGCGGCCGCCGACAGCTGGCTGATGGGGCTCCCGGCGTCCAGGCCGTACGCGAAGAACGAGCTCATGACCCCGGAGAAGGTGGCCACCAGCATGCCCTTCGCGAAGCTGAACTCCTTGATCGCGCTCCGCTTGCCCTCCTCGGTCATCTCGCGCTCCTTGGACAGGCCCGCCAGGGCGGCGACCGCGATGCCGGCGAGGCAGATGCCGACGCCGAGCAGGGTGATCTTGCCGGAGCCGCTGGCCGCGATCGCGGCCAGCTGGCCCCTGAAGATGGGGGGAACCAGGGTGCCAAAGGCGGCGCAGTAGCCCAGCGCGACCCCCATGCCCAGGGACATGCCCAGGTAGCGCATCGTCAGGCCGAACGTGAGGCCGCCGAAGCCCCACATCGCCCCGAAGAACCACGCGAGGAACAGCGTGCGCGCGGGGGTCCGGCCGAGCACGCCGACCAGGTCGTTCGTCAGCAGCAGCCCGAGCGCCCAGGGTGCGATGATCCAGCTGAAGAACCCGCCCACGAGCCAGTAGGTTTCCCACGCCCAGTTCCGGACGCGGCGGTAGGGGACGTAGAAGCTCCCGGATGCCAGGCCGCCGAGCCAGTGGAAGCAGACGCCGATGAGGGGGTTGGGGTGCATGGTTCGCGCTGCTGGGGACGGTGCCGGGGGGGTGTCAGTGCCGGCGCCGGCGCCAGTGGTCGGGCGCCTCGCCGTAGTGCTTCTTGAACGCGGCCGAGAGGTGGTACGGCGACGCGAACCCGAGCCGTTCGGCGATCGTCTGGAGGCTCTCGGAGGAGTTGCCGATCAGGCGGCGCGCCTTCTCAAGGCGCAGCTGGCGCACGTACTGGTAGGGCGCGAGCCCCGTGTGGCGCTTGAACTCGCGCCGGAAGTAGGAATAGGCCACGCCGAGCTCGCGGGCCAGGCGGGGAATCGGCGGGGGGTGGTCCACCGCCTCGGTGAGCAGGCGCTCCGCCCGGGCCACGAAGGCCGTGATGGGGCGGGGGGCCGCGCTCAGCAGGGGCGCCTCGACGACCAGCGCCAGGGCGTGCAGGCCCAGGGCCGCCGCCTCCGGGTCAAAGCCCGCGGTCGGCTCGCAGAGGCGCGCCCGGATCCTGTCGAAGACGGCCTCGAGCTCGATCGCCCGCCGGATTGGCACCACGGCGCGGGCCGGGAGGAGGGTCCCCTTCCCGCAGAGGGCCTCGATGGTTCTCCCCTGCAGCTCGATCCACTCCTCGGTCCAGCCCGACTCGGGGTCGGGGGCGTAGCGGTGCCACACGCCCGGCAGGACGACGAGGGCCGTCCGGGCGGCGACGCGGACCAGCCCGGTCGCCCGGGACTCGAAGAGCCCGCGGCCCTCCGCGATGAAGATGATCTGGCAGGCCCCGAGGACGCGGCCGTTCACCCAGCTGAAATGGTGGTCGGGCGGGTGCCCCGGCGGCGGATAAGGCGAGCCGGCGGGGCAGGTCTGCCGGCCTCCGGCCGTGACGGCGATCCCCCAGATCTCGGACTCGGGCATGTTGACCAGGTAGCGGCGATAGTCGGCGGGGGCGCGCATGCAGGGTCAATTTATGAATGATCAAGGCCATCCCGGGCACGCCAAGTCAAGATTCAACAGGGTCGGCCGGGCCATGGTGGCTCGCGCCGGCCGATGCGGGCAGTGTCAGAAACTGCATTGAGATTCGCCCCGAAGCCGTCCACGCTCCTGCCTATGGCCACCCTTTCCTACCCGGCCGCGAGGGACGCGTACGCCCGCAACGGCGTCGACACCGAGGCCGCGCTCGCGGCCCTGGCGGCCACCCCGGTGTCGGTCCAGTGCTGGCAGGGCGACGATGTCGGCGGATTCGAGCGCCCCGGCGCCACGCTCGAGGGCGGCGGCATCCAGGTCACGGGCGGCCATCCCGGCAGGGCCCGCTCGATCGGGGAGCTCCAGGGCGACCTCGACGTGGCGCTCGGGCTCATCCCCGGCAGGCACCGCGTCAACCTGCACGCCATCTACGGCGACTTCGGCGGCAGGACGGTCGAGCGCAACGCGATCGGCCCGGAGCACTTCGCGGGCTGGATCGAGTGGGCCCGCTCGAGGCGCCTCGGGCTCGACTTCAACCCGACCCTGTTCTCGCACCCGCTCGCGGCGGACGGGTTCACGCTGTCGCATCGCGACCCGTCGGTGCGCGGGTTCTGGATCGAGCATGCGGCCGCGTGCCGCAGGATCGCCGCCGCGATGGGCCGCGCGCTCGGGACCCCGGCGGTGACCAACGTGTGGATTCCCGACGGCTACAAGGACCTACCGGCCGACCGCCGGGCCCCGCGCGAGCGCCTCGAGGCGGCGCTGGACGCCGTGTTCCGGGAGCCGTTGGACCCGGGCCACCAGCTCGACGCCGTCGAGAGCAAGCTCTTCGGCATCGGCTCGGAGAGCTACGTCGTCGGCTCGCACGAGTTCTACCTGGGCTATGCCGTCAGCCGCCAGAAGATCCTCTGCCTCGACATGGGGCACTTCCACCCGACCGAGTCGGTCGCGGACAAGGTGAGCGCCCTGCTGCAGTTCGTGCCGGGCCTTCTCCTGCACCTGAGCCGCGGCGTGCGCTGGGACAGCGACCACGTCGTCCTCTTCGACGACCCGACCCGCGCCGTCCTCGAGGAGGTCGTGCGCGGCGGCTACCTCGCGCGCACCCACGTCGGCCTCGACTACTTCGACGGCAGCCTCAACCGCGTCGCCGCGTGGGTGATCGGCGCGCGAAACGCCCTGAAGTGCCTCCTCGCGGCGCTGCTTGCGCCCTCGGCCGGGCTCCGGCAGTCGGAGGAGGCCGGGGACTTCGCGGCGCGCCTCGCGCAGGCCGAGGAGGCCAAGACGCTGCCGCTCGGGGAGGTGTGGGGGGAGCACTGCAGGCGGATGGACGCCCCGGCCGACGGCGCCTGGTTCCCCGAGGTCCAGCGCCACGAGCGCGACGTGCTCAGCGCCCGCCGATGACTTCGCCATGAACAACGCCTTCCGCCACGTGACCTACGCCTGGGACGACTCCCGGGCGGCCTCCCTCGACCCCCTGGGGCGCCTGGTCTACCGCTCCAACCTGCTCGGGGCCGACCAGCGGATCACGAACTCGGGGGGCGGCAACACGTCCTCGAAGCTCCTCGAGGACGATCCCCTGGGCGGGCCGCGGGTCGAGGTGCTTTGGGTCAAGGGCTCGGGGGGCGACCTGCGCACGAGCGGCCGGGAGAACTTCTCGTCGCTCTACCAGGACAAGCTGAACGGCCTCCGGCGCGCGTACGGCGCCCGGTCCGACCGGGGGCTCAAGTCGCCCGCCGAGGACGACATGGTGGCCATGTACGCCCACGCGACCTTCAACCTCAACCCGCGGGCCCCGTCGATCGACACGCCGCTGCACGCGTTCCTGCCCGGCCGGCACGTCGACCACATGCATCCGAACGCCATCATCGCCGTCGCCGCGTCCGCCGACTGCGAGCGCCTGACCCGGGAGATCTTCGGCGGCGAGATGGCGTACGTCCCCTGGATGCGCCCGGGATTCGAGCTGGCCCTGGCGATGCAGGACATCGTGGCGAAGAGCCCGAACGTGCGCGCGATCATGATGGGCCAGCACGGGTTCATCTCCTGGGCCGACGACGACCGGGAATGCTACACGGCGACGCTGGGCTTCATCGAGCGGGCCGCCGCCTACGTCGAGGCGCGCTACGGGGCCAAGGGGGGCGACGCCGCGGCCTTTGGCGGCGCGAGGTTCCAGCCGCTCGACCCCGGCAAGCGGCGCGAGGTGCTCGCCGCGGTCCTCCCGTGGCTGCGCGGCCGGATCTCCGGGGAGCGGCGGTTCATCGGGACCATCCAGGACGACGCCAACGTCCTCAGGTTCGTGAACTCGAGGGAGGCGCCCCGCCTCGCGGAGCTCGGGACCTCCTGCCCCGACCACTTCCTAAGGACGAAGATCAAGCCGCTGCTTGTCGACTGGGACCCGCGGACCGGGGACGCCGCCGGCCTGAAGGCGAGGCTCGCGGAGGGCCTCGAGCGGTACCGCGGGGACTACGCGCGGTACTACGCCAGCTGCCGGCGACCCGATTCCCCCGCGATGCGCGATCCGAACCCCACGGTGATCCTCATCCCGGGCGTGGGCATGGTCGCGTGGGGCAGGGACAAGTCCGAGTCGCGCGTGACGGCGGAGTTCTACACGTGCGCCATCGAGGTCATGCGCGGCGCGGAGGCGATCGACCGCTACGTCGCGCTGCCGCAGCAGGAGGCCTTCGACATCGAGTACTGGCGCCTCGAGGAGGCGAAGCTGCGGCGCATGCCGCCGGAGCGCGAGCTCGCCAGGCAGGTCGTGATCGTGGTCGGGGCCGGCTCCGGGATCGGCCGCGAGACCGCGCACCGCCTCGCCAGGGAGGGCGCGCAGGTCGTGTGCGCGGACCTCGACGAGGGCGCGGCGCTCGCCACCGCCAAGGCGGTCGCCGACAAGCAGGGCGTGGGGATCGGCGTGGCGGGATCGGGCCTCTCGGCCTGCGGGCCCGCGGTGGGCGTCGGCGTCGACGTCTGCGACCGCGCCGCGGTCCGCGGGATGCTCGACCAGGCCGCCTACGCCTACGGCGGTTTCGACTCGATCTGCGTGACCGCGGGCGTCTTCGCGCCGAGCGACGCGTCCGGGCACGTTCCCGACGATAAGTGGGCGCGGACCTTCGGGGTCAACGTGACCGGGAGCTACCTGGTCGCCGACGAGGCGGCCAGGACGTGGAGGGAGCAGGGGCTCGCCGGAAGCCTGGTCCTCACGACGTCGGCCAACGCGGTCGTCGCCAAGAAGGGCTCGCTCGCCTACGACGCCTCCAAGGCCGCGGTGAGCCACCTGGTGCGCGAGCTGGCCGTCGAGCTGGCGCCCCTGGTGCGCGTGAACGGGGTCGCGCCGGCCACGGTGGTGCAGGGCAGCGCGATGTTCCCCCGCGAGCGCGTCATCGGCTCGCTCGCGAAGTACGCCATCCCCTACGGCGAAGACGAGCCGACCGAGGCGCTGGTGGCCAAGCTCGCCCGGTTCTACGCCGACCGGACGCTGACGAAGGCGCCGATCACGCCGGCCGACCAGGCGGAGGCGTATTTCCTGCTCGTCGGCCAGCGCCTCGCCAAGACGACCGGCCAGGTCATCGCCGTGGACGGCGGGCTGGTCGAGGCTTTCCTGCGCTAAGATGAAGCCGGTGCACTGCGCGGCGGTCGACCTCGGGGCGACCAGCGGGCGCGTCATCGTGGGAAGCTGGGCCGGGCGCGGCCTCGCGCTGGCCGAGGTCCACCGCTTCCCGAACCAGTTCCGGTCCCTCGCCGGGCACGAGTACTGGGACCTGCCGTACCTCTGGTCCGAGGTGCGCGCCGGGCTCCTCGAGGCCGCGAGGCGGTTCCCCGGGATCGCGTCGGTCGGCGTCGACGCCTGGGGTGTCGACCACGTGCTGGTCGACCGCCGCGGCCGGCCGGTGTATCCGGTCCACGCCTACCGCGATCTCCGCACGGCCGCCGCCTCGGAGAGGCTGGGGCGCCGCGGCATCGGCCGGGTCTACGCGCTCACGGGGATCCCCAACTACGCCTACAACACGAGCCTCCAGCTCCAGGAGACGCTGCGCGCGAACCCCGGGGTGGCGGGCACCGCCGCGCGCTGCCTCTTCATCGCGGACTACTTCAACTTCCTGCTGAGCGGCCGGATGGCCAACGAGATGTCCATCTCGAGCCACTCCCAGCTGGCCGACGTGCGCGGAAGGGGCTGGTCGCAGGCGGCGCTCGACTTCTTCGGGATCCCGAGGCGGCTGTTCACGGGCCCGGCCCTGTCGCCGCGGCGCCTCGGGCCGGTCACCGGCATCGCGGGGCTCGGGGGCGTCGCGGCGGTCCTCGTCCCCGGCCACGACACGGCCTGCGCCTTCGCGGGCATGCCGGCGAGGGCGGACGGCTCCGACCTGTACCTGAGCTCCGGCACCTGGTCGCTCGTCGGCTTCGAGAGCGCCCGGCCCCTCCTGGGAGCCGAGGCGCTGGCGACGCGCATCTCCAACGAGCGCATGGGCGACGGCCGGTACCGACCGATCAAGAGCTGCCTGGGCCTGTGGCTCCTGGAGCAGATGCTCCCGTCCTTCGGCGGGCGGCCGAGGACCGCCGGGCAGTGGCGCGGGCTCGTCGAGGCCGCGGCGCGCGCGCCGGCGCCGGCGGCGCTCATCGACGTGGCGGACGCGTCGCTGTTCAACCCGGCGTCGATGCGCGCGGCCATCGACGCCCAGCTGAGGAGGCGCGGGGCCCCGGGGCCCCGCGACCTCACGGGCTACGTGCGGCTCGTCTGCGACTCGCTCGCCCGCGGCCACGCCGACGCGGCGCGGGCCTTCGAGCGCCTGGGCGGACGCGCGTTCCGGAGGATCCTGATCGTCGGGGGGGGCTCCCGGAACCGCCTGCTGTGCCAGTCCACCGCCGACGCCGCGGGGCTGCCCGTCGAGTCGTTCTCGCTCGAGGGGTCGGCCGTGGGGAACCTCGCGGCCCAGCTCGTGGCGCTCGGCGAGCTCTCCGACATGGCCGCGTTCCGCGCGATACATGCCGGCCGGCTCGTGGGCACCGCCTACGCGCCCCGCTAGGGCCGGCCGAATCCTCGCGGGGGCGGCGCTCAAATGTGTTGGCCCGGGGATGGCGGCCCGGCTAGTCCTTTAGCAGGACCATGACGCAGGTGCGCATCATCGCGGACGACCTGACCGGCGCGCTGGACACGGCGGCGCAGTTCGCGACGTCCAAGCGCGCGATCCCGGTCTTCCTGAACGGGCACCTGCCGGCCGCGCTGCCGAGGGCGTTCGCGATCGACGCGGCCACGCGGGACAAGGACAGCGCCGCCGCCGTGCTGGTGGCCACGCGCGACGCGCCCCTGCTGGCGCCCAGGGCGGGCGCGATCGCGTTCAAGAAGATGGACAGCCTCCTGCGCGGCCATTGCGGCATCGAGCTGGCCGCCACGCTGCGCGCGGTGCGGGTGGCCCACTGCGTCATAGCGCCGGCGTATCCCGTCCACGGGCGGGCCACGCGGGAGGGCCGGCAGTTCGCGCGGCGCGCGGACGCGTGGCACCCCGTGGGGGAGGACCTGCGCGCGACGCTCGAATCGCACGGGATGGCCGTGCGGCTGGCGCGGGCGGGCGAACCCGTCCCCGAGGGCATAAGCCTCTGGGACGCGGAGTCGGACGCCGACCTCCGCCGGATTGCGGACGCCGGGCGGCGACTGGCGGCCCCCGTGCTCTGGTGCGGCTGCGGCGGCCTGGCCGCCGCGCTCGCGGACGGCGAGGTCCCGGTTGCAGGCGGCCCGGAGCGGCCGATCCTCGGGCTCTTCGGCTCCGACCACCCGGCGACGGCCGCGCAGCTGGGAGCGTGCCGCGAGAGCGTCCTCACGCTCAAGGACGGGGGCGGCGCGAGCGCGGCCCTCGTCGCGGCGCGCCTGCGCGACACGGGCGTCTGCCTCGTGTCCTTCGACCTTCCGACCGGCATGGCGCGGTTCGCGGCGTCCGAATTCATCGCGCGCGAGATCGCCCAGCTGACCGGCCGCATCCCGGCGCCGCGCGGGGTCCTCGTCTCGGGCGGCGAGACGCTCCGGTCGCTGTGCTTGGCCCTGGGCGCGGGCCATCTCGACGTCGTCGGCCAGGTGGTCCCCGGGGTCCCGGTCTCGGTCATGTGCGGGGGGCGCTGGGACCGGGTCCGCGTCACCTCGAAGTCGGGCGCGTTCGGACAGGACATGCTCCTCAGGGGGCTCCTTTCGCTCGATCCCCCCGGCCCGCGCGAGAAGCGGGCGCGGTGACGGCGCGTCGCGGCCGGCCGACAGATTGGCTTGGAGGGTGGGCGGCCCCCCGCTAGCCTGCCCGGCGTGAAGCCCCCATCCGCCGGACGCGCCGCGCTGCGCTGGGCCCTCCTCGCCGGATGGGCGCACGCGGGCCTGCTCGGGGGCGGCGCGCCCGGCCCGCCCCCTCAGGGCGCCCCCGCGGCCGTCTCGCTGACGGAGGCCGACGAGATCATCCCGACGTACCAGTCCGGCCCCCCCTGCGCGGACCCGATGTTCTATCTCGGCGGCGAATCCCAGGGAGCCGAGGGGCGCATCTACCCTTATCCCCTCTACAACAATCTCACGAACCGGAAGGCCGACCAAACCTACCACCTCGTCTACCTCGAAAACGAGTACGTCAGGGTCGGGATCGCGCCCCAGATCGGCGGCCGCCTCTTCTCGGCGGTGGACAAGACGGACCAGTACGACTTCGTCTACCGCCAGCACGTGATCAAGCCCGCGCTGATCGGGCTCATCGGCGCGTGGATCTCCGGCGGGATCGAGTGGAACATCCCGCACCACCACCGGGCGTCCACCTTCATTCCCGTCCAGTTCCGGACGGAGGCGGGCGCCGACGGAAGCCGCACGGTCTGGGTCGGCGAGCTCGAGATCCGCCAGCGCATGGCGTGGGCCGTCGGCTACACGCTGCGGCCGGGCAGCTCGGTTCTGGAGTGCTCCGTGCGCATCGTCAACCGGACGCCGCTCGCGCAGTCGATGCTGTGCTTTGCCAACGTGGCGGTGAACGCGAACGAAAACTACCAGATCATCTTCCCGCCGAGCACGCGGTTCGTGACCCACCACCTCAAGCGCCAGTTCACCACCTGGCCCATCGCGACGACGCCCTACGGCGGCGTCGACTGGAACGGCGTCGACGCGAGCTGGTACCGCAACCACATGGCCGCCAACTCGATGTTCGCCTGGAACTACCAGGACGACTTCTTCGCGGGCTACGACCACGGGCGCCGGGCCGGAACCCTGAGCATCGCGGACCACCACATCGTCCCGGGCAAGAAGTTCTGGACGTGGGGCAACGGCCCGCACGGGCGCATGTGGGATTCGATCCTCACCGACACCGACGGGCCCTACCTCGAGCTGATGGTGGGGGCCTACTCGGACAATCAGCCGGACTACTCGTGGATGCAGCCCTTCGAGACCCGATCGTTCAGGATGTCCTGGTATCCCTTTCGCGACATCGGCGGGGTGAAGAACGCGAACCTCGACGCCGCCGTGAACCTCGAGGTGAGGGACGGGGCGGCGCGCGTGGGCTTCGCCGTCACGTCGGCCCGCCCGGACGCGACGGAGAGGCTCTCGGTGGGGGGGAAGGCCGTCCTCGAGGAGGCGGTGGCGGTCGCCCCGGGGCAGCCCTACACGAGGGTGGTGGAGCTGCCGGCGGGCGCCGACGAGCATGACCTGCGGGCCTTGCTCCTGGCCGGGGGCCGCGAGCTGGTCGGCTACACCCCGGTCCGGCTGGCGCCGATGGCGATGCCGGCGCCCGTGACGCCGCCGGACCCGCCGGGGGACATCGCGACCGACGAGGAGCTCGACCTCGCGGGCCAGCGGATCACCCAGTTCCACGATCCCCTGCACGAGGCCGAGCCCTACTGGAACGAGGCCCTGCGGCGCGACCCTGGCGACACGGCCGCGCACGTCAACCTGGGGCTCGCCGGCCTGCGGGCCGCCCGCTACGCGCAGGCCGAGGAGCACTTCCGCCGCGCGATCGCCCGCCTCACGGCGAAGTACACGTCGCCGAAGAACGCCGAGCCGCTCTACTACCTCGGCGTGGCGCTCAGGGGCCAGGGCCGCGACGACGAGGCGTTCGACGCCTTCTACCGGGCTTCGTGGAGCCAGGAATGGCGCGCCCCGGCCTACTACAGCCTCGCGCAGATCGCGTCGGCGCGCGGCGACTTTCCCGCGGCCCTCGACTTCGTGGACCGCTCGCTCGACGCCAACGCGCTCAATGTGCGCGCCTGCGGGCTCCGTGCCTCCGTGCTCCGGCACCTCGGCCGCAGCGCCGACGCGCAGGACGCCGTCGCGGCCGCCATGTCGAGGATCGACCCGCTTGACGCGCGCCTCATGGCCGAGCAATGGCTGGTCGCACGGGACCTGCGGTCGGCGGACCTGCTGTTCCCGACGCTCGACGCCCACGTCGCCACGGCGCAGGAGGTGGCCGCCGAGTACGCGCAGGACGGGCTGTGGCGCGACGGCATGGAGGTGCTCTCCGCCGCGGTCGCGCACCATGGCGGCGCCGCGCGCTCGCCGATCGTCCTGTACTACCTGGGCGACTTCTCCGAGAGGCTGGGCCTCGCGGGCCAGGCCGCCGACTACCGCCGGGCGGCCCAGGGGCAGTCCCGTGAGTACGTGTTCCCGTTCCAGGCCGAGGCGATCCCCGTGCTGCGGCGGGCGATCGCCGCCAACCCGCGCGACGCCCGCGCACCCTACTACCTCGGCAACCTGCTCTTCGACTGGCAGCCGGAGGAGGCGGCCCGGCTCTGGGAGGCGGCGCGCGCGCTCGATCCCGCGTTTCCCGTGGTCTGGCGCAACCTCGCGGTGGCCTACGCGCACTCGGGCGGCGCCTCGCAGCCCAAGAAGGCGATCGCCTGCCTCGAGAAGGCCGTCGCGCTCAGCGAGGCCTACCCGGCGCACTTCTCGGAACTGGACGCCCTCTACGCGGCCGCCGGCGAGCCGGTTGCCAAGCGCCTCGGCCTCCTGGAGGGCCACCAGGCGGCGCTCGCGTCGAACGACGAATGCCTGGCGCGGCTGATCGCCCTGAAGACGCTCGCCGGGAAGACGGACGAGGCGATCGGCCTGCTCCAGGGCCACACGTTCAACATCTGGGAGGGGGGCACGCGCTTCGAGACCGGCGACCTGTGGATTGACGCGCACCTGGCGCGGGGCCGCGCGAGGCTGGCGTCCGGGAGGGCCCGCGAGGCGCTCGCGGACTTCGAGGCCGCGCTCAGGTTCCCCGCCAATCTTCGAGCCGAGCCCTGGGAGGGGACCGGCAGCCGGGCCATAGAGGTGGGCTATTGGGTGGGGCTCGCGCACGGGGCCCTGGGCGACCCCGCGAAGGCGAAGGAGGCATGGCAGGGCGCCGCGGGCGCCACCCTGCCGCGGACGCTGCACCGGCGCGACGACGACGCTTCGCTTGACCGGGGCGTGCAGCGCTACTACCAGGCGCTCGCGCTCCGGAAGCTCGGCCAGGCCGGGCCCGCGTCGACGGCCTTCCGGGAGATCGCGGAGGACGGCGAGGCCGCCGTCCGGGCGACGTCGGGCGGCGCCGGCCGATCCCCGGCGGCTCGCGACCGGACGGCCGGGGCGTTCTACCTGGCCGGTCTCGGCCATTCCGGGTTGGGCGACCTGGCGAAGGCGCGTGCCGACTTCAAGGCCGCGCTCGCCGCGAGCCCGGACCACCTCGGCGCCAGGCTGGCGATCGGCGGGGATTGAAGGCGGGGCGCGGCGGCCTGCCGCCCCGCGCAAGGCCCCTCCCGGCCTCGCCCGAGGGCCAAATGGGATGGACTCGCCGCGGCGGCGGCGCTATCTCCCGGCGCATGACCCCCGCTGCCCTCGGGCGCCCGATCGCGCTCGCGCTCCTGTGCGCTGGCATCGGCCTGCGGGCCGAACCGGCGGCCATCCGGCTCTGGCCGGGCGCCGCGCCCGGGGACAAGGGCGGCCTCGGCGAGGAGAGGGACACGACCAAGCCGTCGGACAACCTCATCGCCGGCCGGCCGGTCATCAGGATCGGCAACGTCTCGGATCCGATGATCACCGTGTTCGCCGCGCCCGCCGCCACCCGCACGGGCGCCGCCGTCGTGGTGTGCCCCGGCGGCGGCTACTACATACTCGCGCTCGACCTCGAGGGCACGGAGGTGTGCGCGTGGCTGAACTCGATCGGCGTCACGGGGGTGCTGCTCAAGTACAGGGTCCCGAAGCGCCCGGATCGGCCGCCGTACGAGGCGCCCCTGCAGGACGCGCAGCGGGCCGTGGGCCTCGTGCGGTCGAGGGCGGGGGAGTGGTCGATCGACCCGCAGCGCATCGGCGTCCTCGGCTTCTCGGCGGGCGGCCACCTCTGCGCCGCGCTCAGCGCCGCCCCGGCGGGGCGGACCTACCCGCGCGTCGACGCCGCCGACGACGTGAGCTGCCGGCCCGACTTCCAGCTGCTCATCTATCCCGGCCTCCTCGTCCGGGAGGGGGGCGCGCGCGAGCTCCCCCCGGAGGTCGGCGTCACCGCGGCCACGCCGCCGACGTTCCTCGTGATGGCGCAGGACGACCCGGTGCGCGTCGAGAACGTGCTCGACTACGCCCTGGCGCTGCAGGCGGCGAAGGTCCCCATGGAGCTGCACGTGTACCCGACGGGCGGCCACGGCTACGGGCTGCGCCCCGCGAAGGACGCCGTGACCACCTGGCCGCAGCGCGCGGCCGACTGGATGCGCGGCCGGGGGCTGCTGGACCGGCGGTGATCCCGCGGCCGGGGCGGGCCCGGCCCGCCCGCGCGGCGCATTTTTCCCAGGCGAACACCCATGAAGAAAACCCTGATTCTCGCCGTTGCCCTGGCGGGCGCCGCGGGCGCCCGGTCCCAGGAGGGCCCCCCGCCGGTCCGCGTCGCGATCGTCGGCCTCGTCCACGACCACGTCACCGGGATGCTGCCCGCGCTCGCCAAGCGCACCGACGTTCAGCTGGTCGGCATCGTGGAGCCGAGGCCGGAGGCGGTCGACTATTACGCCGAGCGCTACCACCTCGACCGGGCCCTGTTCTTCCCGAGCATCGAGGCGCTCGTGGCCCGGACGAAGGTCGACGCCGTCGCCACCTTCACGTCGACGTTCGACCACCGCCGCGTCGTCGAGGCCTGCGCGCCCCTCGGTATAGACGTCATGATGGAGAAGCCGCTGGCGGTGAGCATGGGCGACGCGCGGGCCATCGCCGAGGCGGCCGCCAGGGGAAGGATCCAGGTCATCGTCAACTACGAGACGACCTGGTATCCCAGCACCCAGGAGGCCTACCGTGCGGTCCACGAGAGGGACGCGATTGGCGAGCTGCGCAAGATCGTGGTCTGCGACGGCCACCAGGGCCCCGTGGCGATCGGCGTTTCGCCCCTGTTCGCCTCCTGGCTGCTCGATCCCGTGCTCGACGGCGGGGGGGCCCTGATGGACTTCGGGTGCTACGGGGCCGACCTGGCCACGTGGATGATGGCGGGGCGCCGGCCCGACTCGGTCCTGGCGGTGACGCAGCACTTCAATCCCGGCGCCTATCCCAAGGTGGATGACGAGGCCACGATCGTGCTCACCTACCCGAGCACCCAGGCCATCATCGAGGCCTCGTGGAACTGGCCGTATAACCGCAAGGACATGGAGGTCTTCGGCCAGAGGGGCGCGCTGTGGCTGCCGAACCGGGACTCCCTGTTCCTGCGGACGGGCGACGGCAAGGAGGTCCGGCTGCCGGCGCCCGCCCCGGCGGGCGCCGACGCGGACGCCCTTTCCTACCTTGTCGCCGTCGTGCGCGGCAAGGTGCGCCCCTCGGGGCTTTCCTCGCTCGAGGTCAACCTCGTCGTGACCGAGATCCTAGACGCGGCGCGCGAGTCCGCCCGGACGGGAAGGCGGGTCGATCTCGAGGCCGCCCCGGCCCGGTAGGACGGCCCTTGCGAGGCGGGCAGCCCGGCGGCGGCCCACGGACCGCGCCAAGCTGGCCCGACTTGCGGCTTTCGCCCGTTTGGCCTAGCGTCCGCCCGAACTTTCGTTAGACGGGACAGCCCAAACCATCCGCCAGAAAACACCCCATGAGACACCTAAGACTCGCCCTTGCCATGATAACCGCCGCCGCGGCGCTGCCTCTGACGGCCCAGCAAACCCGGAAAAGCCCGCACGAAACCGTCAGCGCCGTCCTCGGCGACCGAGCCACGGGGAACCGCGTCACGGTCGTGTACGGGCGCCCGTACACCAAGGATCCGAGCACGGGCGAGCCCCGGAAGATCTGGGGGGGCCTCGTGCCCTGGGGCCAGGCCTACCGCCTCGGCGCCGACGAGGCCACGCTCCTCATCACCCAGAAACCCCTGGTCATCCAGGGCGCCGAGATCCCGGCCGGCGCGCATGTGCTCTACATGATCCCCTCGGAGAGCGGGGCATCGAAGCTCGCCATCAGCTCCGCCAACGTGGGTGGCTGGGGCGCTTCCGTCGACGAGTCCCACGACCTGGCGCGCGTGGACCTGACAAAGGACGCCCTGGACAAGCCGGTTGACCAGCTCACCGTCGCCATCGAGAAGGATCCGGCCGGCGGCGGCCTCCTGAGGATCATGTGGGAGAAAACGCGGTTCACGGCGTCGCTGCGGGCGCCGGGCATGGCGTTCCCCGCGGCCAGCCCGCCCGCGACCGTGAGGCAGCGCGTCGGCGTGACCGACGTCGAGGTCGTCTATTCCCGGCCGAGCATGAGGGGACGCACGATCTACGGCGGCCTCGTGCCCTACGGCGAGGTGTGGCGGACCGGCGCGAACAACGCGACGACGATCTCCTTCAGCACCCCGGTGAGCGTGCAGGGCACGCATGTCGACGCGGGGACCTACGAGCTCTTCACGATCCCCGGCGCGGACGAGTGGACGGTGATCCTGCAGAAGGCCTCCAAGCAGTGGGGCGCCTACGCCTACGACCCGAAGAACGACGTCGCGCGCGTGACCGCCAAGCCCGTCGCCCTCGAGGCGCCGTACGAGACCTTCACGATCGGCATCGGCGACGTCCGGGACGACTCGGCGACGCTCAACCTCGTCTGGGAGAAGACCCGCGTGCGGGTGAAGATCGAGACGGACATCGTCAGCACGCTCGTCCCGCAGATCGAGGCCGCGATGGCCGGGCCGGGCCGGAAGCCCTACGTGGCGGCCGCCATGTTCTACCTCGAGCACAACATCGACCTGAAGAAGGCCGACGGCTGGATGGACGCGGCGATCGCCGCGCAGCCCGACTTCTTCCCCATCATCTACCGCAAGGCTTTGATCCAGGCGAAGATGGGTGACAAGAACGGGGCGATCGCCACGGCGCAGAAGTCCATGGACCTCGCGTCCAAGGCGACCGGTCCGGAGAAGGGCGAGTACATCCGCCTGAACGAGGCGCTCATCGCGAGCCTGAAGTGATCCGGGCGGCCCCTTCCGGCGAAAGCCGCAGCCCGTGGGCGGCGGCGGGCCGCGCCGTGGCGGCGCTCGGCGCCTGCCTGCTCGCGCCGCTGGCCGCCGCCGGGACCGCGCCCGATCCCGCGCAGGCCATCCTCCAGGAGCTGCTCAGCTTCCGCCAGATGGGCAGCGTCCTGTACGTCGCGGCCCATCCCGACGACGAGAACACGCAGCTGATCACCTACCTCGCCCGGGGCCGCTGCTACCGGACCGCCTACCTGTCGCTCACCCGCGGCGACGGCGGCCAGAACGTGCTCGGCCCCGAATTCGGGGACCTGCTCGGCGTGATCCGCACGCAGGAGCTGCTTGCGGCCCGGGGCGTGGACGGCGGCCGCCAGTACTTCAGCCGCGCCCGGGACTTCGGCTACTCGAAGGACTACCGCGACACGCTCTCGAAATGGGACCGCCGGCAGGTGCTCGCCGACATCGTCCGCGTGATCCGGCTCTTCCGCCCCGACGTCATCGTGACGCGCTTCCCCACGACGCCCGGCGGCACGCACGGCCACCACACGGCCTCCGCGATCCTCGCGCTGGAGGCCTTCGGCCTCGCCGGCGACCCCGCGGCGTTCCCGGAGCAGCTCGCCACGCTTGCGCCCTGGCAGCCCAGGAGGATCCTCTGGAACAGCTTCGGCCCCAACTTCAGGGGCGACACGGGCCCCGGGGTCCTGCACCTGGGGATCGACGGGACGGACCCGGTGACCGGGGCCTCCTTCGCGACGATCGCCGCGCGCAGCCGCTCCATGCACCGCACCCAGGGCTTCGCGAACTTCACGGTGGCGGCCGCCGGCGCGGGCCCCCGCGTCGAATCCTTCAGGCTGCTCGGCGGCGAGCCCGCGGCGCAGGACATCATGGACGGGGTCGACACCACCTGGGGCCGCGTCCCCGCGGGCGCGGAGATCGGCCGGCTCGCGAGCCGGGCGATCGAGCGCTTCGACGCCGCCGATCCCGCCGCAAGCGTGCCGGCCCTGCTCGAGCTGCGGGGGCGGCTCGCGCTCCTCGCCCCGGATCCCGTGGTGGACGAGAAGCGCCGCCTGCTCGACCGGATCGTCCAGGCCTGCCTCGGCCTGTCGGTGGCGACCACGGTGCCGGACTTCGAGGTCGTCCCGGGCGAGACGCTGGCCCTGCGGCACACGGCGACCGTGCGCTCGGCGGTCCCGGTGCGCTGGGTGGGCGTGCGCTACCCGGGGCTCGGCCGGGACCTGGAGGTCGCCGCCGGACTGCGCCCCAACGAGGAGATGGTGCGCGAGGCGGCCCGGGTCCTTCCGCTCGGGACGCCCCTGTCGCATCCGTACTGGCTCCGGGCGGAGGGCACGCCGGGCATGTTCCGCGTCGACGACCCCGCGCTGATCGGCCTTCCCGAGGGCCCGCCGGCCGTCCCGGTCGAGGACATCTTCCTCGTCGGGGGCCAGACCCTGGTGGTGGCGGACGAGGCGGTGCAGGCCGGCGGGACCCGCCGCCGGCTCGACGTGATCCCGCCGGTCTCGCTCGGCTTCGCCACGCCCGTCGCGCTGTTCGCCCCGGGCGCGAGCCATGCCGTGGCGGTCGAGGTCGTCGCCTCCCGCGCCGGCGCCTCCGGCACGCTCAGGCTGGAGACGGCCGACGGCTGGCGGTCGTCGCCGGGGACGCGCGCCTTCCGCCTGGCCCGCGTCGGGGACCGGGCGCAGGTCACCTTCACCGTCACCGCCCCGGGGAATCCTTCGGCCGGCTTTGTCTCGGCCCGCGCGCAGGTCGACGGCGGCAGCTTCGGCAGCGAGCGCGTGGCGATCACCTACGGCCACATCCCGCCCCAGCTCCTCCAGCCGCCCGCGCGCATGCGCGCGGTCTGCCTCGAGCTCGGCATCCGCGGGCGGCGCGTCGGCTACCTGCCCGGCTCGAGCGGCGCCGGCGACAGCGTCGCCGGGTGCCTGGAGCAGATGGGCTACGAGGTGAGGGAGCTGGCGGGCGCCGACCTGACCGCGCAGGGACTCAGGGACTTCGACGCCGTGGTGATCGGCGTGCGCGCCTTCAACACGAGGACGGACCTCGCCGCGCAGCTGCCCGCGCTCTTCGCCTACGTCGAGGCGGGCGGCACGGTCGTCGAGCAGTACACCGCGCCGAACGGGATCCAGGCGCCGCGGCTGGCCCCCTACGAGCTCAAGATCGCCCGCGACCTGCCGCACTACCGCGTGACCGACGAGCGCGCGCCGGTGGAGCTGCTCGCCCCGGGGCATCCCGCGCTCACGACCCCCAACAGGATCGGCGCCGCCGACTTCGACGGCTGGGTCCAGGAGCGCGGCCTCGACTTCGCGAGCGAGTGGGACGCCGCGCACTTCACGCCGCTCCTCGCCTGCAGCGACGCGGGGGAGGCGCCTCTCAAGGGGGGCCTCCTGGTCGCGCCGTACGGCCGCGGCTACTACGTCTACACCGGCCTCTCGTTCTTCAGGCAGCTTCCCGCGGGCGTGCCCGGCGCGTACCGGCTGTTCGCGAACCTGGTCTCGCTCGGCCGATGAAGCCGCCGGCCGACGACGAGGACACCGGCCTCCCGGGCCTGCGCACCTGGGGGCGGGTCTACCTGGCCGTCGGCGTGGTCTTCGTCGCGTGGGTCGGGCTCCTGGCCGCGCTGACGCGGATGTTCCCGTGAACGCGCTCGACTACGTGGTCCTCGCGGTCGCGCTGCTCGGCATCGCGGCCTACGGCATCTGGCGGACCCGCGGGCGCCAGGATTTCAACACGTACCTGAAGGGCGCCAGCGGGACCCACTGGCTGGTGATCGGCCTGTCGGTCATGGCGACGCAGGCCAGCGCGATCACGTTCCTGTCGACGCCCGGCCAGGGCTACGAGAGCGGGCTCGGCTTCGTGCAGAACTACTTCGGGGCGCCCCTCGCCCTGATCGTGATCGCGGCGGTCTTCCTTCCCATCTACCGGCGGCTCAACGTCTACACCGCCTACGAGTACCTGGGGCTGCGCTTCGACCCCAAGACGCGCCTGCTGGGCGCGGGGCTCTTCCTGCTGCAGAGGGGCCTCGGCGCGGGCATCACGATCTATGCCCCGGCGATCGTGCTTTCCACCGTCATGGGCTGGCGCCTCGACGCCACCATCGTGTGCAGCGGCCTCGTGGTGGTGGCCTACACGGTGGCCGGCGGCAGCGCGGCCGTGAACCTCACGCAGAAGTACCAGATCGGCGTCATCTTCGCCGGCATGGTGGCCGCGTTCCTCGTCCTGGTCGCGAGGCTGCCCGCCGGGCTCACGGCCGCGGACGCGCTCGCCCTGGCGGGCGGCTTCCACAGGCTCGAGGCCGTGGACTTCTCGCTGAACGTCGACCGCCGCTACACGGTCTGGTCCGGCGTCCTCGGGGGGATGTTCCTCGCGCTGTCGTACTTCGGCACGGACCAGTCCCAGGTGCAGCGCTACCTGAGCGGCGGCTCGCTGCGCGAGAGCCGGCTCGGCCTCATGTTCAACGCGGTCTTCAAGATCCCCATGCAGTTCTTCATCCTCCTGCTGGGGGTCCTCATCTTCGTCTTCTACCAGTTCGAGCGCCCGCCGGTGTTCTTCAACCGCGCGGCCTGGGAGCGCGCGGCCGAGCACGGGGCGGGTGGGCGCCTGCGCGCCCTGGAGTCCGACTTCTCCGCGGCGCACGCGCAGGAGCGCGCGCAGATCGATGCCTGGCTCGCGGCCCGCCACGCGGGCGACCGTCCGGCGGAGGCCGCCGCCCGGGCGGCCCTTCTGGAGGCGCACGGGCGCGGGACCGCGGCGCGGGAGCAGACGAAGCAGGCCCTGGGGGGCGCCGGGTCGCGGGCCACGGCGAACGACGCGGACTACGTGTTCATCACCTTCATCCTGGACCACCTGCCGCACGGGCTGATCGGGCTGCTGGTCACGGCGTTCTTCGCCGCCGCGCTCTCGTCCAAGGCGGGCGAGCTCAACGCCCTCGGCTCGACCACGACGGTCGATTTCTACCGCCACATCGTCAGGCGCGAGGCGACCGACGCGCACTACGTGACGGCGTCCAAGTGGTTCACGGCGTTCTGGGGCTTTGTCGCGATCGGGTTCGCCCTGTTCGCCCACCTGGCCGAGAACCTGATCCAGGCGGTCAACATCCTCGGCTCCGTGTTCTACGGCGTCGTCCTGGGCCTCTTCCTCGTGGCCTTCTTCCTCAAGCGGATCGGGGGGACGGCGGTCTTCTGGGCGGCGCTGGCCTCCCAGGGGCTCGTGTTCGCGCTCTATGCCAATCTCAGCATTTCCTACCTCTGGTACAACGTCATCGGGTGCGCGGCGTGCGTCGCGCTGAGCGCCGCCCTCCAGGTCGCGATCGGGATGGCGGGCGCCCGGGCCCCGCAGGCACCATGACGGCGCCGGTCATCTGCTTCGGCCAGCAGCCGTGCGGGTTCTTCCCGCGGCGCTTCCTCGCCGCGAAGGTGACGGCCGCCCGGCGCCTCCGGGCCGAGATCGGCGGCGAGATCGTCTTCTTCTACCACGACAGCGACCACGACCCGCGCGAGACCCAGACGACGCTGCGCCACCGCCACACCGGCCATCCGCACGCGCTCAACTTCGCCTTCGAGAACAGGCTCCAGCGCAAGTTCTCCCCCCTCTACGCGAAGCGGATCGCGGCGGGCTGGCGCGACAACATGGCCCGCCAGCTTCCGGCCTACGTCGACCCCCGCTGGGTGGAGGCGTTCAGGGGCGTGGCGGCGGGCAACGTCGCCGACTTCTGCCTGGAGATGTACCGGCGGATGGGGCTGCTCGAGGGGGTCCGCGTGGCGCGCTCGGGCGACCCGGACTTCCGCCGCCTGGCCTGCGACGTGCCCGAGTACTTCGTGGACGTGCCGTACAAGGGCGAAACCGTGCGCGCGAGATTCGTCGATGGGGCGTTGCAACTGCACGAGGGTGGGGGTTCATTCGTGACCCTGCCCCCCGTGCCCTTCGACAAGTCCCAGATCAGCCCCGCCCGCGACTCGCGCCTCCCGTGGATGCAGTCGGTGATCCACTGCACGCACTATGTCGTGGGCGCGGGCGAGAGCGCCTACCTGCGCCGCGAGGACGCGCCCGGGGTCAGGTTCGTGGACCGCGACCCCATCGACCGCTCGGATGAAGCCTACTGCGAGATCCCCGGCTGACCCCGCGCCGCTGCTGGCCTTCGGCGCGCACCCGGACGACATCGAGTTCGGCTGCGGGGGCATCGTGGCGCGCGAGACCCTCGGCGGGCGCGCGGCGCACTTCGTCATCTGCTCGCGCGGGGAGTCCGCGAGCCACGGGACGCCCGCCGTGCGCGCCGCCGAGGCCAGGAGGGCCGCGGCCGCCCTCGGCGCGACCGTGGAGTTCGTCGAGCTCGACGGCGACGCCCTGCTCGAGGCCAGGCCGGCCCACGCGCTCAGGCTGGCGGCGGTCATCCGGCGCGTGCGCCCGGGCGTCGTGCTCGCGCCGAGCCTGGTCGAGAACCAGCACCCCGACCATCCGCGTCTGGGCCGGCTGGTGCGCGACGCGGCCCGCCTGGCCCGCTACGGCGGCGTCGCGAAGCTCCGGTCCCAGCCTCCCCACGCCATCGGCCCGCTGCTCCATTACGCCGTGACGCCGGAGGCGGAGCCGCCGGGGGTCGTGCCGGTGCTGGTGGACATCTCGGCCCCTGAGGTCGTCGCGGCGTGGACCGCCGCCATGGAGGCCCACGCGTCCCAGCTGCGCACCCGCGGCTACGTCGAGCTGCATCTCGCGCGGGCGAGGGTGTTCGGCCTGCGCGCCGGCGTCGCCCACGCCCAGGCGCTCTACACGCAGGACCCGCTTGTCTTCCCCTCCCTCGAGCCGCTCGCCCGGGCCGCCCGGCGCTTCTAAGATGGATCCGGCGGGGCCCCTGAGGATCGGCATCACCTGCTACCCGTCCGTGGGAGGCAGCGGCATCCTCGCCTCGGCGCTGGGCGAGGAGCTCGCGCGCCGGGGGCACGAGGCGCACTTCATCAGCTACGAGCGCCCGTTCCGCCTGCCGGCGGGGGCGCCGAGGCTCTTCTTCCACCCCGTGGCGATCAACAGCTACGAGCTGTTCAAGTACCCCGACTACACCCTTCCCCTCTCGGTCAAGATGGCGGAGGTCAGCCGCGACCACGGCCTCGACGTCCTCCACGTGCACTACGCGGTCCCGCACGCCACGGCCGCGATTCTCGCGCAGTCGATGCTCCCGGCCGGCAGGCGGCCCCGCGTGGTCACGACCCTCCACGGCACGGACACGACGCTCCTCGGCCGCGACCCCGGGTACGGCCCGGCCATCACGTTCGCGCTGGACCGGTCGGACGCCGTCACGACCGTCTCGGCGTACCTTGAGCAGGAGACGCGCCAGCTGCTGTCGGTCAGCCGGCCGATCGACGTGATCCACAACTTCTTCGAGCCGCATCCGCCCAAGCGGACGCGCGACGAGGTGCGGCGCGAGCTCGGGGTCGGGCCGGAGGCCCTGCTGCTGCATTCGTCGAACCTGCGCGCGTTCAAGCGGATCGACATCCTGCTCGAGTGCTGCGCGCGCATCCGGCCGCGCGACTCGTTCAGGCTCGTGGTCCTCGCCGGGGCCCCGTTCGCGCCCTTCATGGGCGAGGTGCGCAGGCTGGGTCTCGAGGACCGCGTGGTCGTGCGCGAGAACGTGAGCGAGGTCGAGGACTACCTCCAGGCGGCCGACATCGGGCTCTTCACCTCCGACATGGAGAGCTTCGGCCTGAGCATCCTCGAGGCGATGTGCTTCTCCTGCCCGAGCGTGGCGGCGGCCGTGGGCGGGATCCCCGAGGTGGTGGAGTCGGGCCGGTCCGGCCTGCTGGTCGCCGCGGGCGACGCGGACGCCTTCGCGCGCGCCGTCGAGTCGCTGATCCGAGATCCCGCCCGGCGGGCCGGGCTCGGCGGGGAGGCGAGGCGGCGGGCGCGCCGGCTGTTCTCGGCCGAGGCGATCGTTACCCGCTACGAGCAGCTCTACCGCCGGGTCTGCGCGCAGGCGGGCCGAGGCTAGGGCCCGGGGGCCAGGGCGAGGCGGCCGGGCCACGGGCCGGTTGCGCTTCCCGGGGATAGCTGCTTTCGTGGCCGGCGTCCGCCCATGCCCGACGAAGAGAGACCCCCAGGCCGACGGCTGGTCCTCAAGCCGAAGGAGATCACGCCCACCGACACCTCGGCGCGGCCGGGGGACGGGACGGCGATCAGTGTGCCCCTGATGCACCGGCAGAACCGGATCGCGGAGGGCCGGCGCGTCCGGGGCGTGCGCGACGACGGCCCGCCGCCCGCGCCGGAGGCGCACGAGGCGCCCCGGGAGCCTCCCCGGCTCGCGCCGAGGGAGATCGCTGCGACCGAGGCGGCGGCGCGGCCGGGGGACGGGACCGCGATCAGCGTCGCCCTGATCCACCGGCAGAACCGGATCGCCGAGGAGCGGCGGGGCCCGGCGCCGATCTCGATGCCGCGCAGGAGGCTTTCGAAGCGCACACGCGACTTCTGGTTCCTGGTGATGCTCGCGGCCCTGGTGGTGGGCGCCCTCCTGGCGCAGCTGCCGTGGTCCCGGGCAACCCTCGCCATGGGGCTCGTCCTCGTCGGGATCGTCGCCGTGGTGCTCGCCTGGGTGATGTTTGGAGTCATGGATGACTACTGAATCTGCCGGCGCGGGCGGCGCATCCGTCGCGTGCCGCTGCTGCGGCTCAGGGAGCGTGACCCTCAGGGGCACGAGGCGCAGCCGGTTCCTCGGGCGCGACTTCGACTTCTGGCACTGCCCGGCCTGCGACTTCATGTTCGCGCAGCCCTTCGCGGGATACGGCGTCTACGACGAGGCCTACTACCGGGGCCAGGGGCCCGACCCGTACGTCGACTACGAGTCCGAGTACCGGGACTACCGGGCGACCGACAGGATCCTGGAGCTCGACGACCTCTGGCGCGTGGCGGCGGGGTTCATCGCGCAGAACGTCCCCGAGCGGGAGGTCGAGTGGCTCGACTTCGGGTGCGGGGCCGGGGGCCTGCTCAAGTACCTCGCCGACAAGGGGCGCCTCCAGTCGGGGGGAAGGACGTGGCCCCTGCGCCTCGCCGGCCACGATGTCGGGACCTACGCGGACCGGCTGAGGCGGGACGACGGCTTCAGGATCCTCGGGACCGGCGAGCTCGCGGGCGAGCCGGACGCGCGCTACGACGTGATCAGCCTCATCGAGGTCGTCGAGCACGTCGAGTACCCGGATCCCGTCTTCGCCCTGGCGGCCCGGCTGCTCAGGCCGGGCGGGCTGCTCCTCGTCACGACGGGCAACATGGCGGGCCCTCTCGCCAGGCTGAGGGGCCTCGACTACGGCTACGTGCTGCCGGAGGTCCACGCCAGCTACTTCACGCCGCGCGCCCTGCGGATCATCTACTCGCGTCACGGCCTCCGGCCCCACTGGTTCCGCTATGACGGGGCGGTGCGCTTCAAGATGGTGAAGACGCTCCGGACGCCGGGCCGCCAGAGGCTCGCGCGCCTGGCGATGCGCCTGCCGATGGTCGTGCGCGCGATCGACGCCCTGATCGGCACGTCGGGCATGCCCTGCGCGACCAAGCCGCGGTAGGCGCCCCCCCCCGCGCCCCCGCCACGAAGTGATGGCGGCGCGGCCGCAAATTTGCTAGGAGCGGCGCCCTGGTTATCCTGAGCCCCATGCCGCCCACCACCCGCTCCGCGGGCGCGCGCCTGCGCGCCGCCATCAAGGCTGAGCGACCCCTCCAGGTCGTCGGGACCGTCAACGCGTACTGCGCCCTGCTCGCCCAGCGCGCGGGCTTCCGGGCGATCTACCTGTCCGGCGGCGGGGTCGCCAACGCGTCCTACGGGCTGCCGGACCTCGGGATCACGAGCCTGAACGAGGTGTGCGAGGACGTCCGGCGCATCACCCAGGCGACCGACCTGCCGCTGCTCGTCGACGCCGACACCGGGTGGGGTGAGGCGTTCATGATCGAGCGCACGGTGAGGAAAATGACGCTGGCGGGGGCGGCGGGCTGCCACCTCGAGGACCAGGTCCACGCCAAGCGCTGCGGCCACCGGCCCGGCAAGAGGCTCGTGAGCGCCTCCGAGATGTGCGCCCGCGTGGGCGCCGCCGTCGCCGGGCGCACGGACCCGCACTTCGTCATCATGGCGCGCACCGACGCGTACGCCTCCGAGGGCCTCGCCGGGGCGATCGGCCGGGCCCAAGCCTACGTCGAGGCGGGCGCCGACGCGATCTTCGCCGAGGCCCTGACCCGCCTCGCCGACTACCGCGCGTTCACGCGGGCGCTCGGCCGTGTCCCCGTGCTCGCCAACCTGACGGAATTCGGCAGGACGCCGCTCTTCACCCTCGGCCAGCTCAGGTCCGCCGGGGTTAGGATCGCCCTGTATCCGCTGAGCGCGTTCCGCGCGATGAGCCGCGCGGCCGAGGGGGTGTACGCCGCGATCCGCGGGCGCGGGACGCAGCGCTCGCTCGTCGGCGCCATGCAGACCCGCGCCGAGCTGTACGACATCCTGGGCTACGAGGAGTACGAGCGCAGGCTCGACAGCCTCGCGGCCGCCCAGGAGGGCAGGGGCGGCCCATGAGCAAGAAGTCCGTCTCTCTCTCCGGCGTCGTCGCCGGCAACACCGCGGTCTGCACGGTCGGCCACTCGGGCAACGACCTGCACTACCGCGGCTACGAGATCGGCGAGCTGGCGCAGAGGGCGAGCTACGAGGAGGTCGCCCACCTGCTCATCCACGGCCGCCTCCCGACGGAGGCGGAGCTCGACGCCTACGCAAGGCGGCTGGCAAGGTACCGGCTCCTGCCGGCGGTCGTGCGCTCGGCCCTGGAGCTCATCCCGGCCGAGGCCGACCCGATGGACGTCCTGAGGACCGGGTGCTCGGTCCTCGGCGTCGCCGAGCCCGAGGAGCTCGCGCACGGGACCGCGGGGGCCCGTGCGATCGCGGACCGCCTCATCGTCGCGTTCAGCTCGATGCTGCTCTACTGGCATCATTACGCCAGGGAAGGGCGCCGGATCGAGACCGGCACCGACGAGCCGTCGCTCGCCGGCCATTTCCTGAAGCTCCTCCACGGCCGGCCCGCGTCCGCGGCCCACGTCCGCGCGCTGGACGTCGGCCTGATCCTCTACGCGGAGCACGAGTTCAACGCCTCGACCTTCACGGCCCGCGTGATCGCCGGGACAGGCTCGGACATCCATTCGGCGATATGCGGGGCGATCGGCGCCCTGCGCGGCCCGAAGCACGGGGGCGCCAACGAGGTCGCGATCGAGATCGCCCTGCGCTACGGGGGCGCGGCCGAGGCCGAGGCCGACATCCGCGCCCGCGTCGCCGCCGGCGAGATCATCATCGGCTTCGGGCACCCCGTCTATACGATCGCCGACCCGAGGAGCCCGTTCATCAAGGAGGTCGCGCGCACGCTGTGCGACGAGGGCGGGGAGCCCGTCCTGTTCGCGATCTGCGAGCGAATCGAGTCGGTGATGCGGGAGACGAAGCGGATGTTCCCGAACCTCGACTGGTACAGCGCCCCGGCGTTCCGGATGCTCGGGATACCGAAGGCGATGTTCACCCCCGTCTTTGCGATAGCGCGGACCGCCGGCTGGGCCGCGCACGTGATCGAGCAGAGGCTGGACGGCAAGATCATCCGCCCCGCCGCGACCTACACGGGGCCCGACCCGAGGCCGTTCGTGCCCATCCGGGAGCGCTGAGATGGCCCACGCCGACCCAGCGCCCGCGCACCGGCCGGCGCCCGATTCCCTCCTGCTGCAGATTGCCGACTATGCGCTCGATCCGGGGCGCGCGGGCGCCGCCCCCGCCCTGGAGACGGCCCGCCTCTGCCTCATGGACACGCTTGGCTGCGGCTTCCTTGCGCTGCGCCACCCGGCCTGCACGAGGCTCCTCGGGCCCATCGTGCCGGGCGCGGCGCTGCCGGGCCGGGGCGCGCGGGTCCCCGGCACGGCCCACGAGCTCGAGCCGGTGCACGCGGCGTTCAACATCGGCGCCATGGTGCGGTGGCTCGACTTCAACGACACCTGGCTGGCCGCGGAGTGGGCGCACCCCTCGGACAACCTCGGGGCGATCCTCGCCGCGGCGGACTATGCGCAGCGCTCGCAGGCCGGAGCGGTCCCCCTGCGCGTGCGCGACGTCCTGGTCGCGATGATCCAGGCGCACGAGATCCAGGGCGTCCTGGCGCTCGAGAACGCGTTCAACCGCGTCGGGCTCGACCACGTGATCCTGGTCCGGGTCGCGTCCGCGGCGGTGGCGACACGCCTGCTCGGGGGCTCCCGCGAGCAGGTCGTGAACGCGCTTTCGAACGCGTTTCTCGACGGCGGCGCGCTCCGGGCCTACCGCCACGCCCCGAACACGGGCTCGCGCAAGAGCTGGGCCGCGGGCGACGCGGCGAGCCGCGGGGTCCTCCACGCGATCCTCGCCCTCAGGGGCGAGATGGGGTACCCGGGGGCCCTCACCACGAGGGTCTGGGGATTCCAGGACGTCGTCCTGCGGGGGAAGCCCCTCGCCGTCCCGGCCCAGGGGTTCGGCAGCTACGTGATGGAGAACGTCCTGTTCAAGGTCTCCTATCCCGCCGAATTCCACGCGCAGACGGCCGTGGAGGCGGCGGTGGCCCTGCACCCGGAGGTCGCCCCGCGCCTCGGGGAGGTGGACCGGGTGGCGATCGAGACGCAGGAGAGCGGCCGCAGGATCATCGACAAGACCGGGCCGCTCGCCAACCCGGCGGACCGCGACCACTGCCTCCAGTACATGGTCGCCGTCGCGCTGATCAAGGGCTCGCTCGCGGCCGGCGACTACGAGGACGGCGCGGCGGCCGACCCGAGGATCGACGCGCTGCGGTCGCGGATGCAGGTCGCCGAGAACCCCGCGTTCACGCGCGACTACCTGGACCCGGCGAAGCGCTCGATCGCCAACGCCGTCCAGGTGTTCTTCCGCCGCGGCGCGCCGACCCGGCGCGTCTGCGTGGACTTCCCGGTCGGCCACCGCAGCCGGCGCCGGGAGGCCGTTCCCCTGCTCCGCGCGAAGTTCGAGGACGCCGTCCGCGGGCACTTCGGCGAACCCCGGGCCAGCCAGATCACGGGGCTCTTCTCGGACCCGGCGAGGCTCGACGCCCTGCCGGTGGCCGAGTTCATGGGGTTGCTGGTGCCGTAGCCGGTCCGCGCGGGCGCGGCGCGCCCGCCGGTCAGCGGGTGCCGTCGGGATTGCCCCCGGCGAGGACGACCTTCCAGACCCCGCCGGGCTGGCGCTTCCAGACGGTCACGTAATTGCCCCTCCTGACCAGGGGCGGGCTTCCCAGCTTGGTCATGGGGACCGCCAGCTCGTACCTCCCCCACGTGTACCCGAGCTCCCCCGAGGCGCTCACGTCCGCGTACGCGGGCTCCCAGGTAAGGGTCACCGTGGCGGGAAACTGGATGAAGACGTTGTTCACCGCGTCGGTGCCCAGGCGCCTGTCGTTGAGCAGCTTGCCGTCGCGCGCTATCGCCGCGAGGAATGCCGCCTTCGGCCCCCTGCTGACGGAGCTGGCGCAGAGCGCCTTGTCGGCGGCGATGAGCTCGGCCTTGAACCTCTCCGTGTCGGGCCGGGCGCAGCCCGCGACGAGCGCGGCGGCCAGGGACAGGGAGGCGACAAGGCGCGGATTCATGGGGGGGGGCGGACCGGCCCCAACCGTGCCGAGCTCCGATTTCCTCGGCAAATCCTAAGTGGTCACGGACGGGCGCGGGCGCCTGCCGCGGCGCCTGGCGCCGCGCGCAGCCCGTGGAAGACGAAGCCCCGGAGCGTCCGGCACAGGTAGTCGCGCAGCGTGTTCGGCCCGCGCAGGTCGTCGAAGAGCCCCGGCAGCACCGCCCGCTGCTCGAACGTGAAGCGGGTCCCGAGCCTCTGGAGGCACTGGCGCGTGAAGTCCGGGTTGACGTCCGCCCAGACCACGACGTAGGGCCCGGGGCTCTCCTCCCACTTGCGCTGGAACCAGGGATCGTCGTCCGAGGCCGCCACGACCAGGTGGCTCATGTCGGCGACGGGCAGCTGCAGCGAGGCGAGGAAGCGCGCCAGCTGCGGCGCCCGCTCCCTCTCGAACCGGCCGGAGAACCCCTGGAGCACCATCCGCCCGGTCAGCTCGGCGGGCACCAGCGCCGCGGCGCACGCCAGGGCGAGGAACAGCGGCCGGGACCACCGGCGGACGGGCCTGATCCCGACCAGCGCCCCCAGGCCCAGGCCCGCGCCCAGCAGGTAGAGGGGCATGGCGTGGCTGAAGTTGCGCTCGAAGAAGACCAGGCGCGCGCCCAGGAACGCGGCCAGGGAGAGCGCGGGCAGATAGACCGTCAGGAGCAGGCGCCACCGCCGCGCCGCGACCGCGTGCACGAGCCCGGCCGCGAAGAACAGGGCGACGCCCCACCCGACGGTCTCGGCCAGGTAGCGCCCGAGGAAATCGTACACCGGCGCGCTGGGATAGTGCGACGAGGAGATGATCGAGTGGCCGTATTCATCCCTCAGGTACCTCAGCCCGGTGAGGTAGCCCCGCGTGTCTAGGGCGGCGCCGGGCACGCCCGCGACAAAGCCGCCGGCCGCGCCGGCGGCGGCTAGGCCGGCCCGCGCGAGGCGGGTGCCCCACGCGCAGCGCCCCCACTCGCCCGCGCCCGGGAAGCAGGCCACCAGCGGCAGCCAGAACCAGAGGAGGAGCGTCACCTTGCACGCGACCAGGAACCCGAACAGGAGGCCGGCGAGCGGCGGCCACCACCAGCCGGGCGCGGGGCGGCCTGGCCCGCACATCCCGACGAGCGCGAGGGCCATGAGGGTGAGGAACGCCTCGGGCCTCGCGTAGTGGGCGTCCTGCACCAGCAGGGGATTGACCGCGATCCAGAGGCCCGCCGCCAGGGCAAGCCCCCATCCCCGGATCCTGAAGGCCAGGAGCATGGCCAGCGCGAGGCCCAGCGTCCCGAACGCCGCGGAGCAGGCGCGGTAGAAGACGATCCTCGCCTCGATCCGGCCGGGGGAGGGGCGCTGCGCGACCAGGCCGCCGGCGCGCTCGAGCAGGCTCAGCGTGAGGTAATAGGAGGAGAAGTTGTACTGCGCCGCGCCGAAGTCCGACCCGAGCGGGGTGTGCGCCCAGTTGGTGTCGAGGCCGCGGCCGCCCAGGACCTGCGCCACCACACAGGGGGCGATCGGCTCGTCGGGCTGGGTGTAGGGGCCGCCCACGTAGGCGAACCTCAGCCAGCACCCGGCCGCCATGACGGCGGCGGCGGCCAGCCCCGGCCATCGGCCCATGGTGCTGCGTGAAGCCTTGTCTGGTTCCATTGCGGGTCGGCCCGGGGGGTTGGCCCGCCGCCGCTGGCGCCGGCGGGCGACGGCCGTTCTTGAACCAAAAGGCCCGCCATGTCGCGGCTTTTCTTGGGACGGGTGGGCCGCGTAAGGCCCCGTTCCGGCGGGCGTTCGGTGGGCGCCGCTTCCGGCCCCCCGCCCCGGTCGCCCGGGCCGCGCGCGCGGGCCACGATACGTAGAAGTGGCACCGTCCGCGCGCCGTGGGCGCTTGCGCTCGATCGGCCGAGTACCTTTACTCCCTCCCTATGAAATCGATGCGCATCGTCGGCATGGCTCTCGCCGGTGTGGCCCTCATGGGGCGCGGGGCGGACGCGGCGCCCGACGGGCTCCTCGGCTTCAGGGCCGCCTCGTCGGCGGAGGAACTGGCGCGCGAGAAGGCCTTTGACGCGGCGCTCGACCCGGCGGACCTGCGGTCGTGGATGGAGCAGATGTCCTCGGAGCCGAACCAGGTGGGCACGCCGCACGACAAGGCGAATGCGGATTTCACGCTCGCGAAGTTCAAGGAGTGGGGATGGGACGCGAGGATAGAGACGTTCGAGGTCCTCTACCCGACGCCCAAGAGCCTGACGGTCGAGCTGGTCGCGCCGTCGGCCTTCAAGGCGCGGCTCGCGGAGCCCCCCATCGACGGCGACCGGACCTCGTCGCGCACCTCCGGGGCGCTCCCCCCGTACAACATCTACGGCGCCGACGGCGATGTCACGGCGGACCTGGTCTACGTGAACTTCGGCATGCCCGCCGACTACGCCGAGCTCGAGCGGCGCGGCATCGACGTGAAGGGCAGGATCGCGATCGCGCGCTACGGCCAATGCTGGCGCGGGCTCAAGCCCAAGCTCGCCCAGGAGCACGGCGCCGCAGGGTGCATCATCTACTCGGACCCGCACGAGGACGGCTACTGGTCGGGCGACGTCTATCCCAAGGGCGGCTACCGGCCGGAGGACGGCGTGCAGCGCGGGTCGGTCGCGGACATCACGCTGTACTCCGGCGACCCGCTGACGCCCGGCGTCGGCGCGACGAAGGACGCCAAGCGGCTCAAGATCGAGGAGGCGCCGACGATCCTCAAGATCCCGGTCGTCCCGATCTCCAGCGCGGACGCGAGGCCGCTCCTCGCCGCGCTCGAGGGGCCGGTGGCCCCGGCGGGATGGCGCGGGGCGCTGCCGTTCACCTACCACATAGGCCCGGGCCCGGCGAAGGTCCACCTCGCCGTCGCCTCGGACTGGAGCCTCAAGCCGATCTACGACGTGATCGCGGTCATGAAGGGGTCGGTGTTCCCGGACCAGTGGGTCCTGCGCGGGAACCACCACGACGGATGGGTCTTCGGCGCGTGGGATCCCCTCGCGGGCAATGTCGCCGTCATGGCCGAGGCGAAGGCGATCGGCGCCCTGGCGAAGTCCGGCTGGAGGCCCAAGAGGACGCTGGTCTACGCCAGCTGGGACGGCGAGGAGCCCGGGCTCCTCGGCTCGACCGAGTGGGCCGAGACGCATGCCGACGAGCTCCAGCACAAGGCGGTGCTCTACGTCAACTCGGATACCAACGGCCGCGGCTTCCTCTTCGCCGGGGGCAGCCACGCGTACCAGCGCCTCCTCAACGAGGTCGCGGGCGCCGTGCTCGACCCGGAGACCGGGGCGACCGCCCTCGACCGCTGGCGCGCGCGGGTCAAGGTCGCCAGCGTCGAGAGAAGGGCCCCGGACGCGGCCCCCGTCCCGGACGAGGAGCTCATGCTCAAGGCCGCGAACGCGGGTGCCGACATGCCCATCGGCGCGCTGGGCTCGGGCTCGGACTACACGCCCTTCCTCCAGCACCTCGGGATCGCGTCGGTCAACCTGGGATACGGCGGGGAGGATGTCGACGGCGGCATCTACCACTCGACGTACGACTCGTTCGACCACTTCACCCGCTTCGGGGACCCGAAGTTCGTCTACGGGGTCGCCCTGGCGCAGACCGCGGGCCGGCTCGTGCTCCGCGCGGCCGACGCCGAGGTCCTGCCCATGAGGCTGGGCGACCTTGCCGCCGCCGTCGCGCGCTACGTCTCCGAGGTCGAGAGGCTGACCGAGACCGAGCGCGACGAAACCGCCCGGCTCAACGGCCTCGTCGACGAGGGCGTGTTCAAGCTTGCGGCCGACCCCCAGGAGGCGCGGCTGGCGCCGGCCGTCCCGGCCGACGTGCCCATGCTCGCCTTCGAGGCCCTCGACCGGGCCGCCAACCGGTTCAAGAAGAGCGCGGCGACCTACGACGAGGCGCTGGCGCGGGCGTCCTCGCTGGACTTCAAGCTCTCGAATGCGGACCTCGCGCACCTCAACGGGATCCTCCAGGGCCTCGAGCATGCGCTCCTGAGCGAGCGGGGCCTTCCGGGCAGGAGCTGGTACAGGCACATGCTCTACGCACCCGGCCAGTACACGGGATACGCGGCGAAGACCCTCCCCGGGATCCGCGAGTCGGTCGAGCTCCGCCGCTGGCCCGACGCGATCGACTACATCAGCGTGGTCGCCGAGGCCCTGGACAAGGCCGCCGTCCGCATGGACGAGGCGACGGACGCGCTGACGCCCAGGTTCAACAAGCCCGCGGGGCCCGGCAGGGTCATCGGGCCGGCGCCGCCCCCGCCCTCGGACAGCTGATCCCATTGGTGAAACGCATCCTCTCGGCTCTCGCCCCCGCGTGCCTGCTGGCCGCCGCCCCGCTCGGGGCCGACCCCATCCCGGTCAAGGTCGCCGTCGTCGTGACCTTCGAGGTGGGCGCGGACCGGGGCGACCGGCCGGGGGAGTTCCAGTTCTGGGTGGAGCGGGAGAACTGGACGCAGCCGATCGACGTCCCCGGGGTCGACCACGCGGTGCTGACCGACGGCAACGGGACCATCGGCGCCGTGTCCGGGGCGACGGTGCGCTCCTCGAACCAGATCATGGCTCTCGGCCTGAGCGGACGGTTTGACTTCACGAAGACCTACTGGCTCGTCAACGGCATCGCCGGGGCCAACCCGGCGGCCGCCTCGATCGGCAGCGCGGCCTGGGCGCACTACGTGATCGACGGCGACATCGCCTACGAGATCGACGCGCGCGAGGCCCCCGCCTCCTGGCCCTACGCGGTGGTGCCGATCGGCTCCAAGGTCCCGAACCAGAAGCCGACCTACCAGGGCTGGGAGCCGGATGTCATGGCCTACCGCCTGAACCCGGCGCTGGTCGGGTGGGCCTACGCGCTCACGAAGGACACGCCGATCCCCGACTCGGCCGAGATGCGGGCGTACCGGGCGCTCTACGACGGTTTCCCGAACGCGCAGAAGCCCCCCTTCGTCCTGTGCGGGGAGACCTTCGGCTCCTGCCGCTACTGGCACGGGCGGGCGCTGACGCAGTGGGCGAGCGACTGGACGCGGCTGTGGACGGACGGGAAGGGCGAGTTCGCGATGTCCGACATGGAGGACCAGGGGATCGCCGCCGCGCTCAGCCGCCTCGCGAAGATGGGCAAGGTCGATTTCCAGCGGGTCCTGTTCCTGAGGACGGCGAGCAACTACTGCATGCAGGCCCCCAGGCAGGACGTGAACGCGAGCCTCCACGCCGAGTACGCGGGCTACCTCCCGTCGCTCGAGGCGGCCTACCGCGTGGGCAGCCGCGTGACCCACGAGCTCGCGGCGCACTGGAGCGTGTACCGCGACCACGCCCCGGGATCGAACTGAGGCCGGGCCGGGACGCCCGCGGCCGCGATGCAGCACGAGACGCTTCCGGCGACCCCGAGGAAGCCCATGTTCCCGATCGGGGACGGGCTTCGCGCCTACCTGCGCGCGTTCAAGCGGGAGCGGGACCTCCCGGTGACCTACGAGCGGCTGCGCGCCTTCGCCGAGGCCATCCCCCTGGTCGACGCCGACGGGAAGCCGACCCTGTGGGACACGGTCATCTACGACCGCGACGAGATGCACGCGCTCAACGAGGCGCTCAGGGAGGTGTACGCCCTCATCAAGGTCGACGGCGACATGTCGGTCATCCAGCACCTCTACGCGGACCGCGTGGACTTCTGCACGTTCGGGAACTCGATGCCGTTCAGGATCCGGATCGTGAACGCGTACAACGACAACCAGGACTACATCTACATCAAGAAGGCGGACGCGTCGCGAGTCTACGGCCTCGAGCTCGAGCACCTGCTCTCGCCCAACCGCCTCAATTTCATAACCCGCGGCAACACGCTCGTCGAGGAGCACATCGCGGGCGTCCCGGGTGACATCTTCATCACGCACTGGCTCCAGCGCCCCGAGCTGAGCCCCGTGCGCGTCGCCAAGGAGCTGATCAAGTTCAACGAGCGGTGCTTCGTGCAGCTCCTGGGCGACATGCGATCGTACAATTTCGTCTTCGTGGTCACGCCGGACTTCGAGGACTTCCAGCTGAAGATCCGGGCGATGGACTTCGACCAGCAGAGCTACAACGGGCGCAAGAACTTCTACCGGCCCCAGTTCTTCAAGGAGAACGCGCCGCTCGTGCTCTTCTGCACGAAGCACCTGCGCGCCGAGACCGCCAACCAGTACCAGCGCGAGGAGCAGACGATGATGATGCAGCGCGCCGAGCTGGCCGCGCGCCGGCTCAGCCTGCTGCTCTCGGCGATGGAGCGCGACCCGGTGTCACCCCCCGAGAAGGTGCACCTGCTGCGCGAGGCGCTCGCCGAGCACTACGGCAGGGCCGAGTATCTGCACTGCAAGTCGATGGGGGCGCTCGTCCGGGAGAACCTCGAGTCGATCCGGCGGCGGGTGGGGCGGCCGGCGGTCGCGGTGCTCGCCCCGGACCTCCAGTAAGGCCCATACCCGGGGTCACGCCACCCCGAAGCCCGTGCCGGCCCCGGCGCGCTCCTCGGCCTCCTCGGGGGGCAGTTCCTCGAGCGGGGCGAAGCGCTCCGAGGAGAAGCCGAGCTCCTCCCTGCCGGCGTGGAACGGGTCCGGGGGATTGACGATCTCGTGGAGCAGGAGGCCGACGGTGGCGGACTCGCCACCCTTGACGATCCTCTCCCGGCCAAGGAAGACCTCGCGGATCGTGTACGTCGCTCCCTTCACGGGAAGCTGCGCGTAGATCGCCCTCACGAAGTCGCTGAAGGTGTCGTTGACGCACACGACCCTCTGGCCCTTGGTCACTCGATCCTCCCCTCGTCGAAATCGATGAGGTCGGCCACGCTCCTGATGTCATCGGCCCTGTCGGCGCATCCCATGGCGGTGAGCGCCTCCTTGAGGAACTGCCGGCCCGACTCGGTCATGCCCTTCTGCACGAGCTCCCGGTTCCATTTCGCGGCGCGAACGTCCGCGGGGAGCAGGCGCGCGAGCCCCCGCTCGACCTCGGCGTCGTCGGCCGAACGGAGCACGACCCCCTCGACCGCCGCCGGCTCGATCCCGAGGTGGAGGCAGAGGAGCCCGTCGATGCCCCGCTTGAAGTTCCTCGCGTAGCTGGCGGGAAGGGCCCCGTGCGCCTTGACGTACTTGCACTTGGCCAGGAACCGAGGGAGGTAGAGCAGCCCCGTCGGCCCGTGCGCGACGTAGGGCGAGGGCAGGCAGGTGAGGACCTCGCCGGTGGATCCGGGGATGGGCTTCGACGGCATCGGCGGTGACGAGGTAACGGGACAACCGGACCGCGGACAAGCGCGCCCTCGCGCGCCGGCGGCGCCGGGCGCCCTTCGGCCTACGGCAGGTCCGTCTGGCCCATCAGGTAGCGGTCGCACTCGCGCGCCGCGCCCCGGCCCTCGTTGATAGCCCACACCACCAGGCTCTGGCCCCGGCGGCAGTCGCCGGCGGCGAACACCCCCGGCAGGTTCGTCGCGTACCTCTCGTAGTCGGCCTTGACGTTGCTGCGGGCGTCGCAGGCGACGCCGATCTCCTTCAGCAGCGCCTGCTCCGGCCCGAGGAAGCCCATCGCGAGGAGGACGAGCTGGGCGGGGAGCACCTTCTCGGAGCCGGGCACCTCGCTGGGCGCGAACTGGCCCTTCTCGTTCCTCCGCCACGCGACCTCGACGGTGACGATCTCCTTGACGCGCCCGTCGGCCCCGCCGACGAACCTCTTGACGGTGGTGAGGTAGACCCGCGGGTCGGCGCCGAACCGGGCGGCCGCCTCCTCCTGGCCGTAGTCCATCCGGTAGACCTTGGGCCATTCGGGCCAGGGATTGTCGTCGGCGCGCTCCATCGGCGGCTGCGGCAGGATCTCGATCTGGACGAGGCTGCGGCAGCCGTGGCGCATGGCCGTCCCCACGCAGTCCGTGCCTGTGTCGCCGCCCCCGATCACGACGACGTCACAGCCGCGCGCCTGGATTGGGCCGCCTTCCGCGCCCCCGTCGAGCACCGCGATCGTGTTGGCCGTGAGGAACTCCATCGCGAAGTGGATGCCGGCGAGGCCCCGGCCCTCCACGGGCAGGTCGCGCGGCTGCGTGGCGCCCGTGCAGATGACGGTCGCGTCGAACTCCTTGAGGAAGATCTGGGGCTCCACGTTCTCGCCGACGTTGGCCTTGCAGATGAACTTGACGCCCTCCTGCTCCATGTGCCGGATCCGGCGGAGCACGACCTCCCGCTTGTCGAGCTTCATGTTCGGTATGCCGTACATGAGCAGGCCCCCCGGGCGATCGGCGCGCTCGAAGACCGTCACGGTGTGGCCCGCGCGGTTGAGCTGCGCGGCCGCGGCCAGGCCCGCGGGGCCGGACCCGATGACGGCCACGGTCTTGCCGGTGCGAACGCGGGGGGCCTCGGCGGTCACCCAGCCCTCGGCCCACGCCCGGTCGATGATCGAGCATTCGATGTTCTTGATGGTCACCGGGGTGCTGTTGATCCCGAGGACGCACGATCCCTCGCAGGGGGCCGGGCAGACGCGCCCCGTGAATTCGGGGAAATTGTTGGTCCGGTGCAGCCGGTCGAGCGCCTCGCGCCAGAGCCCGCGGTAGACCAGGTCGTTCCACTCGGGGATCAGGTTGTTGACCGGGCAGCCCGAGGCCATCCCGCTGACCAGCTTGCCGGTGTGGCAGAAGGGGACGCCGCAGTCCATGCAGCGGGCGCCCTGCTGGCGGAGCCTGTCCTCGCCCATGTGGTGGTGGAACTCCCTCCAGTCGCTCACGCGCTGAAGCGGGGCCCGGTCCGCGGGCAGCTCCCGCAGATACTCGAGGAATCCAGTTGGCTTGCCCATCGTGCTAGGTCGGGATCGGGGTTGAGCGCATGGGCGGTCAGTTGCCGCCCACGCGCGAAAGGTCGCGCGCGTTCTCCTCGAAGGCCGCCATGACGGCCTCGTCGCCCGTCAGGCCCTGGCCGTGGGCGCGCCTCATGCAGGCGAGCATGCGCCGGTAGTCGTTGGGCATGACCTTGACGAAGCGCGGGACCATCTGCTCCCAGGCGTCGAGCACCCGGCGGGCGCGCGAGCTGGCGGTGTGGGCCAGGTGCTTCTCGATGAGCGCCCGGACCTCGGCGATCTCGTCGGCGGCCTCGAGCTTCTCGATCCCCACCATCTGCAGGTTGACGCGCGACGGGAAGTCGCCGCGCTCGTCGAGCACATAGGCCACGCCCCCGGACATGCCGGCGGCGAAATTGCGGCCCGCCGAGCCCAGGACGACGACGCGCCCGCCGGTCATGTACTCGCAGCCGTGGTCGCCCACGGCCTCGACGACGGCGTTGACGCCGCTGTTGCGCACGCAGAAGCGCTCGCCCGCGACGCCCCGGATGAAGGCCTCGCCGCCGGTGGCGCCGTACAGCGCCACGTTGCCGACGATGATGTTCTCCTCGGGGACGAACGTGGCCTTCTCGGGAGGGTAGACGATGAGCTTGCCGCCCGAGAGCCCCTTGCCGAGGTAGTCGTTGGCGTCGCCCTCGAGCAGGAACGTCATGCCCTTCGGCACGAAGGCGCCGAAGCTCTGGCCCGCCGAGCCGCGGAACTTGATCCGAATCGTGTCCTCCGGCAGGCCGGCCGCGCCCCATTTCTTCGTGAGCTCGCCGCCGGTGATGGTGCCGACCACGCGGTGCGTGTTCCTGATGGGCAGCTCCGCCTCGACCCTCTCCCCGCGCTCGATAGCGGGGCGGCAGAGTTCGAGCAGCGTCGTCACGTCGAGCGACTTGTCGAGCGAGTGCTCCTGCTCGATCTGGCAGAACCGGCCCACCTCCTCGTCGACGTCGGGCTGGTAGAGGATCTTGCTGAAGTCGAGCCCCTTCGCCTTCCAGTGGCTCACGGCCTTGCGGGCCTCGAGCCGGTCCACGTGGCCGACCATCTCCTCGATCGTGCGGAAGCCGAGCTGGGCCATGATCTGGCGGACGTCCTCGGCGATGAAGCGCATGAAGTTGACGACGTGCTCCGGCTTCCCGGCGAACTTCGCGCGAAGCTGCGGATCCTGGGTCGCCACCCCCGCCGGGCACGTGTTCAGGTGGCACACGCGCATCATGATGCAGCCGGTGGCCACGAGGGGGGCCGTCGCGAAGCCGAACTCCTCGGCGCCGAGCAGCGCGGCGATGACGACGTCGCGGCCGGTCTTGAGCTGGCCGTCGGTCTCGACCGCTATCCTGCTGCGCAGGTTGTTGAGCACCAGGGTCTGGTGGGTCTCCGCCAGCCCGAGCTCCCAGGGGAGCCCGGCGTGGGCGATCGAGGTCTGGGGCGAGGCCCCCGTGCCGCCGTCGTGGCCGCTGATGAGCACCACGTCGGCGTGCGCCTTGGCGACGCCCGCGGCGACCGTGCCCACGCCAACCTCGGCCACGAGCTTGACGCTCACGCGCGCCAGCCGGTTGCCGTTCTTGAGGTCGTGGATCAGCTCGGCGAGGTCCTCGATCGAGTAGATGTCGTGGTGCGGCGGGGGCGAGATGAGGCCGACCCCCGCGGTCGTCAGCCGGGTCTTGGCGATCGGCGGGTAGACCTTGCTGCCGGGCAGCTGGCCGCCCTCGCCGGGCTTCGCCCCCTGGGCCATCTTGATCTGGAGCTCGCGCGCGTTGACCAGGTACTCGCTCGTCACGCCGAAGCGCCCCGAGGCGACCTGCTTGATGGCGGAGTTCTTGGAGTCCCCGTTGGGCTCCGGCGTGTAGCGGGCCGGGTCCTCGCCGCCCTCGCCCGTGTTGCTCTTGCCGCCGATGCGGTTCATGGCGATCGCGAGCGTCTCGTGCGCCTCCTTGCTGATCGAGCCGTAGGACATCGCCCCGGTCTTGAAGCGCTTCACGATGGCCTCGACCGGCTCGACCTCCTCGATCGGGACCGGCGTGGCCGGCTTGAACTCGAGCAGGCCCCTCAGCGTGCAGGCGTTCACGGACTGGTCGTTCACCAGGCTGGCGTACTCCTGGAACACCTTGAAGCTGCCGGTGCGCACCGCCTTCTGCAGGCGGTGGATGGACTCCGGGGTGAACAGGTGCCGTTCGCCGTCCGTGCGCCACTGGTACAGGCCGCCCGAGGGCAGCACGTGGCCGTTCACCTCGCGCTCGGGGAACGCCGCGTGGTGGCGCAGGAGCACCTCCTGCGCGATGACGTCGAGGCCGATGCCCCCCACCCGGGAGGCGGTCCACGTGAAGTACTGGTCGATCACGTCCTGGCGCAGGCCCAGGGCCTCGAAGACCTGGGCGCCGCGGTAGCTCTGGATGGCCGAGATGCCCATCTTCGACATGACCTTGATGACGCCCTTGGTGGCCGCCTTGACGTAGTTCTTGCAGGCGGCCTTGTGGTCGATCTTCGTCAGGAGCCCCTCGCGGATCATGTCCTCGATGGTCTCGAAGGCGACGTACGGGTTGATCGCGCTGCAGCCGTAGCCGATGAGGAGCGAGAAGTGGTGCACCTCGCGCGCCTCGCCCGTCTCCAGGACAAGGCTGACGCGGGTGCGCAGGCCCTCGCGGATCAGGTAGTGGTGCAGGCCGGCGATGGCCAGCAGCGCGGGCACCGGCGCGAAGTCCCGGTTCACGCCGCGGTCGCTGACGATGATGACGTTGACCTCGTCCTCCTCGATCATGCGCCGGGCGATGGCGGAAAGCTCCTCGAGCGACTTGGCGAGGCCGCGCTCGCCCCGGGTGACCCGGAAGAGGATCGACAGGACGCCCACCTTGAGGCCGGGCAGGTTCTGGCGCCGCAGCTTGGCGAACTCCTCGTTGGTGAGGATGGGCCACTTCAGCTCGACGCGCCGGCAGGCCGAGGGCTGCGGGTTGAGCAGGTTGCCCTCCGAGCCGAGGCGCGTCTCGGCCCCGATGATGATCTCCTCGCGGATGCAGTCGATCGGCGGGTTGGTGACCTGCGCGAAGAGCTGCTTGAAGTAGTCGTACAGGAGCCTCGGCCGGCCGGAGAGCACGGCGAGCGCGGCGTCGTTGCCCATGGACCCGACGGCCTCGACGCCGTCGCGGGCCATGGGCGTCAGGATGATCCGCTCGTCCTCGTTGGTGTAGCCGAAGGCGATCTGGCGCTCGAGGAGCGTTTTGTGGTCGGGCTGCGGCACCTCCGGAGCGTCGGGGATGTCGCCCAGGTGGACGAGGTGCTCCTTGAGCCACTGGCGGTAGGGCCGCTCCGTCGAGATCTTCCTCTTGAGCTCCTCGTCCTCGATGATGCGGCCCTGCTGCGTGTCGACGAGGAACATGCGCCCGGGCTGCAGCCGGCCCTTCTGGAGCACGTTCTCGGGCGGGATGTCGAGCACCCCGGCCTCCGAGGCCATGACGACGAGCCCGTCCTTGGTCACGTAGTACCGGGAGGGCCTGAGGCCGTTGCGGTCGAGCACGGCGCCGATCTGGACGCCGTCGGTGAAGGCGATGGAGGCCGGCCCGTCCCAGGGCTCCATCAGGCAGGAGTGATACTGGTAGAAGGCCCGGCGGTCGTCGTCCATGGCCTCGTTGCCCGACCACGGCTCGGGGATCATCATCATCATCGCATGCGCCGGCGACCGGCCGGCGAGGATGAGCAGCTCGAAGGTGTTGTCGAACATCGACGAGTCGCTGCCGTTGGGATTGACGATCGGCAGGAGCTTCTTGGTGTCCTCGCCGAACAGCTCGGACTCGAAGAGCGCCTCGCGCGCGTGCATCCAGTTGATGTTGCCGCGCAGGGTGTTGATCTCGCCGTTGTGGGCGATGTAGCGGTACGGGTGCGCCCGGTCCCAGCTCGGGAACGTGTTGGTGCTGAAGCGCGAGTGCACCATGGCCAGCGCGGTCGCGACGGCGGGGTTCTGGAGGTCGGTGTAGTACTTCTCGAGCTGCTCGGTGAGCAGCATGCCCTTGTAGACGATCGTCTTGTACGACAGGCTCGCCACGTACCAGTACTCGGCGCCGTCCATGGTCGACGTGCGGATCTCGTTGTAGGCGTGCTTGCGGATGACGAGGAGCTTGCGCTCGAAGGCCATCGGGTCGGCCATGGCGGGATTGCGCCCGATGAAGACCTGGCGGATCTGCGGCTCGCACGAGCGGGCGGTCTCCCCGAGCGACGCGTTGTCGACCGGAACCGTGCGCCAGCCGAGGACCGTCTGGCCCTCGGCCTGGACGATCTGCTCGAAGCGCTCCTCGAGCCGGCGGCGCTTGATCCTGTCGCGCGGCAGGAACACGAGCCCGCAGCCGTACTCGCCCGGCTCCGGGAGGTTGATGCGCAGCTTCTTGCACGCGTCCTTGAGGAACGCGTGAGGCATCTGCATGAGGACGCCCGCGCCGTCGCCCGTGTTGGCCTCGGAGCCGGCGGCGCCCCGGTGGTCGAGGTTCTTCAGGACCTGGATCGCCTGCCTGAGGATCTGGTTCGACTTGCGCCCCTTGATGTCGACGACGAAGCCGACGCCGCAGGAGTCGTGCTCATACCACGGGTCGTAGAGGCCCTGCTTGGCGGGCGGGCCGAGGGTCCGGGGCCCGTGCCGGCGGGCGGAGTCAGGTCGGGTGGGCATCGCGGGAGGGCGGGGTCTTCAGGCGTCGAGCAGCTTTGGAGCCAAGTCGGGCTGGGCGGTGGGTGCGTTCGGTTGCGTGTGGACAATAAAAAGGGCCGTTCTCGTTTACCCGAGAGCGGCCCGCATCGTTCAAGAATTTCGGAAGGCTCTCGCGGTCAGAAGAAGCGGATCGTTTTCGTCGCCATCTTGGCGTGCTCCTCGTCCGAACATCCCGCGTTCGTCGGGGCGCCTGCCGAGGCGTCGGTCGGCTTGACCAGGTCGTTGCTCAGGAGGTAATTCTCGAGTTCCTCGCCGGAAACGTCGGCCAGCATCACCCCGTCGACCTCGACGCAGGGCGAGAGGGGCTGGCCGGACTTGCGCACCATCTCCGCGTAGCTGGCGCGGTCCCCGATGATGTCGATGTCCTCGAAATCAAGGGCGTACTTGCGCAGGATGGCGCGGACGCCATTGGACCAGCCGCAGGTAGGCTTGAGATAGGCTTTGATGATCATTCGGGAAAGATAGGCACGGACAGAGCCGGCGGCAAGGTATAGGGCGCTATTTGCGGCGATCAAGCCTCGTGTTTGGAATTCTGAGGCGCGATCGGCGCCGGCCCGGCGCCGCCCGGGGCGCTTGCAACGGCCGGCGGCGGCCGTTCACTTCGCACGATGCACAAGGTCGTCCTCCTCCTGATCGGCTCGAACATATTCATGACCATCGCGTGGTACGGCCACCTGAAGATCCGCTGGCTGGAGGGCCGCCCGCTCATCGTCGCGATCCTGGTCGCCTGGGGGGTCGCCTTCTTCGAGTACTGCCTGCAGGTGCCCGCGAACCGCCTGGGCTACTTCAGCGACAGGCTCAGCGGCTACCAGCTCAAGCTTGCCCAAGAGGTCATCACGCTGGTGGTCTTCATCGTGTTCGCGTGGCTCGTGCTCAAGGAGCGGCTCACGTGGAACTATGCCGCGAGTTTCGCCTGCATGCTGCTCGCGGTGTACTTCGCGACGGCGTTCAAGCCCGGGTCCTAGGAGCCGGGCGGGGCGCTCGGGCCCGCTCACCGGGAACTCGACGCTGGCCCCGCCTTCATGGTAGGCATTGGGCGCCATGGCGAAGAACACCCACCCCCAGTATTTCAACGTTCCGCACATCCGTTTCGAGGGTCCCCGCTCCACGAATGCGCTGGCCTTCAGGCACTACGACCCCGCCGAGTCGATCGACGGGCTCACGCTCAAGGAGCACATGCGCTTCTCGATCGCCTACTGGCACTCGTTCCGGGGGACCGGCACCGACCCCTTCGGCGTCGGCACGATCCGCCGGCCCTGGGAGGCGGGCACCGACGCCATCTCCGTCGCGAAGCGCCGCATGGACGCCGCCTTCGAGTTCTTCACCAAGATCGAGGCTCCGTTCTGGTGCTTCCACGACCGGGACGTCGCCCCCGAGGGCGCGACGCTTGCCGAGACCAACCGCAACCTCGACAAGCTCGTCGCCCACGCGAAGGCGCTCCAGGAGGGGACCGGCGTGCGCCTCCTCTGGGGCACGGCGAACCTGTTCTCCAACCCGCGCTACATGTGCGGCGCCGCGACGAACCCCGATGCGCACGTGTTCGCCTACGCCGCGGCGCAGGTGAAGAAGGCGCTCGAGGTCACCCACGAGCTGGGAGGGACCGGCTACACGTTCTGGGGCGGGCGCGAGGGCTACGAGACGCTGCTCAACACGGACATGAGGCGCGAGCTCGAGCACCTTGCGGCCTTCCTGCACATGGCCGTGGACTACGCCAAGCAGATCGGGTTCAAGGGGCAGTTCTACATCGAGCCGAAGCCCAAGGAGCCGACGAAGCACCAGTACGACTTCGATGTCGCGAGCGGGATCGCGTTCCTGAGGACCTTCGGCCTCGAGAAGCACTTCAAGTTCAACATCGAGACCAACCACGCGACCCTCGCCGGGCACACGTTCCAGCACGAGATCGAGACCGCCGCCTCGCAGGGGCTGCTCGGCTCGGTCGACGCGAACACCGGCGACACCCTCCTCGGCTGGGACACGGACCAGTTCAACACGGACATCAAGGACGTCACGCTCGCCATGGTCTCGATCCTGCGCGCGGGCGGCCTCGGCAGGGGCGGGTTCAACTTCGACGCCAAGCTGCGCCGCCCCTCCATCGACCCGGAGGACCTCTTCCACGCCCACATCGGCGGGATGGACGCCTTCGCGCTCGGGTTCAAGATCGCCCGCCGGATCATCGCCGACCGCGCGTTCGAGGACTTCGTGGCCAACCGCTACTCGAGCTACGACTCGGGGTACGGCCTGGACATCGAGAGGGGCAAGGTCGGGTTTCCGGAGCTCCAGAAGCTCGTCCTGACGAAGCTCGGCGAGCCCGTGCCGCGCAGCGGCCGCCAGGAGTACCTTGAGAACCTCCTCAACCGGTACATGACCGGCCCATGAGCCTCTACATCGGGGTCGACAGCGGGACGCAGAGCGTCAAGGCCGTGGCCCTGGACCTCGAGGCGGGCCGCGTCGTGGCGGAGGCCCGCCGCCCGCACAGCCTGATCGAGGGCCTTCCCCCCGGCCACATGGAGCAGCATCCGCAGGAGTGGGTGGCCGCGATGGACGCCGCCATCGGGGAGGTCGCCGCGCGGATCGACCGCTCGCGCGTGCGCGGCATCGGCGTCTCCGGCCAGCAGCACGGCTTCGTCCCGCTCGACGGGCATGGCGAGGTGATCCGCCCGGCGAAGCTCTGGTGCGACACGAGCACCGCCGCCGAATGCGCGGTCCTAACGCGCCGGATGGGAGGCCCGGCGGCCGTCATCCGCCGGACGGGCCTGCCGTTCCTGCCGGGCTACACGGCGCCCAAGGTGCTGTGGCTCAAGAGGCACGAACCCGCGAACTTCAGGCGCCTGGGGCACATCCTGCTCCCGCACGACTACCTCAACCTGCACCTGACCGGGTCCTACTTCATGGAATTCGGCGACGCCTCCGGGACGGGGTTCCTGGACGTGAGGAGGCGCTCCTGGTCGGCGGCCGCGATGGACGCCGTGGACGGCCGCGTCGCCGGCTGCCTCCCCGCGGTCTCGGCCTCGCACGAGCCCTGCGGGTCCCTGAGGCCCGCCGTCGCGGCCCGCTACGGGTTCCCGGCGGGGACGCTCGTCAGCGCCGGGGGCGGCGACAACATGATGGGCGCCATCGGGACCGGCAACGTGGTTGCGGGCGCCGTCACCGCGAGCTTCGGCACGAGCGGCACGATCTACGCCTTCGCGCGCAAGCCGGCCGTCGACCCGTCGGGGGAGATCGCGGCGTTCTGCTCGTCGACGGGGGGCTGGCTGCCGCTCCTGTGCACGATGAACGTCACCGGGGTGACCGAGCGGGTCCGGTCGCTGTTTGGGTGGAGCCTGGCGGAGCTCGAGAGCGCCGCCGCCGGGGCGCCGGCCGGCTCGGACGGGCTCACGCTGCTGCCCTACCTCGACGGCGAGCGGACGCCCAACCTGCCGAAGGGCACGGGGGTGTATTTCGGGCTCGACCGCAGGACGCTCGAGAGGAGCCACCTCGCCCGCGCCGCGATCGAGGGGACGACGCTCGGCATGAACTACGGGCTGCGGCGACTCTGCGCGCTGGGCGTCAGGCCGAGGGAGATCCGGCTGACCGGGGGAGGGGCGCGCTCGCCGCTCTGGCGCCAGGTCGCCGCGGACGTCTTCGGGTTCCCCGTCGTGGCGATGGCCGAGGACGAGAGCGCCGCGCTCGGCGGCGCCCTGCAGGCGGCCTGGTGCGACTCGCCCGGCCGCGGCTCCGGCGCGGCGCTCGCGCAGCTGTGCGCCCGGTGCGTCTCCGTCGACGAGACGACGCGCTGCGTCCCCGACAGGAAGCGCCATGCGCTCTATCGCGGGCGCCAGCGCCTCCACGACCGGCTGGGAGCCGACCTTCGGGGCGCGTTCGACGCGCGCTGAAGGGGCGGAGGGGCTGCCCGTGTGCGTCCGCTACACGCTGCACAAGACCGACGCCGCCCTCGGCGCGATTTCGCAGGCGCTCGGCGTCCTCCTGGAGGCTCCCGACTGGGCGGGACCCCGCTTCAATGTCTCGATCACGAGCACGATGCCCGTCGTCGCATGCGGGGAGGGGCGGCCCGGCGTCAGGGCGATGCGGTGGGGGCTCGTGCCCTTCAGCGAGCGGGCGAAGAGCCGGCCGCGGCTCCTTGCCAACGCGAGGTCCGAGACCGTGGCCGCGCTCCCCGCGTTCAGGAAGGGCGCCGCGGAGCGCAGGTGCCTGGTCCCCGCGAACGGGTTCTACGAGTGGATGAAGAGCGGCGCGCTGAAGCTGCCTCACCTCTTCACCCTCCGGGACGAGGAGCCCTTTGCGTTCGCCGGAATCTGGGACCCGGCGGCGGAGCGGCTGCCGGAGACGTACTGCATCCTGACGACGGAGCCCAACGACCTCGTCGCCCGGGTCCACAACCGGATGCCGGTGATTCTGACGGCCGACGCGATGCCGCGCTGGCTCGGCGACCGGCCCCTTGCCGCCGACGACCTCAAGCTCCTGGTGCGCCCCTTCCCGGCCGAGCGCATGCAGGCCCGCCCCGTGAGCCGTTACGTGAGCAACAGCAGGAACGAGGGCCCGCGGTGCCTGGCCCCTCCCGACGAGGCCCCGCGGGAGCTCGAGTTCGATTTTGAGTAGCCCCCGGGGGCTGCTCCAGCCCAAGACGTGCGCGATGCCCCCCGCATCGGCGATGAGGCGTCCATCGAGGGCCGTCGCGTCGGCGGAGTTTGACGCCCGGAGATTCGCGGTCATTTTCCTAGCCTTGTTCCGGAGGACTCTGCCCTAGCCTGCACAACAACAAGGGGAACCCATATGAAAGGCGCTGAGAAGAAGAAGGAGCTGCCGCACGAGCACCGCGAAAGGCTGCTCGCGGCGTTGAAGGCCCGTTTCGAGAAGCACATGAACCGCCATAAGGGCCTCGAATGGGATGACGTGAGAGTCCGGCTCGAGGCCGATGGCGAAAAGCTCTGGTCAGTCAGCGAAATGGAAAGAACCGGCGGCGAGCCGGATGTCGTCGGCCACGAAAGGAAGACGGGCGAATACATCTTCGTCGATTGTTCAGCGGAGAGCCCCAAGGGCCGCACGGGCTTTTGCTATGACCGCGAGGCCCTGGATTCACGGAAGGAATTCAAGCCGAAGAACAACGTCATGGACGTGGCGGCGGCCATGGGCGTTGAGGTCCTGACGGAGGGGCAGTATCACGAGCTTCAGAAGCTCGGGGATTTCGATACAAAGTCGTCGAGTTGGGTGAGGACGCCGGCTGATATCAGGAAGCTCGGCGGCGCCCTCTTTTGCGACCGGCGCTTCGGCCGTGTCTTTACGTTCCACAACGGCGCCGAGTCCTACTACAGCGGCAGGGCGTTCCGCGGCTCGCTAAGGGTCTAGATCCATCTTCGCGCCTCGCCGCTGCCGGCCGAAGTCCGAAAGAAGCGGCGTCCTGCCTGTGCCAACGGATCGATGGGGCCCTGAAGGCCAGCCATTCCGAGGCCCGTCTGCACCAGGCCGCGGCCGGCCGCACGGCGGACGCGCCATCGACACGTCCGAACGCGGCCGCACCAGATGCAGCCGGCTGGCGCCACGTGGGCGCGCAAGGCCTCATGCGATTTGAGTTTTGCGCGCACCGGATTAGGCTGTCGCGGTCAAGCTTCTTTGGAACCGACTGAAGGAGAATCAACATGAAGAAACTGATTACGCTCGCCGCTGCGCTCGGCTTCCTGGCAACCTGGGGCCTCGCGGCCGAAGAAAACGGAACCATCACCGTCAAAGGGGAGGTGCTCGACCTGGCCTGCTACCTCGACCATGGCGCGCACGGTGAAAAGCACGCCGCATGCGCCGAGAAATGCATTCGAAGCGGGCTCCCTGTCGGGCTGAAGACAGAGGACGGCAAGGTCTATGTCCTGATCGGCGAGCACAAGCCGCTCAACGACCAGCTGGCCGACTACGCCGCCAAGACGGTCACCATCCGGGGAAAGGCCGTGACCCGCGACGGCATCAATCTCCTCGAGAACGCCGAGATCGTCAAATAACCCGCCTGGCGGATGGCCCTGTGGCTGGAGTTACATAAGGCGCTTCAGCAGCCGGAGTACGTC